>ERZ650303.20-NODE-20-length-41050-cov-22.017222_pt1 | contig 41050 bp, 68 predicted proteins | sample MGYA00376239_ERZ650303 | MGnify/ENA primary metagenome ERZ650303 (study PRJEB26733, sample SAMN07839262) | wastewater metagenome | biome: small river; feature: stream; material: water | place: USA: North Carolina | collected 2016-04-05 ... | reverse complement strand
TTTGGTAGGCGCGATTGGACTCGAACCAACGACCCCCACCATGTCAAGGTGGTGCCTGTTATCAAAAATAATATTATAATCAGTTATGTGGCTAGGCTGTGGCTGGTCTTTGTGGCTGTTTTGGTCGACCACGGCTTGGCGTTGTTGGCGTACTGAGCCAAGTGGTCACCAGCCAGATGCCCGTAGTGCGCCTGCACCATGCGCAGATCCTCCCAGCCGCCAAGCTCGGCTACGACCTCGATCGGCGTGCCGGCCATGAGGTGCCAGCTCGCCCAGGTATGGCGCAGGCCGTGCCATGTGAAGTCGCCCTGCCATTCCTTGTGCTGCTTGCCGTCGGCGTCCTCCCAGCGCTTGAAGCAGCCCAACCCGGCGCGCTCCTGCCCCAGCAGCCATGCGTTCTTGATCTTCTGCAGCGGCTCGCCCTGCTTCTTAGGCCCGCGCCCGAAGTAGGGGAAGACCCACTCCTTGGACTTGCCCTCCTGCGCGGCCAGGATCTTCATCGCCTTGTCGGGCAGGTGGAAGCCGAAGGCCTTGCCGCTCTTGGATTCGTCGGCGGTGACCCAGGCCTTGCGGGCCTCGAGGTTGATCTGGTCCCAGCGCAGGTGGGTGACGTTGTGCTGGCGCAGGCCGGTGAGGATGGAGAAGTGGGCCAGCGGCTTGAGGTGGCCGGGCAGGGCCTTGTAGAGGGCCTCCCATTCCTCCTTCGTCAGGATCCGCAGCCGCACGTTCTTGGTGGGCTTGGCCGGGATCTGGATCTTGTGGCCGGAGAGGTTGCAGACCGCCTGCAGGATCGAGCGGTAGCGGTTGTGCGTGGAGTTGGTGAGGTGGGCCAGCGCCGGCTCAAAGCTCTTGGCTGTGCATTCGGCCAGGGGCCGGTTCTCGTAGTCGAGGCAGCCGAGGATGTAGCGGTCGTTGAGCGAGCGCTCTTCCTGCTTGAGCCACTTGATACAGGCGTCCTTCCATGTGATGCCGCCCGCCTTCTTGGCCGCCTCGACCTCGGCGATCAGTTGCGACTTGAGCCGCTCCCGCTCGGCCCGCGCTTCCTTCTTGTTGGGAGTCCCAGTGCATGGACGAAATCGTCGTCCGTCGACCCAGATGAGCGCGTACCAGTTCTCGCTGCCCTGCCTCTTGAAGAGCCCGTCGGCTGACATGGTTGTGGCTGGTTTTTGGAGGATGGGTATTTTGATCGCAGGTACTCGATCAGGTCAACATCGAGGAAGCGCCACGCCCTCCCGATCTTCGCCCCAGGGACGACACCCGACGCGGCCAGCGATTGCATTGTGGCCGGGTGGATGCCTAGGAAGTCGGCCGCCTCCTTGATGGACATGGAGGCTGCCGAGGTCGTGTGGATCATTGAGGAAAACTCAACTTGTTACCTTTTTTTGAATTCTCGCGCGCCGGTATCACGCGCAAGTTCCATGGCACATGAAGACCGCAGACACACTTTCCCAACAGCGGGACTATGTGATCAACGTGGTGCTTAATGCCGGTGTGCTCAGTCATCCATCTGGCTTCGGAATATCTTGCTTTGACAATCATCTTGTCTTCTTTAGTCAGCCAGGACGGAGTTCTTGAAATCTTCGCTGCTCTTCTATAGTTTTCGCATACCGTCTTTATTACCCTTCTTTTTTCCTTGTTGTTTGATCTGTACTTTTCACCTGAGTTCTTTCTGCTTTTTTTTGCCGCATCTGTTTTTTGGTATTCTTTTCTTGCTGCAACCCTGTGCGGCAAGTTACCTCTTGCTCTGTCGTACTTCCTTATATGATCTAAGTTCTCTTTCCTATGCCTAATGACGTCATTCTTTGCGCACTCCTTGCATTTGTTTAGATGTCCGTCAGCCATTCTTGAGTGCTTGTAGAACTCCGATATAGGCTTTTCGCATTGGCACTTGAAACATGTTTTTAAAGAGGTGTTCATGTGCCTCTCACTTAAAAGGTATTTCATCCCACTTCCACGCCGGGCAGCCCGTTTTCTTCACTTCGGCAGGCGGTGCGATCCTGTCGGTCAGACCGCAAGTGAAGCCGTCATCGAAGTGCTTGCAGCTCAGGCATCCCTTGTTGTCGAGCAAGCCCTGCCAGTACGCGGCCTCTTTCTGAGCCAGCGTGATCTTGACTTGGATCTCGCCGGGTGTCATGCGGCCCCCTTGGCGAGCTGCCCGGCCACGTAGCGCTCGCCGCTGCCGGCGTGCATGCAGCCGGCGCAAGCGCTGTCATCCAGGCTTTTGTCATAGCGGCACTCGCGGCTGAAGACGTTCGGCCAGGATACTGTCCCACGCCACCCCTCGACCGTGAACGTGTCGCGGTGCGGGGGGCGGTTGTGGCAGCCGTAGCGGTGCTCGGCGTCTCTGACCCCGTGCTGATGGACGGGATGGTCAATGACCGGCATGGGCGGCCTCCAGCGTGATGAAGATGAGGGTGACTTTCATTGTTCAGTGACTGGCTGTGGTTTGGTGGTTGCGGCAGCCTGCTCACCCCAGATCTGGTGATTCGCGGCCTTCTGCTCCGCTTTGTACTGACGCAGCGCCGCGTCATACGCTCGGTTCAGTACGCGGCAGGCTTCGAATAGGGCCTGTCGGTCTGCGACTGGCGCGCTGGACTTCCTGGCAGCGGAGTAGGTGCTGTTGGCATGGTTGCGGGACTGATAGAGGCGGGCGAGTTGGTCGAGGGTGACTTGCTGGGGTTGGGTCATTGCTGGCCTCTCTTGCGCTTGGCGGCTCGACGGGCGCGATTTTCCGTCAGCCCAGACACCATTGGCGTGGTGGATCAGGCCGTGCTTGCGCAGGTAATGGACTCGGCGATCGAGCACGCGCGCGGCCGATCGCTCTGCCGTGGCGTGGCGCTCGCACTCGCTTTGCACGGCCAGCAGGACCGCGCTGAAATCGCGCGGCTGCTCTTTGACGGTTGCCACGATCATGGCGTCCAAGGTGGCGTATTGGGTCATTCTTCACTCCTTTGCAATAGCCCACGCCAGTGCGAGGCAGATGAAAAACAGTCCGAGTTCAAGCATGGTTGCTCCTTGCTCGAATGGCTGCGGCCATTTCCACATTGCTTGGCAGCGTCTTGCCGTTAACCCACGGCATGTTCTCGCACGCCTTCGCGCAAGCCTCGCGCTCGGCTGCTGCGCCTGCAGCGTAGGCCAGATGCACCAGGGCCTCGACCTCCGGTGCCACATCGACCCAGCTACCGTTTGAGTGCCGGACGATAAAGGGGCTGTGCCTGTTGCAGTCTGTAAACCCGGCTTTGCGGGCCAGAAAGTCAACGTCGTCTCGGGTCATTTCATACTCCTTCCAATTTCAGCAGCAGCGCGCACGATGGCGCGTCGGGTAGCGGCGTAGGGGTCGCATGCGAAGTGCATGTTCACCAGCAGAACTTCTCCGTAGTCGAAGTCTCGGATGCGGGTTATTTCATCTGTGGTGTCAACTTCAACCACCATTCCCAACTTCACCGCCAGCCGCAGCGCGTCGCCGTCGTCGGTGAGTGGGTTCCACTCAATTTCCATGCTTTCGTCTGGATCAGGGCTGAAGAAATGGATTTGCATTTCTTCCCCCAGCCAATAGCCAACCCGAATACCAGCCGCCTTCGCAGCCATCTCCAGCAGTTCGCGGTCTGTGGTCATGCGTTGCTCCTCAATCGAATAGCGGCTTTCCTGTCTCGCTTGGCCTGGGCAGCCTGGATGCGCTCAAGGTCATCACCCCTCGGTGCTCGGCGCTGGCTGGTTGGCATACCAGGCCCTAATGCGGACAGGAGTTCTGGGCACACTGCACACAGTGCAGCAAGAAGTTGGCGACCTTTGCTACTCATACCGCACCCCCTTCTGCTTTTGCGATAGCGTTTCTCGTCAGCCTGTTCGCCTTTGCCTCTGCGACGGTATCCGCTGATCCGCCAAGAGCGGTGCCGAAGTGCTGTTTGTAGGCATCTCGGCCCTGGTAGGTGGCGGCGGTCCAGCCGTCCTCACCATTCACCACGACGCGAATGGCCAGCCCTTGCTCAATCAGGCTGTCACGGTCGGCCTTGCTTGGGATATCGCCGTCCCACAATGGGCCGCGCTCAACCAGCCCAACAAGGGTGTCGATTTCAGCGCCAGTCATGCTTCACCCCCTTCCTGGCCGATGCCGTGGGCGGCTTCGATGGCGGCGCGCATACGGGCGTCGAAGTCGTCTCCTTTCCGGCCAACCGAAAACCACGCATGAATGGCGGCCGCGATCTGCTCATCCGTCAGCGGCTGCTTGGGCTGCGGGCGGGTGTAGAGCGCATTCGCGGCATTGCGGTAATGCTTGGCCGCGCTGGTTGCCACACGCTTCGCGTCTGCGTCTTGCAAACAATTTGAGGCGTCCTCAATTTCTGCTGCGGCGTTCATAACTAACGCAAACCATGCTGATGCACTTGCCACCGGCTCATCCTGCTGCTCAACCTGCGGACGGATCAGCGGCCCGACGCCGCCAGCCCCCACGGCCTCGAGCTGCTCCTTGAGCTCGCGGTTATCGTCCAGCAGGCGCAACAGATGGCGGCGCATGGCCACCTCGAAGGCGCGCTCCGGGTCACAGTTCTCGGCCAGCCACTCGGGGCTGTAGTGGTTGTATGTCATGCTGCTAGTGAGTTCCAAAATCCAGCACCGGCGCGGGTGCTGATGTTCATGCGGCGCGACCCCATGTTGGTGTCGACGACGCGCCAATACTTCCCGTCCAGTTTCACCGTGATGGTGTCCGGTGCGGGGATCTGCTCGATGGTGGCCATGGCCTCATCGACGCTCAGGGGGCACTTGAGCCCGCGCTGGTAGAACCAGTAGATGGCGTGCTTGTGGATGTAGCTGCGCTCGTCCTCGATCGGGATCCAGTCGTGGAACGCAGACGGCCCGCACCAGTAGGTCACCTTCAGGGACGGAGCCTTGCCGATCTTGACGTGGCGCTCGTACTCCACCGAGTCGACGACATAGACCTTGGGCTGGGCTAGGGCAGCTACCAGCACGGCCTCGCTGGCCTCGGTGCCGTGCGGAGCAGAGCGGGGGAACTCGTGGCCGCAGCCTGGGCACTGCATGACCATGGTCGGCAGCAGCTCATGGCAGCTCGGGCACTCCTTCACAGGTGCGACCGACAGGCCCTCGCCCTTGCCGCCCTTCTTCTTGACCCGGATCTGGTCGATCGGGCCGTGTCGCTCGACGTTGCCGGCGAAGTCCAGCACCAGGGTGTTGTCCTTGCTGGGATGCTTGCGAAGGCCGCGCCCCATGATCTGGACGTAGAGGCCGGTGCTCTTGGTCGGCCGTAGCATGATGATGCAGTCGATGTGAGGCGCGTCGAAGCCGGTGGTCAGCAAGTTGGCGTTGAACAGAAAGCGGACCCGGCCCGACTTGAAGTCGCCGATGATCCGGTCGCGCTCGGTCGAGTGCATGTCGCCGCTGACGTGGGCGGCGGTCCACCCGCGCGCGCGCGCCAGCTCTGCGCAGTGCGCGGCGTGCTCGACACCAGCGCAGAACCCCAGGACATGGTTGCGATCGGCGGCGTACTGGGCCACCTCGTCCAGCGCTCCCTCGATGAGGTGCGCCTTGTCCATGGCGTCCTGCAGCTCCTTCTCGACGTACTCGCCGCCGCGTGTGTGGACGGACGACAGATCGGCCTTGGTCGCGCCGTTCTTGGCCACCAGGGGGCAGAGCCAGCCGTCTTTGATGAGGTCGCCCACGTCAGCCTCGTAGGCGATGTCAGTGAAGATCCGGCCCTCGCCATCGGTCAGCAGGCCGGAGTCCATGCGGTAGTGCGTGGCCGTGAGCCCGATGACCTTCATCTTCGGGTTGTAGGCCAGCAGCGCGTCGAGGAAGCGCCGGTACATGGTGTCCGACTTGCGGGGCACCAGATGGGCCTCGTCGATGATGCACAGGTCCGTCGTGCCAAACTTGGCCGGCAGCTTGTGGACGGACTGGATCCCGGCGACGGTGATCTGGTCCTTGCGCTTCTGGCCGACGCCGGCCGACCAGATTCCGACCGGGGCCTCGTGCCAGTAGTTGATGATGGCGCGCGCGTCCTGCTCGATCAGCTCCTTGACGTGGGTCAGCAGCAGGATGTTCATCTGCGGGTAGGCCGCCATGGACTCCTTGATGAAGGCGGCCATGGTCAGGCTTTTCCCTGCTCCGGTGGGGAGAACCACCAGAGCGTGACCATCGTTTCCGCGTGCGTAGTAGTCATAGATGGCATCTACTGCAGCGCGTTGATAGGGTCGGAGCTGGATCATGCTGCCCCCGTGCTGCCAAAGCCGCCTTCGCCGCGAGCGGTGTCGCTCAGCTCGTCGGACTCGATGAACTCGATGTGGGGGATCGGCAGGATCAGGCCCTGGGCGATGCGCTCGCCGGGGGAGATCAGATCAACCGGAGCAGTCTCGAGGTGGTCGTGCCAGTCGTCGTCCTTGGTCAGCTTGACCTTGACTTCGCCTCGGTAATCGGAGTCGATCACGCCCACGCAGTTGGCCAGCCGTATGTTCTGCTTGAAGGCGTGGCCGGAGCGCGAGAACAGCAGCATGACGTGGCCTTGCGGGATCTCGAAGGCAAGGCCGGTGCTGCAGACGACCGGGGAGTCGTGCTCGATGATCTGGCCGAGTAGGAAGGCGCTATCCACGGTCATGGCGCGCAGGTCGAAGCAGCCCGACCCGTCGGTGGCGTACTCGGGAAGGGTTGCGTTGGGGTGGAGTCTCTTAACCTTGACTTGCATGATTCAACCTACGATCTTTCCATCGAACTGCTTGCGCAGGGCTTCAACTTCGGAATCACCGATGCAGCGGTGATCCTTGGCGGCGCTGATCTCCTGTGTCGTGTAGACCGGGAAGTCAGGGTAGGGGTGAGAGACGCCGTTGGCGACGACGACGAACTCGGCCCCGTTGTCGTGGCGCTTGAACTCGATCCAGCCCTCGCCCGCGTCGATCGCGTCGGCGTAGGTCAGCAGGAACGGCAGCGGCAGGTGGCTTGGGCAGCCGGTACGCTGGACGTGGATCGGGATGCTGTTGATGTTCGGATCGGGTGTTCCGGTAATTGCGCACGACCAGCGGCCATCACCCTCGAGCTCTGGCGTGGCGTGGACGCAGGTGCGGCACGACACGGGCGGGACGCGGTGGGTGTGGCAGACGTCTCGGTGCGAGCAGAACTTGCAGATGTAGAAGCTCGGGTCCTGCGACAGCTTCGGCGGCGGCTCCTGCGAGAAGATGACTGTCTTGGCCTTGGCCCTCAGACGTTCAAACGCCACCGGGTCGAACTCAATGCGCTCTGCGTACAGCTCGTCTGTGTCTTTATTGACGGCGAGGTAGAGGGCGCGCTCCAGTCCAGCCCAGCCGCAATACATCATGCACTGCGCGTAGTGCTGCGGCTTAGCAGCCTTCACGCCTTTTGCCTTCAGTTCCTTGAATGACTTGGCAGAGTGGGTCTTCATCTCAACCAAATGCGGCTTAGAGCCACCGGCGGGGATGTTCTTGGCAACTGCATCGAGGTTGCCGCGCATGTGCCCGGAGTGATCCGAGAAGGAGAACTGCTTGCCCGTCGCCGGATCGCAATCCCAAACTGTCGCTCCGATGGAGCGAAGGTCGGAAACAAATCGGGGTTCTGCAAGGTGCCCAGTTTGGAATAGCCGGTACATGCGGCCATCAAACTCGGTCGGGGAAGACCAGCGCAGGTCATACCAGAGTGCTCGAATGCACTCTTTCCCGATGGCGCTGCCTCCCAGGTATGGGCGCGCCGGTTCTGCCCCGTGCTTTTTTTCGTACTGCTCAAATATGGCAGACACGATCGGGTCGATCACGTCAGAGATGTCAGCCATTGATTGCTCCACTAATACAAAACTTCCCGTCTTTGCTACGGTTTTTAGGCTGAAGATTTCCACGCTGACGGCTTTTCATGACCATATCTGCAATGTTGTCAGCTTGAAATCCCAGAAACAGGTGAGATGGGTTTACGCAAGATGGGTTGTCGCAGCGATGGCAGACGCACATACCAGCGGGTATCCCCCCAAACGACAACATCCAAGCTATCCGATGCGCCAAAACCTCTTCTTTTGAGTTGACCTTGATTACCCCGTAGCCGTGTGGCTTCTTCTTTCCTGTCCAGTTCCAGCAGCCAGTTGAGTCATCGGCTATCCACTTCGACTGGTTGAATCTCTCTGAAACATGTGTCGATTTCTTTCGAATGCGGCCTGTGTAGAGGCACTGGCGGGAGCAAAACTTTCCGCAGCCCCTGTTCACTTCGCTCAGGAGCGGGAAAAACGTTGAGCCGCACTGGTGGCACGTTGCCTGGACAGTCGCCCTAGCCATGAAAGCGCTCCGGGTGGAAGTGGTCGCGCAGGAACGTCTCGGCGTCGACTGGCACCGGCTCAGCGGGCTTGTCCTCTTCCACAGGCTCGTCCTTGGAACCGAAGACCTCGCTGTGCAGGTCGCAGGCCCCGCTCTGCATCTGCTCGTGCAGCACGGCCATGGTTTTGTGCATGTCGTCGTGGTCAGGGATGCTGTGCGCCAGCACGCCTACGAGAGCGTGGCACAGCGGATTGACGCAAGCCTCGACGTTCTCCTTGGTGTTGTGGTCGACGAGGTGCTTGAGCATTTGCCCGACGTGTTCTTGGTAATTCATGGTGCTTCCTTCGGTAGTTCATGTGGGGCTCTCCCCACGGTCACGCATGTGCAGGCCCGCAGCGTTTACGGGGTGATCCGGGTCAGGAGTCGGACCCGCTGCTTTCTGCCAGACGGCTCTTGAGCTCGTAGCCCATGAGCGGCCATATCTTGGAGACTGCGTTGTCGCGCGCCACCTTGCGGCCGATCTCAGCGTTGAAGTTCTCCGGGCTGGCGCAGGCGCTCTCGCCGAGCACGGTGAACCCGTTGCGCAGCACCAGGACGCAGATGGTCAGCAGCTTCATCGAACGATGAGCCACGAACGGCGACCCATTCTGTCCAGCGTACTGCAAGGCGTCCTCGCCAGTGAAGTAGTAGGCGATTTCGATGTTCGCCAAGATGTCGACCGGCGTGATGCGCGGGGCCTTGTCGGCGCCTGCGGCGCGGATCTCGGTTTCGATGTCGCTCATTCCACAATCCTCCAGTCTTCGGACAAGATGTCGCTTTGGCTGGCCAACCAGGGCACAACCTCGTCGTCCACGGTCTTCATGGCGATGTACTCGCGGTACGGGACCGGGCCACCGCAGAAGAACTCGCGCGCCGCCGTGGTGGTCGGCTGGTATCGGCCCGGGGGCACGTAGTAGATAAACATGCCCTTGCCGTTCCAGCCGGTGCGGGCGACCTTCAGGCCGGCGCGCATGGCCGCGATGGCGCAGCCGAACGTCAGGCCGCCGTCCGTCTCGCGGTAGGCGCGCTCGAAGACATCCTTCGGGCTCCAGCTCACGTAGCCCTGGTGGGCTTCGTGGTTGCGCTGGCCGCCGTCGGTGTACTCGACGAGGTAGCCGGCGTCGGCGCCGTTCTCGTTGGACGGCAGATGCCAACCACGGTGGGCGTTGTAGTCACCCCGGGTCATCGGGGTGGCCTTGACCAGTTTGGTGCCGAGGTACAGCTTCACGCTTCCGACTCCAGCGGCATCTGCTCATCGGCTGCGGCATCGCTGGCGCTGGCGTCCTCGACCGGGTGACCGTTGGTCACGAGCGAGACGAGATCGTCCTGGCCGGCGACGGTGACAGCGAACTGGGCGCGCGCGGCGTGGCGCACGGCCTGGGCCTGATGGGCGGCGCGGATCAGGCGCTTGGCGCCGGTCACGTTGTCCGTGACGAGATAGATGCGGGTGCTCATTACTGCTGCTCCTCGTCTTCGACGGTTGCTTCGGGTGCGGGCGGGTTGTTGTGCAGGTGCTCGGCGGCCTGCATGGTCTGCAGCGCGACAGAGCGGAACTGGTCGTAGAAGCCCTCGGTTTCCTTGCGCGGCAGCTCGGCCAGACCCTTGAGGATCAGGTTCACTTGCGCGAAATTGAGGGTGTAGTTGATCGGCACGGCGCCGGGGTTGAACTGCTCGTTCATGGTTTCCTCCAGTGGTTAAGGGAATGGGGTGGGCCTACTCGTTTCGACTTTCGGCCCGGAATCAGATCAGCGTGCCCAGGGCATCGCGCCACCGGCTGCCGGGGCAGCCTGGGCGGCAGCGGCCATCGGGACCGGAGCGCCACCGGAGAGCGCCTCGTACTTGGTGATGGCGTTGTTCTGGCGCTGGCGATCGTCGAGCTCGACCTTGACCGTGATGGTCATGGGCTTGTTGTGCAGCTCGGCGCTGTCGTTAGGACGGATCACCCCGACGGCGCGGCAGATGGCACCGAGCTCGCGCTGGGCGATGTCCTTGGCCGTTTGGTTGGGGTTCCAGAGGTTCAGGCGTGCCCACAGCTTGCGGCCCTTGAACTGGCCGTCGAGCACCTCGAAGGTGATCTGCAGGTACTTGCCGGTGCCGGCCTTGGTGACCTTCTCTTCGGAAGCCGTGGCGATGACCACGTACTGGCCCTCGGGGAGGGCGCTGAATTCTTGCTGTTCGGGGACTTGGGATGCGTCGAAGCCGGTCAAAGATGCCATTTGGGTTACCTATTTCAGTCGGTGGTTGAGAAAAAATCAATTAGGAAGCGGAACTGGCGATGGCGTTGTTGAACGCGCTCCAATCCAGTGGCAGGGCAGGCGGTAGGCTGTACCTGTTCTTGGCGAGGTATGCCGGAGTCTCTTGGGTATAGAGCAGTCGCTCGCCAGTCGTGAACCCACGGTTGACGGACTTGTTGAAACCAACGTCGTCCTTCTTGACCAAGGTGCGGTAGTTGGCGAACAGAACGGCGTCTGCCCACTCTTGCACAAGGGCGCTGGCGCGGCCTTGCAACTTTGGTTGATAGCGGTCATATGGCTCCACCTCTGGAGAATCGAACCGCTTGATTTCGCAGTGTCCGATCAGGATCACGACCATGTTCTTGTTGTTGCGAAGCAGATTGAATCCGTCCAGCACCTCACGCCACTTGTCGGCTAACAGCAAAGCGCCTTTGCCGTAGGCAAGGTCTTTCGCGTCGTGGGTCATCTCGATTTCCTTCTGCAGGATGTTCTCGAGCCAGTCGGCCGAGTCCAGAACCACAGTCCGAAATTCGTGGTCTTCGGTGTAGAGCGTCCTGATGGCGCTCATCACGTCCGCGCTTGACTTGGCAAGCGGGAAGCTGCTGGTGTCAATGCTACCCAGGCCATCTTCGGTGCAGATGAAGATGGGGTTAGGTGCATTCGCAGCAAACGTGCTCTTGCCAATGCCATGTGTGCTGTAAAGGAAGATCCTAGGGGCGTGAATTGCCTTCCCCTTTTTAATGCTGCCCAAGTCAAATGCCATGATGTACTCCTTGTGTCGCGGTGCCGCGTGGACGGCGATTGTTTGCTTGTTCCGTGAGCGAAGCCCACCTGCAGTTTTCCGGCGAATAATCTCCGTCGTTGTCAATCCGTTCGATGCTGTAGCCGTCTGGCCTAAGACCCATGTCCGATGCAAATTGATCGAACGAGTCCCATTCCTTGCAGACCTTGATTCCTCGGCCTCCGTAGAGAGAGTAGTCAGCGCATCGCGGGTTGTTGCATCGCTGCCTCATGGTCTTCCAGACTGCATACACGGCAGTGTTTGCCTTGCCATGCTTCTGAGCACGCCCAGAAGACTTCATGCCGTTGTTTCTTGCGGTTTCCGCCTTCAGGCATCCGCATGACTTCAACGAACCGCGCTTCACTAGCGACCCCACGGCAACTGTCTGAGAACCACATTCGCATCGGAACAACCACTGGATCTTTCCGAACTTGTCCGCGCCAGCCGGGGTTATCGCGGTAAGCCGGTTAAATTGTTGTCCAGTGATGTCGATCGCTTTCACTGAATAGACCCGGGAACGATGATCTTGGAAGGCTCGACGTTGACGTCGGGCACGGTGTCCTCGAGGGCGGTGTAGGTCTTCGCGTTGGTCAGGATGGACTGCAGCAGGACCATGGCCATGCCGTGGGCTTGGCTCTGCTCGTCGACTGCATCGCCGAAGTCGGCGCCGACGTTGACCGAGCCCTCGGCGTTGTCCTCAATGAAGATGGTGGCTTTAGGCATGGGCCTGCTCCTGCTCGTCCATTACACGAGCGGCTTCTTGGGCCGATGCGTGGAAGGCCATCGAGAGCAGTTGCTCCTGTGCCTGCTCATCTGGCACAGAGGCCATCACGAGGCCCAGGACACGTCCGCAGGCGATGGCGCCGGCCGCAATGAGGACTCTGTTCTTGGAGCCTGAGGCGCGGATCTCGTCCAGCAGGCAGGCGAACTGGCGAGTCAGGTTGTTGCTGATCTCGTTGACGTCCTTGACGCGATTGGCGATCTCTTCGTCCGAAGGTTCGACGACCTTGTTCACTGCTTCGGTGTTCATGCTGCTACTTCGACTTTCACGGTGGGAGTGGAGGGCTTGGTTTCCATGTAGGAGCTCAACACCAGCACGGCATCGTTATCGAGGGTGCGGAATTGAGTGGTGGACAGCTCTGCCGACCACTTGACGCAGCCCTGCACAGCGGCGGGGAGCTTGGTCCAGTCAGCCTGCAGGTGCTTGGTGTCGAGCTTGCGGGTGACGCCGTAGCTAACGCTGACCTTGAAGCCTTCCGGTGCGACACTCACAGTGCCCTCGGTCTTGTTCGGGTCAGCCAGGAGATCGGCAATGTCCTTGTCGATCTTGCGACGCGCCGCTATGGCGTCGTCTTCGGCCTTCTTGGCCAGCACCCGCATGCGGGCAAGTTCTTGGATGTTCACTTCGGTCCTTTCGTTCGGTTGATCGAGGCTCAATCATAAGACGGGAGTTGAGGAAAACTAAACTTTCTCAACTCAAAAAATATCAATCGAAAGACAAATTCGATAGCCTTTTTAAATCATTCGCTTGCGCTGCGTGACCTCTACCACGCAGCCGACGACCTTGGAAGCGGACGCCAGCTTGACTGTCGGCCAGCGCGCATCGTCGGCCAGCAGCAGGGTGTCACCGCCCTCGGCAACGTAGCGGCGCAGGATCGGCTCGGACACCTTGCCAGTCGATGCCAGCACCACGGAGCCAGGGGTCGGCTTGTGCGTGCGGCTCACCACGGCATAGCTCCCGGTCGGGCAGGAGGACGTCAGGGCGTCGGTTGACACCAGCATGGCCGCAGCCGTGCCTTCAGGGTAGGAAACGCTGGTTTGCAGGAGGCCCAGCACGTTGTCTAGCTTCCAATGGGCCAGCGCGCGGGCACTGACCAGGGGGACCGTGTGAACCGGCTGCTCAACGGCGGCCCTGCGCTGGTCACTCAGGCCCACCAGCCAGTCCACGCTCACGCCGTAGAGGCGCGCGAGATCCGCCAACACCGGGACGCTGGGCTCCGTGTGACCCTTCTCCCACAGGCAAACAGCCCCGGGCGTGACATGAAAACGCTTGGCCACCTCCCGCTGCAGCACCGGGGGGTGCATGGCGGATCGGGCCGCTTTGAGTCGACCTGCGAGGATCTTGGACATGGTGTCTCGGTTGAGAAAAAATGAAGTGCGCCGATTTTCGAGCTATGATTTAGGTTGATAAAAGTTAAACACAGTTCGGGCCGTGGGTGCAAGCCCCACCCGGCGCATCACCAAGGAAGCACCATGAAAGAGAAGTTGAGCAAACAGAAGCTGCCGGTCGGGTTCACCGTCACCGGCATCGTGGCTATGGCCGGAGGGGTCACGGCAGTGGCCAAGGCCTGCGGGGTGTCGCCCCAAGCGGCATCGAAGTGGAAGTACGTGCCGGCCAAGCACGCGCGCAAGGTGGCCATCATGGCGGGCCTGCCCCTCGAGGTGGTGCGCCCTGACTTCGTGCAAAGCGGCCACAGCATCGCGGCGGTGGGAGGTGGGTTGTGATGATGTCTCAAACAACTCTCCAATTCGCCATGTTGGTCTGGGGCACTGTGCTTCTGTTCCGTGGTGAGCAGGGCGGTCACGCATGGCTGGCCGGCTCTATGGTGATCGGTGCTTTGAAAGGAGGTGCAGCATGAGGAAACGCACCAAGCGCAAGGTCTACGCCCTGGTCAACCCCATCGAGCACGCCATCATCGGCGCGGCATTTCCCCTGCAGAGCAAGCTCGACGAGCTGCGCATGCTCGAGCTGACTTGCATCGAGAGGTTCTGCAACGGCCGCGCCACGCTCAAGGACTGGCAGTCCATGTCGAGCCTGCTGGCCATATCCGAGGTCATGGCCAAGCGCGGCGTCGGCAAGGACGAAGTGCTGCCCGTCTGCACCATCGTCGAGAATGAGCTGATCGAAGCGGCCCACCGCTTCGAGGCCACAGGTCGCATGGTGCTGACAGAGGCGGGTCTGCAGGCCCTGCGCGACCTCTACGAGTACCACGACCTGCAGCGCAACAGCGTGACGCAGCGCGAGTACGAACAGATGATCCTGGCCACCTACAACCGGATCAAAAGCCAAGCGCCCGACGTCAAGATCATCAAGTAGTCCACCATGCAGTCAGCACAAAACTCAAAGCAAACATCTGTAGCGGCTGCTCACAAGGAAAGCGTATTCGAGCAGTACGCATGGAAGTTCATCGAACGCGAGATCAGCGTGATACCGATCGCACCCGGGACCAAGAAGCCTGGGCAGTGGTCGCAAGAGCAGGGGTGGCGAGGCATGGGGGACTGGACCCGGTTCTCCAAGCGCCTGCCGACCGAGCTTGAGCTCGAGGAATGGAGCAAGTGGCCAGAGGCCGGCATTGGTGTAGTACTCGGCCCGGTGTCGAAACTGACCTGCCTGGACAAGGACTACGACCTCCCTAACGGCGGCAATGACGCGCTGCAGGCGCTCATTCCGTGGAGCCCGATCGCCAAGAAGGGCGAGAAGGGGTGGACTCGCTTCTACCTGCACAACGGGGAGCGGTCCTGCTCATTCGACGTGAACGGGCTGCGCGTGCTGGACGTGCTCGCAGAGGGACGCCAAACCGTCGTGCCGCCATCGGCGCACCCGTCAGGGTGCAACTACGTCTGGATCACGGAAGAGACGCTGGACAACCTGCTTAGCGTCGACGAGCTGCCCAAGCTGCCGGATGACTTCCTGACGCAGGTGGCCCGGGTCTTGGCGCCGTACCAGACCGAGCACGACGTGAAGTACCAGCGCAAGGTCATCGCGCCGGATGAATACTCAGGCCCGATTGACACCAGCAAGAGCGTCAGCGCCCAGTATTACCACGAGCTCAACGAGCGAGCGCTGCTCATGCTGGATGAGTGGGTGCCCAAGATCGTGCCGATGTCGAAGCAGGATGGGGAGGGGTGGCGCACCGTGGCAACGTGGCGCGGCGCGAAGAACCAGAACGTCGGCATCCATCCCACAGGGATCAGGGACTGGGGCGGCAACTACGGCATGACACCGATTGATCTGGTCATGTACGCCAACGGCATGCCGTTCGTGAAGGCGGCCGAGTCGCTGCGCCGGTGCCTACCGCTCAACGAGCCCGAGCCCATCCTGTTCGGCGCGCAGTCGCCGCCCGATCCAAAGGGAGACGCGCCGGCTACCCCCCGGCAAGACCACGGCCAGCCCCCGGCAGCCCCCACCCCCCCGGCCGTGTTCGTGCCGCCCACGTTCGCGCCGTTGCCCTGGGACACCACCAAGCCCCCGGAGCCGGTGCAGCTCCCGCCCACCACCAGCTTCGAGCCGGCGCGCGCGGTGCCCGCGTTCATCAGCAACCCGCCCGGGATGCTCGGGGAGATTTCGCGCTGGATCTCGGCCACGGCGCCGAAGTCGCAGCACGAGCTGGCGCTGGCCGCAGCGATTGCCCTGTGCTCGGTCGTCATGGGCCGCACTTACCGCAGCCAGTACGGCAACTGGACCAGCCTCTATCTGATCATGGTGGCCAAGTCCACAGAGGGCAAGGAACACCCGCAGGGATGCGTCGAGAAGATCCTGACGGATGCGGACCTGCCCCACCTGATCGGCGGCAGCGGCTACACGTCATCGGGCGCTGTCTATTCGGCCCTGCTCAAGAGCCCGTGCCACGTGGCCACCATCGACGAAATGGGCAAGCTACTGAAGATGTCCCGAGCCAAGGGGCAGGCCAACAGCGAAGCGGCCCTGGACAAGCTCATCGAGGCCTTCGGGCGCATGGATGGCGTGCTCAGGCCGCCCACCTACTCGCAGATGACCCTATCCAAGGGGCAGGCGTCCAATACCGAGCGGATCGTCCACAACCCGGCCATCACCCTGCTGGGCGCCACTACCCCGGCCACGTTCTTCGAGAACCTGACCGACGATCTGGTCAAGGACGGTTTCCTGGGCCGGTGCATCGTGGTCGAGTCCAAACAGCCGCGCCAGCTCATGCGGTTCGTGGAGCGCAGCGCGCCGCCAAAGAAAGTGCTCGACTGGTGCAAGTCCATCCACGTCTCTGCGGTCAAGGGCGGGAATCTGGCCGACGTCGGGCCGGCAGAGATGCCGCCCAGCATCATCGAGCTGCCATTCTCCGAGTCGTGCATGCCGGTCATGCAGGCCTTCGAGCGTGAGCTCAACGACGCCAAGGACTCGAACGAGGCAGAGGGGCTCGACGTGCTGCTGGGCCGCACGCTGGAGAAGGCTATGAAGCTGGCCATGATCGCTTGCAAGGCCATCGACCCGAAACAAAGGGAGGTGCTGCCCGAGCATCTGACCTGGGCAGTGGAGTACGTGCGGCACTACGACTTGGCGCTCATCCGGGCTGTGCGCAAGGAGCGGATCGCCAGCCAGCACGACGGGGACATCAAGCGGGTCGTGAAGTACCTCAAGCAGGTGAAGAAGTACAAAACCGACAACCGGTATGGGAAGGCATGCGAGGCGGGCGCGATGCCACACTCGAAGTTGCTGAAGTTGATGGCCATGCCGGTGCGCCAGTTCAAGGAGCTCATCGACACGGCCAAGGAGGCGAACATCATCAGCGTGCAACCCGGCGAATCACTGGGATGCGCCGGGGAGGTTTACTTCCTCTTGGACACGGATTGATGGAAGGGGTCGGCCGGGTTCAATCTGGGCGGCCGACCAACTTTTTTGCGGCGTATCATGTAGCCGCGCTGGATCAGCCACATTCCCCCGTCAGTCTTGACGCAGTGGTGAAGCTGGCCCTTTTCGCACAGCACGCGCACGCGGCGCGCGCTAATCCCTTCGAGCTCGGCCACTTCGTTCACGGTCAGAAACGGGTTCATGGGGAAATCCACAGGGTCAAGGGGTTGGCCTTGGGTTGAAGTTTACGCGCACGCCGTCGCGCATTGACCTGAATACGGCGCTCGGGATCGTCCCTCACCAGCTTCCATGCGCGCCTGCCGCGCTCAGCCTCCGTCAGGGGCGCGGGCTTGAAGGCATCGGAATGGGTGCCGGGCCGGTACACAGCGCGCGGGTACATCCTGTCCGATCCCTCAACGTGGTAGACCCACGCCGATATGTAGATCCGTTTCGTACTGTGCAGGTGCTTGACGTACATCGCGCACCAAGTCGAGGACAGATGGATAGCTTCAGCCAGCTCCGGTGTGGTCATGGGCTTGGCGGCCAGGGCGGCCAGGATGCGCTCGATCCGCAGCAGGGCGGGGCGCTTGGTGAATGTCATGGGGCGGTTGGACATGGTGCTGCGGTCGATTCAGAGGGGCCTACCAATGGCCAGGGATGCCAGCTCGATCAGCTCGGCGCGCGCCTCGGCCAGCAGTCCACAGGTGGCCAAGTGCTCGATGCGCTCGATGTCGATGGATCGCAGCACGCCGTCGCCTTGCTTGGTCACCACGGCATAGCCTCGGTCCTCCAGCTCATCTATCAGTGCGTCGTCGTCGATCTCGCTCAGCTCGACGTCAACATCAACATCAACGGTAACGGTCGTCATCACCATGGGGATTCTCCTTGTTCGGTCAGTAGGTCATCGAACAGGTGCTTGCGCTCCTGCTCGCGGGTGTAGGTGCGGCGCTCGGGTGCTGGCGCAGGGATAGCCCTGAGTCGCGCCAGCAGGTCCGCATAGTCGTTGTCAGTCGTGGCCGGGGTCATCGGCCCAGGATCAGCAGCAGGGCGGCGCCCAGGGACACGGCCACTACAAGGCCATAGCCGGCTAGGGCGCGCGCCAGGGCGCGCAGGCGGCGGGTAGTGTGGGTCATGCGAATTCCTCCGGGTGCGTCACTTCGCGGTAGCACGTCTCGACCGTCTCGACGGGCAGATGGAAGATCTCGGCCACGGTCGCATAGGCCTCGGGCAGGGTGGCGCCCAGGCGCAGCGAACGGATCACAGCAAATCGGATCTTCGCGCGGGGGATGATGGTCATGCTGCCTCCTTGGTGGCGTTGGCGATGGCGGTGTCAGCGCGGAAATGCGCCATACGCATTGCGTCTCGCGTGACTGGAAGCGAGCGAATGCGATTCAGCGCATCCAGCAGATCAGCATTGACCGCGTGCAGGCGGCGCAATTCTTTGGCGGCAGCGCGCGCCATGCCGTCGCAATACTCGTTCTCAAAACGTTCAGCCAGCCGAAGGGCCTCGGGCTTCGGCATGCACAGGCCAGCGCACTCTCCAGCCGGGTAGTCGCAGCCGGTGGCCGCGTTGCAGGGTTGCAGGTTCATTTCGTCACTCCAAGGGTTGCGTATCGGTGCAGCAGTTCGGCGGGCGCCGGCTCGATGTCCACCTTGCGGCAAACGAAGTTGTCGGTGCCCTCGATCGGGATCAGGTCGGCGTTAGGCCCCAGGGCCTTCATGCACGCGCGGTAATCGCGCTCGAAGCCAGGGTGGTGCTGGCGGCGCTCGGGTGGCGGCGCGGCTCGGGTGTCCTCGTGCTCGAGGGCGGGCCCGGCCAGCAGCACGGCTGCCGCTCCAGCCACCAAGGCCCAGGTCGTCAGTTTTTGCATGTTCATGGTCATTGCTTTCATGGGAAAGGCCCCGCAAGGGGCCCGGGGGTTAGGCGGTGGCGATGGCCTTGACCTTGGCCATGATCTCGTCATGGGGCAGGCTGTCGCAATCCATCAAAGTCCAGTAGCTGTCGCCGATTCGGGCGTAGATGTTGGTCATGCGGCCCGAGTACCGCTCGACCATCTTGAAGGACTCGCCCTCATGGGTGTGCCGGTAGCCCAGCGGCGGCAGTACCTCCAGCATCTCCCAGAAGATCTCTTTCGTCGTGGGCACGGGGTCGGTGCGCAGCGCGGCCTCCTTGAGCACGTCGAATTCCTCGACCGTGGCCAGGACCGCAGTGGGGTAACGCTCGCGCAGGGCCTCGAGCGTCTCCCCGTGGAAGTAGGTCACGGTCTGGCCGGCGTCGTTGACGCGCGCCACGTCGATCATGCTGGGCACTTGCCCGGCAGGCGCCGGGACGTAGAAGCAGTGGTTGATGTCATCCAGTCGCATTTCAGAACTCCTCGGTAACGATGTATCCCAGGCCTTGCAGCCCTTCCTTGACCTCGCGGGGCAGCTCGAAAACCCCGTCGTAATCGACCAGGGCCAGCACGCCCCCGTCCAGTTGCTCGAACCACAGGCCGCCCCCGCACAGGTCGCCTTTCGTGTCGTGCTCGAAGTAGCCGTAGCGCGCAGCCGGGTCGATGCGGATCTCGAACGGGCCGGATTGAATGATCTTGGTGAAGTTGTAGGTCATCGGGCTTTCTCCGCAGCGGCCAGCACAGAACGGACGCGCGCCTCGCCAGCCCGGTCGATCAGCTTGGACAGGGCCAGCTTGCCCGCGTCCTCCTTGTTGTTCAGGCACGCGGCCAGCTCGGTATGCGTGATCTCGGCGACCTTCTTGCCGCTCGCGCGGTGCGTGACCACGAACGGGGACAACGGTGTCTCTCGCGTCACCACAAAGCGGAATTGCTCGCTCTGGATGTAGCGGGTAAAGGTGGCGTACTGCTCGGCATCAACCGGGCCGTTGGCAGTCTGGATCTTGAAGGTCCGGTAGGTCGTGGTCATACCGTCCCCCGCACAGTGGTGTCGTCCAAGAACACATGCACCCAGGCGCCGCGAATGGAGCCCTGCACCAGCTCGCCAGTCCAGCCCATGCGGCGCGCGAACTCGCTCGCGGCCCACAGGTGGCGCTGCTCCATGCCGCTGATCTCGTGCGGGTAGGGCAGGCGCATGCGCTTGTCGCCATCGGTCACGCTGATATGCGCGGGCGGGGAATACTTGGTCGTGATCGCTTTCATGGTCAGCCCCTCTTCATGGCGTAGCGGCCCACGTCGTTGCCGTTGGTGTCGCGGATAGTTTGAAAGAAGTCGTAGTCACGCCCGGACTCGATCCGGTTGGCAATCTCGCGCAGGATGCGCGCCAGCTCCGGGCCGGCGCTCTCGATCGTCGGGCGGTCGGCGCTCTCGTCACAGAAAGCCGCGTTGCCGCAGTCAATGGAGACGGTGAATTGGTAGGCCATGCTCAGACTCCTTCAGAGGTAACGGGGTAGGTGCGGCGGTTCTTGTCGCAGAGGCACTGGTACATCAAGTCCTCGATGACTTCCTCGAAGTAGTCGCTCGCGTCGGACTCGATCCCCCACAGGCTGGCGCTAATGTCGTTGTCGCCCTCGGTCAGGGTCACGACAACCCCGCACCAGTGCCATTCGTCGTTGCACCAGTCGCGCAGGCGCTTGAAGTCGGCCATGGCAGCCGCAGCGGCTTGCGCGCCCTTGGTCGGCCAGTTGTAGGGCTCAGTGTTCCAGCCCTCCTCGCGCGCCTGCTTCACAGCGGCCTGGAAGTCGTAGTAGCGGCGCGAACCCCGGTGATCGTTCAGGGCCATCTCACCCGGGCGCTTGCTGGCGCTGGTCCAGTCGGACACGGGGCCGTGATCGTCGTGCTCCGCCCACGGGGCGCCGGTGTCGGTGTCGTAGCACCATTGGATGGTCCACTCGTGGCCATGGGCCTTGCGGGTTTCGTCTCGGTAGCAGTCGGACATGGTTCGTTCCTTCGTTCGGTTGGTTGGTTGGTTTCGGGACAATTCCCGCCACAGCCGGCTGTCACCCGGCTGGAGCTGGCGCTGTCTCAGGCCCCTTCGGTCTTGAGATTCTCTAAAGCGGCGGCGCGCAGTTCGTCGGTCGATTCCCAGTCGTAGCACTGGAAGCCCCAGCTCTCGAGGTAGTCCACCAGCTCGGCCCGTTTCATGGTTTTGATGTCGTGCTCGGTCATGTCAGTATCCGATCCGGTGCCATGCGCAGTTGGCCACGCCCGGGTAGAACAGGCAGCCGTCCAGCTCAATGCGGCCAGTGGTCCAGCTCCCAGCCGGTGCAATGCCGCCTGTCACCAGCCGCAGCTCGCCACGGAAGTCTTTGATCTCGGCGCCCTCGTTGACCGCGCGCCCCTCGGCGTCGCGCAGCTCGAACAGGCCCGTTGCGGTGCGTTCCTTCATGCGGCCTCCCACTGGACCATGATGAATTCGTGATGCCAGCGGACCTGCATGCGCTCGGCTTGCTCCAGCAGCTCCTCGCGGGCCTTGAAGGACCGGGCAGACCGCACCAGCGTGCCCATGGACCGGGCCAGGATCCCCAGCAGCAGCTCGCGGCCCTTCTCATCGGTCACGGGCAGGCGCTCCATGGTGTTGTAGTAGGCCACGCACTTGGCCAACTCGCGCTTCTCAGACTTGTTCATGGCCATCACTCCTCGCAGCCAAAGACGGCCAGCCCGAAGCACATCACGGCCGGGAAGATCGACACCAGCGGCCACCAGCCCACAGGCTCCAGCACCGGCACCACCAAGAAACCCAGCCCAGCCAAGACGGCCAGCACTCGCAATATCGTCGTCATCTCGTTCTCTCCTTCGTTCGTTGAGTCGGTCGGTTAGGTCAATTTGTCTCGACCTGGGATTGAGTATATGTCAATTGTTCCGAGGTCGGTACATTTATTTCATGATGATAGTCGGGGCTGTTATCACGATAGGTTATATCGCTGGGCGTGTTGTCAGGATGACCAACGTTCTGAAGTTTCTGAAAATTTCTGGATTTTTCAGAACAGGCGTGAGGCTTGTAAGTAGTTGATTTATATATAAGTCTTATATATTTTTTATCTTTTTTTCTATGTTCTGACCATCCCCCCCTTTCCACCTGATCTATACCTATATCCACCTACAGGCAGTGTAGGTACAGAAAAGAAGAAGAACACCCAGAAATTCGGGAACAGCTCGACGCGCCGGGAGAAACTTCAACAGCTACAGCCACTTACAAGCGTTTTGGTGTTCTGGAACGGGTCAGAAATCGCCAGAAACGCCGGGAAATTTCCAGAAACGGCCGCAAGACTGTGCTATGCGTATAGTTGGGTACAATCAAGGCTCCACCACCAACCAACAGCACCACCATGACACCAGCTCAAGCCCGCCGAATGGCGGCCACGCTCATCGAATGGGCAGACGAACAGGAACGGCTGGCCCAGGCATCCCCACCCAACGCCGCCCAGCGCGTCCTAGCGGCCTTGGAGCGGGCTCCCAGCTATGCAGGCCGCCACCCCAGCTACGCCGCCTGCCTGCAGGTCCACGCCATGACCGTCACCCAGATTACCAAGGCGCTCGGCAGCAGCCCCAACGTCCGCACCGTGGTCCACGAAGGCATCAAGCAGCTACTCGCGGCTGGCACCATCCACTCGGTCAAGAGCCCGGTCAAGACCCCAGGCACGAAGCCCGAGATGTATGTACTGTCCTCCCATGCCCACCACTTCAACCGGCCAGCACCCGTGAACTCTGCACCGGCCAGCGACGATGTAGACCCGTTTGCCAGCGAATGGACGCCGCCCTGGAGCCGCACCTGACAACCCGCCCAACGATCCGGGCCGTCTGGCCCCATTTCGTTGCCTACCCAGTTGATATTTCATAAACTCGCAGCACCATGCAACGCACCGAAGAACGTGAACAGGCCCGACTCATCAAATGGACGCACAAGGTCGGCGTCCGATCGCTGATGCCACAGCTACGCTGGTTGCACCACTCGCCCAACGGCGGGAAACGTGACGCGATAACAGGCGGCCAGATGAAGGCGCTTGGCGTCAAGCCCGGCTTCCCCGACTTGATCCTCCCGGTTCGCACCCTGCTATCGAACGGATGCGCCATCGAGATGAAGTCGGACACCGGCAGGCCAACACCAGAGCAAACGCAGTGGCTGGAGCACCTCTCCACCCAAGGCTATGAAGTCCACCTCGTTCGCAGCGCCGAAGAAGGCCGCCAGATCCTGTGCGACTACCTCGGCCAGGACTACACGCAAGCGCCAGCCCTAGAATGACCTCGACGCGCGTCACCTACCGGGCGCGCGTTCTGCGCGCCATCAACACCACCCCAGGCTGGCAGACAGCCCGGGACGTCGCCGCCAGCACCGGCCTGCACTACTCGCAGACCATATTCGCCCTCAACGCCCTGCTCAACGCTGGCCACATCGCCCGCCACGGCAAGAAATCCACCTCCCGATGGGGCTCAGTGGCACTCGCCACCAACCCCACCGCCGAAGCACTCTCAACCCTCTCAACCCTCTTCCCCCATGCAGCAGACCATCCTTGAACAGGCCGCCACCATCGTTGACGGCGACCGTGAGCAGACCTACGGCGACCCAGGCCGCAACCTGCGCACCATCGCAGCCCTATGGACCGACTGGCTGCGCGCGCGCGGCTTCCTCGAAGCGGCCGACGACCTCACCCAACTCACCACCGACGACGTGGCCGCCATGATGGTCATGCTCAAGCTCGCCCGCCTCGCCAACGACCCGCGCCACCGAGACAGCCAAGTCGATGCCTGCGGCTACCTGCGCTTGATGGAGCGCACCCAGGAAGGCCGCTGACCCACGGACGTGCATGCGTTCCTTATGTGCTTTGAGCTTGGTCTAGTTCCGATAACGTGGATTAGCAGAACTAGGATTGAGCACCAAAACGACAAGAGATTCACAACCAAGGCAAGCGCATCCTGCCCTCCTTGAGTCCTTGGTCCTGCAGCCAGCCAGCCAACCGGCCACCACCGCCGCCGTCGCCGACTGCCCGCACCGGCCGCCCGGCCGCCCGACACCCCCCCGCCCCCCTCGAGAAAGTGACCCCCCCACCCCCCGGGGGACGGTCCAAACGGGGGCGGGGGCGGGGGTTGCATATAGGTCCCCCCCCTCCGGCGCGGCGATTTTTGAACCTCTCCAAAAGGTCAAATAACACCAACACGCTCAGAATTCGCGCATGCGATTCCTCTCATCCCGCCCGGTCCAATTTACGCTGCTACCGCTCGGCGTTCTCGTGTGGTTCCTTTTGACGGACCCATCACACGGAGCTGACACGCTATTGCGTCTGCAGTTGTGGGCTCAGGCTCTGTTGGTGACTGGGGTCGCATACCTCATCAGCAAATCCATGCTCGGCGAAGCCTCAAGCGAGATGCTGTATCGCGCCATCCGCAACTACAACTCGCTCCCCGCTGCCATCGCCTATCTCGGCGTGTGCATCCTGCGCGTTGGCGTGCTGATCGGGCTGCTGCTGTTCTTCGCCCAGGTGCAACGGTGAGAGCTCGGATCGCGTCCATTGCTGCGGGGCTGGTCATGTCCTTCTGCGGCCCGCACACACCGGTCGCCGCCCAGGTTCCGCCCCAGGCCATGCAGCACCTCGGCCCACTGCGCCAGCAGGTCGACGAGCTCATGCCCGGCTTCCAGCGTCCCGCTTACTTCCCGGCCCTGATCGAGCACGAGTCCTGCATCACCCTGACGCACCCGCGTTGCTGGAACGCAACATCCCGCCTCAAGACCGATCGGGAGGAGGGGGCTGGGCTCGGCCAACTGACCCGGGCCTACCGCTCCGACGGGTCCCTGCGCTTTGACGCCCTGGCCGATGCCCGCCGTCTGGATCCACGCGGCCTCAACGACCTGCGCTGGGACACCATCTACACACGGCCCGACCTGCAGATGCGCGTCGTGGTGCTCATGACCCGGGCCAACTGGAATCGCCTGTCACCCCTGGTCCCGGACCCGCTGGCCTTCGCTGACGCGGCCTACAACGGCGGGCTCGGTGGGGTCATGAATGAGCGCCGCGCGTGCAAGCAACGACCATCCTGCGATCCTGACCGCTGGTTCGGACATGTCGAAAATCACTGCTTGAAATCGACACGTCCGCTATACGCCGGCCGCTCCGCGTGCGACATCAACCGGCACCACGTCCGCGACGTCCTGCTCACCCGCATTCCCAAGTACGAGGCCCTGCTGTGATCACGCTCATCAAGCTGTTCGACCTCATCCCCGGTGTCGTCTACGCCGTGATCATCGCGGCCCTGTCGTTCTTTGCTGGCCTGAGCCACCTTCAGGCCAATGCTGCGCGCATCGAGCTGGCCCAGGACCGCACGCTGGCCGCTGAAGCCACGGCAAAGGCCCAGGAAGCGGCCCGCGCCCGGGAGCAAACCCTTCGTCAACAGGTAGAGAGGATCGCTGCAAATGCACTCGAACACGAGAAGCAACGCGCTGGCCAGATTGCTGCTGCTCAGCACGCTATTGCAGGGCTGCGCAACGTCATCGGCACCCTCAATGCCCGTCCAGCCCCCGCAGATCCCGTCGCCGCCTCCTTCGATCATGAAGCCAGTACCGCAAGAGAGCTTCTCGGAGCGTGCGCGCAAGAATATCGAGCAGTGGCAGCACAAGCTGATGAGCTCTCAGACCAAGTGACAGGACTTCAGGAGTACGCAGCCAGCGTTGATGACCATGACTGACCAATGCAACACCAGTAACAGCCTCACGGAATACCGCCTTGCCTCAATCGAGGAAACACTGGCATCCATCAACGAGACATTGCGCACTTTGACTTCGCTCGAGGCCAAACACATGGAAACGCGCAGCGCATTGGAGCGCGCATTCACTGAAATCGGTCGTCATGAAGAGCGATTGCGCGCCATTGAACTCGAATTGCCTACCCTGAAGCTCATTCGCGGATGGGTAATCGCTGGTGTTGTCAGTTGCACAAGCTTGCTTGGCGTCACCGTGTTCAAGTTTGTAACGCTGTCAGCTTCATGAAAGACCAAGACGTCGATCAACAGCTCGAAATCCTCGCAGCGGACGCCAAAAAAACGCGAAAACGCACCCATTCCAGCTCCGAGCAGGGTGGGAACAAGATGATTTTCGATTCCGGCCTGACGCCTCAACAAGAGGCCTATTGCCGGGGTCGATCGCTGGGCATGAGCAAGAAGGAGGCCATGTCGATGGCTGGCCTCGAGCTCAATTCGGCCAATAGGACGTGGGACAAGATGCCCGCTGTCCAAAAGCGCATCCAAGAACTCTCGGAAATCGTCACCGAGAACTCCATCATCAAGAATGGGCTCGATCGCGGGTGGGTCATTTCACGCCTAATGACCGTTGCCGAGCGCTGCATGCAGGCCGAGCCCGTCATGGACCGAAAAGGGGAGCCAACAGGCGAATACACGTTCGATTCTTCAGGTGCCAACCGCGCGCTGGAGCTATTGGGCAAGACGATGAGGATGTTTGAGGCCAAAGAGGCGACGAAGAATGACGAATATGCCAACCTCTCTGATGACGAAATTGCCCGAATCGCTGCGGAACTTGCCACCCAAACAGGCCTTGCTGGCTATATTGGCGGAGCAGAAACGACGGCTGGATCGCAACAAGTTATCGAGGTACAAGCCCTACCCAAGGCAGATTGAATTCCACAACGCCGGGGCCAAATTCCGCGAGCGGCTGTTCCGCGCCGGCAACCAGCTCGGAAAAACGTGGTCGTCGGCCTACGAGATCGGCTACCACCTGACCGGACTCTACCCCGAGTGGTGGAACGGCAAGCGCTGGAGCCGGCCCGTAACCGGCTGGGCGCTGGGAGAGTCGATGGAGTCGACCCGCGACACCATGCAGCGCCTGATCCTCGGGCGCCCGGGTGAGTGGGGTACTGGCACCATCCCGGCCGAGCTGCTGGTGGGCGAGCCCAAGCGCGCCCAGGGCATCGCCGACAGCGTGGACTGCGTGTTCGTGCGCCACGCCTCGGGCGGCATCTCGCGCCTGTACTTCAAGTCCTACGAGAAGGGGCGCTCCAAGCTGCAGGGCGAGACGCTGGACTTCGCCGCGCTCGACGAAGAGCCGCCGCTCGACATCTACACCGAGGTGCTGACCCGGACCAACGCCACCAAGGGCATCGTCTGGATCACCTTCACGCCGCTGCTGGGCATGTCCCAGGTGGTCATGCGCTTCCTGCAGGAGGAAAACCCCGACCGCGTGGACATCAACATGACGATCGAGGACGTCGGGCACTACTCGCGCGAGGACATCGAGCGGATCGTCTCGTCCTACCCCGAGCACGAGCGCGAGGCGCGCGCCAAGGGCATCCCGATCCTCGGCTCGGGCCGAGTGTTCCCGATCGCAGAGTCGTCCATCACAATAGAGCCATTCACCATCCCAGACCATTGGCCTGTCATCTGCGGGGTCGACTTCGGTATCGACCACCCAAGCGCTGGAGCATGGCTGGCGTGGGACCGCGACACCGACACCACCTACCTCTACGACGGCTACCGGGTCAGCGACGAGACGCCGGTCGAGATCGTCCCGCGCATCCGCCTGCGTGGTGAATGGATCCCTGTGTCATGGCCTGCAGACGGCCTGCAGCGAAGCAAGGGCGACGGCATCCAGTTGGCCGAGATGTACCGCAACGAGGGCGCCAACATGCTGCACGAGTACGCCCAACTCCCCGAGACAGGCGATGAGGAGGGCAAGAAGTCGAGCCGCACCAGTGTCGAGGCCGGTGTCATGCAGATGCTCGATTCCATGAAGGCGGGCAAGTTCAAGGTCTTCTCCAACATGACCGACTGGTTTTCCGAGTTCAGGCTCTACCACCGAAAAGACGGCCAGATCGTTAAGCTGCAAGATGACCTTCTCAGCGCCACACGCTACGCATGGGTCATGCGCCGGTTTGCGCAAACACCACCGGACCCGGAGAAATCAATGGTCAACCCCCGGCGCGACTTCGACTGGCGCGCGGGGTGAATCATCAAATAGCCTTCTCCCGACCACAATACCGTAGGCGCAACGCATAACTTGGACTCACGATGCCCATTGGCGATATTCAACTGACGGATGCGGCCATGCCGCGCCTCAACCGTCCACCAACGGATACACCGTGGGGGCCGTACAACCCTGACGAAAAGCCCTCCAGCAACGTCGTCGTCGGTGAAACGCCTACCAACACAGGTATCCCAGAAGAGCTTGAGAACACGGCGCTGCCGCGCAAGCAGCTCGAGATGTTCCTTTGGGAGATCAAGCATCAACCGCACTGGCGCCGTGAGGCCGACCGGGCCGCCGACTACTACGACGGCAACCAGCTTTCAGCAGAGACGGTTGAGAAGCTGAAGGACCGTGGACAACCCCCGCTCATCACCAACCTCATCAAGCCCACGGTCGACACCGTGCTTGGCATGGAGGCCAAGACCCGATCTGACTGGCGCGTGCGCCCCGAGGACGACGATGAGGCCAACGACCAACTGGCCGAGGCCCTGTCCCTCAAGCTCAAGCACGCCGAGATCGAGAGCCGCGCCGACCGTGCCATCTCCGACGCCTACGCCGGTCAGGTCAAAGCCGGCCTTGCCTGGGTCGAGGTGGCGCGCGAGAGCGACCCATTCCGCTGCCCGTACCGCGTGCGCTACGTCCACCGCCGCGAGATCTTCTGGGACTGGCGTGCCGAGCAGCCCGACATCTCCGATGCCCGCTACTTGATCCGCCGACGCTGGATGGAGCTCGAGCAGGCCATCGCCATGATGCCGCAGTACGCCGACCTGTTCCGCATGACCACCGGAGGCTGGGCCGGCTTCGACCCGCTGCTCGAGCAGGACTCACGCCTCGTGCAGAGCTGGGAGATCGAGCGCGACACCCGCATCGCCGCCGTGGACTGGCGCGACATCCAGCGCATGCGGATCTGCCTCTACGAGGTCTGGTATCGCAAGTGGGTGCGCGGCTACACGCTGACCCTGCCCAACGGCCGCGTCATCGAGTGCGACTTCGACAACCCGTACCACCAGCAGGCCATCCTATCCGGTTACGCCGAGGTCAAGCAGGCCACCTTCCAGAAGGTGCGATTGGCTTGGTACACCGGCCCACACTTCCTCTACGACATCCCGAGCCCGTACCGGCACAACTCGTTCCCCTACGTGCCGTTCTTCGGCTACCGAGAAGACCTGACCAACGTGCCCTACGGTCTGGTGCGCGCCATGATCTCTCCACAGGACGAGATCAACGCCCGCAAGTCGAAGATGCTGTGGAGCCTCAACAGCCGCCGCGTCGTCGCCGATGCCGACTCGGTGGTCGATCACAGCCGAGCCATGGCCGAGGTGGCGCGACCGGACGCCTATATCGTCCTCAACGCCAACCGGAAGCCGAATAGCACCTTCAAGGTCGAGCCGGGGGGCGATCTGGCGGCCCAGCAGTTTCAGGTCATGCAGGAAGCCAAGATGGAGATCGCCGAGGCTTCAGGCATCCACAAGCCGATGATGGGCCAGACCCAATCTGGCACCTCGGGCCTCGCCATCAACTCGCTGGTCGAGCAGGGCCTCAACACCCTGGCCGAGATCAACGACAACTTCCGCTACTCACGCCGGCTGGTGGGCGAGATGCTGTTCCAGATCCTGCAGGAGAACATCGGATCGAAGCCGACGATGGTCACCCTTGGCGAGGGCATGAACAAGAAGGTCATCCCGCTCAACCAGATGGCCATGGACCCTCAGACGGGGCAGCCAGTCATGGTCAACGACGTGCAGAAGGTCAAGGCCAAGATCGTCCTCGACGACGTGCCCAGCACACCGACCTACCGCATGCAGCAGCTCCAGATGCTCTCCGAGATCACCAAGAGCCTGCCGCCGCAGCTACAGGGCTACGTCATGGACTTCGTTATCGAAGCCACCGACATGCCCAAGCGCCACGAGCTGGCCGATCGCCTGCGCGCCGTGGTCGGCATCCAAGACCCGGAGAAGCAGGCACAGGCCGCACAGCAGCAGCAGGCCATGCAGCAGGCCGAGATGGCCATGCAGCAGCAAGAGCGTCAGGCCAAAATCGAAGAGACGATGGCCAAGGTCCAGAAGCTGATGGCGGAGGCAAATAGCCTTTCGAGTCAGGAAAATGGCCAGGATCCTCAAGACGGAATCGACCGACAGCTTCGCCCGCTGCTTGACCAGATCAGCCAGCTCAAAGCTCAGATAGCAAACCGCCAGCTTGAGATCCAGGCGAAGGCCACGATCGACATGCGCAAGGCCGCAACTGCTGAGGCGGAAACAGCGGCCAAGATCCGCAAGCTCAACGCCGAGGCCGCGCTGATCAACGTCGAGACTGTGCGCGCCAAGTATGAACCGCTGGTCCGGGGCACCGACCAGGGTGACACCAAGGACTGATGATGTCGAAAAAGAAGATCGAGATGATGGTGGCAACGCTGTTCTTGGCGCGCGACATTGCCCACCGAGAGCACCTCAAAACCACCGGCCCAGGCAGCTACGCTCGCCATATAGCCCTTGGCGACTTCTACAGCAGCATCGTCGACATGGCCGATGAGCTTACCGAGACGTACCAAGGCGTCTTCAATGTGCTGCTGGACATCCCACTGGCCACCCAGGACAGCAAGCTCTCGATCATCGACACGCTTGATGGCCAGTTCGAGTACATCCACCGCGAACGGTACGACGCCGTTCCACGCGAGTGGACCTGCCTTCACAACATTATCGACACGATTGAGGCGCAGTACGCCAAGACTCTCTACAAGCTGCGTACCCTTTCCTAAAGGATCACATCATGCCATTTGCTCGCCAATTCTCTGACAATGCTGCCCTCATCACTCCTAGTCGTGATTACTTTGCTATCACGCCTAGCGACACTACTGACTTAACGTTCACGGCGCGATCTATTCGTGTCGGAGCATCCGGTGATGTAGTGGCTGTTCGTGAGGACGGTACGGCAGTGACGTTCAAGAACTGCTATGCCGGGGAAGTTTTGTCAATCGTTGCAATTCGTGTGAATGCAACTGGAACTACTGCGTCCAACCTAGTGGGGCTGTAATGCGACTCGGCCTTGGATTGCGGCTCCGACCGCCTTCAGTATTCAATCCTATTGCTGCCCTTTTCGCCAACGGCGAGAAAGGCGCTTGGTACGATCCGAGCGATCTAAGTACGCTGTTCCAAGATGCAGCGGGAACGATTCCAGTCACAGGAGTTGAGCAACCAGTTGGGTTGATGCGTGACAAATCAGGTCGAGGCAACCACGCATTCCAGACAACCTCAGCATCTAGGCCAGTGTTGAGTGGTCGGTATAACTTGCTGACTAAGACTGATCAGTTTGATGCTGCAGCTTGGTCAAAAGTTGGATCGACCTGTTCAGATGGAATGACCGTATTAGAGACTGACACAACTGGTCAGCACATAGTTTACACCCCAACCCTTGATCTGCCGAGTTCAATTTTCCGCATAGAGGCAAAACCGTATGGTAGAGATTGGTTAAGAGTTACGACAAGAATAGGGGGGGCTAGCCGCACGGCCTTTTTTCAGTTGGTAGGGAACGGTGTGGTTGGGGTAAATCCTTCCGGTGCTGTTGCGGAAATAGAGTTGCTTCAGAGTGGTTGGTATCTATGCACCATCACGGGGCCAATGGAGTCGAACAGTTCTGGATTGCAGATTGGCCCAACAACAGGGAGCGGAGTTAGCTCTTATGCTGGCGATATTTCAAAAGGTGTTTTGTTAAGAGCAGTAGACCTCCGCGCGGCCAACGATGGCGTCAATCTCCCACCTTACCAACGAGTCAACACCACAACTGATTACGACACTGCTGGATTCCCGCTGTATCTGCGCTGCGATGGTGTTGATGATGGGATGGTTACGAACAGCATCGACTTCACTGGCACAGATAAGATGACTGTGTGGGCTGGAGTTAGGAAACTGAGTGATGCTGCGGCGGGTACTGTTATTGACTTTAACGGAACTGCTGGTACCAACGCTTTTATGCTACGCGCACCAGGAACAGATACCACCACATCCTATGCTTTCTATTCTGGCGGCAGTATTGTTTTAGGTGGAGTTGCAGAAGCGTCCTCGGGCTATGCTGCGCCAATTACTAACGTCCTAACTGGCATCGGAGATGTCTCCGGCGACCGCGCCATTCTTCGTGTCAACGGCACTCAAGCGGCAGCCAGCGTTGCTGACCAAGGAACAGGAACATACGGAAACTATCCGCTGTACCTTTTCCGTCGCGGTGGAGTTACTCGCCCATTCAACGGTCGCTTCTACGGTGCAATCATCCGTGGTGCGCAGTCCTCGCAAGGTCAGATCGACTCTGGTGAATCCTTCCTCAACAGCAAAACGAAAGCCTACTGATGAACTACACATTTGCAACAGTCATCGTGGCAGATGCTGACCGCGAGGCCGCACAGGCCGACCTCGGCACTGGATTCTTCAACACCGCTCTGTCGGCGGACGGCACCGAGCCAGCCACGCACTGGATGAGCAGCGGCCCGTTCGACAACACCGAGCTGGACCGCATCGTCAACTCGGCCACTTGGCCGCGCAAGGTCTATTTTGGGCAGGACTGGCAGGCTGCGCTGGCGGCTGAGGGGCTGGCGCTGGTCGGTGCTGGCGCAGTCCAGTAGAAAAAAGACATGCGCCGGTGATTGAGAAAAGATCAAATAGCAACATCGGCGCGATACTCGAACTACCTGAAGGGCTGCATTCCCCGCCATGGGTTATTGGCCATGCCCAGATGGATTTCCGCAACCAACGCGATACGTGGAGCGTAGTGAATGGCAGATTTTGATTTGGAAAACTTGGGCACCGACCCGGAATCTCTGGCGAAGGCTTTTGCAGCTCTGGAAGCAGGCGACACGCCCGCGCCGAGCGACCCTACACCTGAGCCCCAGGCCGAGAGCGCGAGCTCCAACAAAGTCGAACCGGAAGGTAAGACCCAACAGCAGGATGGTTTGGCAGATGCCGAGCCTGAAGGCGTAGCGACAAAAGACGGGAAGCGAGTGATCCCGTATGCGGTGCTCAAGAGCGAACGCGAGCGCGCATCCAAGGCCGAACAAGCGGCCGAGGACATGCGCAAGCGCGTAGCCGAGCTCGAAGCTATGGCTCAGGCGGCAAGTCAAGGGGCGAAACAAGGTGAGAGCGCCCGCACCGAGCCGGCAGTACCCGCTGCAAGTGACCTTTCACCTGAAGATCTGGAAGCGCTGAAGGAAGACTTCCCGACGGTCTACAAGGCAGTGATGGCGTCCATGGCAGCAGCCAAGGCGCTGGAAGCCAAGTTGGCTCCCGTCGAGGAAACCGTGAACGAGGCTCGTGCCGATCAGGCGCGCACCGCACAGGACACCGTGCAGGACGCGATTGACTCGATCCCGAAACTCGCCCACATCCAGGCGAACAACCCGGAGGCATTCGAGCTGGCCAAACAGTTCGACGCGACTTTGCGATCGCAGTCCAAGTGGGCCAACGCCAGCTTGAGCGATCGCTTCGAGAAGGTCACGCAGATGGTGGAAGCGGCGCTTGGTGAGATCGAAACCCCCGGGCAGGCCAAACCTGCGCAAATGAGCGCCGAGGACTTGAAGAAGGCAGCAGCGGCCAAGGCTGCAGCAGCCACGAAGGCGAACCGGTCGGCAGTGCCGACGTCGCTTTCCGAGTTCCCGGTCGGTGAATCGGCGGCCATTGACGAGCGCGCTTCGGCTGAGAGCATGACCCACATGCAGCTCTCCGAGCACCTCTCGAAGATGACCCCGGACCAGATGGATGCGTACTTCCAATCTCTGTGAGGCAATAAATGGCAACCAATATCCCCGTCGGATCCGCACTTGCGCGGAAGATCTACTCGGTGGGTCTGTTCACTCGCGTGCAACACACCCCCGGTTTTATGAACCTGCTCTCCGGCGAAATGCCGAAGGAAGGCTCGTTCGCAGCCAAGGTCAAGGGCCAGACCAGCCCTGACTACCCGGTCGTCAAGGCCGGCGATCTGGCCAAGGGCGCAGGCGATACCGTGAGCATCGACCTGTTCAACATCCTGCAGGGCAAGCCGGTGATGGGCGACAAGCGCATCGAAGGTCGCATGATGCAGCTCACCTACTCGAGCATGGACGTGCAGATCAACCAAGTTCGCGGCGGTGCGGACTCGGGTGGTCGCATGACCCAGAAGCGCACCGTCCACAACCTGCGCAACATCAGCATGGCTGGTCTGCAGGCTTGGATGCAGCGTCTGGAAGACCAGACTGCCCTGGTGCATCTGTCTGGCGCTCGTGGTGCCCAGAGCACCACCGACTGGGTGGTCCCGCTGCAGAGCGACCCCGACTTCAGCGAGATCATGGTCAACAGCGTCAAGGCTCCGACCAAGAACCGCTACTTCGCGGCCAACGACGCTACCAGCCCGGCCGACATCGGCACCAACGACGCCCTGACCCTGCAGGACATCGACCGCATCGTCGCTCAACTGCGCGAGTCCCCGGTCGTCATGCAGTCGGTCAAGGTCAAGGGTGACGACCGCGCCTGGAACGATCCGCTGTGGGTCATGTTCGTGACCGAGCGCCAGTGGCTGTACCTGCAGTCCCGCACTGGTCAGACCACTTGGCGTCAAGCCGTCCAGTACGCCTTCGAGCGTAAGTCCGCTGGCGTCAAGCACCCGCTGTTCGATGCCTACGAGACGATCATGTGGAACGGCGTGCTGATCAAGCGCATGAACCGCTACGCGATCCGCTTTGCGGCCGGTGACAGCGTGGTCACCGATACCGGTGGCGCGGACGGTGGCACCTACACCGAGTCGACCGTGCAGACCGCCCAGCCGGTGGATCGCGCGATCATCGTCGGTGCCCAGGCGATGGCCAAGGCCTATGGCAAATCGGCCTCCGACTACTTCTACGACTGGTCGGAGAAGGAAGTGGACCACGGCAACAGCATCGAAACCGTTGCTGCCGCCATGACCGGCTCGGCCAAGATCCGCTTCAAGATCGACGGCGCGGATACCGACTTCGGCGTTGCCGTGGTCGATAGCTACGCACCGGACCCGGCCTCGGCTGCCGGCCGCACCCTGCTGGGTTCGTGATGATGGGGGCTTCGGCCCCTGTCTGATCGCCTGATCGCAATCTGAATTTGGAGAACCGGAAATGGCAACTTTGAATGCCCCCTCCCTGATGGACACGCAGTACAGCGGCGACTGCCCGCTGGCCAATGCCCACGGGTACATGACCCTGGCAGCGGCCGGCGTTGGCGACAAGATCCGCCTGAACAAGCTGTACCAAGGCACCAAGATCTACGACGTCAAGATGATCAACGCCGCACTCGGCGCCAGCACCACCGTGTCGCTGGGCTTCGAGTACGTCAACGGCGAAGCCGGTGGCTCGGCCACCGCGCTCCTGCCGGCTACCTCGACGGCCGCTGCTGCAGGCACCCGCCAGGGCGCTATCGCCCCGATCACCCTGGCCTACGACGCCTACATCATCGCCACCGTCGGCGGTGCTGCGGCCACTGGCCAGCTCGATGCGGTGGTGACCTACGAGTTCAAGGGCAAGTGAGCCCTCTGAGCGGTGAGTGAGTGGGACAGGGCGGCCTCGTGCTGCCCTGTTTTTTTGTCAAGGAGAACCCCGTGACCCAGCTCGTAAAAATCCAGTACGTCGGCAACAAGAAGACGGCATTCGACAACGTGGCCCGCACCGGCTTGACCTGGGAAGGCTTCGGCGACATCAAGGAAGTCCGCGAGGACCAAGCCAGAACCCTGCTGAAGTTCAGCGACCAGTGGATCCTGATCGACGAGGACGACCGCGCGCGCATTGACGCGACCGAGAGCATCAAGGTAGTTGACGAGGACGGTGACACTGTGGTCATCGACCCCGACGCCTTCAAGAAGCCGATCGAGAAGATGACCAAGGCCGAGATCATCGCCTACGCCGCCAACAAGTTCGGCAAGGACATCGACGTCAACAAGTCCAAGAAGATGCTCATCGACATCGTTGAGGAATTCGAGCGCGATCTGGACATCACCGTTGGCGTAGGCCCCCGGGCGGATTGAAGATCAAATAGGGCCTGTTCGCTGATACTCGACCGAACGCAAAACGAGGACCACCGTGCTGATCGCCAAGTATTCCGAACTCATCGACGACGTGCTGCCATCGCTGTCGGCAGACCCGTCGTATCCGGTGGTCGAGTACGCGATCAAGCGCGTGTGCATCGAGTTCTGCGCGGGGGCGTGGATCTGGCAGTTCATCCAAGACCCGATCGACGTGGAGGCCGGTGAGTCCTACTACGACCTTGAGCCGGAGATCGGCTCCGACATCACAGCCGTCATGGACGTGTCGCACAACAACGTGCACCTCACGGCCAAGTCGATCTCGTGGCTCGATACCCAACTCCCCGGCTGGCGCACGCAGCCGGCCGTGCCGAAGTATTACACCCAGGTCGACACCGACCAGATCATCCTCGCTGCCGTCCCTGACTCGAATATCAGCGGTGGCCTCACGATGACGCTGGCGCTGCAGCCCAGCCAGAGCTCGCAGGGCATACCGAAGTGGATCTTCAATCAGTTCATGTACGCGCTGGCCGAGGGCGCGATGGCTCGCCTGATGCTAATGCCCAACAAGCCGTGGACCGACCTTGCTACGGGGGCCATGCACGCATCGAACTTTTCAGGATCCATCGCCAATGCCCGCGCATCGACCCTGGCCGCACTGGGCCGCGCCGCCCATCGCGTGACCCCGCAACACTAAGGAACCCCACATGGCCACCGTTACCGTCTCGTCGGTCATCTCGAAGGTCCAGACCATCCTGCAGGACACCACCGGAATCCGATGGCCGGATACCGAACTGCTCGGCTGGATCAACGACGGCCAGCGCGAGATCGTCCTCTACAAGCCCAATTCCTTTGTCAAGAACACCCCCGTCAAGCTGATACCGGGCACTAGGCAAACGCTTCCGGCCGACGGCGTGCAGCTCATCGACGTGGTGCGCAACATGGGAGCTGCAGGCGCTACGCCGGGGCGCGCGATCCGCATCACCATGCGCGAAATCCTCGACTCTCAAGTCCCGGGGTGGCACGCATCGACCGCCGATGCCGAGGTCAAGCACTACATGTACTCGCTGCTCGATCCGAAGACCTTCTACGTCTACCCCCCGCAGCCAACGGCATCCCAGAACTATGTCGAGATCGTCTACGGAGCCGCTCCTACGGACTGCTCGCTGGGCGGCACCATCACGCTCGACGACATCTACCAGACGATCTTGTTGGACTATTCGCTGTACCGGGCATACAGCAAGGACACCGAGTTTGCCGCTGACCAGAACCGCGCCAAGCAGCACCAAGACGCCTACATCTCGGCGCTCACCGGAAAGGCCAAGGTGGAAGCCGGCGTGAATCCCAATCAGACGGCTCCGGCCAATCCCAACGTCGTCCCAAATTCTCGATAAGGAGTGAATCATGGCAGGCTTCTCCCAAGCACTGGCGCAGTCGATCTTCGACGCAACCCTGGCGTCCAGCCGTTCCAACCTGACCGCCAAGTCGGGCGTGTGGATGTCGCTGCACACCGCCGCACCGAACGACGCATCTGGCGGCAACGAGGCGACCTACAGTGGCTACGCGCGCGTCAACGTCGGCAGCGCAATGACCTCGCAGGTCACCGGCACTGCGCCCGAGCAGACCGTGCGCGCTACCAACTCGGCTGACATCAACTTCCCGGCCTCGACTGGAGCTACCCAGACCGTCACGCACTGGGCCATCTGGTCGGATCAGACCCTTGGCACCGCCGCCTACCTGATGTACTCGGGCTCGCTGTCTTCAGGCCGCTCGGTCCAGTCGGGCGACGTCGTGGTGATCCCCGCAGGCCAACTGCAAATCGACCTGACCTGACGCCATGGCCGGGATGTCCAAGTACCTCGCACTGGCTCTGTTCAACATGAGCCTCAACCCGGTGCGATCTGCCTACAACCCCCCGGATGGCATCTGGCTGGCGCTGCACACCGCACCGCCCAGCGATGCCACCTATGGGACCGAGGCGACCTACGCGGGGTACGAGCGTCAGCCTATCAACAGCCTGACCGCCAACACCCTCACCGAGACGGCCACTGGAGACGTCAACGTGCTGGTGACCAACGGCTCGGCTGTCGTCTTTCCTCCGTCGTACTCCGACACAGGGCAGGCCATCACGCATTGGGCCATCTGGGACAGCCAGAAGGTTGGAGACGGCAACGTCCTGTACTCAGGCGAGCTATCCCAGTCGCGTCTGATCGTCAACGGTGATGCCGCAGTCGTTCCAGAAACCAGTCTCACCATCCTGATCAAATGATCTCCCATGCTCTCAACTCAGGCGCCATCAACGCTGTCCCGTTCCCCAGTTCGGAACAGGGCGCGTCGGTCATCGAGTTGACGGCAACGGTCGAGGTCACGGGAACCGTCAGCAACATCACCAAGCGGCTCTACGCCTCGCCGACCACCACGGCCAAGGCAGCCACGAGCTCGCCACCGGTCAGGTTCAGGGCACAGCTCGGCGCTACGGCCCAGCCGTCTGCGGTGCCCGCCGACATCACGACTTCCCAGAAGACCAAGTACAGCGGATCCGCATTCTGCGCGGCGTTGAGTTCATCTCCGACAGCCGTCATCAAGCGCCGCATCTCGGCCAGCGCGCAGGCAGCAGCAACTGCTAGTTCAAGCGCGTACTTGAGAGTTGCACGCGGTGCAAACACGGCTTGCACGGCCTATGGAGAGAATGGCGCATTTACCAAGATCCGGCTGGGCGCAACAGCTTCGGCGCAGGCTATCTCCAAGGACACAACGGCGCGGTCAAATGTCCTGCGCGCAGCTACCCAGTCGGCTGTTGCTGACTCGATTACGCGCATTCAGATCTGGGCGCTGGTAGGCGCCGGAACAGCAGCAGTGGCTAGTGCCACTGCAACGGCGGGCGCTGCCGTCAGTCGCGCTGCCACCACGCAACCCACGGCCAATGGGTATGCCTTGGCCTACCGGCGCACATCGGTCGGTGCTACGACACCAGCCGCTGCCAACGGAACGTCAGGCATCAAATCCAAAATGGCAACACCGGCTGCCACGCAGGCCTCGGCCATCGTCAGCTTGCCGCAAGCATTCTACAAGCGCTTGACCTCGGCATATACCCTCGCCACCGCCGTTCCGTCTGTGGTCGCCTACGACTTTGCCACCGAGATCCCCGCGCCAGTGGACCGTCAAATTGTGGTGCCTCCGTATGATCGAACCATGAAAGTGGTGGCTTGAAATGTTGCTCGGCAAATTCCAGAAACAACCGGCTGAGACGCTGGACTACGACATCGACTTTTCGGAGTTCCTGTCAGACAACGACACGCTGGTCACTACCGGCGAGCCTCCTGTGCCGTCCCCGCTCAGTGTTACGGTATTCCCGACTGGACTCACTCTCGGCCCGACCATCGCCATCCAACCGACCGTCGTCAAGCAGTGGGTCAGCGGAGGAGTCGATGGCCAGCGCTACAAGATCACCCTGACCGTCACATCCAATGCGGGCCGGGTCAAACAAGTCGAATTCACGGTTCGCGTGAAGGAAGAGTGATATGGCTTCTCTGATTTTCAACAACAACGCGACCACGACTCTCTCTGGGTCGATCAACAACACGCAGACCTCGATCAGCGTGACGAGCTCTGGCCTGTTCCCAGTCATATCGGGCGGAGATTACTTCTACGCGACGATGTACGAGATCACGGGGACGACCGAGGTCAACATCGAAATCATCAAGGTCACCGCTGTCTCTGGGACTACGTGGACCATTGAGCGCGGCCTGGACGGAACTACCGCACGCTCACGCTCCGGTGTCACGGTCTACATCGAGCTGCGCTGGACTGCTGCGTCGGCCAGCCTCATGCTGCAGAAGGACAACAACCTGTCCGACCTCGCCAGCGCAGCAACTGCGCGCATGAATCTTGGCCTTGGCACCATGGCCACCCAGGCCGCAAACAACGTGGCGATCACTGGCGGCACGATCAGCGGCGTGACCATCCAGTCGATCGACTCGACAACGACGATCGCCGACAACGCCGACGCCACCAAGAAGGTCGCCTTCGAGGTGTCTGGCGTCACCACCGGCACCACTCGCACGCTGACCATCCCCAACGCCAGCGGAACCATCGCGCTGGTGTCAGATCTGTCGTCAGGCTATCAGCCGCTTGATGCCGAGCTTACCGCCATCGCCGCACTGGCTGCCAACGGTCTGATTGCTAGAACCGCTGCTGGCGCTGTCGCCGTGCGCTCCATTGCTGTTCCGGCCTCTGGCATGACCATCACCAACGCCGATGGCGTTTCGGGCAACCCGACGCTGGCGCTGTCCGACGACCTCGCCGCCGTTGAATCTCTGTCCACCACCGGCTTCGTGCGCCGCACCGGCGCCAGCACATGGGTGGCATCGGCGCTGGTGGACGCGGACCTCCCCACGGCCCTGACCGGCAAGATCTACAACGGCCTGAGCCTGACGGCCAACGCCACGGGCTTTTCTGTCGCAGGCGGCACTACCGGGAAAACCCTGACGGTCAGCAACAACCTGACGCTGGCTGGGACCGATGGGACCACCATCACGCTGCCGGCCAGCAGTGGCACCGTGGCGCTCGCCAACCAGACCTTCTTCATCGGCACCACCTCGGTGGCGATCAACCGTGGATCCGGCGCCCTGGCGCTGACCGGTGTCAGCATCGACGGCGCGGCCGGGTCGGCCACCAGTGCCACCAGCGCCACCATGGCGACCCACGTCGCGGGCGGCGCGGCCAACCAGATCCCGGTTCAAACCGGTGCTGGCGCCACGAGCTTTGTCGCTGCCCCGACCGTGGCCGATACCTTCCTCAAGTGGAACGGCACCGCGTTTGCTTGGGCCGCTACCGCCACCAATGCGGTCACCAGCGTGGCCGTCAGCTCGAGTGATTTGACTGTCACTGGCAGCCCGATCACCTCAAGCGGCACGATCGCGCTGGCGCTGAATACCGTCCCAATTTCCAAGGGCGGAACCGGGGCCACCACCAAGGCTGCGGCCTTCAATGCGCTGTCGCCCGTCACGACATTGGGCGACCTGATCTACGGTGATGCGGCCAACAGCAACGCTCGTCTCGCCGGCAACACGACCACCACAAAGAGGTTCCTCCGTTCAACTGGCGATGGAACCAACGCCACGGCCCCAGCCTGGGACACGCTGGTCAACGGCGACATCCCGAGCGCGCTCACCGGCAAGACCTACAACGCGCTCACGCTGACCGCTGCGGCAACGGGCTTCACCATCGC
>ERZ650303.19-NODE-19-length-41355-cov-9.275182_pt1 | contig 41355 bp, 49 predicted proteins | sample MGYA00376239_ERZ650303 | MGnify/ENA primary metagenome ERZ650303 (study PRJEB26733, sample SAMN07839262) | wastewater metagenome | biome: small river; feature: stream; material: water | place: USA: North Carolina | collected 2016-04-05 ... | reverse complement strand
CGGGCATGTCGTAGAGGCCTGGATCGGTGATCCGCATCACTCCGCCCTCTGCTCGGCCGCGAGCTCCCGGCTCCACTCCGCGCAGCCGGGGCACTCGCCGTACTCGTTCAGGTCGTCGCTCGGCTCGTCGCAGTTCGAGCAGAGCATGGCGGCGCCATCGATCCACTCCCGCAGCCGGTCACGGTCGGCCGCGTGGTGGTGCAGGACGGCGTAGCTGCCGGCGAACGAGGTCACAGCCCGGCCCTCCGCGCGAGGGAGCGGACGGCCTCCTGCACGGCGAGCGCCGCCATCAGGAACGCCGCGGCGCCGAGGATGCAGATCGCCAGCACCGGCCAGCCGAACGCGGAGAAGATCGCCGCCCAGAGCGCGAGGCTCGCCGGGAGTGCGTTGCGCACGCCGAGGAAGAAGGTCGGGTCGGGGTACATCACGCGGCCTCCGACTTCGCGCCCGGCTCACCGTCCGTCGGCTCGACAAGCGTGCCGAACGCGATCTCGCCGGACACGAGCCGAGCGCGAACCTGCATTTCCTCGAGGGACGGCCGGCGCCACATGCAGAGGCCGACGAAGATCCGAAGGCGGACAGCCACCGACTTCGCGGTCAGCGAGAGCCCGGCCACGATGCCCCAGCCGGCCTCGATGCCCTCGCCGGCCTCGATGCCCTCGCCGGCCTTGATGCCCTCGCCGGCCTCGATGCCCCAGCCGGCCTCGATGCCCGAGCCGGCCTCGATGCCCTCGCCGGCCTCGATGCCCCAGCCGGCCTTGATGCCCCAGCCGGCCTTGATGCCCCAGCCGGCCTCGATGCCCTCGCCGGCCACGATGCCCTCGCCGGCCACGATGCCCGAGCCGGCCTCGATGCCCTCGCCGGCCTTGATGCCCTCGCCGGCCTCGATGCCCTCGCCGGCCACGATGCCCTCGCCGGCCTTGATACCCCAGCCGGCCTCGATGCCCCAGCCGGCCTCGATGCCCTCGCCGGCCTCGATGCCCTCGCCGGCCTCGATGCCCTCGCCGGCCACGATGCCCGAGCCGGCCACGATGCCCGAGCCGGCCTTGATGCCCTCGCCGGCCTCGATGCCCTCGCCGGCCACGATGCCCGAGCCGGCCTTCGCCAGCAGGGAGCCGGTCACGCTCAGCGACGCGCGGAAGACGACGCGGCCGAGGCCGGCCTCGATCACGACGTCGCCGTGATGATCGAGGCCGGCCGAGGCGGCATAGACGCCGTCCTGGCCAAGGTCGGCCGCCGTGATGGTCAGGGTCGTTCGCTCGGTCATGTCGGTGATCCCCATCTGCGCCGCCGGGTGGCGGGGTGTGGGAATATGCTTAGTCCATAAAATCTGGATCGTCAACACATTCTGTCCAAAAAAATTGGATCAGCGCGACAGACGTGCTACGAATCGGTCCTGCCCGGCGCGGTGCCGGCATGGAGGATCGGATGGCAGAGGATGGGGACGGCGACGCGGAGCGCGAGGCGTTCGTCGCGGAGGCCTACGCCTTGTGGAGCGCGCTGCCACCCGACCTGCGGCGGGCGGTGTTCGCCTTCATGGCGGCCCTGGCGAAGTACGGGGCGGAGGGCGCCGGATCAGCGCGGAAGCGCTTGGGTGGCGCCGTGATCTACGAGGGGATCGTCAGACGGATCGAGGATCGCGCGCGGCCGCGCTACCGATCTGGATCTTGATGATCCATTAATTTTGGACTATGCCTAACGGCATGGACCAGCTCGCTCCGAAAAATCCGGTCGCAGCCCTGTGCGACACCCTCGGCCGCAGGCGGATAGCGGATCGCCTCGGCGTCCGCACGACGGCAGTCGGCAATGCCGCTGTCGATGGTCGCTTCCCGGCACGCTGGTACGTCGAGATCAAGGCGATGTGCGAGGATGACGGCCTAGCCGCCCCCGGCCTCGACCTCTTCTCATTCGCCCGAGCATCCGAGCCGCAGGAGACCGCGGCATGACGGTCGATCGCAAGGTCAAGGCTCGCGCCTGGCACGCGGTCCTCGTCGCGAAACGCCGCGGCGTTCTCGTTCCGCAGCCCTGCGAAGTCTGCGGGTCGGACCAGAATATCGAGGCGCACCACGAGGACTACTCGCAGGCCGAGCGGCGTGGAAGCTCAAGCAGGTCGCGGCATGACCACCCCCCTTCTGCGGCGCGCGGGCGTCGCGCTGCCATCGCGGAGGAAGCATTGATCTCGCTGCGCATCAGGATGACGTTCAAGGGCGCGTCCACCGTTGCCACCTGCACCTTCGTCAAGGACGGCCGGCGGCGCACCGTCACCACCCAGAAGGCGACCGGGGCCGACGCTCTCGACGTCATCGTCGGCGAGCTCGCGCGGGCGCGCCTCTGCGGCCGGCGCTGGATTGTTCCGGGAGCCGGCCTGGGGGGGGGTAGTGCCGGGTTGGCCCTACCTGCCGCGCGAGGTCGACGCGACGGCGGAGATGCTGCCGGGGCTCGTCGCGTAGCATGATCTCCGTCGCGCTCCCATGGCCGGACCGGACGCTGCACCCGAACGGGCGCGCCCACTGGCGGCCCCTCGCCACGGCGAAGCGCAAGGCGCGCGACTACGCCCGCGGGCTGACGCTCTCGCTCACCACCCCGGCGCAGCGGACCGAGCTCGCAGCGGCCCGCGCCGTCGCGGTCACGATGCGCTTCAACCCGCCCGACCTGAGCCGCCGGGACGACGACGGCATGATCGCGGCCATGAAGGCGGCGCGCGACGGCATCGCCGATGCGATCGGCGTCGACGACCACAGGTGGCGCGTGACCTACGTCGTCGAGCACCCCGTCGAGGGCGGGCGCGTGGTCGTCGAGATCGAGCCGGCGGGGTTCGCGTGATGGCCGCCGTGCATCCCGACGAGACGAGGCTGCGCGCCATAGAGGCCGCGCTCCTCGAATTGCTGCGGCGCATCCAGCAGCTCGAAAGCATCGACGATGTGCGCCGCGCCGCCGCTGCCATGGAAGCCCTGATCTCGGAGAACGCGGCGTGAGCATCAAGATCATGTCGCAGGTCTGGGAGCGCCAAGACCTCGGCCCATACGAGCGCCTGGTGATGCTCTGCCTCGCCGATCACGCCGACGACGAGGGCGTCTGCTACCCGTCGGTGGCCCGCCTCGTCGATCGGACCGGCATGGGCGAGCGCGGCGTTCAGCGCGTTCTGCGCCGCCTCGCGGACGACGGGCATGTCGCAATCGAGCCGAATGCAGGTCGCAAAGGGACCAACGTCTACCGCATCACCCCCGCACCGGATGCACCCCCCCGCACCCGGTGCACCCCGCACCCGGTGCACCCGAATACCCCCGCACCGGATGCACCCCCGCACGACGTGCACCCCGCACCGGATGCGCCCAACCCCCGCACCCCATGCGGGGGTACCCCCGCACCCGGTGCACCCGAACCGTCATTGAACCATCAGGAACCGTCAGAAGAGCTATTGGGCCGCAAGCGTCGCAGGCCCGAGGTCCCACTCCCTGACGACTGGGTCCCCTCCGACCGAAACCTCGCCGACGCCGCCAGCCGCGGCTTCTCTAAGCAGGAGATCGACCGTGAAGCACATCAGTTCCGAGATCACCACCTCGCCCGTGACACCCGCTTCCGGGACTGGGATGCAGCATGGCGCACCTGGCTCGGCAACGCCCGACGTTTCGCGGATGGCCGCATGGCTCGCCCAGCGGTCGCCGGCGGAGGTGGACGAGGCCGCTCGCTCGCGAGCATCGCAGCACAACGTCGTGCTGCGGACGCGCACTGAGTGGCGCTACCCGCAGGACCGGCCCTCGTACGAGGTGCTGGTGCAGTGCCACGCCGATGGCGCCCCGGACGACCTCACGGCGTTCGCGGCCGACATCGGCAAGCTCCTCGCCCCGGCGCCCATTCGCGAGATCGAGGGGTGGCTCGCCGAGCTCTCGGTGATCGTCGCTCGTCGATCGCAGGACGAGGTCGACGAGGCGGTGCGGCTCACGGCTTACGCCTCGCGGCTCTCGCTCTATCCGGCCGACGTCGTTCGGCACGTCCTCCTCGTGCTGCGGTGGAAGTTCTGGCCGACCTGGGACGAGCTGGCCGCGGTGTGCGACGGGCTGACCTCGGGTCGGAAGGCGATGATCGCGGCCGCCAAGACCCCCCTCATCGCGCCGCCGCCCGCACCGGAACGCGACCCGGAAGAGCGGGACCGGGTTCGTGCCATCGGTGATGGCTACCTTCGGGAGAAGGCCGCCGAGGACCTGCGCAACCGCGTCGCAACCAAGCGCATCCCCCACTGGTCCGAGACCGCGGCGTCCGACGATCCGCGGTGGATCGCGCTGCGCAACGCCCGCGCCGCCGCCAACGCCAGCCTTCCCGGAGCCTGACATGCCCATCTCCCCGCCGCACTTCCGCCACGTCCTCGCCGGACACCTCGAGCACCTCGGCGCCGCCCCGCTCTTCCTCGACGTCGAGCGGACCGACCCCGACCTCGTGACTATCCGCTGGACCGACAACCGCTCCCAGCGGATCGAGATCAGCCTGCCCGAGGCCACCGTCATCGCGAAGGGCGGACCGGTCTGGGTCGCGGATCTGATGCTCGCCAAGCCGCGGAAGCGGCGGGAGATGCTGGAAGGGGTCGCAGCATGAGCGTCGCAACGCTCCGCCCCGCCGCGACCGAGCCGCGCCCCGAGGTCGTCGCCGCGCTCGAAAAGGCGCTCGAAAAGGCTCGCCGTGGTGAGCTCCGCTCGGTCGTGATCTCGGGCTCGCTCGTCGGCAACGAGTTCTGGACGCGAGCGGAGTTCGAGGATGGGCGCAATCTCCTGGGCCACCTGCGGCTGCACGAGAACGTGGTCCTGACCGCCATGATGGCGGGAGGGAGCGCGGCATGAGCGAGCGAGGCCGCCCGAGCAAGTACGATCCGGCCTTCGTCGAGCAGGCCGTCAAGCTCTGCGCGCTCGGCGCGACCGACGATCAGATCGCCGACTTCTTCGAGATTGCGCCCTCGACCCTTTACCTCTGGAAGCACCAGCACCCGGAATTCTCGGAGGCCCTAAAAGCCGGGAAGGAGGTTGCCGACGAACGAGTTGTTCGAAGCCTGTATCAGCGCGCCGTTGGCTACGAGTTCGATGCCGTGAAAATCTTCATGCCTGCTGGCGCTGACAAGCCTGTTCGCGCCGCGTATCGCGAGCGCCAGCACCCCGACACGACGGCCGCGATCTTCTGGCTCAAGAACCGTCGGCCGGACGAGTGGCGCGACAAGCTCGCCCTCGGCGGTGACCCCGACAACCCCATCAAGCACGAGCACAACGCCAGCGCGGCCCTCGTCGCGGCGATCGAGGACATCGCGAGGAGGAAGGGCGAGTGACCGGCGACGACTGCACCACGCTGCAACTGACCCCGGCAGAGTGTGCGGAGTTCCTGACGCCTGTCGAGGCGCCGGCCGGGGCGGGCTGGCTGATAGTGGCGTTGGCACTCGCCTGCGTGCTGGCGCTGCTCCTGGCGGGCGACGACGCATGACGCAGAGCCTCGCCGAGCGCCTCGCCGACCTGCCGCCGGACAGCCGGGCGCACGCGCTATCGCGGCTGACCGAGGCGCAGGCGGCCGAGCTGCTGCACGACTGGCGGGGCTTCTGGGCGCGACCGGAGCAGTTGGCGCCCGAGGGCGACTGGCTCGTCTGGATGGTCCTCGCGGGTCGCGGCTACGGCAAGACGCGCGTCGGGGCCGAATGGGTGCGCGAGGAGGTCGAAACCGGCCGAGCGCGCCGGATCGCCCTCGTCGCCGAGACGGCGGCCGACGCCCGCGACGTGATGGTCGAAGGGCCGAGCGGGCTCCTGTCGATCTTCCCGCCCGCAGATCGCCCGACCTACGAGCCGTCCAAGCGCCGCCTGACGTGGAAGAACGGCGCGGTGGCGACGCTCTACAACGGGACAGAACCGGATCAGCTCCGCGGGCCGCAGCACGATCTGGCTTGGATCGACGAGCTGGCGAAGTTCCGGTACGCGCAGGAGGCTTGGGACCAGCTCATGTTCGGCCTGCGCCTCGGTGCGCGCCCGAGGGCGCTGGTCACGACCACGCCGAGGCCGATCCCGATCGTCCGCGAGTTGCTCAAGCGCGAGGGCACCGACGTCGTCGTCACCCGCGGCTCGACGCTGGCGAACCGCTCGAACCTCGCGACGTCGTTCCTGCAGGCGCTGCAGGACCGCTACGCCGGCACGCGCCTCGGTCGGCAGGAGATCGAGGCCGAGGTGCTCGACGACGTGCCGGGCGCGCTCTGGACGCGGAAAATGCTCGACGACAACCGCGTCGCCGAGGCGCTGCTGCCGGCTCTCAAGCGCATCGTCGTCGCGGTCGACCCGGCCGTGACGAGCGACGACACGAGCGACGAGCCGGGCGAGAACGGGATCAGCGTCGTCGGCCTCGGCGTCAACGGCCACGCCTACGTCCTCGACGACGCGAGCCTGATGGGCCGGCCGCACGAGTGGGCAAGCCGCGCCGTCGCGATGCACGACCTGCACGAGGCCGATTGCGTCGTCGTCGAGATCAACCAGGGCGGCGAGATGGTGACGGCGACGCTGCGCTCGGTGCGGCCGACACTGCGCATCCACGAGGTCCGCGCGACCCGCGGCAAGCACGTCCGCGCCGAGCCGGTGGCGGCGCTCTACGAGCAGTGCATTGCTGAAGGGCAGATGGTCGAGACGGCGAACGGGCCGGTCCCGATACAGGATGTGCGCCCCGGCGATGAGGTGTGGACGCGCGAGGGCCTCCGCCGCGTCCTGTGGTCCGGCCAGACCGGGGAGCGCGAGACGCTCGTGATCCGACACGATGGCGGGGTTCTTGAATGCACGCCGGATCATCCGGTTTACTGCCAACGTGGATTTATAGATGCTGGACAACTTGCTCCTGCAAGTGATACGCTAACTCTATGGGGAAACAGCATTATCACTGCATCGACTGCGGCTCTTCCGTGTGGAAGCCCGGTCGTCGCGGCGACCCTGGCAACAACGATCTCTCGAACCTTCAGATCATTGAGCCGACGGATCATTCCCGGCACCACTACGATGGCGGAACCCGCCTCAAGACCCCCGAGGCTCGCGCCAGAATGTCGGCAAGCCAGCGGCAACGATGGGCAGAACGCCCGGCCCGAACGCTGGTTTGCGAGCAGTGCGGGCGGGAGTTCGAGACGAGAGCAACAAAGCCCGTACGCTTCTGTTCGCCTCCCTGCAACGCGCGCTGGTGGAATTATCAGCGTCGAAAGCGGGCGAAAGCGGCGGGTCTATAACCTCCACGTCGAGGGCTGCCACGAGTTCTTCGCGGGCGGCGCGCTCGTGCACAACTGTCGCGTGCACCACATCGGCACCTTCGCCGCGCTCGAAGACCAGATGTGCCTTGTAGCGGGGACGCTGGTTGAGACAGCGCGCGGGCAAATTCCAATCGAAAAAATCGGATACGGCGATCTCGTGTTGACACGAGAAGGATTTGCGCCAGTAAAGAAGGCGATGCGGACTGGCATTTCAAGTCATATTGTGACACTGTGTACTTCTGTAGGAACGCTGAGGGCCACGCCATGCCATCCGATATTCAGTTCAAGCCGGGGCGAGTTTGTGAATGCGAGGAGTGTCTCTGCTACGGACCTCCTTCTCGCAAGCCGCAACTGGGCAAGCACGGGATGCCGATCGCTTGGCGAGGACGATGGTGGCACCGCATGCCGGCCGGCCATTTCCGGCACGCCAAAGGGAAGCTCCTGCACCGCGAGGTATGGGAGACGCATCGCGGGCCGATACCTGCGGGCCATCAAATCCACCATTGCGACGATGATCCGGGGAACAACGTGCCCGGCAACCTCGAGCCGCTCACCGCACGAGAGCACGCCGCTCGCCACAAGCGCGGCCTGCGCCCCGAAGCTCTCGCTTGCGCCTGCGCCGTCTGCGGGCGGCAGTTCGCGTCGGCCGGATTCAAGCCCGCCCGCTACTGCGGAAATACCTGTGCTCAGCGTGCGCACCGAGCCAAGCGCCGTCGCGGTCTACAATCTGGAAGTGGAGCCGGGCTACCTGCCTGAGTACTTCGCCAACGGAGTACTGGTCCACAACTGCAACATGACCGCGCAGGGGTACCTCGGCGACCGCTCGCCCGACCGGCTCGACGCGCTCGTCTGGGCGCTGACCGAGCTGTTCCCGGCGGTCATCAAGCCGGTGCGCAAGGAAGAACCGAAGCAGCCCGTCATCCCGGCGGGCGTGAGCTGGATGAGCAGGTGAGGATGAGGGTGAGCGTGAAAGTCGAAGTGGAAGCGATGACCGGTCCGGGAGCGGAAGAGATGGCCGCGGCCGAAGAGTACCTGCGCGCGGCGGTCGCGGACGGTCGGAACGAGGCCGTCGTCTGCATGGCGATGCTCATGCACGCCGACCGTCGGCTGTGCGATCTCGGCATCGGCTGCGAGCGCATGGACGCACCGGAGACGCTGAACTGATGGCCAACTACGTGAAACCCGAGCCGCGGCCCGGCGAGAAGGACCACGGCGACGCGCTCTCGATGGGGCTCAAGCCGCTGCCCGAGCCGAAGCGCGACGAGGAGGGCTTCCTCGCGCTCATGCGTGAGCGCGCCGTGAGCGCGCAGTCGTGGTGGGACGAGAACTTCGACCTCGCCGAGGAGAACGTCGACTTCGCCGCCGGCAAGCACTGGCGCCCGAGCGATAAGGCGGCACGGGCCGACGAGCCGACGCTGACGATCAACACCGTCGCCGCGCAGATCGAGACCGTGTGCGGCGAGCAGCGGCAGAACCGGCCGGCGATCCACGTCCACCCCGCCGACGACCTCGGGGCGCGGCAGGAGTACGCCGTCGGCGCCGGCAAGCGCCAGCGCAAGGTCGCTGGGGCCGAGCTCTACGAGGGCATCATCCGGGCGATCGAGTTCCAGAGCGGCGCCGAGATGCACTACGACGCGGCGCACCGGCACGCGGTCGACGGCGGCTTCGGCTGGCTCCGCGTCTTCACCCGCTACGCCTCGGGGCGGGACTTCGACCAGGAGCTTCTGATCCGCCGCGTCAAGAACCGGTGGAGCGTCCTCCTCGACCCGAGCGCGCAGGAGCCGGACTTTTCGGACGCCGGCTACGGCTTCATCGGCGAAGACATGCTGCGGACCGAGTACGATCGCCGCTGGCCCGACAAGCCGATCGGCGCCCTCGTCGGCGATACCGAGCGCTTCTTCGGCGGAGCGTCGCAGGCGATGGTTCGTGTCGCCGAGTACTTCACCCGCGAGGCCAGGGAGCGCGAGCTGGTGCTCCTCTCGGACGGCACGCTCGCGTGGATGGACGAGATCGAGCCCGTCCTCGACGAGCTGTCCCGCGGCGGACCGCAGACCGACGCCGCAGGCAATCCGGTCATGGACAAGGACGGGATGCCGGTGATCCGCAAGCCCGTCGAGGTGGTGCGCTCCCGCAAGGTCTCGGCCTGGTGCGTCTACTGGCACAAGGTGACGGCCAACGCGGTCCTCGCCGGGCCGGTGGAGATGCCGTTCACGAGCATCCCGATCGTTCCGGTGTTCGGCCGGGAGCGCAACTTCCGCGACGGCCGGACGACCTACACCGCACTGCACAACGAGGCCAAGGAGCCGGGCCGCATGGCCGATTACTGGTGGTCGGCGGCGACCGCCCGCGTCGGCTCTGCGCCGAAGAACCCATGGGTCGCGACCGAGGACGCGATCGAGGGCCACATGGCCGAGTGGCAGGCGGCGAACCGCGGCAACCCGGCGGTGCTGATCTACAACGCCGGGCAGGAGAAGCCATTCCGCGAGCCGCCGCCGCCGATGCCGGTGGCCGAAACGCAGATGGCGCTTTCGATGCAGGGCATGGTCAAGGACGCCCTCGGCCTCGGCGCGCCGGGGATGACCGACATCCAGAACGACGCCAGCGGCACCGCGCTTCGGACCCGCAAGGCGGCCGAGATGACCGGCACCTTCGCCTTCACGGACAACTTGTCGATGGCGCTGCGGCGGATCGGGCTGCTCCTCGTCGAGGCCATCCCGAAGGTCTACGACACCGAGCGCACCATGCGCCTCCGCAACGAGGACGGCACGGGCGAGTGGGTCAAGATCAACCACGTCGTGAAGGACGAGCAGACCGGCCAGGAGGTCGTCGTCAACGGGATCGGCCAGGGCGAGTACGACGTCAGCGTCAGCGCCGGCCCGAGCTACGCCACGCTGCGGCAGGAGACGGCGGAGCGGCAGATCGAGGCGCTGCGGCTCGACCCGACCCTCGGCGAGGTGGCCGGCGACCTGATCTACAAGTCGCAGGACTGGCCCGAGGCGAGCGCGATCGCCGACCGGAAGCGGAGGCTCATCGCGGCCACGCAGCCGGCGCTCCTCTCGCCCGCCGAGCAGGACGAGCTGGCCGAGGAGGCTAAGCGCGAGCCGCAGGTCGGCCCTGACGGACAGCCGGTGCCGAGCCCGGAGGAGCAGGCCGCGGCCATGCAGGCGCAGCAGCAACAGACGGCGCAGCAGGTGTTCGAGGCCGAGACCGCGGCGAAGATGGCGAAGGCGAAGGCCGACATGGCGAAGGCCGAGGCGGTGAAGGCGCAGGCCGACGCCGACAAGCTCGAAGCGATGCTGAAGATGCAGGCGCTTCAGGCTGGCGGGCTCGGGGCGCTGAAGGCACAGCCGCCGAGCAGCGCGCCGGGGCCGACGAACATCACGAGCAGCAACGGGACAGGAGCCCAGGAATGACCGATGAAGTCCAGACGACGGCCTCGGCCGCCGATCCCGCCGCGGCGCCCCCCGCCGACGCGGTGACGTCGAAGGCGGCCGACGAGCAGGCCGCCATCCGCGCGCTGATCGAGGGCAACGTCGCCCCAGCACCGAAGCCCGAGCCCACCGCCGAGGAGCAGGCCGCGGCGCAGGCGGAGAAGGACAAGGCCGAGGGCAAGCTCCCAGACTGGGCGGCCGAGCGCGTGGCGCGGGCGAAGAAGCAGCGCGACGAGAGCCGCGAGCGCGAGGCGCAGATCGAGGCGCGGTTCGGCGAGCTCCGCGAGGTCGTCGACGCGCTGACCACGAAGCTCGACCCCGACCAGTACCCGACGCACGAGGCCTACCTCGCGGCGAAGACGGAGATCCTGGACCGGGCCGCGAAGCTCCGCGGCGAGCCGGCCGTGCCTCCGAAGTCGGCGGTGAACGAGGCGGCCGAGGAGTTGGCGTACGAGGTCCAGCGCGCCGACCCCGAGCTCTGGGACGAGGTGCGCGCCGGCGAAGAGGTCGACGGCAAGTGGAAGCCGAAGCACCTCGGCATCACGGCCGCGATGGTCGAAGCGCTCGCCGATGAGGACGACAGCGTGGGCAAGCTCCGCGCCCTCATCGCCATGCCGGCCGACGAGCGGATCGAGCTGGCGCAGATGAGCGATCGCCAGCAGCGCAAGGCGATCCGCCGCCTGGAGGTGGTGGCCGGGAAGGCGAAGGCCGCGCCGGTGGCCGCCGCAGTCGAGGCCAAGCCGGCAGCGCCCGCGCGCGACCCGGAGACCGGCCAGTTCACGAGGCGGGTGAGCTCGGCCCCGCCGCCCATCGACCCGCTCGGGGGCGGGGGCGCCGCGGACAAGCCCCTCGCGAAGATGAGCTACGCGGAGTTCGAGGCGAAGCGGAACGCCGAGGAACGCCGCACCGACGCATTCGGCTGGTAGGAGGACCCCATGGCCGTAGCCACCACGAATACCCAATTCTCCGGAGACGGCTGGCAGTTCGCCGCGGCTGGCGTCAACACCACGACGCCGTTCCAGGTGTCCATAGGGGCGGACCTGACGCTGAAGTGGCGCTACGCTCTCGCGGCCTCGGCGCCAGCGCCGAGCTTCGTCGGGCATCCGGTACGCGGCGACGAGCGGCTGGCGCTGGCGCCGCCGAGCGGCATCAACATTTACGTCCGCGTGCCAGGCGCACCTGCCGGAAGCACCTACAATCTCGTCGTGACGCCGGGAGCTTGAAGGTGAGCGTCTTTAGCCCGTTCCTCTCGCCGGCCGGGGTCTTTCGCCCCGGCGGCGTCTTCCCCGATGCGTTCCTCGACGGGAACGCGGTCCAGGCCATCGTCGCCGTGGCGCCCCGCTTCTGGGGCTTTGCGACGCCAAGGGACGAGCTTAACGACGCCTACCCGGGCCTTTCGACCGAGCTCACGGCGAAGGCGGCCATGGGCGCCGGGATCGAGAGGTTCGATTTCCGCCCGAGCCAGCTCTGGAACGGATCGAGCTACGACTGGACGACACAGGACGCCATCGTTGCGGCGGTCAGGGCGCAAGGCATCAAGATCATCGGCGTCCTCAACGGCACCGGGACCTACGTCGGAAACCTCGACACGCCGGAGGAGAGAACCTTCTACGCGGGGTTCGCCGCGGCCTGCGCCCTGCGCTACGGCAGCGACGTGTTCGCCTGGGAGGTCTGCAACGAGCCGAACCTCGCGAGCACGGCGATCGCCCCGGCCGACTACGTGGCGGCCCTCAACCTCTCCTACCCGGCAATCAAGGCGGTGGCTCCGGCCGCGCTCGTCGGCATCGGCGGGCTCGCCTCGATCCAGAGCGATGGCAGCGGGCACTATGGCGCGGCCGGCTACCTGACCTCGATCTACACCGGGGCGCCGAACAGCTTCGACTTCATCGCCTTCCACGCCTACACCGACAGCGCGACGATCGGCTGGCGCACCAACGACGGCGACGCTTGGCACTCGCGCTACATCCTCAAGACCGGGCTCTATGGCGTCCAGGACACGTTCGGCGACACGAAGCGCCAGTTCTGGGTCACCGAAACCGGCATGCCGACCGGCGCCGCGAGCTCTCCGCCGACAGAGTGGTGGCAGGAGAAGTGGCTCCGCGACATCCACGACGACCTCATCGGCGATCGGCGGATCGCGTGCCTGCTCTGGTATTCCTACATCAACCGCCAGGCCGAGAGCACGGCGAACGGGCCGCAGGATTTCTACGGCCTCGTCAAGGCGAACGGCGACCAAAAGCGCGCCTATCCGGTCTACCAGGACCGCGCCTCGGTCTTCGTCGACAGCACGCCCGACTTCGTGGTCTCGCAGGCCGCAAGCGGCTCGGTCGCGATTCCGATCTGGCGGTGGTTCCAGTCGCCGACGGACCCGCGCGGCGCCGACCTCACGATCACGTCGACGACGCTCCCGACCGGTGTCACCCTCTCCGGCGGCGTGCTGACGATCGACCAGGCGACGGTCGCCAAGCAGGCCAGCACCGCGATCACCTTCACCGCCTCGCGCACCGGCTCCGACCCCGTGACGGTCGCTGCGACGCTGACGGTCAAGGCAGCGAACCTGCTCACCAATGGCGACTACGGCCTATCGAACGTCATCACCGACTGGACGGCCTACACGAACGGCACCGTCACCTATGACGGCACCAACCGCCATATCGTTTTGGGCATCAGCGGATCGGGTGGTGGCGCCCATATCGACAAGACGCTGGCCCAGACTGGCGTGAACTACGAGCTCATCGTTCGGTTTGTGGCGGGCACCTACACGGTCGGCGGAGCGCTGAACACGTTCATGGATGGCGTAGCTGGCTCTCCATCGACCATCACGCCGTCGAAGAGCTGGCAGGTGGCGACGATTGTCGGCAATGCGTCGATCGCGGCTTTCGTGGCGGCGTTGCGGCGAAACGGAACCACCGGCGGGTCCAACTTCATCGCCTCGGCGATCCTGCGGATGCAGTAGATCGGTTCACGATCTGAACCCCTTGCGTGCCCGGAACGTTTCGGGCACACTCCCCGCCACGATGGCCGCTCTCGGTAACGAGCGGCAGGCAACGGTAGCCGTCAAGGCCGGACAGAGCGCGAGCGCGCACCCACCCGAGATTATGGGTCTGTCCAGCCATGAGCCTGCAGGGCACCGGCAACGTCTTCCTCACCGACGACATCATCATCAACGAGGCGCTCCGCCTCCTGAAGAACAACATCATCGCGGGGCGGTTCGTGAACCGCATCCCCGAACGCTACTTCGGCGCGATCGGCGACACGCTCAGCGTGAAGAAGCCGTTCCGGGTGAAGTCGGCGGCGGGCCGCACGCTCGTGAAGCAGCCGATGGTCGACCAGACCGTCGCCTTCAAGGTCAACCGGCAGCAGCACGTCGGCCTCGAGTTCACCGTCAACGACCGATCGCTGTCGCTGAAGGAGTTCAGCTCGCGCTACCTCAACAGCGCCGTGGTGCAGCTCGCCCACGCCTACGACCTGTCGATCTGGCAGTGCGCCCACGACACCGTCTTCAACTCCGCGGGCACGCCCGGTCAGGGGACGAAGTACGAGACCATCGTTCGCGCCCGCGCCCAGGCCGCGCTCCTCGGCTGGCCCATGGACGGCGAGACCCGCATCGGCCTGAACCCGATCGACGCGGCCGAGCACCGGATCAAGCTCGCGACGACCGCGGCCGACGACCTCGTGAAGACCTCGATCGAGCAGGCCTACCTCGGCCGAGTGTCGGGCGTGCCGCTGTTCGAGACGGCGCAGATGCCGACCCACACCGTCGGCGTCGCCACCGGCACCCCGCTCGTCAACGGCGCCTCGCAGTCGGGCGCGTCGCTCGTCACCGACGGCTGGACCAGCTCGACCACCGGCATCCTGAAGAAGGGCGACGTCTTCACGATCGCGAACGTCTTCTCGATCAACCCGCAGACCTACCAGTCGACGGGCCAGTTGCAGCAGTTCGTCGTCCTCGCCGACGCCAACTCGGGCGCCTCGACCGGCCCGGCGACCCTCTCGATCTCGCCGGCGATCAACGACGGCACGCTGACCACGACCGATGCCGACGGCAACACGGTCTCGCTCGCGGCCTACCAGAACGTGACCGCGCTCCCGGCCGACAACGCCGCGATCACCGTCCTCGGCACCGGCGGCACCGTCTACCGGCAGAACTTCATGCTCCACAAGGACGCGATCTCGGTCGCCAACGTCGAGCTCGTTCTGCCGGAGACCGCGCCCAAGGCGAAGCGGGTGCGCGACGACGAGAGCGGCCTCTCGATCGCGATGACCGGGCAGTACGACATCACGACCTACAAGGAGACGTACCGCCTCGACATCCTCTGGGGCGTCGCGAACCTCTACCCCGAGCTGTCGTACCGCGTCTACGGCACGGCCTGATCGGTCGCGGCCGTGTCGGTCCCCTGCAAGAGCTTGATCGACACGGCTCTGCGCCTGCTCGGGGTCGCCCAGACGACCTCGGGCGACGAGGTGAGCGGGGCGGAGTATGCCGACGCGCTCGGCGCGCTCCGCCGCATGCTCGACGCGTGGTCGCTCGAAGACCTCATGATCCCCTATCAGGTGACGGAGCGCTTCGACCTCTCCGTCGACCGCAACGTCTACGCCATGGGGTCGGACGGCGACTGGATCAGCGTCCGGCCCGAGAGCGTCGAGTTCATCCGCATCGAGATCGCCGGCGTGCCGTACCCGCTGCGGCGCTCGACGATGGCGATCGAGCAGTTCCGCGGCGCGCTGCGGGTCGGGCGGCCGACGTGCTGGATGTACCAGACAGACGGGCTGCGCGGCTACGTCGAGCTCGATACCTACCCGGACGAGGGGACCGCGCTCGTCACCTCGCTCAAGCCCTTCAACGTGGCCGTGCTCGAGAATTTCGACGCGGCCTATGAGCCCGACGCGGTGCCGGCGGCGGTCTATGCCTCGGGCTTCACGCTGACCGGCATCCTCTCGGACGTCGCCTTCCCGACCGGCTTCGAGCGGGCGATCACCTCGAACCTCGCGGTGGAGCTGTCCCCGGAATACCCGGGCGCGACGCTCAACCCCGTCGTCGTGGCGATGGCGGCTGGATCGAAGGCGCTCATCAAGCGGCGGAACGCCCAGCCTCTCACGCTGACGCACGACCCGGCGCTGCTCGGGAACTGCCGGGGCTACTACGACATCACGCAGGGGCCCGGCCGATGAAAGTGCCCCTCGCCGTCAACTTCGGCATCGCGCGGCCCGGCATCGAGACGGGCGGGCTGCTGGTCAACCTCTACGCGCAGGACGCGGCGAAGGGCGCCAAGGGGCCGGTGGTGCTGATCGGCGCCCCCGGTACGCGGCCCTTCGCGCAGCTCCGCTACCTCAACGACGTGCTGGCGGCGACCGACGACACAAACGTCAACGCGATGCTCTTCGCCTTCGATCGCATCGTCGTCGTCACCGACCACGCGGTCTACTTCGTCGAGGAGAACGGCACGGTCTCGCGCCGGGCGAACACCGGCATCGTCGGTCCCGTGTCGATGGCCTTCAACCGGCTCGACGTGGCCGCGGTCGGGCCGGGCGGGGCGCGCTGGATCAACGAGGCCGGCGTATCGGACATCACCGACACCGATTTCTATCCGGCCGACGCGGTGTGCTTTCTCGACAGCTACTTCGTCTTCAACCGGCGCGAGACGGGGCAGGTCTTCCAGACCGGCAGTTATACGCGAGACATCAGCGGGCTCGACTTCGCCGACGCGGAGAAGGCGCCGGATGATGCAGTCGGCGTCATCGCCGCGGGCGAATACCTGTTCATCTTCGGCGAGGCGACGACCGAGGTCTGGTACAACGCCTCGGGCGCGCAGTTCGCCTTCGCGCGCGCGCCGGGCACCGTCATGGAGCACGGCTGCGCCGCGGTCGCGACGGCGACGCAGTTCAACGGCGACGTGACCTGGCTGACCCCCGGCGGGCTCGTCGTGCGCGCCACCGGCCTCGCCCCGATCAGGATCAGCGACGAAGCCGTCGAGGCCGCGCTGGCCGAGCGCAAGGCCGACTGGTCCTCGGCGCGAGCCTTCACCTACTCGGACGAGGGGCACACCTTTTACGTCCTCACCGTCGGAGACCTGACGCTGGCGTTCGACGACGCGACGAGCCTCTGGCACCAGCGCAGGAACTACAGCCGCGGGCACGTGCTGGCGCGCTGCTACGTGCGCGCGTGGGGCCGGCACTTCGTCGGGGACGACAAGGGCCGCATCCTCGAACTGGCTAGCGACGCCTACGACGACGCCGGCGAGCCGCTCGTCGCCGAGGCCGTGTCGGTGCCGATCACCGCCGACGGCGCGCTGCTCCCGATCGGGGGTGTCGAGGTGGAGCTCGACGCCGGGATCGCGCCGCTCGACGTCGAAGCCTCGGTCCTGCTCGGCCACAGCCGCAACGGCGGCCGGACCTGGGCGCCGGACCGCACTGCGAGCGCGGGCCGCACCGGCGAGTGGCTGCACCGGACCCGCTGGCGCAAGTTCTCCGCGGCGCGAGAGCACCGCTTCCGGGTCCGCATCTCGGCGCCCTTCCGCCGCCGGATCCTCTCCGACCTCGAGGTGATGGCGTGACCATCGCCCCCGGCCCCACCGAGCTCATCGTCGACCAGGCTGGGCGCGCCTCGCGCCGGATGCTGGCGTGGATGCGCGACGCCGGCCGGGGCGCAGCGGCGTCCGTCGCGGTGCGGCCGGAGGACTTCACCGGCGGGATCGTCCAGCGCCTCACCGCGGCCTTCGCGCAGGGCATCGCGGATGGCGTGCCCGTGCTGCTGGCCGGCTCCTACGCTCTCGCCGATCCGGTGCCGCCGATCGACCTCACCGCGGGCGCGCTCACTGTCGTCGGTGGCGGCGACATCCACGTGACGGCCGACCTCGGCGTGGCGGTGACGATCCAGGCGCCCTACGCCGCGGTGGTGCCGGTGACGGCGATCGCCGCGACGACGCGCTCGTTCCCCGGTGTCGCCACGGTGGCGACGGCCTGCGTCAGGATCACCGCGCCCGGCCTCGGCGCGGCGATCGGCGACGTCTGCAAGCTCGTCTCCGACGACCAGATCACCCCGACCTCCGCGGCCAACCACCGCCGCGGCGAGCACGTCTATGTCGCCGACGTCTCGGGCGACGACGTCTTCGTCGCCGGGCCGCTTCTCGAGACCTACACGACCAGCCCGCGCATCGCCCGGCTGCGGCGCGATGCGCGCCTCGACTGGGACGGGCCGACCTTCTCGGCGATGCCCGGGCAGGCGTGGGGCACGACGTTCCTCCGCGCCCGCAGTCTGCTGCAGCCCAGCGTCCGCACCGGCTTCCGGGACGGCTACGCGATCGGCCTCGACATCTCGTCGTGCGTGCAGGCCGACGCCGACGTGACCGGCCTGCAGATGCTCAACCGGCAGGCCTCGGCCAGCATCTCGGGCTACCTCGTGCAGGACAGCGCCTCGACAAAGAGCCGCGTCACCGTGCGCGGGATCGACGCGCGGCACGGCTACACGACGACGACGCCGACGAGTGGCGTGGGCGGCAGCGCCTACCTCTACGGCCGGACGGTCGGCTCGGTGGTCGGCGGCGACTTCATCGCGACCTCCTCGGCCGCCTTCGACGTCCACACCGAGGCGGTCGACGTCACCTTCGCCCAGGTCACGACCTCGGGCGGTCGGCTCGGCGAGGACGCATCCGGCGCCGGCATCCAGATGCGCGGCCAGCGCACCCGCGCGATCGACTGCGCCGACCGCGGCTCCGTCAACGGGCTGCAGTTCTACGCCCAGGTGGCCGGCGACTGCGTGGACTGCTCCGCGGTCAACTTCGACTACGCGGGCGACGGCGACGCGATCCGCATCAACTCGGGCGGCGGCATCAACGCGGTCCGGCCGCGGGTGAAGGGCGGGCTGCTGAGGACGACCAAGAGCAGGACCATCGTCGCCTGGGACTGCCTCGACGCGATCCTCGAAGACGTGCTCATCGCGCCCCTCGGCTCGACCTCGGGCGCGGCCGGCATCCTGCTGAACGGCAACGCCAGCGTCACGGTGCGGCGCCTGACCGTCGACCTGCGCGACTGGACCGGGACGACGTTCCGCGTCTTCGCCTTCGGCGGGACCGGCAACAGCCTCTACGTCGAGAGCGCGCGGCTCATCAACGCCGCGGGCAAGGCGCAGGCGTGGTTCAACGGCGGCTCGACCTCGGGCGCCGCGAGCCTCGGCGGGCTGTCGGGCGACGCGCCCTCGAACGTGGCGATCAACGCCGGGTCGGTGACGCTGACCCTCCGCGACGTGATCGCCGGGCCCTTCGCCGACAACGCCGCCGCCGTCTCTGGCGGCCTCGCCGTCGGCACCCCTTACCGCACCGCAACCGGCGAACTGAGGATCGTGGTATGACCCTGAACGACCACATGCTCGATTGGTTCAAGGGCGACCCGCAGGCGGTGGAGTTCGCCCTCGTCGCCTGGGACGTCGCGCAGGCGTGGGACGACGTCGTCGACGACGGCCGCTCCGACGAGGCGCCCTCGCTGCTCGAATGGCTCGCGTTCGGGCAGGAGCGGCACCCGTTCTTCGCCCGGCACGCGGCCGACCTGCGGCCTGTCCTGCTCAAGACCTACCTCGACTGGCAGGCGGCGAACGAGCTCGAGAACGGCCGCGGCGCCGATCTCGCCAAGGCGTACGTGCTCCGGGCGAGCATCTACGGCCTCTGGCACTTCATGGCGATGCTCTGCGGCGGGATCGCATGGGCGAAGGAGGTGGGGCCGGCGATCTGGGGAGCTTACGGCGAGCACCTCTGCGACTTCATGATCGAGCGCCGCCCCGAAATGGAGGCGCTCCATGCCTAACCCCATACTCGCGATCACCGGGGGCAGCGCCCTCGCCGGCATCTTCGGCGCCAACAAGGCCGCGAGCGCCCAGAAGTCGGCGGCCGGCGACGCGGCAGCGGCGCAGATGTACGCGACCGACCAGCAAATCCAGGCGCAGAAGGATGCCGTCGCCACCGCCACGAAGGCGGCCGTGCGCGGCAACCGCCGGGCGCTGAACGCGACGAAGCGGTACGGCTACACCGCCACCGGCGTCGACATCGGCGGCGAGAAGGCGGCGCGCGACGCGCTCCTGCGGGCCAACGGCAGCAGCGCCGGGGCGATGACCACGGCGACGAACGACGGCACCGACGCGCTCATCGCCGCGGCGCGGGAAGGCCGCGTCGCGAAGACCGGGGCGAGCCGCGATGCGCAGCGGTCTATCGTGCTCGGCAACGTCAAGAGCGCCCGCGAGGCGCGCGACACCTTCGGCGCGACCGAGGCGGCCTACTCGCCCTACACCACCGCGGGCGACCACGCGATCTCTGCCATCGACAAGGGTCTCGCCGGCGACCGCTTCTCCATGGACGGCTGGAAGTTCCAGGCCGACCCCGGCTACGCGTTCCGGCAGGCGCAGGGCGAGAAGGCCATCGAGCGCAGCGCGGCCGCGCGCGGCGGGCTTCTCTCGGGCGGCCAGCTCGCGGCGGCGGCCGACTTCAACTCGGGGCTCGCCTCGCAGGAGTACGGCGCCGCCTACGCCCGGGGCGCGCAGCAGCGGGCAGACGACTTCAACCGGCTGACGACGGTTTCCGGTATCGGGCAGGCCGCGCACGGCAGCGTCGAGGCGGCTCGCGACGCCATGACGGGCCGGGTGGCCGACGCCAACCTCGGCATCGCCAACGCTCGGGCCGCTGGCGCCATGGATCGCGGCGGCTACGCGGCCGACTATGCCGACACGCGGGGCAACGTCCTCGCCGCGCAGGCCGACGCGCTGGGCAAGATCAGGGCCGGGCAGGCCGCGACCGGCGGCAACATCCGCGCCGACGCGCTCACCACCATCGCCGGCCTGCGCTCGGGCAACCTCCGCACCATCGGTCAGACCCAGGCGCAGGGCGCGCTGAACGTCGCCAATCAGGCCAGCACCGGGGCCACCCAGACCGGCAACGTCCTCGTCGACGCCTACGGCAAGCAGGGGCAGGCGCAGGCGAAGGCCGCCTTGCAGAGCGGGGCGGCGACCGCGGACGCGTGGGGCAACATCAACGGCGCCGTGCAGGGCGGCATCGGCAACTACCTGATGATGAGCATGCTCGGCGGAGGAGGTGGCGCTGGTGGCGCCGCGGCGACCGCCGCCCCGGCCGCGGCGAACACGAACTGGCTCGCCCAGCTCTTCGGGAAGGCCGCGTGATGGCCGGCGGGTTCGGGACCTTCGACATCGGGAACGTCCTCTCGAACGTCGACGCCATTCGCACGGCGCGGCTGCAGCAGGAGGCGTACGGCAACGACCTCGCCGACCGTGAGCAGGAGAAGAAGGACAAGGCGGCGAAGGCCGCAGCCGCGACGACGGCGTGGAACACCAGCGGCAAGGACGTCGGCGCGCTCGTCGGGATCGACCCCGGCGCGGCGATGCAGATGCGCCAGTATTTCGACGGGCTCTCGAAGGAGAAGCGCGACCAGGAGCTTGCCGACGCGCAGACCCGCCTCGAGAAGGCCGGCAAGCTCTCGGCGTGGGTGCTCGGCGCGCCGGACGACGGCGAGGCCGCGAACCGCTACCGCATCGCCCGCGCGTCGATGCCGGCCGAGCAGCAGGCGGCCATGCCGGAGACGTGGGACCCGAGCATCCGCACCCAGCTCGAAGGCACGGTGGCGCAGCTCGGAGACATCAAGGGACTGCTCGACGACATCAAGACCGGGAAGATCGGCGCGGCGATGGGCGACCTCGCCGGCGCCGGCCGGGCGCTGCCGTCCGATCCGGCTCGGTTCTCGGCGTCGCCGTCGCTCTTCGGCCAGCTCGAAGAGAAGTACAGGCTCCCCGCCGGCTACCTCGCCCAGACGGCGCAGATCGAGAGCGGCGGCAACCCGGCGGCGGCGAACCCGAACTCGTCGGCTCGCGGGCTGTTCCAGTTCATCGACAGCACGGCGCGCCAGTACGGCGTCGATCCCATGGACCCGGCGTCCTCGACCGACGGCGCGGCACGGCTGGCGGCAGACAACGCGGCGACGCTCCGGCAGGCGCTCGGCCGCGAGCCGACGCCGGGCGAGCTCTACCTCGCGCATCAGCAGGGCGGCGGCGGGGCGGCGAAGCTCCTCGCCAACCCGAACGCCCGGGCCGTCGACGTGGTGGGCGCGGACGCGGTGCGGCTGAACGGCGGCGACCCGAACATGACCGCGGGGCAGTTCGCGTCGAAGTGGACGTCGAAGCTCGACGGCGCCGGGATGCCCGCGCCCGGCCTTCTCCGCAACGACACGCCGCCGCGGCCCGAGCAGGACCCGCGCCTCGCCGCCGCGGCGCAGCTCTACGGCCTGCTCGGCGCCGACGACCCGCTGCGGAACGAGATCGGCAAGCGGATCATGCAGGCGCAGGGCATGGGCGACCAGTTCACCCTGACGCCGGGCGACGTGCGCTTCGATAGCGCCGGCGGGCAGGTGGCGGCGGTCGGCACGCAATCGCAGCAGTTCCGCCAGGCGACGCCGGCGGAGGCGTCGCAGTATGGGGCGGTCGCCGGGCAGTTCGGGCCCGACGGGCGCTTCTACGCGCAGAACCCGCCGAGCGGCATGACGATCGAGAGCGACGGCGAGGGCGGCTTCCGCATGGCGCAGGGGCCCGGCATCGCCGCGTCGTCGAAGCCGCTCAACGAGGGGCAGTCGAAGAACGTCATCTATGCCACCCGCGCCGAGGGCGCGCTCCCTGCGCTCGACGCCTCGGCCGGCGCGCTCACCAGCAGGACCGATCAGGCCGCTGGCGCAGTGCCGTTCGGCCTCGGGCGCGGCTACCAGGACCCGAAGTATCAGCAGGCCGAGCAGGCCGGCCGCGAGTTCCTGACGGCGATCCTCCGCAAGGACAGCGGCGCGGCGATCACCCGGGACGAGGAGGCGATCTACGGCGACGTCTACTTGCCTCGGCCCGGAGACGCCCCGGAGCTTTTGCAGCAGAAGGCGCAGAGCCGGGCGCGGGCCGTGGAGGCGCTTCGCCGGGGCATGACGCCCGCCGAAATCCTCGCGCTCGAGAAGGGCGGCCCGAGCGAGCCGGCCGCGATCGCCGACCCGGCCGCCGTCACCCGCTACCGCTACAACCCCGACACCGACCAGCTCGAACCGGTGCGTTAGATGGCCGTCGTCGTCACCCTGCCGAACGGCGCGGAGATCGAGTTCCCCGACGGGACGCCCCCGGAGAAGATCCGGGAGGTAGCGCGGCGCGCGACCGGCGGCAGGCCGGCGTCGCCGCAGCAGAGCGACCCGAGCGGCACGGCCGAAATGAACCGTATGGCCGAGCAGGCGATGGCGCAGACCGTCGTCGACGAGCATCCCGTCGGCGCTCGGGCCGCGAAGTTCGTGCAGGGCATTCCCTTCGCCGGTCAGTACGTTGACGAGGGCTTCGGCGCGCTTGCCGATGCAGTTCCCGGTGGGCTGACCGGCGAGGAGGTTCGGGGCCGTGTCCGCGGACTGCAGTCAGCCATGGACACGGCCCGGCATCTGGAAAGCGCGGCGTGGCAGGTCGGCGGTGGGATCGCCGGGGGCGTCGCGGCGCTCCCCGCCGCTATGCCGGCCGCTGGCGCGATCGGCACCATGTCGCTGCCTGCGCAGGTTGCCGCGGGCGCGGCCGTCGCGGGTGGCACCGGGGCCGTCGAGGGCGCCGTCTCGGGCTACGGCGCGGGAACCGAGGGCAACCGCGGCCAGAGCGCGGCCGAGGGCGCGGCATGGGGTGGCGGGACAGGCGCCGTGTTGGGCGGCGCGGCTCCGGTTGCCGCCGCCGGCATTCGCAAGCTCGTCACCTACGTCAAGGGCACCGACGTCGGCGCCATCGCGGCGACCTTCGGCCTGACGAAGCCCGCGGCGCGGGCGATGAAGGAGGCGCTGGCCTCGGAGGACGTGCCGGCGGCAGTGGCGCGGCTGCAGCGGGCCGGCCCGGACGCGATGCTCGCCGAGGGCGGTCCGTCGCTTCAGGCGATGGCCGATGCAGTCGCGACTTCCGGCGGCGAGGCGACGCGCGTCATGCGCGAGGCGGTTGACCAGCGCGTGGCGCAAGGTGCGGCCGACGTCCATGCCGCGATCGGCGACGCCTTCAAGCCGGGGACCGCCGTCATCCCGGCCAAGCCAAGGCTCGGGACGCTCTACGACACCGCCTACTCGAAGCCGATCGACTACGCGAGCGACGAGGGCCGGACGATCGAGGGCCTGATGAAGTTCGTGCCGCAGGACGTGCGGGCGCGGGCGCGCAAGCTGATCGACATGGACCCGAATATCCCGGCAGCGATCAAGCAGCAGTATCTGGTTTCGATCGCCGAGGACGGATCGCTCGTTGCGGGCAAGCTCCCGAGCGTCCTCGAGGTCGACTACGTGACCCGCGCGCTCAACGACGTCGCGCAGGCCGGCGACGGCAAGGGCGCGCTCGGCCGCGGGACGAACGAGGGCCGGATCTACGGCAATCTCTCGCGCGAGCTGCGCACGGCGACGAAGGCCGCGGTCCCGGAATACTGGACCGCGCTCGAAGCAGCCGGGACCGAGATCGGCATCCAGAAGGCGCGCGAGGTCGGCGCCACCTTCCTACAGCAGGCGACGACGCGCCGGGATGTGGCGGAGGCCATGGCCGGGATGCCGCAGGCCGAAGTGCTGGCAGTCAAGGCGGCGGTGCGCGAGCACATCGACGACACCATCGCCAACGTGCGCCGCACCATGTCGCGGCCTGGCACCGACGCCGGCGAGGCCGTGAAGGCGCTGAAAGACCTGTCGTCGCGCGCCGCGCAGACGAAGCTCGGCTACATCCTCGGCGACAAGGAAGCGGCGAAGCTCGCCGATCGGCTGGACGAGGCATCGACTGCATTCGAGATCGGCGCCGCGCTGCAGCAGAACAGCAAGACCGCGGTGCGGCAGTCGGTGCAGGGCTCAATCGAGCAGAGCACGGCGCCGGGCGCGGTCGGAAAGCTCCTCGCGGGCGAGCCGGTGCAGGCGTCGAAGCGCCTGGCGCAGATGTTCACGGGCAAGACGCCCGAGGCGCAGGCGGCGGCGCAGGCCAGCATCTACGCCGAGCTGGCGCGCGCCCTGACGCAGACCCGCGGCGCGCGGGCGGAGATGGCCCTCTCGGGGCTCAACCGCGTGCTGGCGGGGCAGCTGCTCACCGAGGCGCAGGCCGCGCGCCTCGCCCGCGACGTCACCGGGGCGCTCGCCGTGTCCGGCTATTCGGTCGCTCAGGAGGCTCGCCCATGAACCGCGGCGGCTCGGCCAGGCAGGCGATGCAGAAGAACCCGATCACGACGCAGGCCGACGCGGCGAGGCCGACCGGGATGCCGAAGTCGCGGAAAATCGTCCGCATCGCGTACCCGATCACGAGCATGAACCCGAAGGTTCCTGCGCAAGCACCGAAGATGATGATGTTTCTCATCCCCGCACCGTATCACGCCCGCGCCGCCGGCGCACCGGCGATCATGCCTAACGAGGTGACGCCGTGGCTCTCCTGAACCTCCCCGTCTTCACCGCCCCGCGGGCCTACTTCGTCCACCCCGGCACCGGTCGACCGGTCTCGCTCGGCTCGGTCGCCTTCTTCACCTCGGGCACGACGATCCCGAAGGACGTCTTCGCCGACAAGGCCGGCGTCTCGCTCGCGCCGAACCCGATGCGGCTCGACGCCGCCGGCTCGTGCGAGGTCTACCTCTCGGGCATCTACCGGATCGAGCTCCGCGACGCGAACGGCGTGGTGCTGATGACGGCCGACGGCATCAACTCGACCCCCGTCGAGCTCGCGACCGGCAACCCGGGCTCGCTCCTCATCGCCAACAACCTCGCCGATCTCGCCGACGTGCCGACGGCTCGCAGCGTCCTCGGCCTGACCAAGCAGGTCGCGCTCGGCGACGCTACCGCGGATCGCGTGCTCACGACCGGCAGCGGCGGCCTCCTCGGCGACGGCATCCGGCTGAGCGCGGCCAACGCGCTGAACGACCCCGCGCTCGCGACCGCGCTCTACCGCGTCAACGCCGCAGACGTCGTGACCGTCGGCGCCCCGGCCGGCATCGGCGATTGCCTCGTCGAGGTGCGGCGGTTCAGCTCGACGCAGGCGCAGCAGACGCTCTACCCGCTCACGGGATCGGATCGCTTGCCCTACGTGCGGACCTACAGCGGCGGCGCGTGGACGGCGTGGCGGCAGGACAACCGGTCCGGCGGCGACGACACGGTCGGCTACTGGTGGCGCACCGCCGACGGCATCCAGAAGTGCTGGCATCCCAAGGTTAAGCTCGACTTCTCGACCGCCTCGGACTGCTTCGGCACCTTCACCTTCCCGGTCGCCTTCGTCGGCCAGAGCTACCACGTCACCGCGACGCTGGTGCCGGCGAACGCGAACGACAACAGCACGCTCGTCGCGGCGAACTGCGCGCCGGCGCGAAACGAGCTTCTCGAGCCTATCGCCGGGCAGCGCTTCAACGCCTCGGTCGGCATCCGCGTGCACACGCGGTCGACCTCCTTCGTCAGCGGCAACTTCGTCTACGCCAGCGTCTCCGCCGAGGGGCGGTGGTTCGCATGACGGCAGCACTCCTCCTTGGCGACCGGGAAACCCGGCGCGGACCCGCACGGCGGGCAGCAGACGCGTCAGCCCTGTCTGGGCGGCGCTCCCACGATCGGGAAAGGGCTTTCGACGATGGCGCGCACCCATGCCCCATGAGGATCAAGTGTTGACCGAGAGGCAGGCTGAAAAACTCAATATCGGCGTCTGGGCGGCGGGCGGGATCATGGTCTTCCTGCTCTCGCAGGCCGTGGTGGTCACCCTCTGGCTGTCGGGGATCAAGCACTCCGTCTCCCTCGTCGACCAGAAGGTCGAAGAGGTGCAGGACAACCAGGCATCCGGCCAGCAGCGGGCCGAGCAGCGGCAGGCGGCCACCGAGAAGCGCATCGACGAGGTGGTGACGATCTCGCGCGACCGGAACACCGCGCTCGATGCGCGCATCCGGCCCCTCGAAACGCAGAGCGCCGCCACGACGGCGACGCTGCAGGCCATCAACAACAGCCTCCTCTCCCTCGGATCGGACATCCGCGACCTGCGGCAGGCGATCCGGGGCGAGGACGACAGCGTGGGCAAGTGAGATGAGCGCATTCGATGACGCCTTCGAGATCCTCGTCGGACACGAGGGCGGGTACGTGAACGACCCGAACGACCCCGGCGGCGAGACGAAGTACGGGATCAGCAAGCGCAGCTACCCCGCCGAGAACATCGGCGCGATGACCCTCGACCGCGCCAAGACGATCTACAAGCGCGACTTCTGGGACAAGGCCCGCTGCGACGAGCTCGACCCGGTGCTGGCGTTTCAGGTCTTCGACGCGGCGGTCAACTCCGGCGTCTCGGCGTCGGTGAAGTGGTTGCAGCAGGCGGCCGGTGCGGTGGCGGATGGGGCGTTCGGGCCGAACACCATGCGCGCGGTGCAGGCGATCCCCGCCGGGGCCTTGGCGGCCCGAATGACCGGCTGGCGGCTCCTCGCCATGACCGACATGCGCGGGTGGCGGAACTACAGCAAGGGATGGGCTCGCCGCCTCGGCAAGAACCTCGTGGGGATGGCGTGATGGGCCGTTGGGGCGAAATCGGCAAGGCCGTTGCCAAGGCGGGCCTCCCCGGCCTCGGTGGAGCGCTGGGAGGACCGCTGGGCGGCATCGTCGGCGCCGTGGTGGCAAAGACGCTAGGGGCGCATGATGCCTCCCCAGAGGCCGTACAGGAGGCGCTGGCGGCTTCCCCAGACGCCTACATCAGGCTGCGGGAGATCGAGGCGCAGATCGCGGCCGACGCCAACGCCACCGAGATCAGGGCTGCGGAGATCGAGACGGCCGATCGGCAGAGCGCGCGGTCCTTCCGTGGCGACGACCGGATGCGCGTCGTCCTCGCCTGCGTTCTCGTCCCGGCGCCGATCATCGTGCTGATTTCGATGGCGACGGGCGTCCTCACCATGTCCGCCGCCGACGTGGCGACCGTCTCGACCATCCTCGGCTTCATGCTGAGCGAAGCCAAAGCCGCGACCGGCTTCTACTTCGGAACCTCGGTCGGCTCGGCCAAGAAGCAGGTGACCATCGACGCCATGGCGACGGGAGGCGAGTGATGGGCTTCTGGCACCCCGAGGAGTTGCAGATCGAGCCGCCCGACCCGCGGCGTCCGCTGTGGCCCGTGCTGGTCCGCGCGGCGCTGCTCCTCGGCATCCTCCTCGTCGCCATGAGGGCCTGCACATGAGCATGATCGCCATCAAGCCCCCGGGCTACTTCGGCCGCGCCGTCGACGCGGCGCGACGCCTCATGCCGTTCCGATGCCCCGCGAGCGAGGCGCCAGCGGCACCGCAGCCGTTTGGCGCCGACGACTGGGCCATCGAGCCCGGCGCCGCCTCGGGCGACTTCGTGGTGACGGTCCTGCGCATCCCCGACCTCGGCGACGCGTCGCATTGGGGCGATGGCCTCGGTGCGCTGGTCCGCATCGAGTGGCGCGCCAGCAGCGGCGCGGCGGCGGAGGTCGACCTCACCGGGCCGGGCTCGACGGTGATCCACCTCGCCGCGAGCGCCGACGTCTCGTTGCGCGCCGTGGCGACCTCGGGAACGCCCGACTGGTCGGCGCCGAAGGCTGCGACCGTCGAGGCTCCCGCCGAACTCTGGCCCACCACGGGCCTCTGGCCTGCCGACGAAGACGACATCTGGCCCGGAGGAGGGGCATGAGACGATGAGCACGCCTGCCCCCATTCAGCCCGGGACGACGCCGTTCCCCGATGCGGCGATCGCCCTCAACATCATCCTGAAGTTCGCGGAGGTGCTGGGCTTCACTTCCGAGGACGATACGGCCGCCGAGGTCGAAGCGAAGATATTGTCGCTGCTGAACATCTCCATCGGCGACATTGCCGGCCTGCAGAACGCGCTCAACGCGAAGATGGCCGCGAACGCCGACGTGCTCTCGCCGATGGTGCCCGCCGACGTGCGGGCCAAGGTCGCGAGCGGGGTCGATCGCGCCTTCATCAAGCTCCTCTTCGGCCTCGCCGTCGCCTCGGGCGAGACGCAGGTGACCGGCGCCCCGCTCGTCGCCAAGGCTACCGCTGGCGAGGTCGGCTTCGCGACGACGGTCCCGCTCGCCAAGGCGAAGCTCACCGAGTACCTGGCGGCCTCGAACGCCAACCTAATCGTCGGCGCCGACGTCGCCGGCTACATGGCGAAGGCGAAGTCGAAGACGGCCGCGGCCACGATCACCGTCACCCTCGACGGCAAGCGGATCGCCGACGGCGACGCCACCGACAGCGACACCCTCTACACCGTCGCGAACATCGGCCAGAACACCACGCTCAACTTCGGCGCCACGATCCATTCCGGCCTTGTCGGTCGCGAGGGCGTCATCCGCGGCGTCGTGTCCTCGGCCGGGTCCTGGACCGTCACCCTCGCGACGGCGAACGGGATCACCATCGACGCGAACAGCGTCTCGAACCCCGGCATCGGGAGCAGCGTCGGCGACGCGCTCGAGATCACCTACCGGATCATCTCGACCAGCGTCGTCCGCATCGTGCGCTACACGGCGGACCCGGCATGAACGCGATCGTCAAGGTCGGCTCGGACCTCGCCGTCGCGCCGGGCGGCATCGTTTGGACGGAAGAAACGGCGGGCGCGCCGGTCGTTTCGCTCGGGGCGACGCTCGACCTCGTTGCGAGTTCCGACGGGCCGCGCCGAGGTCGGCTGACCTTGGCGAGCTCCCTGCCGGGCACCATCACGGGCCTCAAGATCGTATGGGTCGCCGTCGATGCTCCGCCCGTGGAATGGTCGGCCGACACGTCGCTTCTCGCTGCGATGAAGCTCGGTGGCGGCGCCTTCGACCTCGGTCCAGAAACCGAAGTGCTCGGGGACCTCGCGGGAAGCGATCCTCAGCAGGTCTACCTCCTCCTGCAGAACGCCTCGGGATGGGGCGTGGTGCGCGACCTGTGGGCCTTCAACATCCCGGTCGTGGTGCCTCCCGTCCCTCTCGACGTGTCCGCCGGCCCCGTCCTCGCCGGGCCGATCACCGAGGGTGCGGCCTTCAGCTTCACGGCTCCGGTCGCCACCGGGGACTGGACCGACGTCGTCTACAAGCTGCAGCCGACCGAGGACCCGTCATCGACCAACCCCGGAACCGAGAGCGCCTCGTTCTCGGCCACCGCAGGCACCGCCCCCTTCATCGCCGGGGCGAAGGACTGCTTCCGCGTCAATGCCTACTTCTACGGCCCGGGCACCTCGAACCCGAGCGGCCCATACTCGTCGGGCTCGGCCCAGTTGACGGCCGCGGGAACTGTCACTCCGGTGACGCTCAAGACAGCCGCGATCGTCCAGGAGAACAAGGTCGCGATCGACGGCATCACCGTGCGTTCGGGGATCGTCGTCGGGGCGCAGATCATCGCGGGGTCCGGCGGCTCGGCGATGAGCGCGACGATCGTCGGCATCGAGTGGGGCGCCGGGACGACGCCGGCGACCGCCACCCTGATCCTCGGCCCGATCACCGGGGGCGCCGGCACGATCGCCGACAACACGACGATCACCGGAACCAACATCTCCTGCCTCGCCAACGGCGCGAGCGTCGCCTACGGACCGACCGCGGGCACGCAACTCTACATCCTGCCGCCGACCTTCAATGGGATCGTTACCAACGAGCCTCACCCCGTCAGCTTCGACCTCGCGGCCGACAGCTCCATGGCCGGCGCGACGAGCTTCGACCTCAGCGGCACCATCCCGCAGCGGTTCGGCACGAAGTACCTTCGTCGGAACGACGACGTCGCCGGCGCCGGCATCTCCACGACGCAGCGCTTCTCCACTACCCCCGTCGCGATCGGCGTTCCGACCCTTGCCGCACTCGCGGACGAGCAGTGGCCGACGATCGTCACCTCGGAGATCACCGCCGGGACCCGCGTCGACTACGTCTACCTTCTCGCCTCGCTCGCGGCCACGCGCGCCTGGTGGACGACGCGCAGTGACGCGCAGATCACGGCCTCGCCGTTCCCGAGCGGCTTCGAGGAGATGACCCTCGACGGAACGATCAACCTCACGATCACCACCATCGCCGTCGACGGTATGAGCGGGTCGGCCCCCGTGATCGGCGGCCTCGTCACGGCCGGCTCGAAGACCGCACCGATCCTCGCCTATGTCGCTGGCGCTACCTCCGGCACCGGGACGATCTACGCCGGCGCGCTCTCTTCGGGGAGCATCGCCGACAACGACGCGCTGACATGGGCCGGCGGCAGCGGCCTAGCCAACGGCGCGAGCGTCTCGGCCGCTGTCTCGCACCAGAAGTGGAAAGTGAACGCGACCGCGGGTGCGCGCGACTTCTCGATATTTCAGCCGACCACCGCCGACAATTCGCGCCGGACCCTGTTCGCAATCACCGCCGAGATCGGCGGGGCGAAGACACCCCTATCGAGCCGGAAGACGGTTCCCTATGGCGCGGCCGTCAGCACCTCCGACGTCGCCCGCTACATCAACCGCTCGCAAGATCAGGACGACGACGGCGAGCCGGGAGGCTGCGACATGCAGTTCCCCCGTGCCTTCGACTGCGACGGAGACTATGCAATTTTCTCTTACGACGTCATCGGTCCTACCGAAACCTCCGATTTCGGCGATAACTGGCAGGTCGAAGGCAACAAGGGCCTGTGGATCAGTCAGACCACATCGGGCCTCTGCATTGACGGGGACCGAGTGCACGGCCTGTTCGGCGCGGAGTTCATGCGCCAGATCGGTACTTCTTACAAAGATAAGGAAGGACTTTACTACAAAAGCAGGGCAACTGGACAGTGGAAGTTCGGAAAGGCCCTGCCGAACATTTTCGGGTCAAACACCGGGGTGATGCGCGTCAATCAGCGCTACATCGCCATGGTGGCCGGCTCAGGCAGCGGCCCGTCGACGCGGACGCTCTACGCGATCTACGCGCCGTCGACGACGGACAGTGGCTATACGACGATCCAGATCTACCGGACCACCGATGGCGGAGACAGCTGGGACACCTTCGGCGGAACGCTCGACACTGACACCGTCGGTCGACCGGTTGGCCTTTGGGCAACCGCAGATGCCCTCTACCTCAACACGCTCACCGGCGTCTGGCGACGCCCCGTGACGGCTGGCGCCTCGTGGACGCAGGCGACGGGCCTTCCGACGGGATCGAAGCTGTGGCTGGAGAAGCGCGGATCGACGATCTACGTCAGCGTGACCGGCGTTGGCCTCTACACCGCGACCGACGCGACCACACTCGCATTCACCCAGAAAAAATCCTATAATATTAGGACGTTCTCGGTGTCACCCGTCAACTCGGATCGGATCGTCCTCGTTCCGAGCCCGAACAATGTGACGCCCATCGGGACCGGAGATGGCGGCGCGACCTGGTTCAACATCGCGCAGCAGCCCTATCCCGGCCAGCCGAACGACTTCGCCCACAAGGTCTACGGCTCTCCGGCCTGGGTGATGTGGCACAAAACCGACCCCGACGTCGCCATGGTGATGCGGTTCCAGCATCCCGGCCGGTTCTCGTTCCCGGATCGCACCTTCTATTGGGCGAGCCGGAACATGGACTATTCCGAGATCCGGTCGATCGCCTTCCACTCGACCGATCCCCTGCGACTGTTCATGGGGATGACCGACCGTTGCTATATCGCCAGCGACCACGGCGCCCGCTTCGTCATGGACGACGCGATCAGCGACGCCGACAAGGCGACCATCAAGAGCTACTTCACGGACCCCCCCGGCGCGCTGACGGCGCGCGGGGTGCTCATGCTGGAACGAGGATCACGCACCGGCTACGTCGGTGAGCTCGGGCTCAACGGCCAGGGGAAGGTGAGCGTCGCCGTCGGCCGGTCGGTGACGACCGCTCGCACCCAGCAGACTGCCCAGAACGGCACGCCCGGCACCGGGGACGGCTCGGTGACCGTGGTCGCGAGCGACGATCTGCCGTGCGGCAAGTACGTGCTCACCTGCACCGCAGCCGCAGCCAATGGCGGCACATTTACCGGCGTCGGCCCGCTGGGCATCGACCTCGGCACCTGGACCGTCGGCACCGCACGCACCTTCACGCACCCTCGCGGAGGAACGCTCGCGGTCACGATCTCGGACGGCTCGACCGACTTTACCGCGGGCTCGAGCCCCTGCGTGATCACGATCACCGTCAACCCGATCGGTGGCGCGCGGAAGATCGTCAATCCGACGACCAAGGACACCGCCTATTTCTCGCAGACCAACCCGGCCGTGAGCTATCGGGGCATCTGCGGCCGGCACGTCTACGAAATGGACGAGAGCGGCGACATCTCGATCACCGCGACGCTGACGCAAGCTTTCGTCGGGTACTGGGGTCGATCAGGGGACATCGTTCTCTGCTACAGTAACGGAGCCAACGCGACACTCTGGCGCGGGACTGGCGAGAGCGCCGCGGGCGTCACCCTCTCGTCGTGGGCCACGAACGTCGGCAACGTCGCAATCCGGGGGACGATGCCGGCGCTGATCGCCTCGTCCCACGATGACCAGCGTGCCTACGCCGGTCTGAACAATGGCAAGCTCGTGAAGGTCCAGAACGGGGCGAAGACGACGATCTTCGACATCGACGCCTGGTGGACGGCTCAGGGGATCACCGGCGGCGACTGGGCAGGCTCCGCCGTCGTCAACGGCCGCAACGTTCCGATGGTCTCCGGCGTCGCCGAGAGCTCGTTCGACCCCAATCTGCTCTACGTGTCGATGTACCACTTCGGCGGAGACTACTGCCTGTTCGGGACGGAGAATGCTCTCGACGCCACGCCCATCTGGGTCAACATCACCCGCGACGCGGCGGGCCGGGGCCTTGTGCAGCCGATCCAGAACATGACGATCCACCCCCTCACCGACGAGCTATTCCTGTTCTCGGCGCACGGGACGGTCATGGTGAGGCCGAAAGAGGCTCATCGCATCGCGCACGGGATCACGTCGTCCCTGATCGACCACCTGCGGGCCGGGCCGGGAGGGAGCTACCACTCGACGCAGCCCATCTAATGGCTGGACGCGGTCATCGCGAGACCTCGGCCATGATCTCCGCCTTGGCGATCTCGATCACGCCGATGGCGAGCGCGAGCGGCACCCGGTCAGCGTAGGCGTAGACCGCGGCTTTGATCGCCTCGCACATCTCGGCCGCCGTCGCGGTGGCGGGCTGGCCGGTGGTGACGAAGCGGATGGGGTCGTGCGTCTCCGTCATCGCGATGCCTCTCGGAAAGCCTTCCACATCATGTCCGCCGCCGCTCGGCATCTCGGGCTCACCCGGCGATTATATCTCCCCTTGATCTCCACCCATCCGCTCCGCGCGAAGCGGATGCTCGCCCGCTCTGGTCCGTCTATGGAAAAGGCGATTTCGTCCCCCCGCTTGGCGCGGTCGGCATAGCTCGCAATGCAATGCCGCATGACTTTGCCCTCTATGGCAAAGTCGGCGTGGCTGATGAGCCGGCGGAACCTGTATCCGTCAAACTCCCCAGACCATGCGTGCGCCCACTCTGTTGCCGATGCGGTCTTTCCTGCGATTTCATATGATAGGCGGTCGTGCTCCTCGCGGAGCCGTCTTAGCGACCATTTCTGGATTGGGTGTCCACCCATGCGGATCGTGTCGCGCGCCAGCATGACAGCCTCGCGCATCTCGGTTCGATTGGTCGCGATGTATGCTGCGACCATGACCGAACCTTCGCCACTTGCCTTGCACTGCCCTACGGTCTCCGGAAGGGCACCAGTCGGAACGGCCATAATCGTCGCGAAGTCAAGCTTCGTGAACAGCTTCGCTTTCGCCCGCCAGACGTTATGCTCTAGCTTTGAGTGATGAACGCGCCTCCACAGTCCCTTGCCGATACGCGCCTTGACATGATCGGCGGTGCCGTTGAATACAGCGAGTATAGGCGCAACCTGCGGGATGCCGTCACGTTCAGCTAGGCGGATCAGCTCTGCCCTTCGGTAGAGATATGCCGATCCTGCGCCACCAAATCCATGAACCCACCTCGGTGCGAACCACCGATGTTCATCCTTGATGAGGTCAAGCGTCTCCGTCATCGCGGGCCAGCCTCCGGGGCGGGAGGGATCGGGATTACCATTCGGGCTTCGATCGGCCGCCATCCCTTCTGAGCCCATCGGCTTCGGATGGTGGCGCGCTCCCCGGCGTCGCGAGGCAGAGGCCCCATGTGCCGCTCCCACGCCGCGACCACGGTGCGCCCGAATGTGTTGAAGCCCATCTCCACGGGGAAGCCGGGGCCGACGATGATAAATCCGTGGATCACGCTCTCGCCACGCTCACCCATCGCTGTCCTCCGGGGCGGGGCGGGCGATGTCGCCGAAGCTCGCGCCGAGCCTGTCGATGAACCCCGCCTCATCGGCGGTGCAGCGATCCAACGTGGCGCGCTCCGCCTCGGTCAGCTTGTCGATCGCCTTCCAAAGGCACGCCTGCGGCGGATGGCGTCATCTGGTAGGAGCGCGGCCGGTCGTGGTCGTTGACGATGACGCGCGTGTCCCACGGCAGTTGCAGGCGCCTCGTCTGCTCGATCTTGGTATGCATCCTCTCTCCTCCTATCGCCCCGAGACGGGGTGGGCTGTGGTCAGGCGGGCTATCGCCACTTCCGGTCGATTTCGTGCTCGGTCTCCTGCACGGCGTAGACGACACCCGGAGTGGTCAGGATTTCGCAGGACCCATCTTTCATCGGGACGATCGCAACGATGTGGGCTACGGCGATCCCGAAGGTCTCTCCGGTCTTTCGTGTTAGGCAGATCAAGTGAGGCATCACGTCCATCATCATCTCATATCTGGCAGGACCGGCCGGGCCACCCGAGGGGCAGGCGCCCGGCCGGTCCCGATCTCCCGCGGGATTGCGGGGGATGGGGGTTAGGCGGTGACGTGCTTGACCGCCCACATGACGGCCTGCTCGGCGTTGGTCTTGGCGAGCGACAGCTCCCGGCTCGCGCCGATCTCGTCGCACTTGGCGATGAAGGCCGCACCGATGTCCTTGAGGGCGACCATCTGCGCCTTCTCGGCTTCCGAGAGGACGCGGTACTGATGCCGCACGGCGTTATTGGCGGTGCGGTCGTCGCTGGCGCTATCCACCGTCCGATAGTCGTTGTCGGTGTTTTCGGTCATTCCATCATGCTCCTGTTGCAAACGGTGCAATGTGCCCGCAGGTGGTTGTTCGTCTCGGCGATGCCGACGACGCAGGCTCCCTTCACGCCGCACCACGGGCACTTCATGCGCCCCGCGGTGAGACCTTTGGCGCGGAGGGTCTTCTTCGCCTCGATCAGCTTCGGGAGGGCGGCGAGGAACGGCGCGAAGAAGTCCTCGCGATCCTCTTTCATCTCGTCTCTCCTCACATCCATTCGTTGAAGTGCAGCGCCGCGGCCTGCACGTGCTCATCCGGCGCCGGCATCACAGGTTCAGGATGTGCGTGGCGTCGAGGTGCAGGTCTTGCGGGACGGCATCGCAAGGCTGGAGCATGTTGAACCCGTCCGGGTCCGGCTTGCCGTTCGGCCCCTTGTCCGTGCCGCTGTCCCAAGCTAACTTAATGAAGTCCGCGTCGGTGCGCACCGCGAAGACATCCACCTCGCCGTTGGCCTGCTTGTCGATGTGGACATGCTTTCCGTTGAACCAGAGATCGACGCCGGTGTCGTCCTGGTCGGCGAGATCGGCGAAGCGGAAGATGAAGGTGTCGGCGTCCTTGCCGTCGTGGTCGCGGTCCTGACCGTGGGTCCAGTCGGTCTTGAAGGTGATCTCGCCCTTCTGCACGTCGTTCGAATTCCAGAACTTCTCTTTCGGGTCGAGCATGAGCGATTGCCGGCCGAAGTAGCTGTCTAGCTTGGCGTGCTGCCTGATCTCCTGCGCCGTGGTAATGATCGGCGAGCCGACATCGCGCCAAACGGCAAGGCCGGGGATGCCGGCGTACTCGACGGACACTTGCGTCGGCTGGATCAGCCGGCCGGCGGAGGTGGGGAAAACGCTGTCGGGGAGGAGGGAGACAGTGGTGGGCATGGTGGGGTGTACCTTTCAGGTGGGGGAGGAGAGGTTGCGCGCCGCTGAGGCGATGGCCTGGGAGAAGGTCAGGCCGCCGCGGGCGACGGTGTAGATCATGCCGCCACCTCAATCGCATCCACGAGCGCGATCCGCCAGCCGATCCACTCCATGACGTTGACCGCCATCGCGTTGCCCAGCGCCTTGTAGCGCGGGCCATCGGCGGCGAGGCCATGACGGAAGGGGATCAGGAGGAAGTCGTCGGGAAATCCCTGCAGGCGCTCGCACTCGCGCGTGATCAGCCGGCGCACCGCCCACGGAAGGGCGATGTTGTGCCGCTTCACGGTCTCAAGCGTCCCGCACACCTCGAGGGAGGACGCCGGCGGCCGCTCATAGCCCCGGCCATCGTCCCCACGGGTGCGCTCCTGAAACACCACCGCCAGCTGGCCGCCGGCGTTCGCATGCGAGTCGCCATGCCCCATCGCGCGCATGGTCGGAGAGACTTCATCGGCTGCATCCGCGCCGTAATCCTTGCAGGAGAACGCGACGGCCGAACGGCCGCAGCTACCGTGTAGCGCGCCAGGAACCTCCCCAGCCGCCAAGGCGGTCTCGCCACCAGCGCGGCAGTCGAACGCCACTGCCTGCGACACCGTCCGAGCTTCGAGGGTGTAGGCTGCGCCATCAGTACGAAACCCGGCACCATCCGGCCCAGCGTTTGGATTCTCGCAGACCGCCCGCTCTTGAATGGCGATGGGGTGCTGCTCCGCGATATAGGAACGAGACGAGCCGCCGTCCGCCGCGCGGATGTTCGCGGTGTCATGCGGGCCTTCCGGCATCGCTCCACCCTCTCGGCCGCGCAGATCAAAGGCGAACGCGACGCACTGAACCTGACCGCCGCCGGTCGGGCTTTGCTTGGTTAGGGTGAGAGCGTGATCCTCGCCGAACTTGGGGGTCTGCTCGGTCGTCATGCCATAGGCCCGAACCGGCACGATGGGCGTTCCGCGTCCCGTGCCATCCTCGGACGCATCGAAGCCCTCGGCGCGCAGCGCATGCGCGACGATCGGGGCCTCGTGGTTGCAGGTAAGTGTGGGGCCATAGCCCTCGGCGATCTCTGCGCCGGCCTGACCATGGGCCATCGAGATCAGACGGCCGTCGATTCCGTCCTTGCCGCTACAGCCTCCAACGCTTGCAGTAAGGGTGGAGGCAGGTCTTTGCCCCTGTTCCCGGCGCGGCGGAGGATCCCCCCGCAGGCTTTCGCGGTCAAATAGTACCGCGGCGGCACGTCGCCAGTCTCCAAGATATCCGACAACGAACACACGGCGCCGTCGCTGGGGGACCGCCCGTCCATGTCGGCGTGTTCGGACGTATTGAGCGTCAAGCACCCGGAAAGCGAGGCCATAGGCTTCGGCGATGCCGGGGACGATTCCGCTGTTCTTCCAGCCTCCCTCGGGGACGGCGACGACCGTGCCGCTGATGTCGCCCAGAAAGCGCGCAAAGTCTCGTCCGCCGTTGCTGCTGAGAACTCCGGGGACATTCTCCCAGACGAACCAGCGGGGGCGATATCGTGCAGCGATCTCAACATACGTGAGGGTGAGCTGCCCTCGACTGCCAGCCATTCCGAGGCGCAATCCGGCGACCGAGTAGTCCTGGCAGGGCGTGCCTCCGACGAGAACATCGACAACTGCATCCGGCCACCTCTCAAATTGGGTCATATCCCCGAAATTCGGCACCTGCCCGACCTCGGGGATCCGCGCCACGGCACGAATGGCGGCGGCGCGCTCCTTGCGCTCCTTCACCGTGTCGGCCTCGGCGGGGTCGGGCATGAACATGGGCCGCCCAGCGCCAAGGCGGTGGTGCAGAACCGCGCAGGGGAAGGGTTCGATCTCGGAGAAGAACGCAGCCCGCCACCCAAGCGGCTCCCACGCCACCGACGCCGCCTCTATTCCGCTGCACACGCTGCCGTAGGTGAGCGCCGACACCTGCGCGGGGCGGGTCACGGGCGGGCCTCGGCGCGGGCGAGGGCCTCACGAGCTTGCGCGATGTCGAACTTCCCCGCCGGAAGGCCGCCGCAGAGCTGTACGGCCCTGGCGGTGCGGTTGACCTCCCAGCGCCACGGCCCCGGCGTCGGGAGGGCTGGACTCGAATTGTCAGGGCTCGCCATCGTGGGATGCTCCGTCAGTGACATGGGGGAGTGGCCGAGCCGTAGGTGGGGCCGGCCGTGGCCGTGGGGGTATCGGGAGCGGCCGGCCCCCTTCCCGCCGCGGGGGCGGCGGGGTCTCGAAGGTCGTGGCGGCCGATGGCGACGAGGGCCTCGTCGCGCCGGTAGCCGTGGACGCGCGTCAGCTCGCGGTACGCTGCGGCCTCGCGGTGCGTCATCTCCTCGGTGCCGTGGCCGGGGCGGAACCTCAGACCGAGGTTGTTCTTCCACTTCACGATCGCGGCGTGGGTGACGCCGAGGTGCCGCGACGTCTGGCGCACGGACATGCCGGCCGTCGCCGCGGCGCGCACGTCGGCCTCGGAGAGCTTTCCCGCGGCGGCCATGGTCACTCGACCCCGAAGACCGGCGCCGGCCACATGCCGTGCGCGACGAGCGCGTCGATGGTAAGGGACGCCCCGACGAGGGCGGCGGCACCGCCGATCGCGATGGCGGCGATGGCGCCGAGGATGAGGTCGACGCCTACCTTGTCGCGGAAGGCGCGCGGCTCGGCGGCGGCGAGAAGCTCCGCCCGGGCCTTCCGGGTCTCGGCCTCGAGGTCGATCGGCGACGGGCGGCGCAGGAACTCGGGGATAGGCTGGATCGGTTCCTCGCGGGGGCGCTCGCCGCGGGCGCGGGCCGGTGCCAGCACGGCAGCGATGCGCGCGCCGACAACATCGGGCGATGTTGGCCTCCGCGCTTCGAGCCAGTCGAGGTAGTCCTGCTCGGTGCCGTAGTTGACGGCCTGCTGGGCGGTCACTGTTCGTCCTCCTGGGTCTGGGCGTCGGCCGCGGCGAGCGCTTCGGCCTCCGCGCGGGCGATGTCTTCGGGGGTAGGCCCGTCGACGATCTCTCCCGTCACCGGGTTGTGCTCGACGATCTCGTCGACGACGGGAGCTGGCGCTGGCGCGTCGCGGTAGACGACGCCGCCGCGCCGCGGCGTTTCGGGCGGGGTCACGTCGCGGGCGTTGTCGGGACCGTAGTCGCTGACCTCCTCCGACACCTGCATCCCCATCAGCGCGTCGGCCGCGCCGTCCCTCACTGCCCACGACCGAGCGCGGTGGGCGAGCATCCGCTGAGGGTACTGCGTCCACGGCCCCTGCTTGCCGAGCAGCCCGGCTCGCTTCGCGTCGGCCATCGAGAAGCGGCGCACGACCTTCTTGCCATCGGCCCGGGTTAGGGTCGCGACCGCGGTCAGCGCGTCGCCGGTTCCCTCGTACTCGACGTCGACGTGATGCCCGGCGCGCTGAACGAGCGCGGGGATGGCGTCTCCCCAGAGCGTCGCCCGGCCGTTGATGACGGCGATGTTCGCGAGCGCCTGCATCGGGGCGAGGCCGACCTCCATACCCTTGAGCATCGCGGCCATGATCTCGTTCGGCTTCCCCTGAAACGCCTTCGGGATCATGTCGCCGGCCATCGACAGCGCCTGCGCGAGCCGGAACGCCTGGTCGATGTTCTCGGGGACGAGGAAGCCGCCGGCGCCGACCTTCACCGGCTCCTTCACGGCCGGCGGGACGGCGGTCTGCTGGGCGGGAACGTTCATGCTGCGTCTCCATGCGGAAAATTGAGGCGGGCAAACTCGCCGTGAAGGCGGGTCGCCGCCGCGTCGTAAGCGCGGGCCGCCTCAACTTCGGTTTCGAATGGCCCGAAACGACTGACTGCTGCGCCGGCTCGGAGGTCATCGATCGCGATCATGCCGGCGCCTGCATACAGTAGGCGGTGTCGAGCGCCGCGCGGCTCGGAGACGGGCGGCCGGCGGCGCGCCGGTCCTCCCATTTCTGGACGTGGAAGGTCGGGGCGCCGACGACGGCGACCTGCGCCGGGTAGCCCGGCCAGTGGCCAGTGCGCAGGCAGGCGCCCCACAGGCGGCGGGCCTCGCTGGCCTTGTCGTGCGCCGCCAGCATCCAGTCGGCGTCATCGTCGCCGGCATGGAGCTCGATCACCGACACGCCGTAGGGAGGTGCCTTCTCGACGAAGGCGAAGCGGAAGCCGCGCTTTTGCAGCGTCGCCGCGAACCACGTATCGAGGTAGTGCGCCGCCTGCAGGTCGTATCCGTAGCCGGTGACCGACCGGATGCAGGCGTCGGGCGAGGCGTCCTCGCAGGTCTTGAGGTCCCAGAGCGGTTCGAGCGGATTATCGGGCGCGTAGTCGATCATCGCCCGGCACCACACCCCATCGATCGGCGCTGCGGCGACGACCTCGGTCGCGCCGAGGGGGAAGGTCAGTCCGAAGGCGGCGAGCTGCGTCGTGGCCGCGCCGACCATCTCGAGCACCGCGTCGTACTGGTGCCGGAGGAGCGGCGTGTAGCCGGCGAGCCGCGCCTCGTCACGCTGCTGCTGCGCCGCCTTCGACCGCCAGTCGTCAGCCTCGACGACCTCTATCGGCGCGCCGCGGCCGAGGAGGACGGCGTGCGCCGCCCGGCCGACGTCGAAGGTCTCCTTGTTCACCGGCTCGTGGTCGGGATTGAGGCGAGGCGAGGCCGTCCAGGCGTGCCGAGGCGAACGGTTGACCATGAGGCGCGCGAGCGTCGACGACAGGCTCGGCTCGGGGCACGGGTCGGCGTGGTAGTCGGCCTCGGGCAT
>ERZ650303.18-NODE-18-length-43607-cov-13.176180_pt1 | contig 43607 bp, 47 predicted proteins | sample MGYA00376239_ERZ650303 | MGnify/ENA primary metagenome ERZ650303 (study PRJEB26733, sample SAMN07839262) | wastewater metagenome | biome: small river; feature: stream; material: water | place: USA: North Carolina | collected 2016-04-05 ... | reverse complement strand
CTCTTCCGATCTCGCCGCAACCCGTTACGGGGGTCACCCCCCGGGAAGGACCCGCGACCTCGACCGTGCAATTCTTACACGGCACGTGGTGGCCTACGCGCCCCCCTGCGCCACGATCGCGCGCATCGCCCAGATGGCAGCTCACGGCGAGATCCCCCGCAGGGCGGCAAGCCTGGCCAACACAGCGCGCTCGATTGCCTCCCTCGCATGCTGATCTGTTGGCCTGATCAGCGGGTGTCGACGCCCGCGCGCATCGGTGCGGCACGGAAACGAGAGCACATCGCGCCCATCAGCTGTCCGACGCAGCGTGATCCCGTCGAGCAGCAGTCGATCGCCAACCACTGGTTCGCCAGCGCGTGCGTGCAGTCGCCCAGGAACTGGATGCGCCCGTCGGTGATGAATCTGTGGCACCGTGGAACGGCCGGGTTCCTCACCTCCTCGCGGCCGTTCACAAGCAGCGACGGCTGAAACGTGGGGCGATCCAGCGAGTTGTTCCACGACCACTTCGGGCCGGGGTGCTCGCCGCCTACCCGCACGGCGTGCGCCTCGTCGCAGCCAGGACACCAGAACCAGACCTGGACGGTGCCCGTGTCGCGCGTCGGCGAGTCGGGGTTGTTGGGATCGACCCGTTGGACGATCGGGAAAGCCACTGCGCGCTCGCCCTGCATCAGCGCACCCCCTTGCCGCCGAACCGCTCGCACTCCGCGGCGGTCGGAACGTGAATCGTCGGCCGAACGCCGGCCAGCCGGTCGCGGATCTCCTCCAGCAGCGCGATGACGCGGGGCATGCCGTGCTCGTCGCGGATCTCGTCGACCAGCACCGAGTCGAGGTGGCGGGCGGTCTCCCGGGCGCCGCGTTCAGCGCCGCTCGGCCTGCTCACGTCGACGCCGAACAGGAACCCGCCCCAGTGCTTGCCATCTGGGTCGCGGCCGGTGACGTAGGGGCCGAAGGACGTGTGCTGGACAGGCATCAGCGCACCCCAGGAGGCATCCATGTTCCGCCACCAGCCGCCAGCATCTGCCGCAGGATCGCCTTCGCCTGCGCGTTCTCGGGCTCGTGCCTCAGAACCACCGCGACCGCGCCAGGCGTCCCGAACAGGAACAGCGAGCCGTTCTCGCCCTTGCGCCCATCGACCGCCACGTGGTCGTGCGCCACCCACTCGCCATTGCGCAGCGTGAACCCGTCGCGCAGCACCGCCTTCGCCCCGCGCAGCGCCAGCGCGCGCCCGGCCGCAGGCCCGACGTGCCGGCAAGCGTTGTCCATGCCCAGGGCCGCGACCGCCTGCATCCAAGGCTGCCACCACTTGCCGACCCCGTCGCCGATACGCGCGTCGTCGTCGTAGGTGTACCAGACGTCGCCTGGCTTCGCCGACAGCTGCGGGATCAGGATGCGCTCCATGCGCTCGTGCCACCGCTGCACCACCCGGCCGGCGAGCGCCCGGTCCTCGAGGTTGAAGTGCACGTCGACGACGAACTCGGCCTCGTAGCCGATCTCGCGCTGGCTCCAGAGGCCGCTGGTCGACCAGCCGGGCTCCGCCGTGCGCTGCAGCAGGTAGGCGCGCGCCATCTGGCCGAGCAGGTACTGCGCCGCCGGCGAGCCGGTGTAGCGCGCGGCCGCGGTCAGCGTGCGGGCGAGGAAGTGCTGGTTGTCGGGCCCGTAGCGCCCATGCGCCTCGGCTCCCTCGATCATCGCGCGCGGCTTGCCCAGAAGGCCGGCGGGGTTCGCCGAGGGGTTCGTGTGCGGGCGGCCGTCCCAGAACAGCAGCTGCGGCGCCGTGTGCCGGTCGAGGTCCAGCGGCTCGCCGGTCGCCTCGTGGTGGTTGCACGGCCGCTCGCCGTGCAGCTTCAGCGCCGAGCACAGCAGCACCCACTCGGCGCCGACCTGGCGCATCGGCTCGCCTCGCGTCCAGAACTGCTCCTCTTGCGCGCCGCTGTCCGAGCTGCGGATCGCCGGCCCGATCACCGGCGGGTCCCAGGTCCACAGGCGACGCACCGCCTCGGGGAAGTTCTCGATCGTCCACCGGCGCGCATCGAACGACGCCGGGTAGGTCGGGTTTCCGTCGGCCCATACCTTCGACACGCCGACCGCCGCGACCAGGCAGTGCACCGCGGCGCCGGCAGAGCCCAGGTCGGTCTCGCGCCGCAGGTGGTCCACCCAGACGAACGTCAGCGGCGCCGTGCGGCCCTGGCCGTCGGCGAACGTGTCGCCGGCGTTCAGGAAGGGATCGGTCCACCGGCCAGGCAGGATGGTGTAGGCCTTCCCGAACCGCAGGAACGCGTTCGGCGGCGCCGTCGCGACCATGTCGGGCACCGCCGGGTTGCTCGCGATCGCCGCGAACTCGCCCTGGGCCCACCCGGGCTGGTCGGGATACCAGCTCAGCCACAGCGTGCCGACGAGCATCGGGCCGGCGCGGCCGCGGAACGTCGCCGACCAGGCCGCGCCGTCCGGCTGCAGGCCCACCAGCTCGAGCGGTGCACCGGCGAACGTCGGCAGGCCGCCGAAGTGCGCGATCGGGTCCTGCGGCAGCTGGCCGAGCGCGAACGTCGCCGGCTCGGCGGTGGCGAGGTCGATCGATCGCTCCTCGCCGGCAGCGAGCTGCAGCTTCAGGTCGACGACCGCGACGTCGAGGCCGACCTGGCGGCCGACCACGTAGAGCACGTCGCCGACGCGGCCGACCAGGTGCGGCGGGGCGACGTCGATCGTGGTGCGCTTCCAGCCGGCGTAGGGCGCGCCGGAGTAGTTGGCGACGCGAACGACCTGGGCAGGAAGCCAGGCGGCCAGCGACAGCAGCAGGGCCAGGAGCCTCACGACTTCTGCTCCTTGCCCACGTGCAGCTGGTCGGCGAAGGCCTTCTGCACCTTGGCCAGGTCGGCCTCGCCCAGGTCGGCCCACTTGGCTGGTGGCGTCACGCCGGCCTCGACCATCAGCTGCGACTGATCCGCCTTGCCGACGCCGATCTTGTGCAGCGCCTCGGCCATCTGGACGCAGTCGCGCAGCAGCTGCTGCTTCGCCGTCAGCTTCGGCGGGGCCGAGTCTTCCTTCTCGGGCTTCTCGGTCTCGTCGTCGTCGTCCTCGGGCACGAACATGTCGCTGCAGGCTGTCGCCAACAGCGTCGCGTGCGTGTGGGCGCGCTTCGCGGCGATCTTCAGGACCGTGTTCCACTGGTCGGCGACGTCGGGGTTTTCCACCTTGCCCTTCGGCTGGGTGACGATCCGCTTGTCGGTCGCCTGGAAGTTCTCGCCGCAGCCGCCCAGCTTGGCGCCGCAGAAGAAACCGTCGCGCCCCTTGCGGATGGTCTCGGCGCCGCACGTGGGGCACTTCAACGAGCGCAGGCGCCATCGGTGCTTCGACTCCATGGTGGTCGCGAGGCCGACGCCGTTGGCCACGACGCTGCCGTCGGCCGCGGTGAGCGTGCAGTCGGCGCGGTACTCGCGGTGGTTGTTCGGCAGCTCGCGCATCGTGATGTTGAACGTCGAAGCAAGCCGGAACGTCATGCACAGCATCTCGGCGCCGCTCTTCAGCAGCGCCGGCTTGCCGTCCGTTCCAGGGATCTCGCCGTAGTGCTGCCCTGGCACCATCAGCTCGCGCATCAGCTCGCTTACGAGCTCCTTGCGCTTGCGGACGTCGGCGACCGACAGCTCGAGGTGCCTGGCAGGCAGGTTCGCGGGGACTTGGGACGGTTGGGTCATCAGCTCGTTCATGTGGTTCCTCAGTCGTCGCTGCGCGGGTCGCGCACGCTTCCGCGGCGACCTCGCGGGGTGTTGTCGGTGACGTGCGCCACCTCGATCGCGCGCGCGATCGGGATCAGGCGGCGCCGCAGCTCCTCGCCCATGGCGAAGGCGTCCATGGCCAGCACCTGGATGTCGACGAGCAGCTGCTCGAGCGACTTGCCGGGCGCGACCGTCACGGGGCCGCGGTCGTTCCGATGCATCCGGTGGTTCATCTCGAAGATGAAGGTCTGGCGGCCATACCCCTCGGGGAACGCGCCCTGCTGCTTGCGTGCCGCGATCGACCACAGCACGTAGAGCCAGCCTGGCACGTCGATCAGCTCCGACTCGATCTCGTTGACGATCGCCTGCACCGGCCGCACGAAGGACTTGTTGCCGTAGCGGCTGGCGCACTCCTCGAGGCGGGCGCTCAGCGCCTGGATCTGCTCGGAGATGTTCACGAGCACACCTCGTAGGCCTGGGCATGCCGGCCGCTCGGCGTCGGCCTGGTGTTGACCGTCTCGCGGATCTCGCCGTCGTCGCGCAGCTCGGCGAAGCGCCGGCACACCTGCACCGAGGACAGCCCGCAGTGCGCGGCGATCTCGTGCGCGGTCCAGTCGCCGCCGGTGCGCATCACGGCGAGGATTGCTCGGCGATGCTCGCTGGCCAGGCCGTGGCTCTGCCTGGCGGCGGCCTTCGACGTGGCCGGGTCGTTGCGGCGCGCGCGGCGCAGCTCGTCGAACGTCAGCTGGTGGGTCATGCGGGCCTCACGTTGCTGAGCACGTCGCCTAGCACGCTGCCGGCCGGCCTGGGCGGGCTCTGCTCGCCGTAGACCGGTCGATCGACGTCGCCGCCGTCGGCGGCAGCCTGGGCCGCCCCGCGCGCCCTGGCGCCCTTCTGGCGCTGCTTGGCGGCCTGCTCGTCGAGCACGCCGCGCCAGTCGCCGTCGAGCCAGTGCGACAGCAGCGCGCCCGGGTCGTCCTTGGCCTTCTCGGCCGCCAGGTCGGCGAGCTCGCGCACCTGGTCGGGCTGCAGGCCGGTCTGCACCAAGCGCTCGGCCTGGTCGCGGATCGTGGCGCGGCGGGCGATGGCGTTGCCGATGCCGGCCCGGTAGCGGGTGGCCATCAGGGCCGTGGTCAGGTCCGCGATCGGGCTGGAACCGTCGTCGGCCGGCTTGGCTCTTCGTGGCTCTGGGTCTGGTTCTCGCCGCGTAGCGGCTGGCCCCACCCTCGCACGCGCCCCCGCGCGCGTAGGGGCCATGTTCCCTGTTCCCTTCCCTGCTCCCTGATCCACCGGCGTGAAATCGGCGGGCTCCGCCGGAATGTGGGCGGGCTCCGCCGGTTCAGCGGCGGGCGTCGGCTCTGGATCGGCGGAGGCACTAGGGATTGTGGCGGGAGCCTCCCGATCCTCGCCAGGAGCCGGCGGGATCCTCGATGCTGCGCGCCGGTCGATCTTCTGGTGCTCGGCGAAGTTCCGCACGAAGCCGTAGCGCTGCCCGTTCACCGTGTAGAGCACCACCACGCCGGCCTTGACCAGCTCGAGCAACCAGCCGGCGACGTCGGCATCGTCGTCGTACGGGAAGATCTCTCCCTTCACGAGGCTGGGATGCGCACGGAAGCGGCCGAAGTCGTCGGCCAGGTTCCACAGCCCGATGAACAGCATGCGCACGTCGCGCGACATCTGCGCCATCTTCTCGCTCTTCCAGAACTCCGGCTTGATGCTGCGGATCCTCACGTTGCCCCCTTGCTGCGGCTGCTGCCGCTGAAGTCGTTCGCCTTGCTGCAGGTCGCGAAGTGCGAGACGAGCACCTCCCGCGACCGGTCCTGCACCCAGACTCCGCCGCCCTCGCCGTCCGACTCGCGGTAGTAGACCGGGGCAGACGGATCGAGCGGCACGGTGACCTGGTCGCCCTTGGCGTTGCGCGCGGTCACGAAGACGACGTCACGGCCACAGCCGCGGCACTTCGACGTTCGGTAGGTCGCGGGGAGGGTCATGCGCGCAGAGCCCTCCGCTTGGCGGCCCGATTGCGTCGGTAGCGCTTGGCCCAGGCCCTCTCTGGATCGGCGTGGTACGGCACCGCTAGGCGGATGTGCCACCAGACGGGCTCGACCAGGGCCCTGCAGTGCATCCGGTCGCTGCAGGCCGGGTAGCAGCCCAGGCCAAGGCAGAAGCGATACCCGCCGCAGAGGGCTGGTTTGCCGTTGCCGTGGCCGTCGCAGCCGATGTTGTGCCGGCGGTCCCGATCCAGGCTCTCGAGCATGTGCGTGAGGCACCACCGGCCGTGCTCGGGCTGTCCTTGCACTTCCCAGTCGCCGGGCTGCTTGCAGCCGCTGGCGCGGCCGCAGCGCTTCCTGCTGGCGGGCTTCCGGACGAACTCGGTGAAGTTCACGACCACACCGCCTGCCCGGCGACGAGCGCCGCCACGGCGAAGACGAGAACAAGGAACAGCGCGATCAGAGCCCCGCGCTTCGGCGGGGTTGGCGGCAGAGCGTCGCCGCTGCGGTCGCCGCGGGGGCCGGGGAAGCAGGCCTGGCAGTTCACGGCCGACTCCCGCGGCGACGCCGCTTGCCGTTCCGGTCACGCCGCCGGCGCCATCGGCGCAGGTCGGCCTGATACCAGAGGCCGCCGTCGCTGAATGACGGCATGAAGATCACCGGCAGGATGGTCGCCGCAGCGAGAGCGAGGCCGATCAAGCGCCACCTCCAAGGGCCAGCAGCAGCGGAGGCTTCCCGCTCTTCACCGACTCCTCGATCTGCGGCCGCAGGCGCTCTCCGATCGTTCGCGCGTCACCAGGCAGCACGGTCCACGCCAGGAACTCGTCCTCGACGGTGCTGATCCCGACCTGCACCGCCTCGAGCTTCGCCTTGATGACGAGCAGCAAGGCCCGCCAGCGCGAGCGGCATGCCTGCTCCCACGCGCGCTCGGCGTCGGCGGGGTTGCGGCGTTGGCGCCCGGTCGGCGTGCGGTGGAACTGCTTGTCGGACTTCGCCGGCAGCGGCAGCGTGAAGCGGATCGTGCGGTTGCCCAGCACGAAGCCGAGCGCGGCGGTGTCGCCGTCCCAGCCGGACATGAAGCGCGAGGCGCCGTAGCGGCCGAGCAGGCGCTCGATCTCGGCCTTCGAACGCTCGACCGGGACGGTGGTGTCGGTGGCGAAGGCCATCACGCACCCCTCGCGGCGACGAACGGGTGCCGCACGTCGTGCTCGTTCTCGGCCAGGCCGCACTTCGCGCAGCGGCGAGGGGCGGATGGTGCAGGCGCCTTGCAGTCCCGGTGGCGATCGCCGAACGACTTGCTGGCGGCGACGAACTCGGTGACCGACACCGGCAGAGCCAGACCGAGGCGGCCGCCGCAGTGCAGGCACTCGAAGCCGAACGGCTGCTGCGTCGCAACGACGTGGTCGCTCACGACTCGTCCGAGATCAGGGCCAGGAAGCCGCAGCTCGGCTGGCGGTCGTCACCCTCCGGCCAGACGCTCAGCAGATGCTTGTCGGCCTGGCGCAGCGCCACTCGCTCGGTGCCGAGCGCCTTCTGGATCCGGAACAGCTGCTCCGTGTCGAAGATCGCCGACGACAGCAATCGCGTGCCTCTGGCCTTCGCGCGCAGGTTCTCGGTCGGGAACGGCAGGTCGCGCGGGATCTGGAAGAACTCGTGGATCGCGTCGTCGACAAGGATGGTCACCTTGCCGTCGTGGAACCAGAGCTGCGCGAACTCTGCCTCGGCGCGCGAGACCAGCGCCAACGCACGCGCAGGCACGATCGCCAGCTCCGGGCACTGCTTGCCCTCGCCCTGCAGGCAGATGGAGACCGACGCGATGCCGTTCAATGCCTCGATCAGGCAGTCGTCTCCGAGTCGGCGGAAGCAGACGCCGTGCTCCGGTCGCTCCACGTCCTTCGCGGCCATCTTCCGCGCGAGCAGGTGCGGCTTGTAGTGGGTCGGCACTGACATGCCGGGTCCGATCTCGCGCAGTCGGGCCAGGACCTTGCCGCGCGCAGCCATGGCCTCCTCGGCCTTCTTCTTGTGCGCCTCGCGCCGTTCGGCCTCTTCCTGCTGCTCCTTCTGCTTCTTCGCCTGGATCTCGTCGCAGGCCTTCTTCAGCTCGGAATCGTCGTGCTTGTCATTGGTCATGGCTTGTACGTGTCCCCCTGCTTGCAGATCTGGCAGATGCGCGTCGCATGCACCCCGAAGGCCGCGGCGAGCGACGCCAGCGACTCGCCGTTCCGTCGACGTCGACGGATCTCCTCGTTGCGCGCGGCCTTCTCTGGACCACCTGGCCGCCGCCGCGGCGAAGTAGCGGGGGCCGCGGTTGCGGTCGCGCCCCCCTGCTCACCGGCAGCGCTCAACCCACGCCAATCGCATGGCTGCTTGCTGATTGTTCTCCCCGTGGGCCGGGGGCAGGGTCGCCAAGTGCACGTGGCGCCTGCGTCGACTTCATGCTTGCGCAGAGGTGCACGCCGAAGACTGGAAGCGGGGGCAGGGATCGAACCTGCGACCTCCGGGTTATGAGCCCGGCGAGCTACCTGCTGCTCCACCCCGCCACTCGAATTGTCGACGGTCGACCCAGGCACGATGGCCGTAGCGGTCGACATGGTGCTGGTCAGCCCGCACCGGCGGCACTCGTCGAACCCGACGCCGTGCCAGGTCTGCACCCAGGCGAATTCGTGCCCCTGCTGCTCGCAGGTGGCGATCGCGTGGAGACTGAAGACGTGCCCCATCAGGACCTCGCCTGCCGCGCGAGCTCGCGCCGTCCGTAGTTGCTGGTGCGCACCCGCAGCACGCGGCCGCGCTCGTCGCGCTGGCCCAGCTGCTCGAGCAGCCCACCCTTCAGCAGGGTCGCCACGGTCCGGAAGTCGAACGACGGGTCGTCGGCGGCGTCGCGCGCCAGGTGGCCCCAGCAGTGGTCCTTCCGGATCAGGTCGTCGGCTGCCGCGGCCGTCAGGCACGCCACGCGCACCAGCAGTTCGGCCTCGCTGCCGCCCTGGATCCCGAGCGATCGGTTGCCTCCGGGGCCCATCAGCACACCCCCGCTGGCAGCCGGACCGAGAACTTCCCCGCACCCGTGCCGCTACGGAGCCGCGGCGTCTCGCAACCCCCGTTGCCATGGGGCACAGGGCAAGGGTTCGACTCCCCTACTCTCCACCACCCGGAGCCACGGCCGGCTCGCGCCGATCTGCGCCAGATTCCGCCGAAGTGCGTCGCAGCGTTCACGTTGCAGCCCTCCGGTCCGGATCGTCGCTCTGCCGATCCGTGCCAATGTCCGCCAATGTGCGCCGGGGATCCACCCGCACCGGCACCGACACGGGGTTCGGCAGCGCCTCAATCGCGGCCCGCATCGCGTCGCTGCGGACCTGGGCGTAGACCTCCATGGTCAGCCGAACGTCGCTGTGCCGCATCAGGTCCTGCAGGATCCTGGGCGGCATGCCGAGCTCGGCGGCGAGCGTCGCCAGCGTGCCACGGAGCGCGTGGAAGTCCACCACCCGGCCGTCCTCGGTGCACAGCCGCAACTTGCCCCGCACGGTCTGCCAGGTGCCGATCTTGGCCCACTCGGCGTCGAGCTGCATCCGCTCGGTGATGTGCCGGTACGACGCTTCGAACACCCGGGAGCGTGCGCCAGGCACGCCGCCGATGTCCGCCGTGCGGCGCGCCCGCAGCTGCTCGAGTAGACCGCCCAGCCACCTGGGCAGCTCGAGGCGCGCCGCGCGTCGGTTCTTCGTGGTCTCGGCGCGCACCGCGATCGCGGGCGTCGCGCCGAGCAGCAGGTCGCCCCACTGCAGCGCCAGGACCTCGCCGCGGCGCAGGCCGGTGAACGCGGCGACCTGGTAGAGCACGCCGCGCTCCCAGCCCTGGGCGCGGATCGCCTCGCGGGCGCCATCGGCCGAGGCCCACGGCACGACCCTGGTGTAGTTCTGCACCGGGCGGGTGTCGGCGGCCTCGACCAGGCGGCCGAGCTCGGCGACGGTCAGGGCGTGCCGGCGGAACGTCCGGCTCGCGGCGTCGCGCGTCGGGCGCAGGCGGGCGAACGGGTTCGCGTGGGCCATCTGGCCGTCGTGCAGCCAGGCGCCGAACTGCCGGAGCAGCGACGCGTGGTCGTCGCGGGTCTTCGCCGACCAGCCGGTGGCGCACCGTTCGGCGAGCACGCGCTCGGCCTCGACCTGCTGCAGGTGCTCGATGCGGGTGGCGCCCATCGACGCGAACATGGCGAGCAGGCGATGGCGCGAGCGCGCGATCCACTCGTCCGAGCAGGCCCCGCCGTGCCGGCGCCGGCCGAGGGTGCCCTGCTTCATCGCGCGCAGGAACGTCTCGAGGTGCTCGGCGAGCGGCGTTCGGCGCGACCCGGCAAGCAGGTCGACGAGGCCGACCTCCTTGCGCTCGATCTCGCGCACGAGGCGCGCAGCGAGCTGCAGCGTCGCCGCCTTGTCGGTGAAGCCGATCCTGGTGCTCTTCGTTCCGTCGGGCAGGCGCAGCTCGATCGTGTAGCGCTTCTGGCCCTGGCCGCTGCGGACCCCGCGGCGGTACACGCTGAACGAAACCGGGGTGCTCACGAGGCACGCCCCTGCGCACAGCGCTGCACCCAGGCCTCGATCTCCGAGCGCAGCCAGCGGGCCGGCGTGCGCTGCTCGTTCTCGCCGAAGTGGATCGGCCTCGGGAACTGGCCGGCGCTGACGCGGCGCTGGATGGTGCGCGGCGCGAACTGCACCATCGCGCTCACCTGGGTGATCGTCAGCAGCACGGCGCTCTCGGGGATCGCGGTCATGATCGACCTCGATGATCGGAGAAAAAACCGCCGCCGGACGTCCCTCCGGCGGCGGCCAGCTCGTCTCTCTCGTTCGATCGCACCTGGCAAAGAGCACCTGCGGCCGGATCGATGCCCCGATCCGAGTCGCAGGGAAGAGGCACGACGACCGCCGCAAGGTCAGTGGCAGCGGTCGTCGGGTTGGGCGCCGAGGAAGGCAGCAGAAGGGGGGAAGCGGCGCCCAGAAGGTCGTTGGTGCTGCTGGCCATGGCTCACCCCCAGATGGCCAGGGCCAGGAAGCCGATGATCGCGAGGCCGGTGAACAGCTTCTCGGCGAAGGAGTCGCCGGCGGGAGCGCCTGCAGTGCGCTCGACCGTTCCGGAACCACCACCAGACTCCGGAACCCGGAGGGCGGGATTCCCCGATCTGCGAATCGGGCAAGAAAGAAGCACAGACACCCCCCCGATCTTGGCCTTAGCACGCGAGGAAACCTGCGCATGCTCGGAACCAGAAGTGATACCCCCGCGTGCCGGCGCGGGGGGACGCCCAGTCTCTACCGCGCCTGCAGCCCGAGATCTGCCGTCACCGGCAGTTTGTGCTTCCAGGACCTGCTCGCTGCCCTCCGGCGGGCGCACGAGCGACGCAGCATGGACGGAGTCGCGGCCGAGATTCGGCAGCAACGGGCGAATGCGGTAGGGCATAGGTCTCCTGGAAGCACGGGCGGGAGCATGGCGAGCGTCTGGCCGCTCGTCAAGCGCCTATCCGTTATTCGAGCGGCCTGGGTTGCAAACCTCTGTCAGGGCGCTATGTGTGGCGCGCGCGGTTTAGGGTGGCTACAGGTCCGAGGAGAGAATGATCCCGCCAAACCGCTCCACGTTCGCCGAGCGCGTTCGCCTTCTGCGCGCGCGTGCGGGCCTCAGCCAGAAGCAGGTGGCGGAAGCTGCCGACGTCGGACAGGCCACCGTCAGCGAGTGGGAACTCGGCAAGGCGACGCCAGCAGTCCCCGAGCTCACGATCCTCTGCAACCTGTTCAAGGTCTGCGCCGACTACATGATCGGCCGAAGCGACTTCGAGCAGGGGCTTGCCCCAGACCAGTGGATCGCGGACGAGGAAGCAATCGCCGCTGCCAGAGCCAACCCCAAGGCCAAGGGGATACGCGTGGCATTCAAGGTGCCACGCAAGATGCGCGTGCTCGAGCACGAGGAGCTCGAGCAGTTGAAGCGCGAACTTCGTCTGCAGTGAACGGGAGGATCAGGTGAGCAACAGGGAACCAGGGATCGAGGTGCTGGAGACAGCCGGCCGCCGCCGCGCGCGCGCCGTCATGCTCGCGATTGCCGCAGCTTCCATGTTCGTCTTCCTGGGAGCGACGGCCGGCGCGGCCTGGCAGAAGAAGCAGCTCATGGCCAACCCAACGGCGCTGGCACGCGCGAGGCTGATAGCCTCACCAACGACCGGGGTCGACGCCGAGATTGCGGTGATGCTGCGAGACGCTCGCGCCTCGGTCGAGACGCTCAAGAGGCTGCGCGATGCCGGCTCTGCATCCGCGGGGCACGCCTTGCACCACCTGCAGCAGGAGCTGCGGTGATGTCACGGCGCGATGATCACGGCGGCGTCATCGGCGCCGCCGACCGGGTCGCTGACGATCAGCGACGTGGCGTCGTGCGGGACCTTCACCTTCGCGGTGCCATCCGGGCCGACCTCGACCTCCCGCGGATCAGCCGGCGGGTCCCAGTCCAGCTCGAGGATCGTCCCGGGCTTGCCGCTGTAGGTGATGGTGATCTCTTCGCCTTGGCGCGGGTTGGTCGGACTGACCTTGATCGTGGGGTTCGCCATGCCCGAAGTGTCGAGCCCAAGCACCAGGACGGCAAACGCGGAGAGCGCGAGCTTCATGCCGCCGGGCATCGGCAGCCGGCGCGCAGACCTTCAGGGAGCAAATCCCAATGAGAGACGCAGCAGCACTACTTTTCCTCTTGTTGCCGTTTGCCGCCTGTGCTGGAGGCCCACTCTCGCGCGACGAGCTTGACGCACTGTCGGACCCTCAGCTCGTTGATCAGGCGTGTTCTCCAGCGGCGACTGCACGAAGCTATGCGCGCTACGACCCTGGCTACCGGCCACTTGTTCTTGGCGCCTTGCGCAAGAGGCTTTCCTGGTCGGATGAGGAGTTCAACAGCATCTGCAGCGAGAAGATCTGGATCGGCGCATCGGAGTGGCAGGTTCTATGCGCGTGGGGACGCCCCAGCAGCACGTCCGACCATGTGTTTGCAAGCGGTAGCGCCAGCTTCTGGATCTACGGCAACGTTCTCTACCGCCACACAACCGTGTCCTTCAGGAACGGGCGGTGTGACGGGTGGACCAAGTCCAACTAGCCAAGCCAAATCAGCCCCACGGCTGCAGCCACGTCCACCACCCGGTGCGCCGCAGCCTCCGCCCAGGCGCCACCCCAGGCCCCCGCGCGACGTTCGCCGGCACGGCCGGCGTCTCCGGAACCACCGCCCCGATCTCCGACGTGCCGCCGGCGCGGACCCACACCGTGGCCTGGCCGCTCGACGCGATCAGCAGGCCCGACGATCCCGCGGCACCGATCGAGACGGCCGCCCCGCCCGATGTGCCGACGACCAGGCCGCTGGTGCCGGCCGCGCCGAGCTGCACCGCTGCTGCGCCGGTGGTGTCGATCCGATCGACGCGCACGCCGTCGACGGTGATGTTCGTGACGAACCCGTCGATCTCGAAGTAGTCGAGGAAGTTGCCAGCTGTCAGGCGCGTGCCCGCGTACCAGATGTTCTCGAGGACGAAGTTGCGCGGGTGGTTGTTGGCATCGAGACCCTTGATGTAGCTCTTGTTGAGCGGGACCGTCTCGAACGTGATGTTGCGCAGCGTGATGTTCTGGATCTGGCCCAGGCCCAGCTCCTGCAGCGGTCCCCACTCGGTCGGGTAGAGCTTGTTCCTGAAGTCGAAGGGGCGGCCGTAGATCACGCTGCCCATGAAGTCGCACCCGTCGATCACGATGCCGTTGACCACCTCGGCTGGGTCGCTGCCGTCGCACCAGGAGAGCACGATGCTGCCGCCGCTCTCGATCGCGTAGTTGAGGCACACCACCGTGTTTCGCTCGGCGACGTGCGTCGTGCCGCTGTCCGCGCTCGGCCAGTAGCTGACGATGAAGGACGCCGAGGCGATCGACCCGACCACGTTGTCGTCGAACGCGTGTGGGCCGTAGTACTCGCCCATGTCGAAGATGTCGTCGTGCGCGAACGCGCAGCACTTGCTGACGCTGGCGGTGCGTTCAGGCGCTTTCTCCGCGAGGAAGAACGCGTTCGCGTTGCCCCACCATGGCGCGATGATCGTGACCCGCTCGTAGACGTTGGCGCCGTGCGACGTCGAATAGAACGGCGGGTCGAGCAGCGTGATCCCCGAGACCTTCCTGTCGTCCAGGACCCCGAACGGGCCGTGGATCAGGCTGTACGTGACCATCGTCTCGTACGGCAGCGAGCGGATGTAGGCCCGAATGGCGGCGCCCCACTCGCCTGAGAGGATCCCGTGCCCAGCGATCGGGTCGGCTCCGGTGGTCCCCAGGAGCTTGAACGAACCGATCACCCAGGCCTCGCCGTGCAGCCAGACCTTGGCGCCGGCCGGCACCTCGAACGACTGGCCGATGGTGTGCGTGCCGGCTTCGAACACGAGGGTGCGGCCAGCCACGGCCGTCGTCTGCGAGCCGTCGTAGATGTCGACCGTGCCTCCCGTCGGCTGCTCGATGATCGGCTTGCTGTGGATGATCAGCGGCTGGCCGCGCAGGCCGTTCACCTCGCACCAGGCGATCGTGTCGTACGGCAACGTGAACGTCCCCGTCCCGCCGGCCACTGTGCACGGGATCACGGGTCCGCCAGGTGCGCGCGTGTAGACCTTCATCGAGGTGACGCTGCCGCTGATCAGCGACACAACGATCTCGACGTCGCCGTCGGTCGCGACCGTGGCGCCGCTCTGGTCGATGCTGGCGCCAGCCGACCAGTAGGGCGAAGTGAACTGCGCGTCGGTCGTCCGGCCGAACAGCGGCAGAGGTGCACCTTCGACGGTGGCGGCGTAGCGCACGCTGGGGTGCGCGCTGTGGTCGTAGGTGACCACGGTGACCGTCGACTCCGGCACAGACCAGTCGAGATCGCCAACGTGGCGCAGCACGCCGCGGGTGCTCCCGCTGCTCGAGTAGGCCCACGCACTGACGTCCACCACCGACGGCGAGCCATTGCCCTTGGTCGCTGGCTCGAACGGGAACGGGTCTGCCGTCGGATCGTTCGCGTACCACGATGCACCGCTGGTCGCGTTGGTCCCCACCGTCGAGCCGCTGATCCAGTGGCAGTAGCGCACGGTGGCGCCGCCGGCCGGAGCTCCGGTCACGTTGCCGCCGGCCGACCCGAAGATGCAGTTCTCGATCACCGTGCCGGTCCAGACCGTCGCGTTGCACGAGAACGGCCCCACGATGGTCAGGTTCTTCAGGTAGGCATTCGTGATGCTTGGAGAAGTGCCAGCCCAGTTGAACGAGTTGCCGCCACTCCCGTCGTCCCGCAGGTTGCGCCACAGGCACAGGTTCTGCGAGTTGCCCGAGGTGAAGTACGACTGCATCCCGTCGCAGTCGTAGATGGCGCAGTCCGAGACGATGTCCCGGTTGCCGGCTCGCTCGATCTGGATCCCGTCGGGGTGGATGTACCAGTACTCGCGGCCAGGGTCCGGGCCGGTCGCCAGCTGCGCCGTCCAGAAGCTGGCCGTGTTCGCAGCAATGCTGCCGGCGGAAGCGTCAGGGGCCGTGACCTCGACCCACGGAGCGCCGCCGGTGTTGCCGACCGCGGTGACGACGCGGCCGAAGGACGCGTCCAGGCCGGTTGCGCCGGTGCCGCTGAACCGCAGCCCCCACCTGGTCGAGCCCACCAGGCCAGCCGCGTCGATCGAGAAGTCGTAGCCGCCCACCGGGCCAGTGATGCGCGCCGTGCCGCTGGTCGGCTTGGTGATCGTCAGCGCAGGCCGCCCCTTGCCCATCGTGGCGTCCGCGTCCATGCGGACGAAGCCCTGCACCTCGCGCACCCGGTAGCGCTGCCGGCGCATGATGTAGTTGGCACAGAGCCAGCCGCTCGACACCGTGCTGCCAGCCTTCGTCGCGATGCCGATGAAGTCCTCGCAGACGCAGTCCAGCAGCATCCGCGACTGCTCGAACCCGAGCAGCACACCGCTGATCCTGCAGCCGGTGTAGCTCATGCGCGGCGCGCCACCGGGGCCGTTGTTGCCCCACGTGAATCCGTTCACGCCGTTCTGGGCGTAGTCGACGTGCCACGCCTCTGCGCCCATGTAGCCCGTGGCCTCGTCCCAGCACCCGTCCATCCAGTGATCGACGGTGCCGCCGAAGTTGTAGGAGACAGGCGCGCGAGCCGCGCGGAAGCCGATCCAGCGGTGCCGCGTCGCGACCCCGCCGCCCGTCGTGCCGCTGTAGATGGTGCGCTGGCTGAGCGTGTTGGACCCGGTCACGTTCAGCCAGGCGCCGGCGGCGTCGGCGCGCCACTCGCACCACCATTCGCCGCTCGTGCGCGTCTCAGGGAAGATCCCGCCACTCAGGTCCGTGAACGTCCCGCGGCAGTTCACGACCAGGCCGCCGATCTCGCCCGTGGTGCTGTGCCGCCCGAGCTGCACTGCCCGCATCGGCGTCTTGACCGCCTGCGCCCAGCTGGTGCCGTTGTTCGCGTCGCTGCCGGCGTCTCCGTCGGCGTACAGCGTCACGGTGCGCGGCCGCCGGTCGCCGCCGTCCGTGTCGTTGTAGACGGTCATCGTGTCGGGCAGCACGTACGAGCCGCCCAGCGAATCGAAGACCGTTGCGGTCACCACGACGGTGCCGGCCGCCACCGTCGAGAGGTCGAGTCCGACGCCCCATCCGGGGATGCTCGACATCTGCCCATCAGGGCAGCGAGGCATCAGGCCCTGTGCGTTCGAGAAGTTCGGCGTGCGGATCGTCTCGCTTGTGGCCGTCAGCGTCGCGCCTGGAGAGCCGTTGACCGTCAGAGCGAACTCGACGCGGTCGATCTCGTCCGGCGACTCGGCGATCACGCTGAGGTCGTGCACGAAGCCGGCGACGGTGCGCCGGATGCCCGACTGGCACAGCCAATCAGCGTAGATCGCCACGCCCGATCAGGCCCCGCCCACGGTGAACGAGTAGGCCGAAACATCGCCCTGCTGCCCGTTGCTGATCGTGGGCGAGTTCGTCACCAGGTCGGGCGAGAACGTGATCGCCGTGCCGCTGGCGACGCCAGCCGTCGACGTGTGCGACAGCGTGACCGTGGTGCCGGTCACCGCCACGACCGTGGCGCCCGCCGGGATGCCGGTGCCGGAGACGTTGCGCCCCACCACCACGCCCGTCGTGCTGGCGAACGTGAGCACGTTGCCGTTGACCGCCGTCAGCGCGCTGGTGGTCAGCACCACCGCGGGCCCGCAGGTTCCCTGCTCGTGGCAGACGCCCGACTTCACCACCCGGTAGTAGGTCGGTGCGGTGCCGGCACCCGCACCGGACTGGCCCACGTAGGACCACGTGCCAGCCTTCGACTTCACGCCCCCGGATGCTGCTCCGAGGTACGACGACGGCAGCGTTCCAAGCCCGATCAGCGCGCCGAGCGCCGAAGCCGCGGCGTTCGCCGGGATCGACCCACCGCCGTAGATCTGGAGATCAGGCGAGGTGCCGACGTGGGTCTGAAACGCGTCGGCCATCGCGTTGCGGCCGGTGATGCTGAGCTGGACAACCATAGGAGTCGTGGTGGCGTGGTGGTGGTCGGGTTCAGGCGGTCGCGACGCCGATCAGGAAGCCGCGGAACAGGCTCCACGCCTGCGCGTCCGCGACGTCGCCGCTGCGCACGGTGCGGCCCGTGGCGAACAGGAAGCAGCGATCCTGCTCGTCGCGCATGACCTGCTCGAGGCCGGGCTCGTTCGCCGCGGCGACGGACGCGACGTGCGCGCCTCGCTGCGCGGTGAACAGCGCCACGTCGGCGCCGGCCTGCTTGAGGTCGACGCCGGTCTGGGTGAGGGCGTCCGCGAACTGCTGCTGGATGTTGGGCTTCATGGGAACGAGCTTCATTGGGTGGTTCGGGTGTAGAGACGGATGGCGTCGTGGAACTCGGCAAGCAGGCCGCGGCGCGACTCGGCGCCGAGCGGCCCGATCTGGCCTGCGGCGATCTGGCGCGCGAGGTCGAGCTCGATCGCGCGGTCGAGGCGCTTCCAGTCGACGGCGAGGACTTGCACCGGGTCGCCGACCTGGAGCGCCTGGTCTGCCCCGGCGAGAGTGGCTTCGGTGGCGGCGTCCGGTTCGACGGCGAGCTGGCGCACGACGGCCTCGCGCAGGTTGCCCCAGCTCGACCGGATGGCCGGCAGCTGCACGTTGGTGCGCGCGGCCGCGCCGGCGCAGGCGACGAGCAGCAGCAGGAACAGGGGAAGGATGCGGCGGATGGTCGGGGCGGTCTTCATGCGGTCCTCTTGAGGGTCTGGATCTGCTGAGCAACGCTGCCCAGGAGCTCGGCGAGCTGCGTCTGGGCGGTCGCCGTGGTGGCGCTGTGCTGCTGCTGAGTGGCGAGGCGTTCGCCGATCTGGCCAAGCGTCGCCGTGACCTGGCCAAGGCCCTGGAGGATCGCGGCGTGCACCTTCTCCTCCTGCTCCTCGAAGCGGCGCCACTGATCGAGCGCCTGCTTCTGCTGCTCGACGGATGCGACCAGGGCGTCGACGAGCTTGCGCTCGCGTTCGGCGCGCAGTTCGGCGTCGCGCAGGTCCTGCGCGAACCTGGCCTTCCGCTCCTCGTCTCGTGCGGCGCGCTCGGCCTTGTCGACCTCGAGGCGCGCGTCATCGCGCTTCTGCGCGGCGCGTGCCATCCCGAGGTAGATCGGGACCACGAACACGACGAGCACGAGCCCGCCGAGCCCGTAGTTGAGGAGGCTCGACGTTGCGTCGTCGGCGGCGCGGAGGAGTGCGGTGGAGTTCATGGTGCGTCGAGTCCGTTCGCGTCGATGTGGTCCAGCAGCTCCTGCAGGTTCCGCAGGCCGGCCACGCGAGCCGAGTCGAGGAAGCCCGACCAGGCTGCGGTGTCGATGTCGACCGCGGAGGCAAGGATCTGCCCGAAGGCGAGAGCGGTCCCCTTGCGGCGCAGCACGCCGCCGTCGCTTGATGCTGCGATGTCCGCAGGATCGCCGGTGCTGTTGGCGCCTCGACCGATCACCGACAGGGCCGCGCTGTCGCGGATCTTCGCGTTGCTGATCGCGTTGTCGGCAATCCCCGCCGTGGCGACGGTGCCGAAACCGAGCGTCGTGCCGCTGCGACGCAGCACGTCGCCGTCTGCCGAGGTCGCGATGTCGGCGGGGTCGCCGCTGCTGTTCGCCGATCGCCCGATGACCGAGAGCGCAGAGCTGTCTCGCAGCTTCGCGTTCGTGATCGCGTTGTCGTCGATCGCGCCCGTCGGGATGGTGCTGTAGGCGCTGTCCCCGCGCAGGAACGTCGTCGAGCTGGCGGTGCCGCTGCCGAGCCGTGCCGTGGCGATGGTCCCGCTGGTGATGTCCGAGGCCGCGTGCGTGTGGCTGGCCGCGGCGAAGGCCGACGTCGCCGACCAGACACCATCGCCGCGCAGGTAGGTGCTGCTGCTCGGCGTCCCGGTGCCGAGGCGGGCCACCGCCAACACACCGCTCACGATCTCGGTTGCGTCGTGCGTGTGGCCGAGCAGCGAGAAGTAGCTGGCACAGGCGCCAATCACCGCCGGCAGCACGCCGGATCCGAGGTTGGCCGACACCTGCCCAGCTGCCGTCAGGTCCCACTCGATCGAGAACGAGTTCGTCAGGACGCGCTCGGCGCTGAGGGTGCCGTTGCTGCTCGCGACGATGTAGGTGGCGTCGGTCGGCGCACCGCCGCCTCCGCCGCCCGACGTCGTGTCGTCGACCTTGACGATGTGCCCGGCCTTGCACCGGAACGCGTGCTCGCCGCGCTCGCCGACCACGATCAGGATCGAATCGCCGTCGATGGCACGGACCGTGCCGGCCAGAGCGAAGATCTGGCCTGCCACGATCGCGTTGCCGAGACGGTCGTTCGCCATGCGCTACTCGACCTCCACCCAGGCGAGGAAGTTGGTCAGCGTGGTCGCCGTGCCGGCCTTGGTCATCACCAGCTCGAGCACGTCGTCGGCCGAGAGGGTCGCGTTCTGGTTGGGCGTGAACACGAGCACCTTGTGCGCCACGAACTCGCCGCCGCCGCCGACGCCGGACAGCACGGTGAAGGTTCCGACCGTGCCGGAGAACAGGTCGACCGCCGTGCCTGGCGTGGCGTTGGTGCGCTTGCGCAGCATCGGCTGCCACTCGTTGCCGCTGGTCGAGGTGCTGGCCGTCTCGCACAGCAGCACCAGGCGCTTCACCGTGCACGCGCGCGGGGCCGCCCCGATCTTCTTCGTGGTGGTCGCCGACAGCGACGCGACGTCCCACTGGCTCGGCAGCTGCAGGACAGCGCCGGCAGACAGCGGAAAGACCGGCACCCAGGCGCTGTCGGCGGTGTTGCGGACCTTCATCCATCCAGAGGACGTGTCGGCCCACAGCTGGCCTGGCACCGGTGCCGGCGACGTCGGCGCCGCGGACCCGCTGAAGCAGCTGCGCAGGGCCTCGAGAGCAGCAGGCAGCATGGAGGCGATCGCCGCATTGGCGGAGGTGCTGTTGCCTGGCAGTTGGAAGGTCTGGGTCATAGGTAGGCGGCGAAGCTGAGGAGGCGCACGCGAACGCGGTAGTCGAGGGTGCGGCGGCCGAGCGACAGGCGAACCTGCATGCGGCTCGCCAGCACGACGCGGTCGGTGTGCGGGCGGTAGGGAGTCCAGGCGCCGTCGACGTAGAAGCGGGACTCGACCATCGCCTGCGTGTGGGAACCCACCACGCCGGCGTAGCCGCGCGCGAGCAGGGTGGCCGGAAGGTCACCCACCAGCATCGTGAGGTCCTGGACGCGAGTGCGCCAATCCAGCCCTGGAGACGCAGGGCTGGCAGGACGGCCGGATACCAGTCGCCACAGACTTTCCCCGCTGCCGATCGGATCAGCAAGCGCGGCGACCAGCACGTCCTCGAACTCCTCGGCGTCGATGCGCACCTGCCAGTAGAACGGCGCCTGGTAGCCGAGGTCCTGCTCGGCGCTGGTGTAGGTGCCGACCAGGCCGCCGGCGGCTAGCTCGAGGCGCAGGTCGGTTCCGTTCCAGCTGGTGCCGTCGTGCGTGCCGGCCGGCGACGGCGACAGGTCGTCCTCGAGCAGCTGCTGCGCCAGGTTCGGCGGCGACCAGGCCGGCGGGTCGACCTGCGTGATCGGCCCATACATCCCCGACGGCGCGCGCGAGGCGACCAGCAGCGGCACGCCGACCGGCGGGTTCGGCATGAACGCGCGCGCGGCGCGCTCGCGCGCGAGCACCCGACCCGCTGGCCAGTTGTGTCCGGCGCGGATCTCCACGTAGTCGACCGTGCGCTGCTGCAGGTCGTCCCACTCGACCAGCAGTTCCTCCTCGCTGAGGCTGGCCCGCGCGCCCTGCACGGTCGGCGGGGCCCACGGCGGGAACTCCTCGGCGGTGAACGTCAGACGGTCGCCGCTGTCTGGCCCCACCGTGGCGCCGTCGCGACCCTCGAGGCAGATCGAGACCTGGTAGCGCTCGCCGGTCTGCAGCTGCAGCGGCATCTGCTCCCGGTCGGTGCGGCCGACCATCTGCCAGGCGCCGTCGATCGGGCGCACGTAGACCGCCGCCACGCCGCCCGCGCGCCCGGCCGGGCTCGTCCAACGGGCCAGGTGGCCACCGTCGTCAGGCACCACGGCGATCCCCAGCACGTTCGGGGGCAGATCCTGCGGGTCGTCTTGGACCTCGACGGGGTCGCCCTCGGCGCGGAACCCGTCGGCCTCTTCGACGAACCCAAGGAAGCTGGCCTCGGTCACCGGTTCGTAGGCCTCCGGCGTCCACTCGACCGCGCGCACCTGGCGCTTCAGGTCCTTGCCCAGCGTGATCGAGACGATCTGGTAGGTCTGCACCAGCTTGGAGGCCTTGCCGATCACGCAGGTCGCGCCGACGTCGGCAACGATCGCGACGCCGGCGAGCGTGCAGACGCAGGTGCCGTTGGGCTGGTTGGCGTAGCTGCTGATCGTGCGCAGCTGCGGCAGACCTGTCGGCGCGCGCACGATGGCCTGCAGGCCGGTGCCGCTGAGGGTGTGGTCGACGGTGATCGTGCCCGTGCCGACGGCGAGCACCTGCATGCCGACCGGCACGTCGTCGGCGAACGGCCGCATCATCTCGTGCTCGACGTCGATCAGGTCGCCGACCTCGGCGGCCAGCGCCCACGGACCGACCACGAACGCAATCTCCCGACGCACGAGCCGGCCGATGCGGTGCCGCCAGACGCCCTCGCGGTAGACCTGCGACGGCCGCGTGACGCCGTAGGCCTGCACGTCCTCGCTGCGCCACTCCTCCTGGCGGAGCGCCGTCGGATCGTGCAGCGTCCCCTCGAGGTCTGGCACCTGCAGGGTGTCCTGCTCCCAGTTCTTGTCCTCGTTCAGGAACTGGAACTGCAGCACGGTCGGGCGCGTCGCCTTGCTCGGCCAGGTGACCTGCAGGTCTTCGCAGTTCGCGCTCGTGATCAGCTGCGTGACCGACTTCGCCGGGGCGCCGCCGCCGCCGGCGTCGTAGTGCTCGTCGCGGAACTGGTAGACCACGCTGATCTTGCCGTTCCGCATCACCGGCACGGCGCGCCCCGCCGCGGCGATCGTCAACACCCATTCCCAGGCCGGCTTCGGCGAGTCGCCGACGACGTCGCACGTGAACGCCGCCTCGTCCCACGGCTCACCAGGGTTCGGGTCCTGGTCGCAGAACGCGGCCCAGTTGCGGAAGGCCTGCAGGTCGATCTTCGACTCGTCGAGCCAGCGGCCGAGGCCGTGCTCGGCGAGCAGGAAGTCGAGCAGGATCCACGCGGGGTTGCGCCCGGGCGGGTAGGTGTTGAAGTCGAACGGCGCAGCCGGCACGTCCCAGCAGCGCGGCGACCAGCCCTCGACGGAGTCCCACACCCGCACCAGCTGCAGGTCGCACGGCACGGTGATCTGCGGCTGCCCCCCCTCGAACCTGGCACCAGCCTGCAGCTCCAGAGCCAGCAACGCCTCACGTGGATAGCGAAGCGTGTGCGGGCTGGCCACGACCAGGTCGCGCCACACCACCTGCGATACCGACGTCGTTGGCGCCGGAGTCTCGCGCCGGATCTGGATCTCGATTGGCCCAACGATCGGTGCGTTGCTGCCGGTCAGCTGGAACGCCGTGACGGTGAACGTCTGCGCGTAGTAGCCAACGATGGGCGTTGCAACGAACCCGACGTTCAGCGGCACCAGCGGGAAGGTGGTTCCTTGGCCGGGCTTCCGAAGCGTGGCCCACAAGCGGACGCCGTTCGGTGTCAGGTTGCCCGTAGCGTCTTGGGCGTAGAGACCATTCGGGGCCGCAATGACGAACGTCAGCTTCACGAACTGGTCGGTGCCAGACCACGTGTAGGTGACGATGTCATCCTGAGCATTCAGCTGCAGCTGCGGCGAGAACAGCTGCCTCACCCCATCGAACGGCGAAGGCAGAGGCGATTGGTCGAGAGTCCCAGGCCGAAGCCACACGCGCATCCCCGGGATCGCATCGCTGTCGGGGATCAGGTTGCCGTTGATGTGAATGCCGACGGGTATCTTGGCTCCGGCGGTCCCGCCCTGGATCCCGCCGAGTGCGTTCCGCTCGATCGCCGGCAGGTCTCCGAACCGGTGGATCCGCCCGCCCATCACGCTGAGGATCAGGCGCAGCCTGTCGTCGATGGACCCCGTGGCCACGTCGCGCGAGGCCTGGGCGTCCATCCAGATCACCTGGCCACCGACAGCGTGCCTTCCGTAGCCCCAGGGAATCGGCTGCCCTGGCCCGTAGGACGTCTTGATCCCGTCCCAGCTGTAGGTCGCGCTGCTGTCTTCGCCTCGGTCCTGGGCCACACCAGGAGGCTTGGGGCGCGGCGACAGCAGGTACGACAGGTAGCCGACCGCGGCAGTGATCAGCAGCTTGATCAGCACGTCCACGATCAGCGCGCCGATGCCGACCTCGCCGGTCTCCGGCAGGACGACCACCTGCTGCCCGTCCTGCAGCGGGCGGTCGAGGTGCTGCTCGTCGACGAGCTCGCCGTCGACCGCGATCCGCACCGGCAGGCTCTTCGGCAGGTCGGCCCGGAACCGATCGAGCAGCGCGCGCGGCGTCCACTGCTCGAGGGGCAGGTCCACGCGCTCGAGGGTCTGGCCCAGGAGGCCGGAACGGATGGCGACGCGGATCATGGGGCGAACCTCCAGACCTCGGCCGGCGGGATCGTCCACCGGTGCAGTGGGCAGGCGTAGGCGCCGGTGTCTGGCGACGTCGTCAGCACGTGGCCGCTGTCGACGATCGCGCACCCTGGCAGGCGGCTGCGCACGTAGACCAGCACGTCGCCGTCACGCAGCACGGTGCCTGGCGCCTGGCGCACCCACCCTTCGGGGAACCCGCTGGCGGTGTCGAGCTCGCCGTGCAGCCACTTGGCGCGGATCGACGCCCACCCGTCCGGTGGCGGTAGGCCGCGGCGCGCCGCGACGGCGCCGACCAGGCCGAGGCAGTCGAGCGCGGTGCCGATCCGGCGGCCGCCGCGCACGAACGGCGTCATCAGGATGTCGCGCAGCTCGGCGATCATCGCTGCCTCGACAAGCCGATCTTGCCGCCGAAGTTGCCGGGGAGGATGTCGGGGAGGCCTCGGGCCACCATGTCGGCGCCGCGCGCCGCGCATGCGTCGATCAGCCCTGGGCACGTGGTGAACGCCGAGAATCCGTTGCGCACGTAGCCGCACTCGTCCGATCCGAACTGCCATCCGCACTTCGGTCCGTGTCGACGCTGCGGCGACATGATGCTGAACCAGTTCGGTGCGCCGAGGCGCAGCGAGATCGCCTCTCCGTCGGCGCTGGCGGCCATCACCTCGAGGTCGATCGCTTCGAATTCGTGATCGGGGTAGGCGATGGACAGCGCCGCGCGCGGCACCAGGATCAGCTTGGCCGGGTTGCCCTCGAAGCCTCCCCCGGCGTGCAGCCAGCGCATCAGCATGCGCGTGCTGTTGTCGACGCTGAGCTCCACCTGCGTCAGGTCGCCCTCGTTCGTCTGCTCGACTGGCGAGAACGTGAACGGGAACGGATACCAGGTCGTCGTCCCCGGGTCGCCGAGCGGCCACTGCAGCTGCTGGTTGCCGTCGCACAGCCTGGCGATCACCGGCGGCGAGCCGACGTCGCCGCGGTCCAGGGTCAGCTCGAGCAGCCAGACGCTGCCCTGCCGCCCCTGCGGCGACTCGAACTCCTGCCTCAGGGATGTGTCGAGGATGCGCGCCATCAGGGACCTGTCCAGGTGAGGAGGGCCACGTCGATCGACACGGTGACGTTGCGGTGGTCGGCGGCGACGAGCTCCGGGTTGCCGAGGTTGCCGACGGCGACCAGGGCGCCGGTGGGCGGCAGGTAGGCCCAGACCTGGTTGGCCCGCAGGAAGTCGAAAACGGCCTGGCCTTCGGCGCGGGTCATGGGGCCCCACTGCAGGGACAGCTCGCGGAGCACGCTGGCGCCGAGCGGCCAGCTGCGGCGGTAGCCGGTGCTGCCACGGATCGCCGGGCGTTCGTCGCGCGCGCGCTGCGGGCGTGCTGCAGACGGCCTGTGGGGCGGCTGGGCCAACGATCCGACGTCGGGCGCCTGGCGGTCGGGCACGAGGATGATCGGCGACGGCAGGCTGCCAGGCGGCGTCGTGGTGTTCTCAGGATCGCGCACCGGGTGGAACGCGACGAGCTCGCCGTCGACGAGCGTCTGCGGGGCCGCCGGGGTGTTGGCGCTGCTGGCGTGGGTCAGCCGCCACTGGATCGCCGGCGACCCGACCTGGAACACCCGCCGGCCGAACGCCATGCCGCTGGCGCCTTCGAACCGGCCGGCGTCGATCTGGGGAGCGGCCGTCTGCCCGAACCAGGCGTCGGTCCCCTCCTCGAGCACCCGGAGCGCGCACCCGCCGAACTGGCCCGGCAGCAAGCGCGCGACGCCGTGCGCCATCACGATCGGCTCGACGATGGTGCCGACGGCCGGCCGCTCGAGCGCGAGCGAGGTGGTGCGCCAGGCGTCGGTGGTCATCGGCCCACCGGCGGCCACCACGCCGAAGCTGTTCCGGCGCATGTCGGCCAGCGTGTCGATCCGGACGGCGAACCAGTGCGCCCGCCGCACCCACGCCACGCACGGAGCCGGGGCCCAGGGGTCGATGTAGATGCGGGTGGTGCTCGTCGTCAGCTCGACCGTGTAGAAGCCGCCCTGCTGCAGCTGCGCGAACTCCGTCTGGAACCCAGCGGGCGGGCCCGCTGCGACGCGCGACATACCCCATCCGGCCGACCCGATCCTCGGCACGAACGTGACCATGGTGCCGTCGGAGGCTGGCCCCATCAGGAACTGCGGCGCCGGCTGGTTGTGGACGCGCGGCTCGTAGAACACGTTCTGGAAGCACAGCCAGGTCTGGCCAGGTGCGCCGAACGCGCTCGACAGCATCAGGTGGTCGCCGCGGTTCCCCAGGACAATCGGCGAGCCGGCCGGCGGCAGCGAGCGCCCGCAGGTCCAGTGGCCCGAAGGGATCGCCGTCAGGTCCCACCACAGCCAGCTGAGGCCCTCGACCTCGAAGCTGGCCGAGTAGGTCTGCGGGTCGCCGTTGGTGTAGGTCCTCGCCCACAGGCACAGCTCGCCGGCGGCGGGGTTGAAGCTGCTGCCGAGCAGGACGTCGGGGATGCCCGACTGGATCAGCACGAGGAACTGGAACGGGATCCCCTCGTCGGCCGGCAGCGCCTGGGTGATGGTGTGGCTGGCGCGGTAGTTCGTGAACCGAGTGCCGTCGGTCAACCCGAGGCAGACCTGCAGCACCCCGCTCTGCTGCCCCGTGCCGGCCGTCTGGCGGTTGCTGAACTGGCCCTGCACCAGGATCGCGTACTCGCGCGCGCCCGACGGCATGCTCGTCGCCGGCAGCACGTGCACCAGCTGCCAGCCGGTGGCGTTCGTGGCGCCCACGCTGGAGACCACCAGGCGCTGCGGCGCCTGCACCAGGCCGGCGTAGCGGATCTCGGTCACCGCGTCGCCCTCGCCATCTGCTGGCGGAAGCGGACGTTCGCGCCGCCAGCCTGCTCGGCGACCACCGCGGCGATCGTCTTGCCCTGCTCGACCAGCAGGCGCTGCACACTCGGCGCGTCGACGGCGTTGATGTTGAAGTGCACGTGCACGTCGCCGCCGCCCATGCCGCGGCCACCGTTGATCGTGACGGGGATCGTCCGGTTGTCGGGGAGCGGCACGAAGGCCTCGCGCTTCTTGCCCTCGCCGAACAGGGCGACGGTCGGCCCGTTGGTCACGCCCCCCGAAGCGAACGCGCGCACCGGCGTGCCCATGGTGCCCTGCATCACGCCGCCGTTCGCGAAGCCGAACAGGTTGCCGCCGGCGCCTCCGCCGATCCCCTGGATCGCGTTCATGATCAGCAGGCGCGTGGTGATCCTGGCGATGTCGCTGAGCATCGCGCGGGCGAAGTCGCGGAAGGCTTCCTTCGCGCTCTTCGTGCCCAGGATGATGTCGGCGAACGCGTCGCTCAGGCCGTTGAACCCGTTGAGCAGCAGGGTCTGCGCGGCGTTCTCGCCGGCCGCCTGGAAGTTCGTGATCTCGACCAGGGCCTTGTTGGCGCCAGCGCTGAAGCCGGCGAAGAAGTCGCCGTGGAAAGCCTCGGTGACTTCCATGCCGGCCTTGGCGGCCTTCTTGCCCAACCGCTCCGTGGCATCCGATGCCTCGTCGAGATCGTCGACCAGGGCGCCAGTTCCCGTGTCCTTGGTCGGACGGAACACGCTCTGCACGTTCGCCGTGGTTTCCTGGATGTCGGTCCAGACCTGGCCGCCGGCCGAGGTGCTCGCGCCCGGCGTTCCGGCCGACCCCGAGAACTCGGCGCGCACCGATGCCATCTGCGCCCGCAGATCGTCGCGCATCTTGCGCAGCTGCGGCGCCAGGCCAGCCGCGCGCTCCTGGCGCAACCGCAGGTCGATCGCATTCAGCTCGATCCCCTGCTGCTTGAACTCCTCCCACGTGATCAGTCCCTGGCGATAGATCTCGTTCAGGCCAGCAAACGCGACCTTCACGTTCTCGATCTGCTGGTTGAGATTCGACGTGTCGATCAGGTTGACGCCCGGGATCGACTCCAGGACGTCGATGAACCCGATGACGGCGTCGACCGCGAGGCCAAAGGCAGATGCCAGCGCTCCACCGATGGCCTTGGCAACGCTGACGACAGCCTCCTTGTTCTCGGTGATGCCCTTCGCCAGCCGCTCGAAGAGGGCGATCGCGTCGGGCCCGAACTGCTCGATCAGCGCACGCGACACCCCGCCGATGGCGATCTGGATCTTCGTCAGGCTGTCGTTCAGCCGCTCGCTGATCTTTGCCTGTTGCTCGGTGATCGTGGCGCCGCTGTCGCGTGCGTCCCGGATCGCCGTCTGGAACGACCGCAGGCCTCCCTCGAGCAGCGGCAGCGAGTCCAGGAACTGCTTGGGCAACACGCGCCCGAGCGCCGCCGTCTTCTGCTGGGCAGTGCCGTAGGTCTCCAGGCCGGCCGCCATGCGTTCGAACAGCTCGGACGGGCCCAGCGTCTTCAGGTCGCGGAGAGAGATCCCGATCGCCGCGAACGCATCCGCCAGCTTCTGCTCGTCCTGGGCCTTCCTGGCCTGGGTCTCCAGCGCGCGCAGCAGACTGCGGAAACTCTCGCCCTCGACGCCGGCGAGCTGGAACGCAGCCTGGAGCTCGCTGAGGTTCTCGACGGTGTCGCCGGTCGACCTCGCCAGCTTCAGCAGCTCGTCGGCCTGCTCGCCGAATGCCTTGATCGTCGACAGGCTGAGCACGCTGACGCCGAGGCCGACGATCGCGGTCTTCAGGTTCAGGATCGGGCTGAGGACGTTCTTGAAGCTGCCGATCACCCGGCGCGACCAGGTGACGATCTTGCCCTGCATGCCGCCGAGCGGGGCGGTGATCAGGTCCTTCAGGGCGGCCCGGATCTCGAGGGTGCGCTTCTCACTGCGGGCCATGGCTCACCTCTTCCGTTTGCGCTCGGCTTCCTTGCGCTCCTGCTCCATGCGGACCTCGCGCCAGTGCGCCAGCTCGCGCGCCAGGATCGGATACGCCTGCACCCAGGTCGCAGCCTGGTCGTGCCACCCGCCCTCGTCCGGCAGGATCCCCTGCTCGACCATGGCCACAGACTGCACCACGTCGCGCAGCTCCGGCGTCGCGAGTCGATTCGGGCAATCGAAGACCGGCAGCGAGCCAGACCCCGAGCAGTGCCGGCAGTCCGGATCCTCCTCGCAGAACGGGCAGTCGATCGACGCGACCGGCTTCGATGCCGGTCCGTCGCACCCCCACTCCTCGCGCAGATTCGGGTCGCTGCTGCATAGCCGGCAGTCCTGTTGAAACCCACAGCCGCGCGGCGCCAGGAAGACGCCGGCGGCGACTATCAGTTTTTTGCAGCGTCCGCGTCGACCTGGTTGAAGTTGGTGATCGCCTTCGACAGCTCGAGCAGGACGTCCGGCGGGATGCACTCGAAGGTCGCCTCGCTCACCGGCTGGTCGATCTCGACGCCGTGCAGGACGACCTTGCGGGAGTCGCGCCGGAACTCGGTCTCGGTGCCCTCCGGCGTGAGGAAGTTCTTCCAGCCGCGCAGGCCGGCGCGCACCGCGACCTCGACGGCGTGGTGGCCGTTGCCGTCCTCGCCGAGCTTGGCCAGTGCCAGCATCTGCTTGTTGCTGAGCGCGGCGATCTGGAACACGGTGCGCTCGGCCGGCTCGGCTTCGCGCTCCGCGAGCAGGACGAATTCGGCCTGCTCGTGCTTGTTGCGACTGACGACCATCGGGTTGGCTCTCCTCAGAGTTGGACCAGGAAGAACTCGTCGTCGCCCGACTCCAGGACGCGACGCGGGTTGGCGGTGATGTCCTGCGCGGCGACCCCGTTGGCGTCGGCGACGTTGGCCTGCGTGACCTGCGCGTTTGGCGCGACGACGCCGACGATGTTTCCCTTGGTGCTGCCGAGCAGGTGCACGACGCGCAGCGCCGTGGCCTGGTCGCGGATCGACTCCCAATCGAATGCGCCGTGCACCATGTCGGTCTGGAAGACCAGCTCCGGCGTGCGGTCGGTGACGTTGGTCCCCGTCGAGCCGCCGGTGCGGTTGCCGTCCAGGTTCGGGTTGATCGAGTTGCCGAGCTGCAGGCCGAACGACTTCGTCGGCAGCCGGTAGATGTTGGCGCCCCGGCCGTAGGCGTGCATCGAACCCAGCATGCGCGGCGCGCGGATGGTGCTGGCGCCGGTCGTCGCGATCGGCTGCGCGTCGATCGCGGGCCCGAGGTCGCCCTGCAGCGTCCACGAGAACACCGCCGGCTCGCCGACGTTGGCGGCCAGGTCGAAGTTGGCCCGTGCACCGAGGCTGTCCCGGCGGCGGCCGTCGAGGTTGTGCCGCGCGGTCACCGACGGCGTCCGGATCTGCACCGGGTCGGCGCTGATCGTCCCCGTGCCGGCGCCGTTCGCGGTGCGGAGGGTGTTGCCGTTCAGCATCTGCCCCCACATCAGCGTCACGTTCATCGAGGTGAACGCGCCGCCGGCGTTGTCGGCGATCACCAGCACGCCGCCGACCTTCGCGCCGGAGACCTCGACGTCGAGCGACTCGCCGACGGCCGGCGTGCCGCCGGACCACGAGGCGACGCTGACCTGGGTCAGCTTCTCGCTGGTCGGACCGTAGGCGTGGCCCTCGTAGTCGGCCACCGCCGAGGCCGTCGCCGTGGCGCCGCTGCTCTCGCCGGTGGTCGCGGCCGCGGTGAACGTGCCGACGATCGGCACCACCGCCAGGTGCCCGCCGCTGGTGTTCAGCAGGTGGGTCAGCACGCCGCCCGACGTGAACGCCCCGAGGACGATGCCGCGGATGGCGCCGCTCGACTGCGAGACGACCTCGCCGATCTGGAAGCCGGTGCCGGTCACGGCGCCGAGGGTCACCTTCTTGAAGGTGCGCTTGACCAGGCCGGCCGACTCCGCCGCCGGGCCCCACTCCGGATCGTCGACGGTCAGGGTCGTGTCGCCACTGCCGCGCAGCTCCGACTGGAACGTGATCTGGCGCGACGACCGACCGACCGACGAGAAACCGCGCGACAGGCTGCCGCCGGCCGGGTTGCGCTCGAGCTGGTCGACCGTGTCGCTGTAGTTCGGGTCGAAGATGGTCATCACGTCGGATGCCCCGGGGCTGGCGGAGACACCCTCCGAGGCTTCCTTCTTGATCAGGATCTGCTGCTTGCGGATCAGTGGCATGGGTGGTTCCTCATTCGAAGGCGAGGGCCTCCTCGACCTCGCCAGCCACCGAGCTGGCGAAGACGGCGGAGTCCCACTGGATGGTCGGGGGCGAGGCCCACTGCACGCGCGCGGTGGCGCCGCCAGGCAGGCGCAGCGTCCAGACGGCGTGCGGGTGGTCCGTGTAGTGGTCGTCGATTGCCTGGGCCGCGGCGGCCGTCAGGTTGGTCCAGGTGAGGCGCCAGCGGCGCGGCAGCACCTGCGGGTCCGGGCGGTGGAACCACGGCAGCTGGCCCTGCGACGTGCGCAGCGCGACGGAGTCGTCGACCAGGTCGAACTGGTGCGGCGGCACGAGGGATCCGGCGGCGACCTTCACTTGGTCGGGTCCTCGATGCTCCGGCGATACCGGAAGGTGAGGCGCAGCAGCGCGGCGACGGTGTGGAGCTCCTCGCCGTCCTCGGGGCCGGCGACGTCGTGGCCGGTCACGCGCACGTCGGTGAACGCCGGCTGCAGTCCCCAGGTGTCCGGGGTGTGGATCAGCTTCTCGGCCTCCACCACCATTCGGTCGAGGTAGCTGTAGGGGTTGGCGCTGCCGGCGGATCCATCGCCGTCGAGGGTGTCGTCGGCATCGGCGGCGCGGGCTTCGATCTCGACGAGCACCTCGAGCTGGACGTCGTAGTCGGTGGCGTTCGCGAACGTGTTCTCCTCGCCGACGTGCCAGATCGTCGCGCGCACCAGGCTGTTGCCTCGCGCCTCGACGTCACGGCGCATCGACGCCGTCCAGCCACCCAGCGTGGCAAGCCGGTCCCGCAGGGCCTCCATGATCGTCCAGCGGATCGAGGCCATCAGAAGTCCCTCGGATCGCCGCGCTGCAGCTGCTGCTGCATCTTCTCGGCGGCGTTGCGGAACAGCTGGTCGCGCTCGCCGGCGAGCTCGTCCCAGGTCGCGTACATGCCCAGCGTCGGCTTCATGTCGATGAAGCGCTGCAGCACGAACCGCAGGCGCAGGCGCTCGCGCAGGGCCGGAAGGGTGTGCCCCTTCTTCGGGCGCCCGCGGCCGCGCACCTTGGTGATCTCGTAGAGGACGCCGGTGCCGTCGTGCCGCTTCGACGGCCGGAACTCCAGGCGCTTGCCCGGGTTCTTCTCCAGCCACCGCTTCGGCGTGTTCGGCCTGGTCTTGATCGGGATGGCGAGCATCTTCTGCTTCGCCTGGATGTCCTCGCCGAACTCGTGCACGCGCAGCGCGGTGCTGCCGGCGAAGGCCTCGGCCGACATGGACTGCAGGCCCTGCACGGCCTCGGGGACCGTGTTGGCCTTCTGGTTCTTCGGGTGGACGCGGTAGACCACGTCCTGCTCCTGCGGCGTCTCGGGGCCCTCGTTGATGCGGTGCACCTTGATGGCCTTGCTGCCCTCGGTGGTGCCGCCGCGGCCGAACCGGTTGCCCTTCTTCTTCAGCCAGGCCAGCCGGTGCCGGATGAACGCCAGGTACAGGAAGCCCTGGAACCAGAAGTGCACGATCTTCGGCGCCTTCTGGATGACCTCGGCGACGGCCTGGTAGTCGATCGTGACCCGCAGGCTGCGGTCGTCACCGACGGACAGGAGTGGCGCGGAGCCGGTCACTCGGTCACCTCGACGACGAACAGGGCGTCGTCCTGGCCGACGATCCGGACGATGTCGCAATCGACCGGGTCGTCGCCGATGCGGGTGGCGACGCGCACGCGGTCGCCCTTGGTGACGCGCAGCACGCCGAGGGTGGCGTGCCGCGGCACTTCGATCTGCACGCGGCGCCTGGTCGCGGCAGGCGACGACAGCGTCGCCGGCTGCAGGTCCAGGCGCTTCACGACAGCGGTGAACGTGACCTCCGGCGACCCGTCCTTGAACACCCACGTCACCGAGTCGCTGATGCCGATCTGCGGCAACAGTGGCGCGTGCATCTTGGCCAGGTCGCGGAGGCTCACTTCGCGGCGCTCCTGCGGCCCTTTGGTGGGGCCGGCGGTTCGGCGGGCGGTTCGGCCGCGGGCGCCGCGACGGCCTGGTGCTCGAGCTGCACCTGGCCATCAATGAACTGGCGGAGCGCCTCGCCAGGACCGAGGTCCTGCTCGAGCTCGAGCACTCCGAGGACCCGGCCGGTGCCGACCTCGCGCACTTCGAAGCGGGAGGCCACTACGCGACCATCGCCCCCTTGAACGAGACGGCGATGCGCGACCCGGAGACCAGGTAGAGCATCTTGCCGATGGCCGTGCCGGTGACCGACGAGCCGCGCTCCATGCGGAACGTGTTCTCGTCGGTCGCCTCGACCACCGACGCCGCGGCGCCGACGTCGGACTGGGCGGGCGTCTCCGTGCTGATGTCCAGGAGCACGCCGCCCTGGGCCTTGATCCGGATCTTGCGGGCGCCGTCGGCCTCGCCGGACACGGCGACGCTGGTCTCCATCGCGAAGCCCGCGAAGGTGCCGGCACCGGCGACGTTCTCGAGGTAGCCGCCGTTCAGCTCGAGAGCCGCGCCGGCGTAGATGGTCTGCCCGGCCTTGACCGGGACTTCGAACAGATCGAGCTCGGGGACACCGACCAGGTAGTCCAGGAGCTTTTCGGTGGTGAGTGCCATGGGAATCGGTTGGGTTGCGGTTGCGGTTCTGCTGCGGGGCCAGCGCCCACGCTGGGCGCACGGCGCCTACACCGGCGGGCCCGTGCCCGCCGGCGTCGCGGCGATCAGGTGAACGAGACGCGGCAGGCCTGGTCGAAGCGGCCGTAGCCACCGGCGCAGACGCGCTTGACCTTGAACATGTGGACCTCGTCCTCGAAGCCCTTGTCGCTGTTCTCGGGGTTGCGCTCCGCGAACGTCGTCGGGACCTCGTCCTGCCAGAGCAGCGACTTCACGTCGCTGTCGGTGCGGAACACGTCGAACACCGTGGTTCCGGTGAGGCGCGCGTTGCTGCGGACCTCGATGGAGTAGTCGCTGTTCTTCAGCGTGTTGCTGGTGCCCGAGGCCGGGTAGTCGTTGCGCACCGCGGCCAACATGGCCGTGGACATGTTCGGCGGGACCATGACCATGAACGACTTCGCGAACTCGTTGCGCGGCTCGCCCTCGTCGTCCTTGAAGGCCGTGATCTGACCGATCGCAGCCAGGACCGCGTCGATGCACTCCTGCACCGTCGGCGCCGCCGGCGTGGTGATGTCGCGGCTGACCAGGTTGGCGATCGTGTCGCCGTTCAGGTTCTTGTGGCTCGACGCGTGGAAGAAGGCGACGCCGTCGTAGGCGTTGCCGTTGGCGTTCAGCAGCTCCGTCATCACCTTCTGCGGCAGCTGCGCGGCGCGCACCGCACGATCCCGGACGCGGGCCAGGATCTGGTCCGTCTTGTCCCGACGGAAGTCGTCGTCGTCGATCTCCAGGATGTTCTGGTAGACCTTGTTCTTGAGGCTGAGCTCGAACGGCTTCACGCCAGCACGCTTGGTCTGGCGAGCGCCGCGTTCCTTCAGGCTCGGAGCGTCCGACACGAAGGTGTAGGTCTCGGTCTCCTGCGTGGCCGTGTACATCGAGGCCAGCGCAGCGACCCAGCTGGCGGTGGTGACTTCCTCGAGCCGCTTGAAGAATGCCCCGATGATCGCGCGCGATCCGAGGCTCTTGAGGGTTCCGGTCATGTGTGTGCTCTCTGGTTCTGTGGTTCAGGTGGTGGATCCCCGAGGGGAACCTGGTCGGATCAGGCGCTGACCTTGTCGGGACGCGCCTGGCCGCGGGACTCGGCCTTCTTGAAGGCCAGGAAGGACGCCTCGTCGTTGAGGAACTCGGCGCGCAGCTCGGCGCTGGCGGCCCATTCCTTCTTCCACTTGGCCTCGCCCTCGGGCATGGCCTTGATCGCCTCGTCCTCGTTGGACTTGCTGCCGGTCGAGTTGCCGGCCGCCTGGGACGCGGTGGCGGCTCCGGCAGGCAGCTGCTGCTTGCTGGCCCGGTCCTTCACCAGGGCGGTGATCGCGTCACCGACGGGCACGTTGTCGCGCACGAGCTGCGCCACGAGGGCGTGCTGCGCCGCGTCGGCAGCGGCGTGGATCGCCGTGCAGCGCTGGCGCTCGGCAGCGACCGGGTCGTGCGGCGCCGGGGTCGGCGTCGGCGTGGCCTGTGCCGACGGCGTCGGCTGCTCGGGCGGCGGGGTGGGGACAGCGGCTGCCGGCTGGTTGGTCGCGGCGGCGCTCTTCTCGTTCTCGTCCATGGGTTCCTCGATCTGCAAGGGAGCGCCTGCGGCCACATTGGCGGCAGGCTTGGAAGTCGTTGCTGCGGCGCTGCGGACGCGCGCCAGGCTGCGGGCCATCGTGATCGCCTTCGCCGGGTTGCTCTCGACAGCGTCGATCAGCCGGCGCGACAGGGCCTCGGCGCCCGTGTAGGTGCGGCCGTCGGCGATCGCCTTGGCGTCCTCGCCGGTCATGCGCCGCCCGGCGGCGACGGCATCGACGAACATCGCGTGATAGGCGTCGACCTCGCGCTGCAGGTCCGCGCGGTCCGAGTCGCTGAAGCTGCCGTTCGTCTGGACACCGCCCTTGCCGGGCACGCTCTTCACGACGACCGGGTCGATCCCCTTGCCGGCGAGGTAGCGGTAGTCGTCCAGGAACGACGCGATCACTCCGATGCTGCCCACCATCGAGCTCTTGGTGGCGATGACCCGATCCGCCTGGCTGGCCAGGTAGTAGGCGGCCGAGGCCATCAGGCCGTCGGTGCTGGCGACGATGGGCTTGCGGTCTCGCGCCGCGCGGATCTCCGTCGCCAGCTCGTCGATGCCAGAGACCGAGCCGCCGGGGCTGTCGACGTCGAGCACGACCGCCTGAACGGAATCGTCGGCCATGGCCGTCTCGAGGTCCTGGCGGATGTGCTCGACGCTGGTGCCGACGTTGCTGCTCAGGCGGCCAACGGCGCTCGCCCGGTGCGCGATCACGCCGTGGATCGGGATCACCGCCACGCCCTTCTCGATACGCATCTCCACCGAACGCTTCCGCATCTCGGTGCCGGTGGCCGCCGTGATCTCCTCGTCGCTCAGCTTCACGCCCTCGGCGTGGCGGAGCAGCACCTGGAACATCTTCCGGTGGAAGCCCTCTTCCATCGCCCAGACCTGGCTGAACGCGAACTGCAGAACGCGGCTGAACGTCATGGGGTGTTCTCCTGGTCGTCGACCTGGTCGTCGGGCGCCGGTGCGGGCGGTGGTGTCGGAGGCTCGCCAGCTGCGCTGGGCACCGCTGCTGGTGCCGCAGCGGCAGAGGCCGGGCCGCCCTTGGTGCGCAGGCGGCCAGGCTCCAGGCCGAACTTCTTCTCGGTCTGGTCGATGAAGGCCTCGAAGCGGGCCCGCTGCACCACGAGCTCCTCGGCGTCCATGCCGACGCGCGCGGCTTCGTCGTAGTGCGTCGACAGGTTGGCCTCGATGGCCATGCGGCTCGACTCGACCTCCACCTCCGGATCGACCCAGCCGTAGGCGGGCGACACCCACCGGACAGCGAGGAAGGCCTTCGGGTTGTCGAGGAACCCCCGCGGCGCCTGCAGCTTGCCGCTGGCGATCGCCGCCCGGATCACGTTCGACCACCACGGGTTGCAGAACGAGCGGATCAGCAGCTTCCGGACGCCGTCGAACCCGCGCCGGCACTCGAGCAGCATCGACCGCGCGCTGCTGTAGTTCATGCCGCCGAAGTCCTTCGCGACGACCTCGTAGCTGAGGCCCTGGCTCGACCAGATCGCCCGCAGGATCCGACGCACGAAGGGGTCGAACTGATTGCCTGGCCGGTTCGGCGTGAACGGCTGGATCTCCTCGCCGTCGGCCAGGTGCTCGATCGCGCCAGGCGTGATCGTCCTGACGAACTCCCCGTTCGACGTCTTCAGGGTGCTGTCGCCCGCGTCACCCAGTGCACCGCCCGACCGCTTCACGAACATCGCGACGCTGCTGTTCACGCGCGCGGCGATCAGCTCGCTGTTCAGGTAGTGGTGCAGGTGGTTGTTGTACGGCAACGCGCACGCCAGCCACGGAACGCCACGGGTCTGCCCAGGCCGCTGCCGCCGGTAGATGTGCTGGACGACGCTGTAGCCGTTCTCGGCGGCGGGGATCTTGGTGCTGGCAAGGCTGCCGCTTGCGCCGCCGAGTGCCAGATCCGCCGGGTGGCGCTTCAGGATGTGGTAGGCCACCGGTTGCCCCAGTGGGCCGAGCTCGACGCCGCCGCGGATCGTGTCGGTGTCCGCGAAGTTCGGCGACTCCAGGCGATCAGGGTCGATCAGCTCCACCTTCAGCACGCCGCCGGGTGCCTGCACGGCGTGCCCGATGCTCTCGCCGTCGCCCATCATCGAGCGGGCCACCAGCTTCTGCAGGTCGTAGAAGTCGCCGCGATCGGTGGCGTCGGCCTCATCGGCCCATTCGCGCCAGACCGCTTCGCAGTCGCGGCGCCAGGTCTCGCAGGCGTCGTGGTCGAGGCCGGTGGCCTCGGGCGTGCACTGGCTCTGCGGCCGGATGCCGTCCCCGACGACGTTGTCCTCGATCACCCCAGCGGCCGCCGCGGCGTGCGCGTCGTTGCGGATCATCGCGCGGGAGTTGTCGCGGAGCTTCTGCAGGTCCGGGATGGTCTCCGCGTCGGCGCTGCCGCTCTTGTCGTTCTGGCTGTGCCCGCCGCGCTTGGCTCCCTCGTAGAAGCCCGAGGCGGCCAGCAGCCGGCTGGCTCGCATCCGGTTCGCGGTCTCCGGAGCGATCAGGCCCACGGCGCCGTCGATGAACCTGCTGACGGCGCCGAGCACACCGGCGTAGATGGTCCGCTGCACGTTCTCGCGACGCCGGCTCATTCGAACACCCCGATGACCCTGCTAGGGCCCTGCTGACGCGATGCCTTGATGGATGCGTGCCGCTCGAGCTTCAGCAGGTCGTCGACGCTGCGGCGCTGCACCTGCTGACCGGTCGGCGTCGTGTAGGACGCCACGTCGGGCGCGGTGAAGATCGCGTCGGTGAGGCCCTGCTGCTGCTCGGCCGACGGCGCCCCGTCGATCGACTTGGCCGTGGTGGTCGTCGCCGACTTGTCCCCGGTGTCCTCCGAGGTGGAGGCGGATCCGCTCTTGTTGATGCCGCCGTCGACCGATCCGAAGTCGACGGCGAGCTCGCCGGCCGGGTGCGCGGGGATGCCCTTCGACGGGCCGAGCGTGGCCGCGACCGCGTCGATGCGGAACCCCTTGGTGATGGTCGCCCGGGCCGAGAAGTGCAGGCCGTTCTGGAGGCGGTTGGTGCGCCGCACGTACCCGCCGTACTCCATCGCCAGGTCGGACGGGTCCAGCACCACGGCGTTGGCCAGCTCGCCGGCGACGGTGGTCTGCGCCGTGCGCAGCAGGTCCAGGTCGGCGTCGAGCACGGCGACCGGGGTGTTCTTGGAGGTCTTCACGACCACCTTCGCGATCGCCTCCTCGCCCTTGCCGCGCATCGACAGCAGCGGCTCGATCGCTGCCCAGAAGCGCCGGAACGCGTCCTCGAACTCGGAGGCCTTCGGCAGGTCGTGCTCGCCGGCTTCGAAGACGATCAGGCGAGGGTCGGGGATCATCTTGTTCGCCATGCAGTCGGCGAACAGGAGGTCGATCTGGCGCCGCAGCTCGGGCAGGATCGGGATCGGTCCGGAGGTCAGGATCAGCGGCCGCGAGGCCTCCGCGACGAACGGGCCAACCAGCTCGATCCAGCTGCCGTCGGTGGCTCGGTCACGAAGCGTCGCCGTGCGCCATGGCTCGGTGTTGTTGCCGCCGGCACCGAGGACGCCGAGGGCGCTGCCGCGCACCGTCACCGCGGCGCCGTTCGGCCAGTCCTCGACGAGGAACGTGCCAGCTGCCGCGGTCAGCCGGCCGCGCGCCGGCAGCGAGCTGGTGGCCGGCAAGGCGGTCACAGAGGCGGTGACGTTGATCTCCGGCCGGCTGGTCAGGTCCGGATCCCACGTCGCCGCGGCGGTCAGCACGCGGGCGTTCACCGAGGCGGCCGGCACGGCGAACTTCGCCAGGATGCAGCGGTCGCTCTCGTCAGGATCCGCCGACACCCGCATCTTGAAGCGGGCCATCAGCGGGACCTCGGAGCCGCAGGTGAGCGACGACGAGCCGAAGAATCCGTTGCAGTTGCGGCCGACGTGCAGCGGCTCGATCACCTCGAGCTGCGCATTCCAGGCCATGCACTTCGGGTCCGTCGTGTCGACGCCGACGCCGATGGGGAACGTGGTGCTCGGCCACAGGTCCGGGTCGAGGTCGAGCTCCATCGCCTTGGAGCCGTTGATGAAGCCCGTGGCCTGCTCGCCTCCGAGCACGAACACGATCGGGACGCGGCCCCAGTCGCCCGGCTCGACCTCGGTCGCGGCGAAGTCGAGGGCGCGCCAGAAGTCGTCGCCGAGGTCCACGTAGGCATCGGTCGACAGCCAGATCCTGTCGTCGACCGCGCCAGGCAGCGGGGCCGCCATGTCGTAGGCGGCGGAGTCGACGACGACCACCCGGGGCAGGAGGCCCGGAAGCGCATCGATCACGTCGTGCAGGCGCCGAGACGCTGGCACACCGAGGAACGCGATCGTGCCGCGCGCCTCGGCCCGGTGCTTCCAGACGGCGATCGGGAGCTCCGGTCGCTCCAGGTGCTCGCGCAGCGCCTCGATCAGGGCCGCCCACTGCGCCGTCCCGATCTCGGCAGACACGGCCGGGCAGCCGAACGTGTGCACGAGGATCTCGCTGTCCCAGACCATCAGGGCGATGCCCTCCCACCTCGGCTCCTTCTTGCCGCTGCCCGATTCCCACTTGGCGCCGGGCGCCTCGAGCATGTCCTCGATGTGGGCGACCAGGTTGTTCCAGTGCGTGCTGCCTGGCTGCCAGCCGTGCGCCGGCCCCTCGGCGGTCGCCGTCGCGCCGCTCGTGCCGCCGGTGATCGTGCCGGCACCCAGCGTGGCGCCGTTCGTGGCGTGCACGAACACCATCTTGTTCAGCACGCTGTGGCCCAGCACCTTGGCCGACCACCCGCCGGGGCCGGTGACGGTCTCCCCCTCCTGCCACCCGCCGGCGAAGGTGCCGGTGCAGCGCACCACCTGCGCGGTCACGCCACCCAGCAGGCCGTCGGTCGCGCCGCCGGCGTCGATGCTCGACCAGTTCGTGGCGCGGATTGCCCGGTCGTCGACGTCGGCCTGCTGCTGCCACTTCGCGTGGGCGCGGTGCACCAGGCGGTTCTCGGGGCCGATCCCGGCCTCGCCGCCGTCGGTGCCGTTGCCGTTGCGGATGCGCTCCCAGGGCGCCGTGGTGGTGGTGTCGTTCCCGCTGACGCTGAGGTTCGGGCCGATCAGGCCGGCCGAGTTGATGCCGGTTCCGTTCGGCATCTGGCAGAACGAGACCCAGTTGCCAACGCGAGGCTCGCTTGGCACCGCGGTGATCGTCGCCGTGCCGCCCGGGTTGGTCAGGTTGGTGATCGTCTGCGAGACAGCCAGGGACGTGGCCAGGCGCCGCATCACCGCCCACTTCGTGGAGGTGATCTTGTAGAGGATGGTGAACGATCCACCCGCGCTGGTTTGCACGCGATCGCCGGCAGTCCAGGTCCCGGTGACCGAGCCCAGGTCGATCACCATCGCGCGCTTGGAGAACGCGTCGTACCAGATCGTGTCCGACTGGTCGGCCGGCACAAAGTCGTTGAACCAGGCGTCGTTGTGCTGCGGCAGGAACTGGGCGTAGCCAGGCTGCACCTGCCCGGCGACCAGCAGCGGGGCGATCACCGCTGTGCCGCCGGTGTCGAGGCTGATCGTCTCGCCCGAGTTCGGCAGGCCGGCGAAGTTGTAGTTCTGCGCGAAGGCGAGGCCGGGGAGACCTGCTGCGCCCGGCAGCGACTCGATCACCCACTCCTGCTCGTTGACGATGCGGGTGACACGGGCCAGCGATCCGGACACCGTGCCGCGCAGGATCGTGCCGATCTGCACCGGCGTCCCGGGCGGCGTCACGACGATCACCTTCTGACCGGCGTGCTGGTCGAGCGTCAGCGGTGCAGGCGCACGACGACCGCGCACGTGCAGGTCGCCGAAGATGCCGTAGTAGTGGGTGTTCGCCACCCTGAGACATCAAGCACAACCGGGGCAGGGTTGCACACCACCTGTTCAGCCCTGCTGAACAATCTGGTCAGCCACCGATCGAAACTTCAGGTGGATCGACCTCGACCGATCGAAACTTCCTGCCGCAGGCCTGGCACCGGTGGTACTTGAAGACGCCGTCGCGGCTTTGGCCGGTCATGCGGGACCGGTCGACATGGCACCTCGGGCACCTCGGTGGAACGCGCGCGACGGTCGGGTAGCGGTCCGGGTCGTCGTCATCGTCGTCGTCGTTCAAAGCGATTCCCCTCCGAACAGCGACAGGCCGTCGAGGATTGACCCTCGGGCAGCAGGTCTCGCTGCCGTCCTGCCTGCCTGCGTCTGGTCACCTGACCGTAGGCGCTTGTCCAGCTGCAGCAGCTTGGCCATCGCCAGGTTGTAGACCTCGGTGTCCCAGTAGTGGTTCGCGTGGCGGCCGTGCTTGCGCACCCACACCTCGCGCTCGCTCCGCGCCTCGAGGATCTTGTGCTCGCTCGACATCTCGCGGACGTAGGTCTCGTCGATCTCCTCGTAGACGTGGTAGCCGCGCTCGCCAGGCACGTTGCCGGTGTGCACGTGCTGCGCGAGCTCGTCCTTGATCATGTGCACGTTCAGGTGCCAACAGACCAGGCCGATCGGCGCCCCGGTCCGCGGGTGCCGCCCGAGCTTGCTCGGCGTGAAGAGCTTCGGATCGTCAGACGCTACACCCTTCAGCGGCTTCACGACGGCGCGGTGCTGCTCAGCGAAGTCGATGACCTCGGGCGTGCGGTATCGGGTGTCGATGAAGACGCCAACCAGGCGCAGTCCGCGCGGGTAGTTCTTCAGGAACAGTGCTGCCTGCAGCTGGTCGAAGTCGTCGACTCGGCCGTGGTCGATCAGCCAGCTCTCCATGCCCATGCCCCAGCCGCGGACGGTGTAGACCAGGAACCGCTTCTGCACGTCCACCCCGGCGGTGACGTACAGAACGCCATCGGGGACCTGGCCTCGGCCGTAGCCTCCGACGCACTGCCGGACCAGGTCCTCCTTCGGGTCCTCGACTTTCTGAACCCACGGCTCGCCGAGCATGCTGTTCACGAAGTTCTGCAGGCCGCCCGGGTTGCTCTGCACTTTCAGCCACTCGGCTACGGTCTTCCACCAGGGGCGGAATGGGGAGTAGGCGACCCAGATGTGATAGGACCGATGGTGCGCACGCTCGGCAGGGACCACTGGCCGGCCGGCGGCGTCGAGCTCGAGGTCTTGCACGTCGAAGGCCTCGGGGATCCAGACGCCAAGATCGAGGGCGCGTCGCTTGTGCACCTCTTCGATCCGCTGCTTGCAGCTGACGCACTCGAACCAGGCTTCTCGGCGAGCCCACATCTGCTGCTCGGTCTCGATGTCGGCCGGCCACTTCAGGTTCTCCCACCGCAGCACTTGGTAGGCCTTGCAGTGCGGGCATGGCACGTAGTAGCGCCTCCGATCGCCGTCGAGGAACTCGCTGTTCATCATCCCCGTCTCGAGAATCGGCGTGCTGCTGAGCAGGATCTTCCCGTTTGGGTACGTGTCCATGCGCTGCTTCGCCAACGAGAACGGAGCGGCCTCCTTGCCTGTCCAGGCTCCCCACTTGTCGCACTCGTCGCCGAACAGGTAGCGAGCCGGGAACTGTGCGAGCTCGGTGGCGACGCCGGCGCTGGCCACGCGCATCAGGCAGCGGCGGAACTTGATGCGGCGCTTCTTGGAGCTGGCTGCGTGCTTCCTCGCGACGACCTGCGATCGCAGCGCCTGGCACAGCCGGACCATCGGCAAGAAGCGCACCTCCATGAACTTCTCGCCTTCCTCCTTGTTCGGCAGCACGTAGATGATCGGGCCAGGGTCCTGGCAAACCGCGTAGCCCAGGAAGTTGAGGATGAACTCGGTGCCGCCGACCTGTGTCGACTTCATCACGGTGATTTGCACCACCCAGGGCAGCTGCGCGCCGTCCATCCACTCACGCTGATACGGCGCGCGCGAGGTGCGCCATGCGCCGCCCTCCGACGACGTCAGCGGGTCAAGCACGCGATGCCGATCAGCCCAATCGCTGACGCGGATCTTCTCGGGCCACTTCAGCGCATTGCGGATGGAATCCGGCCACAGCTCAACCGGAGCCGCCTTCGCCGCCTTCTTCCTCGCCTTCGCTTTCGGCTTCATCGGCGTCGAGGTCATCGACTGCGACCTCGTTGCGGCCGAGGTCCTCGAGGGCGCGCTGCAGCTCCGACGCGATCGTGCCGCGGATGAACTCCGGGTCGGTGACGTTCACCAGCACCTGGGCCATCTTGTCGGGCAGAAGCGTCAGCCGGTTGCGCAGCTCGAGCATGCGCTGCACCTGGCGCTCCTCGCACTCCTGCACGTCGTGCACCCGACCCTCGAGCAGGGCGACGACGTGCTCCTTCTCCTGCGCGCGCGCCTTGCGGTAGCGGGCATCCCACTTCAGGTGCTCGGCCTTCGCACCCTCGGCCGCCATGGGCTTCGGGCCGGATCGCTTGCGGGTCAGCTTGCGCCACTCCTGGGCGCGCTGGGTCCATGCCTCGATCGATTCGCCATCCGCCGGAGGTGTCAGCGGGTTCTGGCCACGCTTCCGGTAGCGCTCGATGCACCGGACGCTGACGCCCAGGGCCTCCGCGAGACGTTCGTTGCCGATCATCCATCAGTCATCGTAAGCGACGACAACAACAGGTTTTGGACTGCAAGAGGTATATTCGCGGTGCGCCGCAACCAGATCGGAAGAG
>ERZ650303.17-NODE-17-length-46380-cov-11.480281_pt1 | contig 46380 bp, 60 predicted proteins | sample MGYA00376239_ERZ650303 | MGnify/ENA primary metagenome ERZ650303 (study PRJEB26733, sample SAMN07839262) | wastewater metagenome | biome: small river; feature: stream; material: water | place: USA: North Carolina | collected 2016-04-05 ... | reverse complement strand
TCCTAACTGTGGACCATATCGAGGGCAACGGAGCCGAGCATCGCAAAGAAGTCCCGGCATCGCAAATCCACGCGTGGCTGATCAGAAACGAGTTCCCGAAAGGCTTTCGAGTGCTGTGCTTCAATTGTAACCATCGATCGCGTAGGAGCATTGAACGCGGCAACGGCCCGATGCAGACAATCAGGAATCTACAGCGTGAGGTATCCGACTGGGCCGACTCGGTATACCCCAATAGAACTCTTGAGAGCGTCATTGGGAAGCTCAAAGAAGAATATCAAGAATTGATGGAAGCTCTTTCTTTAAATGGCAGAATTGACCCGTTAGAATTGGCTGACGTATTGATTCTGGCCTTGGATGGGGCTACTCTGGCCAAGGTTGACGTCCAGAATGCGGTACGAGAAAAAGTAGGCATCAACTACGAGAGGTCGTGGCTAATCGACCCCAAAACTGGTATCATGAGCCATAAAAAGGACGCTCTCGACTTGTCCCGAGTCAAGCCGGTCGACCCCAAAACCCAGCCCCCGATAATCGAGGACGAGATGAGTTCGTTGATGTTCCATGGCGGGCACTTGGACGGCATCACAATCATGTTTGCCCGGATGGTCGAGGAGTGTTATAACACTTGGTGGACTTTCGGGCCCGATGGCGGCTGCTACTACATCGACGAAATTGAAAACGAGCCCGCTGGCGAGAAAATTCGCCATTACACATGGAGCGAAGATGGAATCCCATTCTAAAAAACCGGAACATCCCATCCTCAACCTGACTCAAAGGTTGAGGATGGCGCACGTTAAACGCTGGCACATCGTGTGCACGGCGACGCCCCAATCGGTGGCAGAGCATACGCTCCGCGTCGAGTGGATAACCGAGGATTTCCTCAAGACAGCGGGCATGTTCAACTATGATGACAACTTCACGCTGAACGCGTTGCGCTGGGCCAAAATCCACGACTTGCCAGAGGTGCTGTTAGGCGACGTGCCGACGCCGGGCAAAGAGATAATCGAATCGATCAATTGGGCCACCAGTCCAACCGGCGACGATATGCTGCTTGAGGATGTTTTCGAGATCGCTCATTCGATGGTTGATCGGGAGTGGCACGAATTGCGCGACTGCCTTGACAGTAACAAATCGATGCGCGGTGTGATCTGGTTGGTTAAATTGGCCGATCTGGTTGAGGCCATGGATTTCCTCGCCATTAACGGCCTTGGCTTCCATGCGCATCATGTGTGGAATGGCATGTACCAAGCGTTCGAGCAATTGACGTTGAAGTACAGCGAATTCAACTTCCCCAACCTACTGGCCCACCGAATCTGCGAGCGCGCGTTTCAAGTAGCGACACTCGAAGCCAAGGAACGTGGCTGGGTTAAACTGGATAACTGACATGAAACATTCAACGTTCAAAATGTTGCTGACCCAAGTGCACGAAAAGATGGTCAGCCTCACCGAGTCCAAGGGCGAGGAATACAAAGGCGCGCAAGACAACCAATTCGGCAACTTCGAGCGAACGGCCCAAGACACTGGGCTGTCACGTGAACAGGTTTGGCTCGTGTTCTTTAATAAGCACTTCGACGCGCTGCGTACATACGTGCGCGACATGGCCACTGGCGTCGAGCGGAAGCGCTCCGAAAGCATCGTCGGAAGAATCGATGATGCGATCTTGTATTTGATTCTGCTGCGCGGCATGGTGATTCAAAATGAGGGCGGGTCGATCGAGGTATTTGAAGTCGACAAAACGCAATCACAACCGCCGCCATTTGCGGTCTCATGCAAGGGTGACGAATATCAAGGGTGTAAAGGCATTCTGTATTACCATGTCACCGATGTGAGTGCCATTAAGCAGTGCCCGCAATGCAAAAACTGGTACAAACTAAAAGCGATTGTAAGTTCCGGGATGGGCGGTCCGCTTACGTTTAATATCGAAAAGACTGATGCGCCATGAAATATCACCTCGGCCATAGATCGCCTTGCTGCCAACTGGGCACCTTGAAAAAGGAGTCGTCTGGGTTTGATTTGCTCGTCAGCTCAGAAGGGAAAGTCGAGTCCGGCTTACCCGAAAAATTCGTAATGGGTTGTACCTATTGCAAGGTCAGGTACAACGCCGAAAAGATCGAGGGCAGGTATTTAACAATACGAGTTAAATCGGAGATCGACAATGGCCGTTGAGAAGGTTAAAGTCCCGGCTCCGTTCCTGTACGTCTTGGCGGGCAACAACCGCCAAGCTGCGGCATGGATTGCGCGTAAATCGAAAATCCCGCCCGCTGGCATCGGGGAATGGACGATTCCGATCGGAATCGTAGATAGCGCCGAGGACATCATGTCATTAAAGAGTGGCTCGGTGGTACTGTTAATCGAGCCGCATTATACTTACCGCAACGACTGGGCGCAGTGCCATCAAGCACTCGCGCATCAACTGTGTGAAATTTACACGTCAATTTAGGGGACGACATGTTAGCAAAGGTAGTTAAAACCGGGCAGGGTAAAAAGGTCTACCCATTCAAGGACGCTGACGGAGTCGCGTCCGCTCTTCAAGAATCGAGCGCGCTCGGTTTGCCGAAGATTCGAATAGGGCACCTGTATTACGACGTCAATGGGAAACCAGTGGGCGATCGACTGCACCTGACCCAATCGCAAGTGCAGAGCCTGCTGCCGTTTTTGCGCAAGTTCGTACGGACCGGTGCGCTATGAGCGAATCTGACTTTTGGGATAGAATCCGCAATGGCATGGGCGGCAGGTGGCATGCACAGCGCCACGAGGACAAATACAGCACCGGCATCCCCGACGTGTCATTCGGCATCAAGCGTCTGTCCGAGGGCTGGATCGAGTTAAAATTCCTCCCCACATATCCGGCCAAGTCCGATGTGAAAAAATTCGATTTTGCGATCGATCATTTTACTGCCGATCAACGCAACTGGCTGACACTGCGCACCCAACACGGGACCGGGCGCGTGTTTCTATTCGTGCAAATGGGCAACGTGTCGATCATCTGGCGGTGGGCACAACTGGCACCCCTGCTAGGCAAGCACACACTGAAATATTTGGAGGGAGTGGCATGCGGTTCGTGGTCCGGCCCGGTCGATTACGACGAGCTGGCGCAGATTCTGATCGAGGGCAAGCGCATTCCCCGGCGCTTCCGGGCGTCGGACATTAAGGTACTTGACTGAGAGTCAAGGGCCATGCTATAATCCCTCTACACCATAGCGAATAAAGGAACAACGATGGACGCCGACGAATACGAAAAACGCCTCGAAAAAATCCGTAAATGCTTGCGCCTGTCCAAGTCTGCGGAAGCAAACGAGGCCGCTGCCGCCATGCGCCAAGCCCAGAAGCTCATGCAGGAGTTGGGCATTGACGAGTCAGAACTTGGTTTAGAAGCGACGATCGATGAGCTGGTCATCACCAAGCACCCGATGGGTGCGAATCGATATTTGTTAACGCTCGTCGCAGTGATCAAAGAAATATTTGGCGTCGACGCCATTTTCGAGACCGGTAACGGCGTTGCATTCAAGCGAGCCAATATCCGTTACTTTGGCCCGAAATCCCGCTGCATGGTTGCTGCCTATTCGCACCGGGTCGTCGATCGCGCGATCGGAAACGCTTGGAAAGACCACAAAGACGACTTTCACGAGCTGCCCGGCGCACGCTTGTCATTCAAGCTGTCTTTCCTCGCTTCAATCCGGGACAAGATCGAGTTAATGACTACGACCCCGGCAGAGCAAGCCGCAATCAAGCGGAAACAACAATCGATGTACAAGGGCTTGGTTGACATCAACGCTAAACCGATGCCGGAAATCGTAGACCGCGCTGCCAACATGGGCGAGGTTGCGGCTAAAGGATTTGACCTACATCGTCCGATGGACGCGGCCCCCGTCGTAAGGAGATTGAAATGAAATACGTAATCCTTGAATACACCGCAAATGATATAACGCGAGTGTTCCCAATCATCTTCCCCGAGTCTCTTATCCATAAGAGCGTAGCGGACAGGATGATTCACTGCATTGGTTGGGATTTAAATCACATCCCGCATGTAAAGAGCGCCGGACATTGCGACATTTGGAATGGCGAGTGGGATTGTGAACGCGGGAGCGAATCGCTAGGAATAAAGAAAAGCCCCGTGCTGGATGCTGGCGATAAGTTCATTTTAAACATGCCGGACGCTCTGCAGGGCATGCTATTATAAATGGCCGCGCCCTTGCTCTCTGGACTTTCGCAATCTGCCTCATTAAGTGGGCGCGCGAATACATCCTTAAAAACATCAAGCATCGACAGCTGGTTGACTATCACGATGATTGTTGGGTCTGGGACAAGGGTGGCGATGGCCGGTATGGCCACGCATATTTGCTAGGAGGTCGAATCAAGGCCCACGTTCTAGCATTCCTTGCTTGGGGCGGCGAGCTTAAACGACACCACATCGTCAGCCACGGGTGCGACAATCCGCCCTGCTGCAACCCGACGCATTTGAAGGGCGAGTCACAATCCGCAAACATCGCCGGTTGCTACGCCAAGGGCCGGTCCAACTTATCAAGGAACAAGTCATGACTGATGAAAAGAAATACTGCCCACGCGCGATTGAAGAGGGCAAAGGCCCCAACAGCGTTTTCAAAGCTCCGTTTAATGGCGAAATGGAGTGGAGAGAGCAACCCACCCCGGATGCCGTGTTGAAAGTAAGAACTTGTAGTTATTGTGGCAGCCTTCATCCAGACGACCTATTCGCGTTGATAACTATCGGATTGGAACTCGGACCAACTGACAAGAGTTACAAGATGTACGTGTCCGGTTCAGGCTTCTGGGGCAAGTTCTACTTCCAACATTTCGACGAGAACCACAGGGTCAAGTTCGTTGATGCCTTAAACGATGCCTCGACCAAGATTGGGGTACCCGGCCATTTCTACACGATGCCGTATTTCTTGAAGCGGAAGGAATAGTCATGGGCAACAAGCACATCTTACCCAACCTGAACAAACCAAGTCGCGTTATTTGGAAGTTTCCTTTGCAAATAACGAAAGAGCAATCTTTAGAGGTACCCAGACCATTTAAGTTCCTTGCTATCCAATGGCAGGGCGACCAGTTGATGCTATGGGCCGAGATTGATACCACTGCTCCGGGCCAGTTCGACTCGAAACCATCTAAACTCCCGTACAAAATCCGAATGTATGGCACCGGCCATGAAATCGAGGATTGGCCGTTGGTGGTCCAGTATTTGGCAACGGTCCAACAAGGGCCGTACGTGTGGCATTTCTACGAGGACGATCGCCATGAGTAAACGACTTGAAGCATTTGCAACAAGGATGAGGCTGGCGATGTCCGCCGAAGGTTACATGCGCGCGGCCCGGACTTCTCTAGCCGGGGCCGTTAATAACTGCGCATTGCCACTCGACAGCGAACAGCGCGTGAATCGATTGATTGCTGCCATTATCCAAGAACAGCAACGCCAAGCCAAACGCTACGAGGTGGCTCGGCAATCGCGTGACAAAGCCCTAATTAAAATGTCATTAGTAGCCGCGCGTACCCGAGATTTCTGCGATAGGCATCGGGGCGACGTCGTATTGCAGTACCTTCCAGACCCATTTGAAATCTACATAACCATGCAGGAGAAATTGAAATGCCCAGATTAACTCGAATCATCGCCCTGTCAGTGCTGCTCTGCCTATCAACCGGCGCAGCGGAAGCCCGCTCGTTCAAGTGGGACGACATCAGGCGCATCAAGGTGGGGATGACAGCCGAGGAGGTCAAGAAGATCGCCGGGAAGCCCACGACAATAGTATCGACCAACGGCGTCGTGCAGTATTCTTGGGTCAAGGTGACTTGGACCGGCAAGGCGTCGATCGCGTGGATTCAACTGGAAAACGGATTTGTAACCGTCGTGCCCGATATCCCAAAGGAATTCAAATAGGTACTTGACTATGAGTCACGGGTGTGTTACAATTGTCTCGTAGTCAACCCCAATAGCGAATAAAGGAACACAGCATGAACAATGGGACCGAATTCAAGCCAATCGCCGATCTCAAAGTCGGCGAATACTTCATATCTGAAGGTCGCACATACCAAAAGATCGGGGAAGTCGGTGCCGAGCTTGGTAATTACGCCAACTGTAAGCCGATGAATGGTGAATCGCAAGCCTGCCCGTTCTGGTACGAAATCAGTGTAGAGGCGGCCAAATGACAGAGTTAATGGAACTTTTCAAGCTGTTGCAACCGGCGCAGCGCTTGCCCGAGCCGCATCCAAGTGCCCGGATGAACGATGCCGATTACTTGCGCGGTTGCCTGTCCAACCACGAGCGCTACACGGCCCAATCCAAAGCGACGAAAAACGCAATCGTCGCACCAATCACTCCACTGCCTGAATTGCAGAAGTGGGGCCCTGATAATCTTCAACCCCACAAGTCCTAGGAGGACGAAATGTCACAGACCCAACGCTTTTTGCTTTTATCAATCCACACGCCGTACCTGCTCGTGCCACTGGAACACGCGCAAGCTTTGATGGGCATTATCCCTGACTGCACCCCGGCCAATTCGCGCTATGGCAAGGTCAACGAGCAACACAAATACATTTACTCCCCGGCAGACAACACCGTTGAAATGAAAATGCTGAGTGCCGATGACGTTGAAAATCTCGAAGCCAAACTTCGCTCGGACCTTTCCAGTGCCAACACCAACCACATGGGCGAATATGACAAACGCCGCGAATTGGAAAAGCAGCTCGAAGCGGCGAACAACCGGGCCGAAGAGGTCTCAGCCAAAAACAGTGAGTTGGGCGGACTGGCCACGTCTTTGCTGAATCGGATTACTGATCAGGCCGAGGTGATCAGGCAACATGAAATCCGTGTTGGAATCGAAGAAGGCCGTATGTACGGACGCCCGGCTCCTGAGGGCCATCAAGCGAATCGCCGTACCGATCGCGCCGCAGACAGCCAAGAACAACCCGTGGCCACGGAAGCGGCACGCGACCCCATCCCCGGTGCGGACGCGGCCCTCGTTGCTGACTGGCAAGCCCCGACGACGGTTCTGGCCGAAGGTGAAGATGTCCAAGAAGTCGTAGTGTTGGCGGTGGACCCGGACGCTGGTTCATCGAAACTTGATTTGATTCCTGACACAATGGCCGGTATTGATTTGGCCGAGCCGAGCGCTGGTGAAGTTTCGACCGGATACGTTGTTCCCGGTGATGTAGCCCCCCGCCGTTTCTGTCGGCCAACCGGGTGAAGGTAAAACCGGCTCAATCAAGGACCTCGACAATGAAGAACCGCTCATCTAAGATGACGGCCAAAGAACTGAGCGCTCTCCAATTCGGGGAGCGCTTTAAAAAGGTTCTGGCTGATCAAGAAATAACCCAGAGCCAAGCGGCGTACGTTCTGGGGGTGGGTGAGTCTTTTATATCAGTGTTATGTAATGGCAAACGCCTGCCCGCGTTCCACAGCTTGCAAAACATCATAAGAACGTTTAACCTGCGCCCGCACATGGTACATTGGTTGATCACCGGGGAGAGCCAAAGATGAATAAGGGCTGCTGTTTTGAATGCGGCAAGCATTTCCAACGCGCGCAGAACGGCCAACCGATCTACGCCGAGCGCCAGTACCACGGCTCCCCGGTCAAGATGCACAAGGACTGCGCCGAGCGGTATGACAAGGGCAGCTCCGGGCCAACGCCGCACGAGGGGAGAGCGTTCAGCACGGATGACCGCTACAGTACCCCGGACTTCCACCTAGAACCCGACGCAGAGCTTGACTTTGAGCCCGGCTCACACACTGACGGAGATTACTGACATGCCTACCATGAAAGGAACCATCAATATCCCAGTCTGGGCCGAAATTTGGCTCTTCATTCTCCTGTGCGGCATTTGCATCTGGTTGGTCATCAAGTTTTTCGCGTGGATTGATGACGAGTTCGCGAAAATCCTAACAGAGCTGGACGAATACAAGAAGATCGAAACCGAATGGGACAGACCGCCTGTCCACATCAACTGTCGGTCAACACTTAAGCCCCGGCCGGTGAAAGTTATCAAAGAGTTCCAGCTCCACAGCGTCAGCATGGTTGATAATCCCGAGCGGGGGTATGAAATCGGGATGCAAGGGCTAGCCACACTTGAAGATCAAAAGCCGTTGCCACATATCCAAGTCAGTCCGATTTTTGAAACACGCCCTCTGACGGACGAGGCCAACGCGCGCAAAATCGGGAAGGGCTTTCTACACGTAAACAATGACGCCAGCTACGTACACCCGGCGAACGTCAGTTACATCGGCAAAGTGCCGGAGCTGGATTTTAGCGACCCCGGCCCAATCATACCGCGCAACCTGCGTGAGGACGAGAATTTTAAACAGGAATTCAGGATTTTCTGGCTCGGCATGGTCGAGACTTTTCCACGCCTGCTCCAGTTCGCCAGCGCAGAAGCCTTGGCCCAAGACGCATTTTACACCGGGTGGATGCTGGGAGAAGCTAACGCAGAAGGGCCATTCTAATGAAGACTTTCAGAATCGTTGCCCAGATCGGCGATGTCAAAGCTAAATGGGACATCATTGCGATCAACATACATCAGGCCATGAACAAGATCGAGCAATCGGGGCCATTCCAAAACACAGAAGGTTCACGGATAGTCGAGGCCCGTGAACTGGTGTTTAAATCAAGACTCGGCCACTATAAAGGATAACGACATGACAACCCCCGCAGCAGAACGTTTGTACTTGGCCCAACATTTACTTGAAATGGAAGGCAAGCCCTACGCAGTATTTAACCCACATGACAAGCCGATCGACGAATTGCCGGTGATCATGGGATTTAACAACGGCGGCTCGGACCACTGGTATGAGGCAGTTGCCATGGCGCAGGACGGGACAGTCTTGGGTGGCCATTTCTGCTCCCATGAGGGCTACATGAAAGGCGACCTCGGAGTCCTCGAAGGGACACGCGACGATCAACATACCGAGTCGTACCAGAAACACTACCCGGACGGCTATCGAATGGCTTTTATACCATACGCAGAAACCAAATCGAACGAAATGTTGCAGGCCGCAATCAAGGCCAACGGGGACGCTCAAGCAACTATTTTCGAGGTCACGGCTGCTGAGTACTTTCCCGTGGAACCGAGCGTGGAACAAGGTTCTCCAGACGTGGAACCGAGCGTGGAACCACAGGTGTGACTATCGTGTGGGGCGGCACTGTCGGAGATAGTCACACATACGTTGACTGTACGGCAGCGTATGGGCAACGGCGTGGAACATCACGTGAATCATAAAGGAACGCATCACGACGCGGTTTGGCACGAATCTTGCAACGCGCGTATGCGTACACATCCGATCAAGGCTGGCAGTGTGACTATTGTGACTATTGTGACTATCTCCCGGCGATGACTTGCAGAGGCTTGCACTCACTACGATTCGGAGATAGTCACACCCACACACTCTGGCTGAGAGCCGCGTCACTCCGGGGCAAGAGCTGTGATACCCGGCACTTAGGAGATAGTCACACCCCACACAAGGTCGCGCGCTCGGTACGTTCCTCGTACGCGTACACGAGTGATCACATGTACACGCGACTAGTCACACAAATGCTTAAGGGCCCATTTGGACTTGGCAGCGGGGTGACTGGGTGGTATACTACGCGCCATGGGGACAAAGCCTGTTATTAAAGCCAGAAAAAAGAGCGCCGGGGAAGAGGCGCGAATTGAAGCTGCCCGCGCTTTATATTACGGACCAATTCCCGCTTCAAATGTAGACGCAACCCTTGCCGATGCCGAACACGCATTTGCTCGTAATGCTGCAATGGTCGAATTTTTAAAGGGAATAGCCATCACGGGTGTTACCCTTACCGGGTGCGAAAAAGCCGCCCACATCTTAAATCCCGACACACTCTTACCATTTTCCCGCCAACAATACTCAAAGTGGCGCAACGACTTCCCGGTGTTTGACGCCGCTTGGAACGACGCAGCCGAAGCTGCCTACGACGCCATGGAAGCCGAGGCCGTACAGCGTGGCTCGGTTGGCTCGGTAGAGGAAGAATTTTACGGCAAGAATGGCGAAATCATTTCAACCAAGAAACGCCGCAGTGATACGCTGCTCATGTTCATGCTGAATGGTCGACGCTCTGGTGTTTTCCGCAATCGTACCGAATTAACCGGCCCAAATGGCGGTCCGCTTCAAATGACGCTGGCCGCAGATGACGCCCGTGCCCGTCTAGCTGCTAAGATCCAAGCGAAAATAGCAGGCGCTGTTGCCAGCGCACCGGGGGACGGCGATGCTGGCCCAACCGAAACTTGACCTTTCCCTCACCGAGGGTTTAAACGATGCGGAAGTCACCGCTCTTCTCTATGATTGGAAAATGTGGGCGCGTGACAAGCAGCTTGCTCCTGATCATTTGGCGTGGAACGTTTGGCTGATTCTGGCCGGGCGTGGATTCGGTAAGACCCGCACCGGGGTGGAAGTTGTCCGCGATCGCGTCGAGCGTAATATTTGTGGCCGCATCGCCTTGGTAGCACCGACAGCGGGCGACGCCCGCGACGTCATGGTCGAGGGCGAGTCAGGGATTTTGGCTTGCAGTCGCCCATCATTCATGCCGTTATATGAGCCATCCAAACGTCGCCTTACGTGGCCAAATGGTGCAATCGCCACGCTCTATTCCGCTGATGAACCCGAGCGTTTACGTGGCCCACAGCATGATTTTGCATGGTGCGACGAGATGGCCAGTTGGCGCTATTTGATTGCATGGGACATGTTGATGTTTGGCCTGCGTCTGGGGCGCAATCCTCAAGCTGTGATCACCACAACGCCCAAACCCCTGAAAATTCTGCGCGAGTTAATGAAAGAGCCCGGTACGGTACTGACCTCGGGCTCCACCTTTGAGAACTCCGAAAATCTGGCCGCGTCCTTTATCGCCGCCATCAAGAAGAAATACGAAAACACACGATTGGGGCAGCAAGAGCTTTATGCCATGATCTTGGACGACAATCCGGGCGCGCTGTGGAATCGCCGCATGATTGAGTCGGCCAGATTGCAGGTTGCCCCTTTCCAGAAATTTGATCGCGTTGTCGTTGCCGTGGACCCCAATGCTACAGCCGGGGAAGATAGCGACGAATGCGGCATCATCGTTGCCGCCCGACGGGGTGATCAAGCGTACGTCCTTGCTGACGTTACGCCGGGCGCGGTCAAACCCGATGTTTGGGGTAAAACAGCAGTTAGCGCATATCGCGGCTGGAAGGCCGATCGCATCGTTGCCGAGGTAAACAACGGCGGTGATATGGTTGAGAGCGTTATCCGTGTTTGTGACCCCAATGTCAGTTATAAAGAAGTCCGCGCAACTCGCGGCAAGAAAGTCCGCGCCGAGCCGATCGCCGCGCTCTATGAACAGGGCCGCGTCCACCACATCGGTTATTTTGGCGCGCTTGAAGATCAAATGTGCGAGTACGACCCCAATATCTCGGACGCCGACTCACCCGATCGAATGGATGCGCTGGTCTGGGCATTGACTGAACTGATGCTTGCCCCCACAACCGATGGCCTTTTAACACATATGCGCTCGCAGCACCAAGAGAAAGAAGAAGCGCGCGAACGGGAGCTTGCAAATGGCTGACGCCCCTGCACCAAAGAATACGACAGGCGACAACCGCAACACCATGGGCAAGCCTGTGTCGGAAGCGCTGATGAATGCTGCTAAATCCGGTGTTCGTTCTGTGTTGTCCACTGCGGCGACGTGGTTTGGCCCTGCCGAGCCCATGCAGCCAATGGCCCCGCCCACACCTGAGAACAAGGGCCGCAAACTCGACTACCCATATGCGGTCAACCAAAATTCCCGTCCGCGCAGCGAACAGAGTGATGTCCCATTTGAAACCTTGCGCGCGCTGGCCGATAGCCATGACATTTTGCGTCTTGTGATCGAAACCCGGAAAGATCAAATGGCCCGCCTGCCATGGACGATCAAACTGCGCAAGGACAAGGCCAATTTAAAGGCTGCCGAGAAGAAGAAAGAAAAGATGATCGCGGACCCTGCGATCCCTTTTGACGGTAAAACACCTGCTCCGGGTGCCACGCCCAAGCCCGGCGACAAGAAACCGGAAGTTGACCCAAAAGCCCCAGTCGCTGCAGCCAAGGCAGACGGCGCTGTACCCGCCCCACCGGCAAAACCAGCTGTTCCCGGCGCTCCTCCTGAGGTTGAACCGCCACCGCCGGTCGACCCAGTGCAAGAGTTGCTGGACGAGATCGACCCAGTCGCTGAGGACCTGATTAAATTTTTCAAACGCCCAGACGGTGTGACCGGTTGGGATGAATGGATGCGCGCCGTCCTTGAAGATGTTTTGGTCATCGACGCCCCGTGCCTTTACCCGCGCCGCACGCTTGGCGGTGATATGTATGGGTTTGAGCCTGTCGATGGCGCGACCATTAAACTGGTTGTCGACCAGCGGGGCCGGGTGCCATTGGCCCCGAATCCTGCATATACGCAGCAAATCAAGGGCATGACAGCGACGCATTACACCTGCGACGAGCTGATTTACAAGCCACGCAACCCGCGCACCCATAAATTATATGGGATGTCGCCGGTTGAGCAAGTGATCATCACTGTAAACATTGCCATTCGTCGTTGCCTGCACCAGCTGGCCTACTATGAGGATGGCACGGTCCCGGACGCATTGGTTGGCGTCCCGAGCGATTGGAATACCGACGCGGTACGCGAGTTCCAGTTGTATTTCGATGATCTGTTGAAAGACCCAAATGAACGCCGTAAAATGCGATTCGTCCCCGGCGAGATCGCCAAGAATTTTCATGAAACCAAGCAACCGCCACTCAAAGACTTGTATGATGAATGGCTTGCGCGCGTCGTGTGCTATGCATTCAGTATCGAGGCCACGCCTTTCGTGGCTCAGGTCAACCGCGCAGTTGCCGACACCAATCGTGAGCAATCCACGTCCGAAGGTTTGGTCCCACTTAAGAAGTGGTTCAAGAATCTGATGGACGACATGATTGAAAAGTACATGCTTCAACCCGACTATGAATTTGAATGGGAAGAAGAGAAGGAAATCAACAAGCTCGACCAATCGACTGTGCATAAAAACTACGTCGATATGGGCGTCCTCGAAATCAACGAGGTGCGTGACGAGTTGGGCCTCAAACCCCATGATGAAACCAAGTTGGCCGCGATCGCGGAAGCCAAGAAACCGCCACCACCTCCGGCGCTTGGCCCGGATGGTAAGCCCGCAGCGCCCGGCGACAAGCCAGTCAAAGCGGACGAAAAGACGGAAAAATCTGAAATCCATGTCCATGTGCCTGCGCCCGAGGTATTTGTTGAGGTTGGCGGCACGACGGTCCATGCCCATATGGATGGTGTCACGAAATCGGCTAAGGTCGAAGGAGACAGCGCATGTTCTCAGGGAATTTAACCCTTCGTCAAAACAAGCCATTTAATGTCAAATTCTCGGTAAGTGGCGCAGATGCCCCCGCTACTTTGACCGGTTACAATTTAGAGATGAACATATCTAAATCTCTGGGCGCTGCTGGCCCTCGTCTCCTTGAAATAAGATCAGATGGCGCTAATCCCCACGCCACCGTGGATGCCGTAAATAGAACAGTCATGGTATCGGTCCCGGCGTCCGTTACCGATACCATTGACGGAGTTCCCAATGCAGAAGCTAAATACGTATCAGACGCCCGCCTAGTTCACGTGTCCAATGGGGATGTTGTCGATTTGGGCTCATATAGGGTGAATTGGGAGCCCAAGGTATGAAGGTTTGTGTTGAACAAACTAAACCCGAAAAGCTGGCTGTCGCCGTAAGTGGGTGCGCCGAAGATGTGTCGGTCGTGGTCGATAGATATAGTTTAAAGGTCGAAGTGGCCGCAAACACCTCCACAGTCGGCAGTGGCTCAGGTGGTAGCTCTGTACCATATCAACACATTCAATCTTCAGCGTCAGCGCTTTGGGTAATAAACCATAATCGCGGTTACAAACCTTTAACCAAAGTATATTCGCCGGGCGGTTTAGAATACGGTTGTGAGATATTGAATGTAAGCGACAATGTGACAAATGTAATTTTTGACGAGCCTTTAACTGGCTATTCACTTTCCACTTAGGAGTAACTTATGTCTAAACCAATCAGGAGTGTCTATGACTTTGGCAATGCTAATCGCATTATCAATCTAGCAGCCGCAGTCGCAGCAGGGCAGCCTGTTACCTTTGAACAGCTACAGGCTGCAATTGAAGGCATTTCGTGGAAGGACAACGTGCGCGTTGCTGCTCAAGTCAACACCACTATCTCTTCACCGGGCGCAACGGTGAATGGGGTGACGATGGTCGCCAATGACCGCGTATTGTTGTTTAATCAAACTGCACAAACTGAAAACGGCATCTATGTTTGGAATGGCGCGGCTGTACCAATGACGCGCGCATTGGATGCGAGCACGTTTGATGAATTGGAAAATGCGTTTGTGTCTGTGGATGAAGGCACAAGTGCAGGCGCTACATTCCGACAAACTCAAGTAAACGGCGTTATTGGTACAAACAATGTAATCTTTGCTTCTGCGTTTACAGGTTCACCAGCAGCTACCGAAACAACCGCAGGTATCGCAGAGATTGCTACCCAAGCGGAAACAGATGGCGGCACAGACGACCTTCGATTTATTACCGCGTTGAAATTAGCATCTTGGGCTGGTCGCGCTAAGCGATTTAGCGGTACGTTTGGTGACGGTACGACGACTAGTATTGTTGTCACTCACAACTTAAACACAGAAGACGTAGAGGTGTATGTCCGTGAGGTTGGCGGCAGCAAGCGGCAGATAGGCGTAGAAGTTCAACACACTTCAGTTAACTCTGTTACGCTATTGTTTGATACGGGTGCCGCGCCTGCGCTTAACTCCATTCGTTGTACGGTGCTAGCATAATGACAACCCCAGTAGGTTCAGTTATTGAGCATTCAGGGAATGGCTTAATGGCCAATGCCTTAGTCGGCAGGCAATGGCGTGCATTCACAGATTGCTGTTCTACGGGTAATACCCAAGAATTTTTCTATACAGTGTCCGGTACTGGCGCTGCTTTGAATGGCCAGGCATCCGGAACCGATAACGCTTTTGGCATACTGCGTCTAGCGCTCGGCACAGTGGCAACTAGTCGTGGTGCTATCCACAGCAACGTGTACACTATTCTGAATTTTGGAAAAGGGCGTTGTTATTTTGCCACAAGAATTCGTCATGTTACGCTATCAGATGCGACTAATGCTTATACTGATCGTTTTGGTTTTATAGATTCCATTACAGGCGAGAGTGTTGACGGGGCCTTCTTCCGTTACACGCATAGTGTCAATGGCGGGAGATTTCAAGCGGTAACTCGTTCTAACAATACCGAAACACTAACGGACACTGGCATCACAGTAGTTGCGAATACTTTTTATAAGCTTGTGGTGGTTGTAAATGCTGCTGGTGGTAGCGTTAGCTTTTTCATTGACGATGTACCAGTTGCAACCATCACAACGAACATTCCGACAGGTACTGGTAGAGATACGGGTTACGGAGACATGGTACTTAGGAGCCTTGGAACTGCCGCTGTGAATGCTTTAGATTTTGATTACCTTGAAGTGGTCATTAACTCAACAACGGAAAGATAAAATGGCAACCATAGCAGAGCGAGTTCAAGGCGTTTTCGATAACCTGAAAGATGAGGTGGTTGGAGACGTTCGTAAGAATAAAGTAATTGACGCTTTTATTTACATGGCGTCGGATATTGACTTGTTTAATAGGTTCGGCGTCGCGAGAACTGATTTGACGGAAGTTAATAAGCGTGTGCGGTTCCTTCAACAAATGAACAAGCACATACGTGATACAAAAGTTCAAGCTGCTGTGAAAGAACAACAAATTAAAAATGATGCAGAGCTCCAAAGAGTGTCTCTGCTTGCGGGGGAAGAATGAATATTCGCCTCACGATCTCTAAGACCTGCCCTCCGGTTCCGCTCACCAAGCGCGGTATTAAGGTCAATCGTGAGCGTAAAATCGTCAAAAAAACGAGAGCTAAGTTTGCAAAAACTCTGGCCAAGTTCTTTAAGAAGGTTTCAAAAGAGATCGCGTCCGATATCACTGCCCTGCTGACCAAAAATCAGGCATCGCTGATCGAGACAGTCCTTGGGTCGATCAGCGATGCCCAATTTATTAAGGACTTGCCCGAGCTGGCCGAGCCTTACCTGTCTGCGCTCGCAGTGGACGGGGGCGAGGAGACACTCGAAGCTCTGGGTATAACTCAGGAGGAGGTTATCGCCTTGATGCGCACCCGAGCGCAGGCGTGGTCATACGGGCGGGCTGCCGAGATGGTAGGACGTCAGTGGGTTGACGGAAGGCTCGTTGACAACCCAAGCGCTGAGTGGGCAATTACCGAGTCGACCCGTGATCTTTTACGCGACACAGTAACCGAGGCCCTCAAGGAGGGATTATCCCCGGCTGAGTTGGCCGGGCGTATAGAGGAATCTTATGCGTTCAGTTCTTCCCGTGCTACAATGGTGGCTCGCACTGAGATGGCGATGGCCGATATGGCCGGGTCCATGGAAGCATTCAGGGCAACTCCCGGCGTACAAGGTAAAAGATGGCTCACGGCTGGCGATGATCTCGTCAGCGACGAATGCCAAGCTTGTGAAGATGCTGGAACAATCCCCCTTGATTCAGCTTTTCCCGGAGGGGCAGACGCTCCTCCAAATCACCCTAACTGCCGGTGCGCCATAGAGCCGGTTTTCGACGACGAAATGGAGTCCTGATATGAGCAAGAAATTTAAATTATTCGGTGCGATTATGAAATCCGAGCCTCAGGACGATGGCACCCTCATCGTTGAAGGCATCGCATCTGCAGAGGTCCAAGATTCGCAAGGCGAAGTTGTTACCGCTGACGCGATGAAAGCCGCAATCCCAGACTACATGCAGTTTGGTTGCGTTCGTGAAATGCACAGCGCCGAAAAGGCTGCAGGCACTGCCATTTCCATCGCCACAGGCGATGATGGTGTGACCAAATTTTCCGCACACGTCGTTGACCCGGTTGCCGTACTTAAATGCAACACGGGCGTTTACAAAGGATTCAGCATCGGCGGTCGCGTGACCAAGCGCGATGACTTGAACAAATCCCGTATCACTGGCTTGCGCCTTACTGAAATTTCGCTAGTCGATCGCCCAGCCAACCCCGAAGCCCGCTTCGAGTGTTTCAAAGCTGACAACGACTCGGACGAAGGCGATACCGAAATGGACGCCGGGGTAGAAGGCCAAGCGCCGGGGGTCGTTGAAGCCCCTACCCCGGATGTTCCAGATGTTGAGGCCCCCGCCGTCGAAACTCCTGCAGAAGTCATCGAGCAAGCAGAACCGGCTGCCGCGATCGTCGTGGAAGAAGCGCCTATTTTCAAAATGAATGTTGACGGTACCGAAGTGTCCCTGCGTAAAAACGCGGATGGCAACTTTGAAGTAGTACCAACTGTCCTTGAAAAGGGTTGCTATAACATCAGCCGATTGGCTGAACTCTGCTCCAGCCTCGAATATTTTGCCAGTTCCGTGCAATGGGACGCCGACGACGGCTCTGTCCCGGCCACTATCCCGCAGGCGATTCGTGACATGGCGAGCAAATTATACGACCAACTCGTCCTGCTTGTGGGTGCCGAAGTTGACGCCGCCAAGCAGCGTATTAAAGATGCCAAGAAATCCGAAGCATCAGACGACCTGCAAAAATCCGCTCTCGCCAAAGCCGAAGATAAAGTCGGCGAACTGTTCGAGGAAATCGGCAAAGCGCTCGGCATCGATTTCGCCAAGGGCGGCGATCTGGCCAATTTTGCCACCTCCCTGCTCAAATCCCATCAGGGCCTGTCCGCTGATCTGGTCCTCGCCAAGGCTGAGCTTACCAAGATCAAGGCCATGCCAGCCAACGCGGGCCCCGTCCTGCGTGTCGTTGGGCGTGACGGTACTGCTGTCCCGGTCGCCAAGTCCGATGCCAACCCGGCCCCGGACGTTGCACCGGCCAACCCACTCGAAGCTATGAAGAAGGTTCACGAAACGGGCGGCATCATTCAGGCCCGATAAGTTCAAATACCGGGGACAGCCGGTGCGCGTGTTAACTCTGTCCAGTACGCCCCGGTAGGGGAATTCTAATCCAAGTTAAAAGGAAATACCATGGACCAGCTGCAAAAAACCTTGGAGGCCGTGCGCACCGCCCGCCAGTCGCCTCTGCCGCACGACCCAACCGACCCGGTCAATAAAGCGTTTACTCAGGCAACCGGCCTTGTAAACTACGACCTCGAAGGCCCCGCCAAACTGTTGTATCCGGTTTTGACTCCGTTGCGCAATCGCATCCCACGTGTGAAAGCCAACGGCGGCACCGCCACCAACTGGAAGCAAGTCACCGCTGTCAATATCAGTAAAATTCGTTTCGGCGTCTCGGAAGGTAACCGAAATGCTGTGATCGTTGACGCTGTTGCTGACAAGGTTGCAGCTTACAAAGGCTTTGGTCTGGAAAACAACGTGACTTTCGAAGCCGATGACGCTTCGCAGGGCTACGACGATGCAAAAGCTCTTGCTGTCCTCAACCTTTTGAATGCGACCATGTTGCAGGAAGAAGCCGCTCTTTTGGGTGGCAACAACTCGTTGGCATTGGGTACGACTCCAACTCCAACCGTCGCAACCTCGACCACTGGCGGCACCCTTGCCGCTCAAACATGGTCGATCATCTGCGTAGCTCTTACGCCGATTGCCTTCCGTGAAGCAACCATTGCTGGTGGTTTGACTCTGACCGCCAACCGTACCAATGCCGATGGCTCGGTCGACAGTGTAAAAGGTGGCCATGCCGCCAAATCCGCTGCCGCTTCTCAATCCACAACCGGTGCAACCTCCACGATCGATGCTACTGTCACCCCGGTCAATGGCGCTGTTGCGTATGCGTGGTTCTACGGCACCGCAGGCAATGAAGTGTTGGGCGTAATTACCACGCTCGCCACCGTCCGCATCACTGCCGCTGCTACCGGTACTCAAAATGCCTCCGTTCTGTCGGGTGATCAATCCACCGATACCCTGACTTTCGACGGCATTCTGACCCAGTGCTTTACTCCGGGCTCCGGTGCTTACAACCAGTCGTTGCCAAACGTTGCCGGTGTCGGCACCCCACTGACCAGCGATGGCGCAGGCGGCGTGACCGAAATCGATACCGCTTTGATGGCGTTTTGGGACAACTTCCGTCTGACCCCAGACGAAATGTACGTGTCGGCAACCACGCTGCTCGCTATCAATAAATTGGTCATTGCAAATGGCGGCGCTCCGCTCATTCGCTACAGTTTGGATGGCGGTGGCGGCATGGCGATCGAAGCGGGCACCGTTATCGGTTCCTACCTCAACAAACCGATGAACAAGAAAGTAAAAGTCACTGTCCATCCCGACATGCCTTCCGGCATGATCTTGTTCTACAGCTCGACGATTCCCTATCCGTTGTCGAATGTGAACAACATCTTGCAAGTCAAGACTCGTCGTGAATACTACCAAATCGAGTGGCCACTCCGCTCGCGTAAATACGAATTCGGTGTTTACGGCGATGAACTGTTGCAAAACTACTTCCCGGCTGCATTCGGTCTGCTTCGCAACATCAAAGTATAACCGACTGACAACCATCAGTAGAAACTTGGCGAGCCCTAATCGGCTCGCCAAACTGGTAAAAAGAGTTTACCCGCCCACCACATAGGTGATTTATGAACAAAGTCAAGTACAAAAAGGGAATCAGCAACTTTGGCCACGATGGCAAAGAGTATCCCGCTGATAAGAATGGCGAAGCCGAAATGCCCGATGCTGCTCTTGCTGCAGCCATCGAATTTGGCGTGTTGGCTGGCCCGGATGAACAACCCGAGCAAGAAGCCAGCGGAAACGGCGGCGTTGATGAAGCGCTCGAAGCTGAAAAAATCGCTTTTGCCGAAGAAAATTCCGAGCGTCTGTTGCCAATTTTGAAAGGCACGGTGTTGGAAGTCATCGACGAATTGCCCAAGCTGAGCCTGCAAGAGCTGGAATTGCTCGGCAAGCTGGAATTGCTCGGCCAGAGCCGTAAAGGCATTGCAGAAGCAGTGGCCGAAGAAATCGCAAACTTCGACCTGCGCTAAGGGATAAATAACCATGACTGCTCTCTCCACCCTCGACGAAGTAAAGAAATACAAGGGAATGGCTACGTCCTCAGCGGACGAAGTTTTAACCATGTTGATCGATGCTGCTTCGTCGTTGGTGGAGGGCCATCTTGGTTATTCGCCTTTACAAGCCAGCTACAATGAATGGTTCAACGGCAAGAATCAGTCTGTTTTGATCTTGCCCAATCGCCCCATCACGGCGATTTCAGCCGTGGCAATCAACGGAAACGCTATCCCTGCATCCACTGCTTTTCAGGTGCCGGGATATTCGTTCGACGAAATTGGAATCTACCTGCGTAATTACACATTTGCGCGCGGGTTGAAAAATGTAAACGTTCAGTACACGGCTGGGTATGCCAGTTTAATCGCTCTCCCTGCCGCCATTAAGATGGCAGTAAATGAACTCGTCTGGACCAAGTATGCTTCGCGCGAATGGCTCGGATTCCGTAGTAAATCGCTGGCCGGTGAAACTACGACCTACGACACATCCGACATGTCAAAAACCGTTATCGGTTATTTGAATCGTTATCGCCGGGTGGTGCCAGTATGATCAAGTTCCAAGTTACCGGCACAGACAAAGCTATCGCCCAAATCACCGAGACTGGTAAGGGTATCGAACGCAGCATGCGCGATACCGTGGGCCGTCTTACTTTGAAGTTGCAACGTCGAGTCCGGGCTGAAAAACTGACCGGCCAAGTGTTAAAAGTCCGCACCGGCAATCTGCGCCGGTCGATCGATACCGCCGTCATTAACAACGCGAGCGGCTCCGTTGGCGTCGTGTCCACCAATGTGAAGTATGGCCGCGTACATGAGTATGGGTTCAGCGGAGGCGTAACGGTTAAGGCTCACTTACGCCGGGCCAAGACCGTATTCGGTAAGCAAGTGTCGCCATTCACCGCCAATGTCAGTTCACATACTCGCATGATGAACCTCCCGGAACGCTCATTCTTGCGGTCTGCTTTGGGTGACATGACAGAAGAAATTCAAATGGAATTGTTGGCTGCAGCCAATCGCGCCATCCGTGGAAGGGGCACAGCGTAATGGCCTACTCCCGCGAAGAAGTTTATGAAGCTCTGAAAACATCGATCGAAAATCTATCGCTGTTTTCCACCGTGTCTCGCAAATTGGCCATGTGGGACCAAGTTCCTACCGAGGAACAACCCTATTTGGGAATCAGCCAAGCCAACGAGACATCAGACATAGTTACCGGGTTGCCTGCTTGTTGGATTTGGAAACTTGATCTTTACATTTACGTAAAAGCAGTTGGAGACGAGTTGCCTTCAACAAAATTAAATAGTCTGCTTGACCAAGTGTGTGCCGCAATTAATTGCATGCACCCGGTCACAGGCAAAAACGACCTTGGTATGCCCGGCGTTGTCGAGTATTGCCGGGTGCAAGGCACCATCGAGACGGACGAGGGTACCCTTGGTGATCAGGCCGTCGCAATCGTACCAGTTTTAATTTACGTGGTTCAACAGCCCTAGGAGGGTATTATGTACACTTTCGGTTCAGGTTTTTTATACGGAATCCCGACCGCAGACTCTTCGGGTGCTGCGATTGCGAATCCGACCCCGGTGCCATTCGGCGTTTTGCAGGAAGTGTCACTTGACATTTCGTTCGAAACCAAAATGCTCCACGGCCAAAATCAAATGCCAGTGGCCGTGGGCCGTGGTAAAGGCAAGATGTCGGGTAAGGCCAAATTTGCGGATATTCGCGGTCTGACCTACAACCAGATTTTCTTCGGTACTTCATTGTCGGCCAACATTATCGCCGCTGTCAATGATATCACTGGCGCAACCATCCCCACCACGCCATTTGCCATTACCCCGACCGTTCCATCGTCCGGCACTTGGGCCCGTGATCTGGGCGTTCGCAATGGTGTGACCGGCGCTTACTTGACTCGGGTGGCGTCTACACCGGCAACTGGTCAATACAGCGTAGCGGCTGGCGTTTACACCTTCGCAGCAGCAGACACCGGCATTTTGGTGTTCATCAGCTACGAATACACCGCAACCAGTGCGACCGCCAAACAGTTTACCTTTGTGAACCAACCGATGGGCTACGCCCCGACGTTCATGATGGTTCTGTCCAACCCATTCCAAGGCAAAAACCTGCACATGCGTTTACCCCAGTGCATTAGCTCGAAAATGGCCATGGCGTTCAAGAACGACGACTTCAACATCCCAGAATTGGATTTTGACGCGTTCGCCGACGTCAGCGGTAACTGCTACACAATGGCAATGACCGACTAAGTAATACAACCCCCGATCTAAGGAGCAACCCCCATGATTCATGAAAAAGTAGTAGTCGAATGCCCCGGCACCCCATTCAAACTCGGCAAGCGCATGCTGATTCTGCCGCCTTTGTCGTTGCTGCAACTGGAAACCTTTGCCCAGCCGTTGGCTGAGTTTAAAGGAATCAGCGAAGGCATGAGTGGTGGTGACATCAAGCAAATCTCGATGATCATCGACATCGTACAAGCGGCGTTGTCACGCAACTACCCAGAAATTACGCGTGAGGAAGTCGGTGCGGATATTGATTTCGCATCCGCCATTCCTTCGATGAATGCTCTGGTCAAGGTGTCGGGCCTCGTCGATCGTGTTCCAGAGGAGGATAAGGGAGAACCGGGGGAGCGCTAGGCGAGGGCGAAACAGCTGTCAGCCGTATTATCAGTCGCATAGTCCAATGTACCGGACTATCGTGGCACACGGTACAGAACGAATTCGATATTCCTCGCGTCAAAGCAATGAACCGTTATTGGGCTAAACACCCGCCTTTACACTTGATGGTCCAAGAATATTTGGGCATCAAGCCAGCAAAAGAAAAGAGTCAAGAAGAAAGCAAGTTTGACGATCTAGTCAACTCGCAGCCGATAACAGAGGGGGCCTCGTGGATACCGAGTCAATCAGAGTTAGAATTGAGGCAGTCACTAACGGACTCTCTGCGCCCTTCGCCCAAGCAAAAGGACTCGTCAGCGAATTTACCGGAGGAATGAAAGATGCGCTCCGTGAGATGAGCGACGAGTCTAAAATTGCGATGAAAAACTACGAAGGCTCAGCAGAGCAATTCGGAAACATCGTACAGAACCGGTTCAAAGGCGTCAACAGCGCAATCAAGGGTGTTCAAGCGGCATGGGCCCAGTTGGCTGTAGTGGCAGCTGCTGGCCTGTTCGCCAAAAAGATGGTTGATGAAACCGTTCAAATGACGATGGAAAGCCAGCGCCTTGCGCGCGCTTTGAATATCGATGCAGCCGAGGCCAGCAAGTTGGCGCTCGCGATCGGTGACGTGTATGGCTCGACCGACTCATACATCGCCATGGTACAAGGCTTAAACCGCCAGTTACGCACCAACGAGGAAGGCATTAAATCGATGGGCATCGCCACGCGCGAAGCCAATGGCGAGTACCGTGATCAACAAGCCATCGTAATGGATGCATTGTCTGCTTTACGCGACTATAAAGAGGGCACCGATCGCAATCTTGCCGCGCAGCAACTGTTTGGGCGCGGAGTCGATGTAACAAATGAAATGTTGGCCCTGAATGAGGAGGGTCTGGAAGCTGCCCGCGTCAAAGCAGACGAATTGGGTTTGACCCTTGGCCAAGATAATGTCGAAGCCGTCAACGCTTACCGAGCAGCGATGAATGACGCGGGCGACGTGATTGATGGCATGGTCAAGGCGCTCGGCGATGCTCTTATCCCAGTGTTTACCGAATTGTTAACGCTGTTTGCTGATTATGGCCCTCAGTGTGTGCTAGTCATCCGGGGCGCGATCGGCGGATTGGTGTCTATTTTCCATGGTTTGTCCCTCATGGTGAAAATCGTGTTCAACATCATGGTCGCGTTTTTCACCTCGATCGCCGATTATGCCGACGCGTTTGGTAAGATGTGGACTGCGATTTTCTCGGGGGACTTTGACGCGGCACTCGCTGCCCGAGACGAATTGTGGAACAAGCTCAAGGGCAATGCCGGGGCTGCATTCGACCAGATCATGGCCGATGCCACCGAAACACGCGAGAAGATTTTTAACCTATTCACCACGAGTGCCCCCGCTGTTAAAGCTCCGGGCGAGGGTGGCGGCAAAGATTTCAAAGGCTATGAAAAACCCGGCAAGGACACGAGTGCTGCCGACGCGCGTAAAGCCGCAGCTGAGTTGGAGCGAATCCGGAAAGAGGAATTTCAGGCGTTTAAAGAACAGAAGGCAATGGAGCTTGAGCTTACTAAGCAGTCATTCGCTGAGCGCATCCGCATCGCCACCGAAGTGGCGGCGAAAGCGAAAGAGTTATTCGGCGAGGAATCAAGTGAATATCGCCGGGCGTCACTTGACATCCTGCGTATTGAACGCGAGAAAACAGCCGAGTTAAAGCGCATCAAGGCTGCACAGCGCGAGGGTGAAAAGGAAGCCGCTCTCGCTGCTGTTCAGTCTGCCGAATCCGATGCCAACTTCATGTTGCAGATGGAAGAAATTAACACCGGACAGCGCCTGCAGTTGCAAGCCGATTTTGAAAATCAGCGCTTCCAGATTGAACTTGAGTATTTGCAAGAACGTCTGGCCTTGATGGACATCGAAAGCGAAGCTTACGCCCAGCAATTGAACGAAATCGAAGCCCTCAAGCGTGAACATGACTTACGTATGCGGGAAATCGCTCACGCGTCGGCGCTCGAACAAGTTGAACCAATGATGGAGATGTTTGCCACGATGAAACAAGGCATGGCCGATACGCTGGCCCAGCTGATCACCGGGCAGTTAACTCTACGCCAAGCGATGAATCAAATTTTAACCCAGATGCTGCAATCTTTCACCCAATATCTGGCCAAGAAAATTGCAGCATCGAAATTGTTTGCGACGATCGAAATCGGTATCAACAAAGCAATCGCTGCCGTATTACGCATTTTAGGCATTCAGGGTGCCACACAAGCAATCAGCACGAAGGGTGCCGAGACCACTGCTAAAATTGGGCAGTCCGCCGCTTCTGCGGGTGCGGGCGCTGCCGAGTCGCAAGCGTCTATCCCTTATATCGGGCCAATCCTCGCGATCGCGGCAATGGCAGCTATATTCGCTGCTGTGATGGGCATGAAAAGCAAGGCAAGCGGGTCAACCCCGTCTGCTGCCGGTGGGTTCGACATCCCATCTGGTGTTAATCCGTTAACTCAGCTCCATGAAAAAGAAATGGTTCTACCGCAAGAGCAAGCCGACGCCGTCCGTAACATGACCGACGCCAACCGCCCTATCAGCCTATCGATTATGGCAATGGACGGTGACTCTGTGCGCCGGGTACTGATGGACAACCCAAGCGCCCTGCAAGCTGCACTTCGCCAGCTGGCACGTAGTGGAGCCAAACTCTGATGAGTAATGCGATCTTTCCAACTTTCATCGGCCTTAAATGGGGCGTACAAAAATCGCCCAATTGGAATTCGATGGTTAAAAAGACAGCGAGCGGTCGTACGTTTCGTTCATCATTCTATGCATACCCGATCTGGCAATTCAAGCTTTCGTTCGAGGTATTGCGCGCTAACGTTGCATATCAGGAGGTGCAAAATCTGATCGGCTTTTTCAACCAGCGTAAAGGTCGATTCGATACCTTCCTGTACGAGGACCCGGACGAGCATTCAGTAACCGGCCAAGTTATCGGCACAACCGTCAGTGGCCAAGTCGAATACCGCTTGGTCAAAAATCTGGGCGGATTCGTCGAGCCGATCGGTGCCGTGAATGGGACTCCAACAATTTACTTTGACGACGTCGCGATTTCGGCCTCGCTATATGACATTGATTCCAACGGGTATTTGATCTTCCACACGGCACCGCTGCCCGGACAGGTCATCAAATGGACTGGACAATATTACTACCGCGTAGCTTTTACCAAAGATGAATTGGATTTCGAACAGTTTATGAAGGACCTGTGGGAAGCCAAACGCGTTGAATTTGAATCGGTGATCACATGAAAACTGCATCCCCCGGCCTGATCGCTTTCCTCGGCGCGAATTCATCGTTCGTAATGGCCGATCTGTACACCATCCACACCATTTCCGGTGTGACTCGATACACGAATCACCAGACCAATTTGACGATCGATGGCAATATCTACCACGCAACCGAGCGCGACGGAGTGCCGCTCATTGAGCGCACCGGCATCCGGTCCATGCGTGGTACGGAAGTCGACTCGATGACAATCACGGTCACGGCTGGTATTTCACAAACCATCGAGGGCTTGCCTTTCATTGTAGCTGCTCTGGGCCACGCGCTCGATGACGCTACGGTCGAGGTAAGTAAGGCATTTTACAAAGATTGGGGCCAACCCCTCGAAGGGGTGACTCATTTGTTTTCTGGCCGAGTCGGTCCTATCGATGGCAGCCGGTCTCAAGTTAAAATTCAAATCTTGTCCGATCTTGAATTACTGAACATCAAACTTCCTCGCAACCTTTACCAGTCGCCGTGCCTGTACACTGTGTATGGCCCCGGTTGTGGTGTGCAACGCTCCGGCTTTGAGGTGTCGAGTGCCGTAGCCTCTGGCAGTAGCACGAGCTTGATCAATTCGGCGTTGTCGCAACCAGCCGGGTGGTTTGAACAGGGCGTCATGGTGTTCACCAGCGGTGTACTTGAAGGCACCCGCCGTACCATTAAAACATACTCGGCTGGCAGTTTTGGATTCGCATTCCCACTAGCGGTTGCACCAGCCATTGGCGACACCTTCCGCGTGAGCGCCGGTTGCGACCACACCGACACGTCGTGCGGCCCGGCGAAATTCAACAACAAAGCGCGTAATCGCAGTTACCCATACGTACCGGCCCCGGAGACTCCATATTAATGATCGACGAATTTAGCCAGCGTAACCATTTAATAGACGTTGCCCGGTCGTGGTTGAACACCCCATACCACCACGCCGGACGCATCAAAGGTGTGGGCGTAGACTGTGGCACCCTGCTGTCAGAAGTGTCCATGGAAACTGGGCTGGTCGAGCGCGTCGTAATAGAAGATTATGTGCACGACTGGCATCACAACCGCAGTGAGGAAAAATATCTAGGTTACGTTCAACGTTACGCGTACGAAATTGATGTTGCGGATATTGAAATTGGCGACATTCTCGTATGGAAATTTGGCCGCTGCTTCTCCCATGGCGCGATTTACATTGGAGAGGGCCGCATTATCCACGCCCTCCTGAATGTCGGATGTACCATGGACGAATTGAATAGCGAATTTTTCAAAGACCGCGAGTGTCGCGCGTTCTCTTTCTGGGATGCTCCATAATGGGCGGCACTACCATATCAACCAAAGCCGAGCGCATTAATTCGGTACAGCTGCAACAAAGCTCGCTCGGCCAGCCGAATCCGCTTATTTATGGTAAGACGCGCGTCCCCACCAACTTGTTATGGTATGGCGATTTCGTAGCCAAAGCCGTTACTACGACAACGGAAAGCGGCAAGGGTGGCGGCGTTAAACAAAAGAACACCACGTACGAATACTACGTCGCGTTTCAGGCTTCTTTTGGGCACGGGGTGGCGGTATCAGTCCCGACTGTGTGGGTTGGTAAACAGAAATTTGTCGGCGGCGCGACGTACAGCGGCACTGCCACTGTTACCGAGTTGAATTCAATTCCACTCACTGGTCTTGTGAAAGTTAGCCAGTACGCCCGGATTGTCAGCGTCCAGAACGTGTGGGCCTGCCAAGCCGTCAATGAAACGGCAGATGATCTATTGACCGATGGCGTTGAATATAGTCTGGTCGACGGTGTCCTTGAATTCGACCTTGTCGGGTTCCCCGATCTTTTGGGCCGAGCTATCCGGGTGGCATATACCTACTCCCAGACTGGGTTGGTCAGCGCACTGGCTGCCGCTGGTATACCTTTCTTCGCAACGGGCGGCGTCGGACAAGCGCCTTACAGCTATATGACCACCAAGCACCCCACCCAAGCGCTCGGTTACTCGGAGACGGCTCTCATTGGCGCTTCTGCCTATCGTCTGGACGATAGCGCCCAACTGCCCAACCATAACTTCGAAGTAATCGGCCGTCTGCAGTATCCCGGTAAGGATGATGCAAATGCTGCCGACATCGTTACCGACATCTTGACTCACCCAACTTCCGGGGCCAACTTCCCGGCCAAGAGCCTTGGCGATTTAGCTCAATTTTCTAATTATTGTCGCGCTTACGGGTTGTTCTTGTCCCCCGCTTATACCGAACAGCAGGAAGCACGCACAATGCTGGACGAGTTGATGATGGTATGCAATTCGGAGGTGGTGTGGAGTGAGAAGGTACTTAAAATCATCCCATACGCTGATACGGCAAAAACTGCTAACGGCGCTACATTCACCCCAAACGTGACCCCGATCTACGATCTGGATGATAGGCACTTTCTGGTATCCGGTTCCGAAGACCCGGTGAAATGCCGCAACAAGACGCCAGCCGACGCATATAACATCGTAACGATTGAAATTCTCAACCGTGCGCGCGATTACAACCCGGAGCCTGTTACCGCTCCAGACTTAGCCAGCATTGAAATTCATGGCCCGCGCCCAAAAGCTCCGATGCAAGCGCACACGATTTGCGATCTTGCTGTTGGCGCGAATGCCGCTCAATTGGCGCTCCAGCGCCAATTGCACATTACTAGCACGTACATTTTCAAACTCAGCTGGCAATTTTGCCTGTTGGAACCGATGGACTTGGTGACGATCACCGACGTCGGACTTGGTCTTAACAAAAAGCCTGTTCGAATCATTCAGATCGAAGAGTCTGAAAATGGCGATTTGACATTTGAGTGTGAGGATTTTCCGTCAGGTGTGGCCACTGCTACGCTCTATCCGACGCAGGGTGGCACCGGCTACGTCCCCGATTATCAAGTATCGCCGGGCAATGTTGTCACGCCGTCGCTATTTGAACCACCAATTGAAATGGCCGGTAAATCCGGCCTTGAGGTGTGGTGCGCCGTCACTGGCTCGGACCCGAATTGGGGCGGCTGCACTGTGTGGGTGAGTTATGACAACATTTCATATTCGAAAGTCGACGTGATCACGGGTGGTGCGCGCTATGGCTCACTCACTGGTTCCATTACGGCGGCTCTAAATCAAGTTGCTCCGGTTCAACTCGTTGGGCTTGGGGGGACGATAGTTAACGCCAGCGCAACCGACAGCGCGAACATGGCCACACTGTCATTAATCGAGGACGAATTAGTCGGGTATTCATCGGCAGCGCTTACCGGTACAAACGCTTACAATGTGACATTGCCGAACCGTGGCTTTTTCCATACAACGCCAGCGTCCCATGCCAGCTCGTCCCGGTTCGTGCGTATCGATGACCGTATCGTGAAATCCGGTCCGCTTGATTACTCGATGATTGGCCAAACGATGTACTTCAAATTTACGTCATTCAACATTTATCAGGCTGCTGAGCAAAGCTTGGCCGACGTGTCGGCATACAGCTACACCGTGCGGGGCAACATGGTTGCTTTACCTCCCTCCAATGTTACTGTTGGTAGTTACGTGTTGGAGGGCTACGGCCTGCGCGTAAAATGGAATAAAGTCGCTGATCAAGATGTTGACGTCTATGAAATCAGAGTTGGCGGAACCGATTGGGCCACTGCGACAAAAATCGCGCAGGTTAAGGGTGATAATTACTTGTGGGCAGTTCAAGTTGCGGGTACTTACACTGTCCGTGTCCGGGCGCTCGACTTCTTTGGTAATTACAGCACTGCCGATTTGGTGATTTCCGCAGTGATCGCTAACCCAACGGCGTCGAGTTTGATGCTGGCTTTCTCTGGTCAAGATGTCACTTTGAACTGGAGCGTAGTCACTGGGTCATTCGCTATCGATCGTTACGAAATCCGCACCGGGGCGAGCTGGGCCGCTGGCACTCCTGTTGCGATCGCGTACACGAACAACTACGCAGAGCGCGCTACGTTTGGCGGCAGCAAGACCTATTGGGTGGCCGCGATCGATGTGGCCGGTAACGTATCGACGCCGGTCAGCTCCAGCGCTACGGTTACAAATCCGGCCACAGTAACCGTGTCATCCGAGGTTATCGACAACAACGTGCTGTTGCGCTGGACCGATGCAACAGCCAGCCTGCCAGTGGTGCGTTACGAAATCCGTAAAGGCGCAACGTTTGCCGGCGGTACTGTTATCGGCGTCGAGTCGAACACACGCTTTTCTGCCTTCTTTGAACAAGTTGGCGGCACTTACACTTACTGGGTGCAAGCGACCGACAGCGCGGGCAACGTGAGCGTTGCTGCAAGCGTTGCGGTATTGGTCGCGCAACCGCCCGACTATGTGCTACGGTTGGACTTCAACTCGACGTTTAGTGGCACCAAGACGAACTGTTTTTTGCAGGACGGCAACCTGTTCGCCTGCGTTGACACGACCGAGACATTCGCCGCGCACTTCACGACCCGTAGTTGGGCCGGGCCGTCTGCCCAGATCAGCGCTGGGTACCCGCTGTACTTCCAACCCTCCCTGACGACGGGCTCCTATGAGGAGACGATCGACTATGGGGCAGTATTACCGGCAACTGGTATAGCCGCGACCATTGGCTATGTGGTAGAATCCGGTAGCGTCACGATTACCCCCAAGATATCGGTAAAAACGCTGGTTGGCGACCCATGGACTGATTATGCCGGTCAAGCGCAGATCGTAGCCTCGAATTTCCGATATGTAAAGATCACGTATGATTTCACATCAACGGGGGGCGATGACTTAATTCGCATCACAAATATCAATGTTAAACTCTCGTCCAAAATTCGATCGGATGCGGGGACCGGTACTGCCGTGTCGACCGATAGTGGCGGCACAACGGTTAACTTTGGTGTTGCGTTTATCGACGTGACCAGCATCGACATCACAGCGCTGTCCACTTCTGCCGTGATTGCTGTATACGACTTCGTTGATGTGCCGAATCCTACCTCATTTAAAGTTTTACTCTTCAACACGAACGGGACTCGCGTAAGCGGCCCGTTCAGCTGGTCCGCCAAAGGAATTTAACCATGGACTTTAGTAAACCCGTAACAGGCGACCTCTACACCGTATGGTCCAGCATTCTGATTGCCAATTTCACCGATCTTGGTAAAGGGCTGGACCCGGCATCGGTCACGATCACCGGCACCCCGCCCACGAATACGATTAGGTATAACGGCGCAACTTTCCGTTGGGAAAAATATAACGGCTCGTCATGGGTGGAATTAAACGCCAAGGCGTCCGTTGCTTATGACATCCGGGTCGCCACTGCTGATCAACTTAACGCGCAGTCGGCCAGCTACTACCGGGACGCCAGCAACATCAACGCCGGGACGCTCGCCGTAGCGCGCGGCGGTACCGGACTAGCTACTTATACCGTGGGTGACTTGATACAGGCGTCCGGAGCCACGACGTTGGCCGTGTTGGCATCGATCGCTACCGGCAACGTGCTGCTGTCGGGTGGCGTGGGCGCTGTGTCCTCATGGGGCAAAGTCGGCTTAACTACGCACGTCTCCGGGGTGCTACCCGCTGTAAATGGCGGTACCGGCCTGTCCAGTTTCGCTGTTGGTGATTTTATAACGGCAGCAACGACGACGACTTTGCAAACGCGCACCCCGGCCCAAGTCAAGACCGCTCTATCATTGGTAAAGGCCGATGTCGGCTTGTCAAACGTCGATAACACCAGCGATGCCGGTAAGCCGGTGTCAACCGCTCAGCAAACTGCGCTGGATTTGAAAGCCAACAAAACTTTAACTTACAACGTTCAAAATACCAACTACACGTTGGTGGCCGCTGATAACAATAAAGTGGTGGCGTCCGATGACGCAACCGGTAACTACAACTACACGATCAATACCGGCGTCCACGCTTCGGGCGACATTATTACGATTCAAAATGACAAAACAACCTCTGGCAATATCGTGTTAACACGCGGTTCCGGCATGGCATTGCTCAACGGCGTTGTTGACGCCAACATAACCGTTGGGCGTGGCGGTATAGTAACACTGCTGTTTAAAACAGGCTCCAGAGTTTGCGCCGTTGGAACGGAGATGAGCTAATGCCGATTCAGCAAATGCTACTTGGAGCCGCCAAGAAACCTGTAGTGCAGATGTCGTCTCAGAGCGTCAGCAGCATCGGCGGCGTAGTCACTTTCAAATTCGGCTCCAATGGGCAATTCAGCTATAGTGATGGCGGGGTTTACACTGACTTGGCAGCGCAGTGGCTGTCCCGGCTCTCAACTTCCGAAGCAGCAAAATATGAAATTCGCCGAACCCATGTTAGCGGGACAGCCAACGTTAGCGGTATGACGAGTGGCACATGGTACCCACTGAGTGGCTCGCCCGAAGTATTCATACAGAACACAGCACCAGCACCCTCCACACGCGGCAACACTTCAACTTACTTAATCCGAACAATCGTTGGCGCGGTTAACCAAGTATCGGTCAATCACACCGGCACCAGTGAAAATCCATAGGGAGGGGGGACATGAAATTAATAAGCGTTGACACGGACTCGGTCATCACGGCGTATCTGGCTGCGTCCGTTGGTTTCAGCTCGTTTGTAACAAAAACAATTCAATGGCCAGTGCTTGGGCCGTTTGTGTCTATAGTATTGGCCGCGCTGTGTGGTTCGCTTTTGGCGATGTCGATCAGTGAACCAGTGCGCCCGCGTAAGAAGATGTTCCGCAACTTCTTCGTTTATGCTTGTCTGGGCATCACATCAGTGTACATCTGGCCGCATGTGCCGGGGCTGGCGTGGACCGGAAAAATTCCGCCACCGGCATTGTCTTTGCCCACGGCTTTTCTTTTACAATGGCTGCTGCTGCCATCCATCGAAGCGGCGAAACGCGTTATTAATTCTTACAAGGCAGGAGGTGACAAGTGAACGGACTTTTCTATTTAATAACTCTGGCGTGTGCGATCTTGCTGTTTGTGATCGCAGTGGCCCGACTCAACGACATGGGCCGGACTACCCATAACGACTGGCATTGGTGGCTACGCCGTGCTGGCATGATAATCGTAGCGCTATCATCGGCACTGGCTGCTGCGGCCCCCGCCTACGGGCACCGGGTCACACTAGTCGAAGTCTCGATGATTCTCGGCGTCACATTTTGTTGGATAACTACCCCGAATCAGCCCCCGTTGTGGCGTTTTATCTTCAAGGGCGAAACCGGGCCGCACAACCGGAGAAAGACTGATGCGCCAAATCACTAAAATTGTGGTGCACTGCGCCGCGACTCCTCCCGACATGGACGTCGGGGTCAAGGAGATTCGCAGTTGGCACCTTAAACGTGGCTTTACTGATATCGGTTATCATTTCGTCATACGGCGCGATGGTACGATCGAGAAAGGCCGTCCCGTGGAGCAAATCGGCGCGCACGTCGAAGGCCACAACAAAAATTCCATCGGCATCTGCTTGGTGGGCGGTTGTAAACGAGTCGGTAAGACTCTGGCAACCGAAAACAATTTCACCCCGAAGCAATTCGACGTTCTGGCAGAATTGCTCAAACAGCTGGAAGCCAAGTACCCCGGCGTGAAATTTTATGGACACCGTGATCTGAATCCGGGCAAGGATTGCCCGAGCTTTAGCTTGAAGGATTTCATGATTGCGCGCGGCTGGACACGGGGGTGGGTATGACTCTCGCTACCAAGCAGCTTGAATGGACTCTCGAAGGTGTTGCCCTATTGGTGATTGTAGTACTCGCGTGTATTGGGGGTTACTTATACTTCCACTACCGTGACGCCGCGAAAGTCAACGGGGCGACCGTAGTGGAGCAAGCGGGAACGGCAAAAGCTACATCGGAAATACAAACCCAAGTGGGGGCCGCTCTCAACGATGCATCGAAAGACACAACGGCAGCTACGGCTGCAAAGGCTGGTTATGAACGCAAAAAGCGCGATATCGTGTCTACTGATCAGAGCGCTGCTGATTGGGCTAATAGCGCTGTCAATGTCAAGCTGCGGAATGCAGCGCGTGAAAGTCGCGAAGCCCGCGACCGATCTGCAGATTTTGAAACTGGGCGTCCACGCGCTGACGGAAGAGCGCCACCCGACGGGTGAAATTCAACACCCAGACCAAGCCGTTACTAACGGCGAGTTGTTGGGGGTGGCGATCGATCTTGACAACACCAACTGGCTACAAAACAGGGACAAGGCCCGGCTCCGAAAATTCGTTGACGACTCAGTCGCCGTGATCGCGGAAAGCAGAGCAGAAGTTTGCAATTGGTTGAATTTGGCGTGTAAGCGAAGGCGCAAGGCGTCACTGGAGCCGTTCAAACCTCCAGAGTGACCGGGGTGCAGGAAAGGGGACCTACCGTTCGTCGGACGACCAACGGTAGGTACTTGCAAAACGATCAAAGGCGTGTTTTAATTTCTCCACGGTCGGGATTTCCGGTCGTAATAACCAATAACGTAACCACTGGAGAATACCCTCATGAGCAACAAAACTGCAAACTACAAGGGCGAAGTTGTCGATGTCATCAGCACCAAAGCTGGCTGGACCACCATCCAACTCGAAAGCGGTACCATCAAAAAGGTGCGCAACGGCGACCTGAAAGTCAAAGAAGCCAAGGCTCCGAAGGCCGCGCCCACCAAGACCCCGAAAGCTGCCAAGGCTCCGAAGGCCGCTAATAAAACTGACGACGGCGATACCCGTCTTGTCAAGGCCAAGCTCGAAAATTACGTCCGGGTCAAGAATGAAGGGCGTGACGGCGGCGTCAACGTTGACTGCGACGACAAAGTCGCGAAGTCGCTGCGCAACCTCGACCTGAAAGGCATCTACGCCGAAGCCGCCCGCGCCACTGGTGAAACTCAAAAGGCACTGGGTGAGCAATACCAACATCTGAACGTCGGCATGCAACGCATGGTTCTGGGCAATCGCATCCGGGGTGCCGCATCGGCAGCCGCTGCAGCCAAGGCGAAGTAAGCAAATGTTCTACCAAGTCTGCCCGGCCTAACCAGTCGGGCAGCGTCTTATAAAGAATAAAGGACCAACATGAAACTTTCATTCGAAGGGCTCCGCTGCGAGCAGACGCTTACCAAGAACGGCGAATACCGCGTATGCCTAGAACCACCGGCACACTTGGTCTGGGTGGCGGACGACCGCCGCGCGTGGCTGATGTGCGACAAATGTGCGCGGCAATTCCCACAGTCGCCCCGGCTCGTGGCCGTGGGCGATAACTCCAAGCTCACCGGCCCTGCTCCGGCTGTCAAGAAGCCTGCCGATAGTGTGACCGGGATGCTGATGGGACTCGACGCCAAGGCCGCGATCGATAAGGCGATCGAGCTGTCCGGGGGCGCGTTTACGGCCAAGGAACTACGAGCCGCGACCAAGGGCATGAACAACGGCCTGACCCGGATGTACCTTGGCAACAAGCTCCGGGCGTGGTACAAGCGCCAGCCGTGATACTCTCGACCCCCGCCTGTGTGTACCTCCGGGCGGGGTGATAGTCACACGGCCTGATGACAACGGGAGCCCCGAGGAGACACTCAAGGCTCGGGGAGCCACTGGCATAGCGGCCCTCCGGGGTGACGGGGACGCGCCCGGCGACTCGGCGGCAGGCTGGGCACTCCGGACCCTCCCTCATGACACGCCCACGCGAGCGTACGCACCCGATACAGCTGTGACTATGTGACTATCTCCCCGGCACAACTTGCAGCGGCTTGCAGCCTCATCGCTCCGCCACCCATCACATAGTCACACCGGGGCCACAGCCCGCGTCCCGGACGGCCAAGAGCCGTGATTATCTCCCAAGAGCAGGGTATCACAATACACACAGCCTCGCCCGCGTGATACGTTTCTCGGGTGCGTACGTGTGATCGCGCTCGTACGTACGACCCCACACAATCGGTGCCGTTTGGACTGGCGGGGTGTCGCCCGGTGTGGTATACTGCGTCCATAGAGCATAGCTGACTGGGGATTTACAAATGATCGACGAGCAGAGCGTTAAACGCTTCGCTACATTGTTTAGGGGAAACGACCGCTCGTTTGGGCAGTGGGACCCGGCTAGGCATAAGGACAAATCTTCTCGCACGGAGAAGTCTGCCTACAAGCTCGACCATTTCGAGCTGCATTTAAATGGCGCTGTCGGGCTCGGCATCGTCCCGATCCGTGACGATGGTATGTGCATGTGGGGTGCGATCGACATCGACAACCACGGCCAAACTGTTGACACCGACATCAAGGCGGTTGAAAAGCGAGTTGCCGAGAAAGAAATGCCACTGATTGCTTGCCGCTCCAAATCAGGTGGCGTCCACTTGTACTTTTTCGCATCGGAGCCGGTCAGGGCCGAAATCCTGCGCAAGGTGTTGCAGCGCTGGGCTGCTGAACTGAAAATCGACGGCGTTGATTGCATCTACCCCAAACAGGCGCGGTTGGCCACCAACGACGAAGGCGTCAAAGCTCTTGGCAACTGGATCAATCTGCCATATTTTGACGCCGAGAACACGCCGCGATACGCGGTCAGTAACGGCAAGCCGGTCAACCTCGACTCGTTCCTGTCGATGGCCGAGTCGATCGCCGTCGATACAGCCGGGCTGAATAAGCTGTTTGGCGACGACACCACCCAAATGCCGCCATGTATGCAAGCTCGACTCCGGTCGGGTGGGTTTCAGGGTGGCGAGCGTAACGACGGCGTGTACCAATGCGCCGTGTACTGCCGAAAGAAAGACCCCGAGACTGCGCGTGACGCCGCGCATGATTTATCACAGCGCTTCATGCTCGACAACCCGTTACCATTCAAAGAGCGCGATAAGACGATCAGGTCGGCCATGGGCCGCTCGTACAACTATAAGTGCGAAGTGTTCAAGGATGTTTGTGATCGGGAGGCTTGCCGTAAGCTAAAATATGGCATCAGCGAAGCCGAATACGAGAACATGGGCAAGCGCGAAACCATGCCGGTGTTCAGCAATCTGGTCAAATACCACAACTGCGACCCGGTCAGGTTCGACCTAACTGTTGGGCTTGAAGAATCCGCGCGCAAGATCGAGGGCCTGACGATCGATGTCCTGTCCAATTTCAGCGAACTGCGTAAAGAGATCATGGTCAAGACCCATGCAGTGTTACCCCGGCTCAAGGGTGATGAGTGGGACCGGATATTAAATGACCTGTTCGCGTCGGTATCGGTCGAGGAAATCCCCGAGGACTCAACGCCTGAGGGCATCGTTAAAACCCGCCTGATAGAGTTCGCGCGCAAGGCCGATCTGAACTCCGACGGCACCGATCACAAAGACCGCACCGCTTTGCTGCGTGGGGTGCCGGTGGTGCAGCTGCTCGAAAACGAGTTGGTCGTCCTGTTCAGGCATGTCGATTTTGTGGCATACCTGCAGCGGACCAAGACCGACTTAATCAAAAACAAAGATTTATGGTTCAAGGCCAATAGGAACATGGGCGTTAAAAATGCCCGCGTCCGAGTCGGTAAACAAGTAATCAACGTCTGGTACGTAATGGTTGACGGACTACAAGAGGAGAGACAAGATGTTCCAAACTTCAACCCCGAGTACTAAGATCGATTACAACGATGCGAATGGCCGGTTCATATTTACCGTCCAGTCATGGGACATTGGCCGCGTCCGTGGGCTACCCAATCGACGCTGGGATGCGCGCCGTAAGACTTGGTCAGCCCCGGCTATCCGGGCGAATGTCGAGTACATGGCGGCGATTTATAAGTCCAACGTCGAGTACTCGCCACTGGCCAAGGCCAAGCTGGAGGAGGCTCAGATTAAGCGCACACACATGCACCGGCCATCGGCATTCCCGGCTTGGTACAAGTTCAAGAGAGAGCCACGGAAGGCCCAACGCGCGGCACTCGAAGCGACGTACGGGCTGGAGGCATCGGGCCTCATTATGGACATGCGTACCGGCAAGACCAAAGTGGTCATCGATACGGCGTGTGCTTATCGCATGGAAGGTAAAATCCAATCGGTCGTGCTGATTTGCCCGCTGGGCCTGCGTAAAAACTGGATTCGTGAGTTTGCCAAGGACGCCACGATCGAGATCGATTACCACCTGCTCGACACGAGTGACAAGGGCAAGGCTTTCGAAAAGTGGCTGCACAAGCCGCATGACTTCAAGTGGCTGTTGGTCGGCGTCGAATCTTTCGCATCCGGTTCTGCTGATAAGTTCGTCGAGCGATTCATGTTGGCCAAGGGCCCTATTTACTGCCCGGTTGACGAGTCAAGCAAGATCAAAAACCATGCTGCCGAGCGCAGTAAAAGGGTAGCCGCGAAACGGAAAATCACCAAGTATCGGCAGATCATGACCGGCACCCCGATTGCCAAGGGCCCCATGGACCTGTTCATGCCGTTTGAATTCCTCGACCCCGACATCATAGGGCTGGGGGATTTCTACAGCTTCCGCAATCGCTACGCTGTCATGGGCGGGTACGAGGACCGGGAGATTATTGGGTACAACAACATGGACGAGCTGATGGAGTTACTCGCCCCGTTTGTTTATCAAGTGCGCCAATCCGATGTGATCGATGTTGCCGAAAAAGTCAGAGTCCTGCGTGAGGTCGAGCTGTCGCCAGAGCAGAAGAAATTCTACAAGCAGATGCGACGCGATAAGCGTGTCGATTCGGCATGTGGCGATAAGTCGTTGATCACCCAAAACGTGCTGGAGCAGATGCTTCGATTACAAGAGATTTCCGGTGGCTTAATCAGCTACGCCTACACACCCGAGCAGATTGACGAGATGAAAGAGCGCGGAATCCGCAAACCAGAGAAGTTTTGGCGCGAGAAAATCCCCGGCCCGAATCCGAAATTGGTCGAGCTGCTCGCTTGCTGTGAGGAATACGAAGGTCAAACGATCGTATGGTGCACGTACAAAGAAGAGATTTACATGGTCACCGAAGCGCTGCGCGACAGGTACGGCGTGTCGCAGGTGGTCGATCTACACGGCGATGTTGACGAGGCACAGCGTGACATTAACGTTTATGAGTTGTTCCAGAAGAAGAAGGCGCGGTTTATCGTTGGTAACGCTGCAACTGGCGGCATGGGCTTGACCATGGACATCGCGGAGAATGAGTTTTACTTTTCCAACACGTTCAACTTTATTGATCGCTTGCAGAGTGAAGAGCGCGCAACTGCAGAGGGCAAGCGCGGGGTGATCATTGTTGACATCGTGACTCGCGGCACTGTGGACAACACGATCTTGGAAGCGCTAGCAGCTAAGAAAAACGTCAGCGATTACGTGCGCCAGTCGATCGATGATAAGCGGGCCGCGATCGCGGCGATGCTTGGCGATTTGGACTTGACATGACGACCGGCATACTGTATACTAGGCACTAGAGAGCATAGAGGACTACCATGAATCAGAACGGACGTAGCCGGGTTTTTGTTACGCAAGAAAACACGTCGCTCAATTACACGACCGCTGAACAATTCGGCGACATCACATTTATGTCACGCGATGATTACTCGCCAATTAAAAATTCGTTATCAAACGAAAAGCTGCTGGCCGAGCTGCAACGCCACCTTAAATCGTTTGACATCGAGCGCGATTACATCGTTGTAACAGGTTCACCAATCGTAGCCGCCGCAGTGTTTCTGCTGCTGGGCCGTTTCGGCTACGCCCACCGGGTCAATGTGTTGCGTTGGAGCAACCGTGACCACACGTACCAACCAATAACCATAGACATAACTGGAGTTAACTCATGAGTGACCAAGAACAAACCGCCAACCCGTATGCAGCATTCGAAGCCAAGTACGGCTCGCTGTCAACGGTCGATGTAATTCGCGAGATGCACAACATCCGCATGCAAAAGGACGCGCTCGAAGATCAGGCCAGCGAGCTGGGCAAGCACCACCGCTACCTGTCCGAAGTCCTGATTCCTACGCGATTCGACGCGGACGGCATAAAAATCCTCAAGATCGACGGCGTTGGCCGTTGCAATCTGCAGTCGGACATGCAAGTCTCGGTTAAAACTGGTAGCAAAGATGAAGCATGGGAATTCCTGCGCGACACTGGCCGGGGCGACCTCATCCAACCACAGGTGAACGCGTCCAGCCTCAAGGCCAGCTGCAAAAAGGCACTGCTCGCGGGCGAACCGTTCCCAGAAGAGCTGTTCAACATCAACCCGATCACGCGCGCCGTGATCACCAAAGCTTGATTTATAAGGAGCGCGCTCGCTGAAAATCATGAGTTCTCCTAGTGTGCAGCCGGGCCTCGAATCCCCGGCACTGAACCGAGCGGACAGGCACACAATCACCGGAGGCTAATGCTCCTTTCCCTTTCACCGGCTCATCAGCGGTCCTGATGTAGAACATAAAACCGACTATAACGCAGGAAATAAGAACATGAACACGAAAGCAACAGCGAAAAAAACCACCGAAGTCGCAGTACAAAATGAAGACCTCACCAGCGCCAATCAAATGCCCGCATATTTGCAGGAACAAGTTGGCTCTACTCGCGGTCGCGAGGAAGTGGGCGTCGAAGATTTGGTCATCCCGCGTCTCGAAGTGGTGCAGGCCCTCTCGCCCTGCCGTAAAAGGACGGACCCGGCGTATATCGAGGGTGCCGAGGAAGGCATGCTGTACAACAACGTCACCCGCGAGCTGTACGGTTCCGAAGTGGTCGTTATCCCGGTATTTTTCCGCAAGGAATGGCTCATCTGGAAAGACCGCAAGAAAGGCGGCGGCTTCCGGGGTGCTTACCCCAACGAGCAGGAAGGCAAGGCAGCACTCGACGAACTGGAAAGCTCGGAAGATTTCGACTTGGTCGATACCGGCCAGCAGTTCTGCTTGATCATGAAAGGCAACGGCAAAGCCGAAGAAATCGTCGTTTCGATGTCAAAATCGAAAATGAAGGTTTCGCGCAAATGGAACAGCCTTATCCGGCTGGCCAACGGCGACAGCTTCTCCCGCGCTTACATCATCAAGGCCGTGCCTGATAAAAACACTAACGGCGACGAATATCACAACATCGATGTCGCTATTGCGGGTTATCCTTCACAGGAATTGTACCAACGTGCCGAGCGTCTGTACGATCAGATCACCTCTGGCAAGGCTACGATCGACCGCGCCGTTGACCCGGTCGAACCCGGCAGCGACAAGGGCAAAACCGAATATTGATGCAACCCCCGAAACCCCGGCAATTGCCGGGGTTTCTTTTACAATAGAGAATAATCATGGAAGCATTTTCAATTTTCGGACCTCCGGGCACTGGTAAAACCACCGAGATGTTGAACCGGGTGGAGCAGGCCAAGGAACGCGGTTTCGACCCCGATAAGATCGGATTTTTCTCATTCACGAAGGCCGCGACCAATGAAGCGTTAAAGCGCCTTGGCCTGCGACGCTCTGACCGCATCAGCACCCTGCACAGTCTGATGTTTAGATTGAACAACCACTCGACCATGTCAGTGGTGGACAGCTTCAAACTCAAGCAACTGGGCCTCAAGATTGGCATTCCATTTGCGCAATACTCGACCGCCTCCGACACCGGGGAGCAGATGGAAGAAGGCGACCACTATGTATCGATACTTAATAAAGCAAGAAACCAACTTAACACTGACCTTCTATCAGCTTACAATGATTCATCGCGGGAGGGTTCTTTTATCCAATTCGAGTATTTCGCCAAGTCCTACACCGAGTGGAAGCGGAGCAACGGCTATATTGACTTCACTGACATGCTGGAAGCTTACGTCAAAAATCCCCGGAACCACGGTGCAGAATGCCTGTTTATCGACGAAGCACAAGACCTTAGCAATCTCCAATGGCTCGTGTTACGTACCATGCTTAAGTACCCACAAGTTAAAGAAGTACACATCGCGGGCGATGATGATCAGGCAATTTACGAATGGTCCGGAGCCAATACCCACGGCATGGCCGAATTTGAGACCGAATACAACGCATCGCGCACGGTACTGGGCCAATCATGGCGTGTACCGGCTGAGGTCCATAAACTGGCGCTCGATGTCATCGGGCGCGTTGGTCGTCGCGTGGACAAAGTTTATCTCCCCCGTACTGAGCCCGGCTTGGTCCGACGATTCAATCATTTTGACACTAAACAAATCAAACACGGCGACGATGTCCTTATCCTTTGTAGAAATTATGTTGTCCGCAAAGAAATAGAAGAGGCGATGATCGCCGATCGCATCCCGTACAGCAACGATGGCGGCAGGCCCGGCCTATATGACACCAAATACGCCGACGGTATCCGCGCGTTTAACAAGCTCAAGCGCGGCGACGACATCGGCCAGATCGAACTGGACAAGATGATCGCGATCGCGGACAACCGGACCAAGTCCGAAATCCTTGCGCGTGACTTTGCCCCGATGCTAAAGCGCGGGGCGATGCGCTCGTTTATAATTCCGTACAGTCTGGTCGATTTTTACAAAGACGCTGATCTCGAATTACAGCCGACTATTAAAATTTCAACCATCCATTCGGCCAAGGGCCGGGAGGCTGATCACGTCGTGTTGCACACCGGGCTCACAGACAAGACTGTCAACGAGATCGACAAAAACCCGGATGCTGAGGCCCGCGTTTGGTATGTCGGGGTGACACGTGCCAAGCACCGGCTCGACATCATCGAAGGCGAAAAGGCGTACGACCTGTGAAGTTTCCCGATCTAACCCAATACGGCGCGGTCTGTCTCGACGTGGAAACCACCGGCTTGCAGTGGTGGAAAGACAAAGTCTTCGGTATCGCCATCAGCGCTGACGACCGGGATTGGTACTTCGACATCAGGAAGGAGCCCGAGTGTCTCCCGTGGCTCCGGGAGCAGATTCCTCGCGTCTCCCGGTTGGTTAATCACCACATTAAGTTCGACGCCCACTTCTGCCGGGGGCTTGGCATCCACTTCCCGGAGGACCGGCTCGTATGCACGATGGTACGGGCCGCGCTGATCGACGAACATCTGTTGACCTACGATCTCGATTTCGTTGCCAAAAAGTATATAGGCAAGGGCAAAGACACGACCATCTATGAAAAGTTGGCCGAGCTGTTTGGCGGCAAGCCCACCAAAAACGCGCAGATGATGAACCTACACCGGGCCCCGGTACAGCTGGCAGGAACATACGCCAAGCAGGACACGCGCACGACGTTGGAGCTATACCACTGGCAGGAAACTGAGATTATTCGGCAAGAGCTGGAGGAAGTCGATCTTCTTGAACGGCAGTTAATCCCGGTTTTGATCGACATCGAGTATTACGGCGTCAGGGTCGATGTCGATGCAGCCGAGAAAGCGATCAAAACGATCGATAAAGAAGCTGTTAGGATGCAGAAGGATTTGAACGATCTGGCTGGATTCGCCGTAAATCCAAATCCCAGTGGTTCGATCAAGCAGCTATTCAATCCAACCAAGAATGACGCGGGTCTATGGGTGCTGAATGACGGCACGATCGCCGAGCCAACGGACGCCGGGGCGGCGTCGATCGATGCGGATTGCCTGCGCCGGATGAGGCACCCAGCAGCGTCGATGATTCTCGAATTACGGCAAATGCTAAAAACGCGTGACACCTTCCTCAAAGGCCACATCCTTGGCAACCAGCTGGATGGCGTCGTACACGCGAATTTTAACCAGACCAAGGGTGACAATGACATGGGCACCGGCACCGGTCGCCTGAGTTGCAACGCACCGGCACTTCAGCAAATTCACAAGCGCAATAAACTCGTTGCATCCGTCGTGCGCGCGCTGTTCCTCCCGGACGATGATCATGACTGGGTGTGTAATGACTGGATGCAAATGGACTTCCGGGTATTCTCCCACTACGTCAACGATCGATCGATTTCGGAGTTGTACGCAAAAGACCCGTTGACCGACTTCCACCAACTGACCGCCAACATGACCGGGCTGCCGCGATCGGCGACCTACTCGGGCGAGCCAAATGCGAAGCAGATTAATTTGGGCTTGGTGTTTGGCATGGGCAAGGGTCGATTGGCTGAGGAAATGGGGCTGCCGTTCACAGTCGAGCCTAATGGCCGGGGCGGTACGTGGCTCAAACCGGGGCCGGAAGCCGAGGCCGTATTTGATCAGTATCACTCGGCTATCCCCGGCATCGGGTCACTCCTGAAAAATGCGAGCAGTGTGGCAAAATCGCGCGGATTCGTGCGCTCCATCTCCGGGCGGCGTCTGCGCTTCCCGCGTGGCCAGTTCACACACAAGGCCGGTGGCCTAATTTTCCAAGGCTCGGCAGCCGACGCGCTGAAAGTAAAACTCGTCGAATTGCACACCTACTTGAAGTCGTTGAAGGATGGCTCGCGATTGGTACTTAACGTGCACGACGAATTCGACACGTCAATCCCGAAAGGGCAGACCGAAACGCACAAAGAAATCAATCGCCTGCTTGAAGATTTTAATTCCGAGCGGGCCCGCTACAAATTCAGAATTCCGGTGCGCACTGACCAAGGCATCGGCCCTAACTGGTGGGAAGCATGCAAATAGATAACGAGACAGCAACAAAAGATCAGAGGACCAACGAGGACATCGTTGCCCAGAACGCTGTTGCTGACCGCGAGCACAAGCTTAAACAGCTCGCACAGGCGCAGCACACAGTCAATTCCGGCTACTATTTGAAAGAACTGGCTATCGCAACAAAAATGTATACAAACTCACTTATAAAGGGGCGTAGAGATGAAGTACCTGACGGCGGCAGTAAAGTTGGTCAGCGGTGGCTTGGCAGCAGTTTTCCTGATATTCATACCTATGGCCCTTTTGGGCCTCGTTACTAAATTCGTTTACTGGTCGTTCATGGTCGGGTGGTCGTTCATGGTCGGGTGGTCGTTATGGTAGGCTTTGGCAAAAAACCGAAGGACAAGCCGCTTGACCCGGAGTCACAGGCATGCTATACTGGGCCTGTCATAACGAATAGAGAACCCACGATGTCCAAAGATAAACTATTTTCAGTAGTTGCGTACATTTTTATATTACTGGCGATCTTGGTCGTTTCATACATGGACTACCAAGACGAGCTGGTCGAGCAGCGCAACTACTGCAACGCTGTTGAAATGAAGCTGCTCCCCGACTACAAACACATTTATGAATCCGAGTGCTTGGCACTCGACCAACCGGAGAAAAAATGATGCGCCAAGCGTATGGAATAATCGATTTACAATTCGGCTCCACCGGCAAGGGCCTACTTGCTGGCGTCTTGGCCGAAAAGCGTCTGCCCGACACGATCTGTACGGCGTGGGGTGCCAATGCTGGGCACACTTACATCGACGTCAACGGCAACAAGTTCGTGCACACCATGCTGGCCAATGGCATCGTGTCGCGCAACTTAAAGCGCATTCTTATCGGCCCCGGCTCCATTATCGACCCGGTTAATCTAAAAGCCGAAATCGACGCCAACCCGCTTTGGCTGGCCGGTGTTGATATTCTCATCCATCCGAATGCCGCGATCATCGACCAGCGCCATCGTGATCTGGAAGCCGGGCCGATGACCAAGATCGGTTCCACCAAAAAGGGAGTAGGCGAAGCCGCCATCCATCGCATGCGCCGCAACCCGGATGACATGAACACGGCAGCTGTCCACGGCGTGAATGTCGAAAAGGTTAGTCACCCCCTGCTATTTAGCAATGGCCTTGGCTCTTTTGTATGTACGATTGAGGAATACAACAATGCACTTGACCGATCCCGAATCCTCCAAGTCGAGGGCGCGCAGGGCTACAGCCTTTCAATGTATCACGGCTTCTATCCTTATTGCACGAGCCGCGATGTCAGCACTGCGCAACTCTTTGCGGATTGCGGTATCCCATGGTCGCTTGCTCGCGGATTTGAGTCGATCGGCACCGTCCGCACGTACCCGATTCGGGTCGCGAATCGGTACGACAAGGAAGGTCATCAAGTCGGCTGGTCCGGCCCAAGTTATCCCGATCAACAGGAAACGTCATTTGCGGCATTAGATCGCGTGGTCGAATTGACTACCGTGACCAAATTGCCACGCCGCATTTTCACGTTCTCGATGCAACAATATCGGGACGCGGTCAGGCAGTGTGGCGTCGACTCGGTGTTTGTAAATTTTGCAAACTACCTCAAGACCCCCGAAGCCGTGGTCGAGTTCATCAGCCTGCTGAACAACGACCGGGATGCTGGCGGTGCTCGCGTCCGATGGGTTGGCATGGGCCCCGGTCACGACGACGTGCTTGACTTGCAAGCCTTCGGTTACAGCGCCGACTACCTGCGTAATTGGGCAGAGCATATGCTCCGTGTTGACGCCGAGCGCAGGAGCCGCGATCATGAGTCCTAATGCCGCCTACTACGCCAAGCACGGAGAGCGAACCCGTCATGAACGTCGGAATCAATACCAAGAGCAAAAGGCAATTGTACTACGCCACTACGGCGGGGAATGCGAGGGCTGCGGCGAAAATGAACCCGATGTCCTAACTGTGGACCATATCGAGGGCAACGGAGCCGAGCATCGCAAAGAAGTCCC
>ERZ650303.13-NODE-13-length-53520-cov-6.277864_pt1 | contig 53520 bp, 53 predicted proteins | sample MGYA00376239_ERZ650303 | MGnify/ENA primary metagenome ERZ650303 (study PRJEB26733, sample SAMN07839262) | wastewater metagenome | biome: small river; feature: stream; material: water | place: USA: North Carolina | collected 2016-04-05 ... | reverse complement strand
GTCTTAGGTCGGCGCGGATGTGATCGGTTTTCCGCCCACGGGCAATAAGGGGGGGTCATGACCGACAAGAAACCCAACCGCATCAGCGAAGACGGCCTTGCCCCAATCTCCCCAAGAATCTCCCCAGGAATCGCCCCGGCCTACTTGGGCCAGGCCTCCACCAGCCGGCGGTGCCTGCTGGCGCACTCGGCGTAGGCCTTGGCCGCCTCCACACCCCAGCGCAGCACCGTGCCGGCCTGGCCGTCAGCGAGTGGCCGAAGCGGCGGGCACTGGGTGGCCAGGGACGGCGGGATCTCCGGTAGTGGCGATGGCTGCATTGAGGACGCGCACGCCGTCGTCAGACAGGCAAGCACGATCGCGGAACTCGATCTGGGTGACAACACGCTCCACCTCCGTGGTGATGGGGACGAACTGGGTTTGGATGGTGGTCTTGTCGACCTCGTGGGCCTTGGCCCCTGCATTCGCGGCCTGCCGGCGCATCTTCTCGCGCTCGTGGGAGTCCTCGATCGCTTCGAGCTTGGCGCTGTCGAACCGCCAGGCCTGGACCTTCCAGGCGGTACCGAAGGCTGCGGCAGCGGACACCGCGGCGACGATGATGTAGGTGTTGATCATGGCTTTGGCACCGGCATGGGGCAGTCCTTGGGCCAGTGCCCGACCCTGCCGCAGCGGGCGCAGAACGGGCTCATGCCAGGCCCTGGGTGTAGGTCACACCCCCATTCGAGAAATGAGCAGTCAACACCTGATTGCGGCGGTTGGCCGCGAAGCTCACATGCACCCACGACCCCTCGCAGATCAGCTGGTCGAACCGGATCGCCGAGGCGTGCTGAACGAGTAGCTCGCACACTTGGCGCGGGGACCCATACCCAGGCGCCACGAAGTCGCATGCATTGCCGGTCAGGTGCTGACTGCTGGGCGAGCCCTTGACGGCGGCGTTCAGCAGTTTGCCCCTGTACCCGCTCTTGACGACCACGGGAACCCCAAGCAGGTCGCGGATGCGCTGCATGCCCGGGATCAGGATGTTGCACAGGTTGGCCACGGCAGCCTGATCGGGCGTGTTGGCCAGCCCGAGGCGCTCGGCGGTGTCGCTGGACGTGAACTCGCTCAACACGAAGTTGGCGGTGACGGCGGTTTCTTTCATGGCTTGTCCTTCACGGGGCCTTGGACGATGAACTTGGCCACCAGTCCGAGCGCCGATAGCGCACCGGTGCCCTTGGCGACCCACTCCACCGGCAGGAACGCCAGAAAGTCAGCCGGGAAGGTCATCCAGGTGGCAACGATGCCGGCCGACAGGCCCAGCGCGATGGTTGACCAGTCGCTCAGGCGTGAGCGCCAGTCCTTGACAATTCGGCGCTTCACGCGCGCCGCGATGGTCTTGTTGGGGTCGAAGGTCATCGAAGCTCTCCAAGGTCTGAATCCAGCGCGCCCGGGCTGGTCGGCTGGGTGTCGGGGCACTCCATGTCGGCGGCGGGGAAGTCGGAGTCGAACACGTCCAGCGGCTCCTGCACGTCGCGCCACCACTGGACGAGTCGGACCCACAGGGTCATGGTTTCGTCCGGTCCTGCCGGTCCTGGCGATCCCGCAGCGCGATCACGTTCTGCTTGATCTCGGCCAGCGATTCGCGGATGGCGCCCATCTGGTCGCTGTTGCGCTGGTCCTGGCCGGTGTCGCGCAGTTCCTGAGCCTTGCGCGACTCCTCCAGCACCACGACGCGCTTGTCCAGCGTGCTCCAGGTCACCGTGCCCACGCCGATGAAGCCGATGAAGGTCAGGATGTGCCCCAGGTTGATGGTCTTGTCGAAGCGGACGCCGCCTCGATCGGCCTGCCGGCGCTCCTCGCCGGTGTACGGTTGACGTTGTGCCATGGTCACTTCTCCACGATCTGCAACCGCAGGGTCTGGTCGTCCTGCTCGCCGTTGGCGGCCACGATGCGGCAGGTGACGGTGTATTTCTTGTTGATGGTCAGCGTGGCGGCGCTGGCCTTCTGGATCGTGGCGGTGATGACACCCGAGGCCTGCACAGAGGCGGTGCACTCCAAGCCCGCCTCGCAGATGATGGTGTGGCTGGCGTAGGTCGAACCAATGTCGGCCAGCCAGGCGGTCCAGTCGAAGGGGATCTCTCGGATCGCGTCCTTGTCGAATCGGGCCCACGGTTTCAGCGGGTCGTCGAGGTTCCAGGCGGCTCCAGTGGGCATGTCAGACTCCAATCTCGTAGGCAAGCTGGTCCGCGCCGACCGCATAGGTCAGGTTGTCGGCGGGGATGGAAAAGGTCAGGTCGTCGGCGGCAACCACATAGGTCCACCAGGTCGAATTGATGTCGGGCTCGATGTCGGCCGTCGGCCGGATGCGCGCGACCAGCGCCAGGTCGGCCAGCTGCGCCGCGGCGGCGCCGGTGATGCGCAGTGCGCCCGCAGCCGCACTGGTCAGCCCGTCGAGGGTGATCGTGGCCGCGCCCACCAGAGCCAGCTTGCCGGTGGCGGTGACCGTCGCATCAGCCAGCGTGGCCGTGGTCGTGCCACTGCCCTGCCCCTGCAGTTCGCCGGTGGCGGCCAGCGTGACCCCATCGAGCGTGGCGCCCAGCTGGCCGGCGATGGCGACCTTGCCCGAGCTCGAGATCGTGGCGTCAGCCAGGGTCGCAGACAGGGTGCCGGTCGTGACATCCTGTGCCGTGCCGGCCGACTCCAGGGTGACGCCGCCCAGCGTGATGCTGGCCGCGGCCTTGATCTGCAGCGCGCCGGTGGCGCTCGATGTCATGGCGTCCAGCGTCGACGAGGCGGCGCCCTTGATCGCCAAGGCGCCGGCAGCCGACAGGGTTGCATCGGCCAGGGCGGTCGACACCGCGCCGCTACCGGTGGCCTGCAGCTCACCCGTGGCCGCAAGGGTGGCATCTCCCAGCGTGACCGTCGCCGCGCCCTTGATGGCCAGCGCGCCGGTGGATGCCAGGGTCGCGTCAGCCAACGTCGGCGAGGCGGTACCCTTCAGCGCGATCGCGCCGGTGGCGCTGCTGGTCAGGTTGGCCAGCGTCGGAGAGGCGGTGCCGCTGATGGCGACTTTGCCGGTGGCCGAGCTCGTGAGCGCACCCAGCGTGACCGAGGCTGTGCCGGCGATCGTCAGCGCGCCGGTGGCTGCGCTGGTGGCGTTGTCCAGTGTTGCAGAAACGACGCCAGCTATGCCGGTGGCGCCATCAGCCGGGCTCGACCCCCACGGCTCATCTGCCCATGGTGCCGCGGCCCAGGTCATTACAGCGTCGCGGCCAACGCGAACACCGCGTCGATCTCCGCGTCCGTCTTACCCAGCGCAGCGGCCATCGAGGCCAGGAACGGGTTGTTGCGCTGGAACTCCTGGGACTCGTCGAAGGCGATCTGCAGCTCGACATCGCCAGACGCAGCCACGGCAGCCTTGATCGTGGCCAACAGGCCGACGCGGTGCAGGGCCGTGAGCATCTGGCGGCGGGTGACGGGCCGGATGGCGGCACGGGCGGCGGCGGCTGCAGCGGCGGGCGCCGCAGCCTCAATCTCTGCTTGGGTCGGCTGCTTCTCCGCACGCCGCCACGCCTTGATATAGGGTCCGTCTCCATCGTCCTGCAAGATGCAGTCGCTCATGAAATCGATCCCGGGAAACATGTATTCAAGAGTTTTTGCAAGCATCACGGCCCCAGATAAAGTGCCTTGAATAACACGCGCCCGGTGCCTTCAAGAGTGGTTTTGTCGACAGACACATAGCAATAGAACTCCACATAGTCCGTGGTCCCGTTGCAATAGACAACGGTTGACACCCACGGAAGGGTGTCCGCTGCCGACCCATCAACTGACCCGTAGGCCTCCGCTGAACCGTTCTTGTAAACTGATGCCGCAGATATAGCGGCGTAGCCTGTCAATTGGGCGCCAACCATGACAAGATAGTTACCGGCCCGAGTCGGGGTGAACTTTTTGTTCGTTGTGTCCCATTCGCTTCGCGGGTTGTAAACAACATCCGAAAGGATCGAGGAAATCTTGTTCCATGTTCCGCTGTAGACCGTCTGCGTTCCGGTAGACGGCGACCTGACGAATGTAAAAGCGCGATCTAGTTGGTGTGCAAGCGCCGTCGCAAACCCCGCTGTGCCGCCCTGCGACACCACCGCCGCGCTGGTGAACGCAATCGCGCTGCCGGTGCTGGAGTCCATCAGCGTGCCCCGGCTCAGACTGGTTCCGCTGTGCGTGTAGACGCAGCCGTCGCGGACCTCCCAGGTGGTGCCCTCGGTGATCAGCACGCCATCGAACGTCAGGCCGTCGTCGCCGGCCACAAAGCTGCGGTAGCCGCTGCTGGCGGCGGAGATCGTGAACGCGCCCAGGCCCGAAGATGCGACCGCGCTGACGGTGGTCTTGAGGCGGTTGCGGTTGTTTGCGCTCATCGGCGGGCCTCCACGATCAGGGCAGCGCGGGCGACCTCAAGGTCATAGTGCCGCTGGCAGTGGTCCATGCGCCAGGACTGCCAGATGAACAGGGCGTCGATGATCGGCCGCGCGATGCGCCCGAACGGCTTGCCCCACACCCACGCGCGCCAGGCCCGCGAAGACAGCGTCTCGTGGTGCCAGCCGCGCAGCACGGCGTTGGCGAAGCAGTCGAACGCCAGCAGCACTTCCCGCCAGTAGGCGTAGTCGTCTCCTGGAAGCTCGCGCGGGGCCAGATTCATGGCAGGCTCCAAATTGGGTGGAGGAGACATAAAATGCCGGCATGAAAACACGAAACACGCAGAGCCTTGAATCTCGGTTTTGGTCCAAGGTCAAAAAGACCGATGGGTGCTGGTTGTGGACCGGGGCAACCACCAATGGCGGGTATGGCGTGATACGAGGCGCCGGTCGCGGCAGCAAACTTATCCGCGCCAATCGGCTGTCTTGGGAACTTGAGCATGGAATTGATGCCGGCGACAAGGATGTTTGCCACACATGCGACAACCCGAAGTGCGTCAGGCCGGATCATTTGTTTGTTGGCTATGCCTCGGACAACGTGCGGGACATGGTCAACAAGGGCCGCGCCGGTGGTGGGACGCCCCCAGGCGAAGCGCACCATCGCGCGAAACTGACCGAGTCGGCTGTGAGGCAGATTCGGAGCAGGTACGCAGCGGGGCGCGACGGGTTGCAGACGATTGCGCATGATCACGGGGTTTCCAAGAAGACGATCTTCAACGTCGTTCATGGGTTGATCTGGCGCGGCGTCTAAGCATTTCCATCGGTCAAGGAAAATGCCGTGACCGTAAATGCTTGACCTGATGTGAACGAGGTTGAGTCCACCGTCATGTCGCCGCCGCCGCCGGTGGCAGTGATCGAGCCCTGCGCGTGGCAGGTGGTGCCGTCGCTGGCGTACAGGCGCCAGTGGGCGGCCGTGCCGGTGGCGTCCGCGCTGGTGTCCTCCCAGGTGCCGTTCTTGGCCTTGGAGCCACTGGAAGCCGCGGCCATGTAGTCGCTGGGCAGGTTCAGGGTGGCCAGCACAGAGCCGCTGTCAGCTGTGGCGCAGTTGGCCGGCTGGGCGCCGCTGCGAATCTTGAGGATGGCGCTGGCGCCAACGGTGGTTTCGATGGCGTCGAGCCGGGCGTTGCGAACGGCGACAGAGAGTTGGACGGTCATGGTGGGCTCCTATGGGATGGAGCGCATCATGCTGACCCGGGCACGGCCGGGCAAACCCTAGCGGGGGTTACCTCTTGCCAATGACCTTGTGCGCCAGCCAGAGCAGCGCGCCGTAGCCCAGCGCGCCGAAGCCCAGTGCCGGCAGCATGTCCCCGGGTGCCACCACCGCCAGGAACACCACCGGCGCCAGGAAGATCACGCCCCAGCGGTTCACTGGAGCTCCCGCATCATGGTTCCGCGGACCTCGCGCGGCACGGTCTTGATGAACCGATCGGCCCGGGTTTCCCGGATCTTCTTCACCCGGCTCATGATCTGGGTCGGCTTGATGACGATGCGGAAGTCAGGGTTGTTGGCGTTCCATGCCGCCAATGTCGCCCGCGCTTGCGCCACCTGGTCAGGTTCCTTGTTGGCCACCCCGGCAGCCCAGCGATCGGCGATCATGGACTCCATCATAGTGACCATGTTCTTATCCTGGAGCGCATCCGACAGCTTCCGCGTTTCCTTGGCCACCTTGCCCGGCTGCAGGCCCAGCATCTTGTAGAACGAATCCAGCGCGTCCACGTCGGTCACCTTGTAGCCGCGGCTGTCCTTGTACACCCCGGTCTGCGCCATGTCCGCGCCCTGGAGCAGGTTCTTGACCGCCACCGGCGTCATTTCCCGGCCGGCCGCCGGCAGGTCCCCGCGCTGTGCCGCCGCCAGGGCCTTCTGCATGGACATCAGGATCCCGCCCAGCGGGCCGGCGACCTCGGACAGGGTCCGCGCCTTGTCGGTTTCGGACGGCAGGAAGATGGCCGTGCCCGGGATCAGGTTGCCCATGCCCAGCCGGCCGTGCACGTCCACCCCGGTCTGACTGAAGATCCCGGTGTTCAGGATCTCGCCCAGCGTCTCGCCGAACGTCTCCGCCAGCACCTGGCGCAGCAGCTTCTTGGAGTTGGTGTTGTAGCCCAGGCTTTGGCCGATCGTATCGATCAGGTCCTCGACGTCCTCCGCGAACGGCAGGCCCTGCGCGCCGGCGACCAGCAGCAGGACCCCCAGGGCGATCAGCTTCTGCTTGCGCGGCATGCGCGCGATGAACTCCACGTAGCTGATGGAGAACTGCTTGAACGTGAACAGGGTCGCGCCCACCGGGCCCCGGGCCCAGTTCGGCCGGTTGGCCTTGGCGTACAGGCCCTGCGTCTCGATTACCGCCTTGCGCGCGAACTCGTAGGGGTCGGCCTCGCCCGTCTCCTGGGCGGTCTGGTAGGCGGCCAGGAACGTCAGCCGGCGGTTGAATGCCTCGGCCAGCGAGAAGAACCCGCCCCAGGCCTTGACGGCCGCCCGGGCCGCCAGGCCCCCGCCGAAGCTGGACCCCGACGCATCCGCCATCAGCTGGTGGATCTCGTGCGGTTCGGTGATGCCGTCCTCGGCCGCGCGCTTGGCCGCGGCGCGCAGTTCCTTGTCCTCGATCTTGCCGGTGGTGGCCATCTTCGCGGCCTGGGCCATGATGCGCGCGGTCTTGCCCTTGGCGAACTGGCTCAGGTACGGCGCGGTCTGGAGCACCGGCTGGGTCAGGTTGACCATGGCCGAGGCGATCGAGCCGCCGATGAAGTGCAGGAACAGGAACCCGCGCAGCCGGCGGGCCTCCTCCAGGGGGTCGCTCATGTACTTGTGCAGCTTCTGGGCCTCGCGCTGGACGTCTCCCTTGCGCGCCAGGCTCTTGCTGGCCAGCGCATCGGTGATGTCCCCGATGTTCACGTTGATGGCGGCCTGGCGGGCATTGCTGGTCAGGAAGGACGCCATCACGCGGGTGGCATCCTCGGAGAACCCGGCGATACCCTTGCGCTGGAGCTCGCGCACCTTCACCGATCGGGCCGACTTGGCCAGGGCGATGTAGTCCTGGTACGCCTCGTTCTGGTCCATCCCGGTGAACTTGGCGAACAGTTCCACCGTCTCCGGGCTCACCCCCTTGAACATTTCGTACTGCTGCGGGTTCATCACCGACTTGTGCACCCGGGACTTCGGGTACTCCTTGCCCAGCCGGATGGCCGCCAGGTTGGCCGCCATCTGGGACTCGAACATTTCAAAGTGCTCGACCTCCCCGTCCTGGTCGGCCACGGTCACGGCGTACTGCCCGAAGCGCATGGCCGGCATGTAGGCGTTCTCCTGGAGGAACCGGGCATGCTCGACCATCTGATCCAGCCGCTCGAGCTGCCGCTCGGTTTCGGCCTTGCTGGGGCCCTTGGGCACCCGGCGCATCTGCTTGGCCAGTTCCGCGGCCGTCTCGTCGGCCATTTCGTCCTCGGGCGTGATCTCGGCCAACAACTGGCGCGCGTTCTCATACGTGGCCCGGGCCTCGTCGTGCGCATCCTGAATGTGCTCCTTCACGATCGCAACCGTGTCGTCGAGGTCGTAGTTCTTGACCCGCTCGATGTCCAGCCCCTGGTCGCGCCCCATCTGGGCCGCGAAGGTCTGGGCCAGGCGCTCGATCGACTGGTCCACCGCGGCGCGAGCCTGGTAGTACATCTCGATCTGCTTCGGCGTGAGGTTGAAGATTTCGCGCAGGCTGCGCTCGTCGTAGCGGACCTGCTTGACCCCCGTCTCGCCCTCGATGTTGGCGAACAGGGCCTTGGACACCGCCGCCAGGTCGGCCTTCTGCTTCGCGGCGAAGCGTGGATCGAAGTTGCGCATGGCCCGGGCCACGTCGCCCATGGACTCCAGGCGCATCAGGATGGACGGCGCCAGGCGCTCGGCCTCGATCGCGTAGTGCGCCGTGTCGTCGGTCTGCTGCACGTAGCCGTCGAACACCTTCTTGAAGTCGGCATCCTTGGTGGCCTTGTGGTACTGCGTGCCCACGGTCTTGTCCCACAGGCTGACCGTGCCGATCGGGCTGGTGGCCTGCTTCAGCGTCTCGGTCACGCGCGAGAGGGTCTGCGCGGTGTCGATGCGGTTGAAGCGGATGTCGTCGCTGCCGGGATCGAAGGTGCCGCGGTTGCCGGTGGCGCTCTTGATCTGCTCCGGGTCGAACGCGACGTAAACGCGGTGTCGCGCACCGTCGCCTTGCACGCGCCCACCACCAATGTGGGTGATCCCGTCGAAGCCCATCGCCCGTAGGCCCTCCTGCATGGCTTCGGCACCCTCATACATTGGCAGTTCCCGATCGCGAAACGCCTCTTCTGCGGCCCGGTACCAGCTTTCGTTCGTGTCGCCTCCTTCGTGCCAACTCTCGGCATCGGGGAACTGGCGCATCCATGCATCTGCGTCGGCCTTGGCGTCCATGTCGATGGGATTCTTGATCGACAGGTACACAGGGTAGACGGTTGGCGACTCCCCGCGCCCCTTCGCCGTGTAGCTGCTGGCAACGGCCGCGCTGTCGGTGAAATATCCGCCCTGTCCCATCAAGCCATAGTTCGATGCGTAGGTGTCGAAACTGGTGAACGCCTCGCCTTGCTCCGACTTGTTGGTGCCGTGGTACATCACCAGCGGCTTGCCCTCGGCGTCCACCACCTTGCTGTCGCCGAACCATGCCTTGAACTCGGCCGTGTCGGTCTGCTCTCCCCTGCGGTTGAACGCGATGCCACCGCCGGCCAGGGTCGGCACCTGGAGCCCGTACTCGCCCATGACCTCCCCGGCGATCTGCATGACCTTCTTGTAGTCGGTCAGGTAGGCGTCGGTGCGCTTCGTGTACCCGACGCTGGCCATGATGGCGCGCACGATGCGGGTGACGATGTGGGCGATGCTTTGCAGCAGGCCGGGGTTCTTCTTGCCCAGCGCCAGCCAGAAGTCCCGATCCATGAATCCGTCCGACAGGACCTCGCCGACGAACTCCTCCTGGAGCGCCAGCTGGTCGGTGGCCACACCGCGCGCCACCGGGGCCTTGGTGAACTCGGTGCGGTACTTCTTCTGGTCGACGTAGGGCAGAATGGCGTCCACCAACTTGGCGTACAGCGCCGGGTTGGTGCGGGCCAGCTGGTGCCCAGTCTCGTGGCCCAGGATGGCCAGGTGGGGCCGATCGACCCGGTCGCGCAGGTAGATGGTCCCGTTGATGTAGGTGCCGTTGAAGAACTCGTAGTCCTTCTTGCCGGCGGCTAGAACGGCGGGCCGAGTACGGAAACCTTGGATTGTTCCGTTGAAGGCAGCGGCGAGTCGTTGTAGAGCGGCCTGATCCCGGATGGTGACCGCCTCGAAGGGGACGGGCTCCGTGGCTTTCGCGCCGAGGTACCGGGAAATCGAACCACTGAGGTTGCGGATGTTCCGGGCGGCATTGGGGCCGGTGTCTGGGGTGGATTGCGCTTGGCCATCGGCTGGAGTGTATGCCGCCTGGGCGAACATGGGAAGCCCGCCGGCTGCCTTCTCGCGCATGGCTGGGGTGATGGTGAAGCCGGGCTGCGGCATCGGCACCCTCTCGCGATCAATGTAGAACTTTCTGCCGTAGCCAGCATTGACGATCGCGTCGATGTAGCTTTCGCCAATGGATCCTTCGTTGTACCGGCCTGGACGGAAATTCACCGCATCTTCTGCGGGGATGACATCCCCTTCAGTCTCGATATACAGATCATCGTTTGACTTGGTTCTATCGACGTGCTCCGCGGCCTCTCTTTCACTCACGCGGCTGCGCTCGTAGACCTTAATCGACCCGAATGATGTCGGACCACCGGCAACGTCAATCGTTTCGATGCCAGCGCCCCCCACCTTGCGCAGCACATCCTTCAGGGTGTTGGGCACGATGCGGTCGTAGAAGGCCTTCATGCCTTCGCCGCCGACCTTGAGGTTCAGGCCGCGCAGCACCTTGCGTCCGTCTTCATCGACACCTTGGCCAGCAATGATCCTTTCCGCGACATCTTTGCCAACGTAGTCGGCCAGGTTCTTCTCTTCGATGGTTGGCGGCATCCCCGCCCTGGTCCAGAAGGATTCACGATCTCCCACGGGCTGGATCTTGACTCGGTACAGGCCGTTCGACATCTTCTTGTAGCGCAGGGCTGCGACCTGCTTGCTCAGGTCATACCGATCCGCGCTCTGCTCACCGTTGACGAACGCGACCCGGTCATAGCCCTCGTCCACCGCCATCTTGACGATGCGCTTCAGGGCGAGGGACAGCCAGGCGTCGGTCTTGGTAACGAAGGGCGCGGCAGGCGTGCCGCGCATCTCCATGCGGCTATCCGGCTGCACCTCGGCACGCACCGCAAGGTTCGCCCGGTTGCCGGCGACACGCCGCCAGTCAGCGATGGCCGCGGCTTCGCTGGTTCCTTGGCCTGAGCCAATGCCGTCGCCGTTCGCGTCGATGATCTTCCACGCCTTCATCGGGTTGGCCGCTGACGTAAAGCCCTTGCGCTTGCCCTCCTGCCCCCAGTCGCTCTGGATCTCCTCGATGAACAGCACCCGCTTGCCTTCGGAATCGGTGCGATCGTTCACCCGGATGTGCGCCAGGATGTTGGGCTCGTCCCAGTGGCCGGACTTGAAGGTGCCGGCGGCATCGGTCAGCATGGTCCGCTGAAGGTATCCGCCTGCGATGGCTGCCGCATCCTTCTGCGCCTGCGTCGGCTCGCCATCGATCCATAGCTTCAGGTTGCCGGCACTGTCGTAGCTGGCCCACTTGCTCTTGACCGGCAGCGTCAGCAGCACCTCGCGGTAGTTCGTGCCGCCGGGCAGCTGGTAGTTGTCGTACTTCGTTCCAGTCGCGTTGCCCAGTTCTGCGCGCTCTACGCGGTATGCCGCGTCGACGGCCTCCTGGGTGATTCCGTCGCCCTCGCGGAAAGCCGCCATGTCATCGGCACTCAGCAGGTCGCCTCCCTCGTCCATGAAGGCAACCACGTTCGCATCTCCTGGGTTGCGCTCCAGCGTGAATCCATTGCGCTCCAGTAGGTCGACGTCATCTTGGAACCCGGGGTAGGTGTTCAGTGTGCCCAGCACCGTCTCCGTCACCCGCACCCCGTTGGACTCCAGGAACTGCACCACCTGCTCGCGGGTGACCTTGCTCTGCTGGAGCTTGAGCCAGTCCAGCACCCCGGACCAGTTGACCTCGTCCTGCTTCACCTTGCCGGCCTTCACCAGGCCGGCGATGTTCATGGCCCAGCCCGGGGCGGCCTGTGCCTGGGCAGGCAGGGCGCCGACCTCGCGCGAGAGCGCGCTGTAGAACGGGGCATCGTCGCGCCTGTTGAATACGATGTCGGTTTCGTTGGCTTCCGGTGCACCGGTCTGCCGCAGGTTGGTCGACTTGCCTGGCTTCGGCTTGAACGGGATGCTGGCCGGCTGGAGCACCACACTGGTCTGCGTCTCGTTTTTGCCGCTTGCCACGGTGCGGATCTGCACCACCGCCGGCAGCCCGTCGCTGTCGCGGGTCGCCTGCATGTTCATGTAGGAGCCGGTCCCATCCTGCACCCCGGTCGTGGTGTACGTCTCGCCGTCCACTTCGATGGTCTGCACGGGCGCCAGTTCCACCCGGGCCATCTGCCCCAGGGGCCGGCGGCGATCGCGGGCAATGTACCGGTTCGGCCGGCTGCTGCGCCGCACATCCGACTCGATCTCGGCAAACCGCACCTGCTGCTCGTACCAGCGCAGTTCGGCCTCGGCCGCATCGCGCTTGGACGTGTCGATGCCCAGTTTCGCCCGGCGCTCGTTCTCCACCTTGCGGGCGTCCAGATCTGCAACCTGCTCGCTGGCGTTGCGAAGGGCACGCTCGATGTCCTGCGCGATGTTGGCCGGCGTCAGGTCGTACACCAGTTTGCTGGAGTCGGTGGCTTTGAGGCCGCTTCCAAACGAGATCCCGATCTTCTGGTCGCCCATGCGCAGCGTGGCGTTCCACTGATTGTTCTTCTCGTTCTTCCACTCCACTTCCTCGCCCTCGATCACGATCTTGGCGTTGTCGGACAGGGTGATGGTGACCTGCTTGTCGACCTTGGCCTCCTTGAGTGCCAGGCCGATCGCCCGGGCAAACCCGGAATTGGTCTGCACCGTGTTGGTCATCAGGTTGGGCCGGCTGGGCGCAGTCGGGACCTTGGGCTTCTCGCCGCGCGTCGACTCTGGCTGCAACTCCCAGGCCGCGATCGCCACTTCTGCATCGGACCGGCGGGTCTGGTACTCGGCAAACCGCTCCATGTACTTGGCTTCGGCGTCCTTCATGGCCGCCTCGAACTCCTCGACGGTGCCGCTCTGGCCGCCATAGGATGCGCTGGTGAACCCGCTGGCCGCCTGGGCGGCGTCACGCATGGCCACACTCTCAGCACGCCGGGATTCGTACTGCTGCATGAAGGCCGCGGCGTTGCTGCGGGTGATCAGGGCCCCGCTGATGTCGGCCGTGAGCTCGGTCAGCTTGCGCTCGGCCTCGAGCTTGAGCCGGAATACCGGGTTGCCCGTGCTCGACGCCATGAACTCGGCGTACTGGTTGGAGTCCGATCCCTCCTCCACGGTGGAGTCCAGGCCACCCGCGCGGAACTGCTCGATCGCGCCGGCCTTGCGCTCCAGCACCTGCCACATCACCGTGTCAGACGTGTTCTCAGTGGAGTAGGCGTCGATGCCTACCTCGAACTCCGGGTCGTAGAGCTCGTTGACACCGCCCTGCATCAGTTCCGGCAGGGTGGCAAACAGGTTGCCCTGGCGGATGATGCGCCCCTCGCGCTGCTCCACGTCCGACGGCCGCCACGGCGCGTCCATGTGGTGCAGGGCCACCATGCGGCGCTGGGCGTTGGTGCCCGCGCCCATCTTCATGGTGGAGCCCATCAGCACCCGGATGTAGCCATTGTTCACCCGGTCGAACAGCTTTTCTTTCTGCTCGGGGGTGTTGTAGTCGTGGATGAAGGCGATCTCGGACTCGGGGATCCCCATGTCCGTCAGGACCTTGCGCATGTCGTCGTACACGGAGAACCCGATGTCTGCCGTCAGCATGGTGGCCTCGGCGTCCTCGATCGCATCGAAGTACGTGCTGACCTGGTCGCGGCGCTGCTCGTCGGTGGCCGGGTCGTCAATGATCCGTTCGGCCGACTCGCGCAGCAGGGCCCACTGTTTTTCAAACGACAGGCCATCAAACCTGGATCGGTTGGCCTTGACCTTCTTTTCTCCCACAAGCAGGGTCAGTGCCTCGGTCACCATGCGCTTGGCTTCCTTGGCTGCCGTCTTGGCCGGGGTGGAAAGGTCACAGAACACCAGTTGCGTGCCGCGGTTGGCGTCCGACGCATCGTATGCTGCCTTGATGTTCTTGGCAGCCCGCATCACCTTGCCGTTCTCGTCGCGCGGCGCCGTCGGGTCCACGATCCGGATGTCCAGGGACATCTTGCGCGCGTCGGTCAGCACATTGAGCGGGTTGTCGATCGCCGGGTAGGCCCGGTCGGACTTGCGCTGCTCGATCACGGTCATGCGCGCGACCAGGTAGTCCATGTACTCCTGCTGCGCCTTGGTCACCGGGCCCGAATTGAGTTGGCGCGCACCGTAGCGCACGCGCGGGATGGGGAACTCGGTGGACAGGTTGGTGCCATTGCGCTTGTTTTCCTCGATCTTTTCCTCGGTGTAGATGCGCTTGAGGTCGGCCATCGTGATGATGTCGGCGAACTGCTCGTACAACTGGCGCAGGGCCGACAGGTTGTTGAGACCGGCCAGGACGCGCGCCGGCTTGAGCTTCTGGGTGGAGGTGTATTCCAGGCGCGTCTCGGTGGCCGCGTAGGCGCCCGACCATGAATCGAAATGGTCCTGGTTGCGCAGCACCAGCTGGTCGTGCGCCAGGTAGCTCATCACCGTGTAGATCTCGACCAGGGAATTGGACACCGGCGTGCCCGTGGCGAACACCACGCCACCGTCTCGCGCCAGCAGGCCGCGGGCCTTGGAATACAGGTCGAAGGCCTTTTTGCTGCCGTTGGGGTCGTTCATGCCATTGACCCGATCTCCGGACGTCGAATACTCGAGGTTCTTGAATTCGTGGGCTTCGTCGACCGACAGGTGATCGATGCCCATGGATTTGAAGTCGATGCCGATTTCGTCGGTCGGGCGTTCGGCGAGTTCTCGCAAGCGCGTCTCGTACCGGTCGATGCGGTCCTCGATCTGCCCGAGGGTGCGTTTGCTGTCCTTGTTGCGCCGGGCTTCTTCCAGGGTCTCGCGCAGGCCGGCGAGCTTTTCTTCGGAGATCGCGCGCAAGTCTTCAGCCGGCGTTTCGATGAATCCCAGCGATGAGTGCCCGATGATGATGGCGTCGTAGTCACCGGTGGCAATGCGCGCCAGCAGGCGGCGCCGGTTCTTTCGGGCGAAGTCCGCCGGTGTGGCGGCCAGCACCTTGGCCGATGGGTACAGCTTGTAGAAGTCGCGCGCCCACTGCACCACCAGGTGATTGGGCACGGCCACCATGGGCTTGCGCGACAACCCCATGCGTCGGCGCTCCATGATGCCGGTGATCAGGGTGAAGGTCTTGCCGGCGCCCACCACGTGGTCGGCCAGCATCGTCTTTTCCTGGATCATGCGCCATGCCGCGTTCTTCTGGGTGCGGCGCAGCTTGATCGACGGGCTGGCGCCCACCTGGCGCAGGTACTTGACCCCGTCGTAAGTGCGCTTGACGTGGGTGTTCATCTTCTCGTTGAAGGCGGCCACGACAGCGTCTGCACGGCGGTCGTCGGAATAGGCCCACTCCTGGAACACCTTGGCCATGCGGTCGACCAGGGCGGTGACCTCCTTGGTCATCGTGTCGTTCCTGACCCGGCCGTCCGGGTGTGGGTCGTAGATGATCAGCGGCTTGCCGGCGACCGCTGCATTGAACATATCGACCGGCGTTGCCCGGGCGTGCCGGAACTGCGTGCCAAAGTCGGTGATGGCGATCGGGCCACCTTCCGCCGTCATGATGCCATGCGATGCCAGGATGGAAATGCGCGGGGTGCGGTAGCCGATGGATTGCAGGAACTCGGCGAAGATGGCCTCGGGCACCCACATGCCGCGAATGTTCGGGGTGACGTTGCTCTTGGTCTTCGGCGCCGGCTGGACCTTCTCCAGCGCCTTGATGTTGGCCGTCTCGTTCCGTTCGCGGGCCACTTCCAGCTTGTGGCGCACGTTGCCCGACAGATACCGCTCTGCCTCCTGGAACTCGTTTGTCTCCGGATCCCGGAACAGTTGCGGGTTCTCGCCGGTCGACAGGTCGTTGATGACCTCCAGGATGGACTTGCCGGTGATCTTGGCCATGTAGGGCAGATCCACCTTGCCATGCTCGGACAGCGACACGCTCAGGGCGTCCGCCGACGTGGCGGCCGTGGTGATCTCCTTGTAGGGAAAGTTCACCCGCTGCTTGAGGATGTCGGCCTTGGTGGCGCTGGCTTTGCGCGCCGGGATCCCGGTGGACTTGGAGACTTCCGCCGATATCGCAGCGTCAAAGGATGCCTCCAGCCCGGCCTCGACCCCGATGTCGCCGTCCAGCAGGTTGGCGTTTTTCGGGTCCGACAGGAACCCGTTGGCCTTGACGAACGCATCGTAGGCGGTGTTCAGGTCCGAGCGCAGTTCCTCCATCTTCGGGTCGTCGGTCTGCTCGGCGCGGATCAGGCGCAGCGCCCTGTTACGCAGGTCCAGCATGCCCTTGAGGGACTTGTACCCCTTTTCCCCCAGTTGCTTGCGCGCCAGCGCCAGGCCGATCTGCAGGCCCTCGTTGTCGTAGTCCCACTTGAAGGATTCCGGCTTGGCCAGTGCGTCAACCAGTTTGTAAACCGCGGCTTCCGCCTTGCTCGGCTCTGCCCGCTTGGTGCCGTCGGACTTGAACGTGAACCTGGCCAGCGCCAAGAACTCCTCCGCGTCGGCCGCCGTCACTCGGCCGTCCTTCGCGCGCTCCCGGATGTCCAGGAGGGAGGTTTGCAGGGCCTGCCACTCGGCTGCCTGCTCTTTCCAGAGCGTCTCCGGGGTGATCTCCACCACCACGGCATTCCCGTAGGCGTCATCGAGCTCGCGCCGGCGGATCTTGCCGTCGTCGTCCAGCATCACGCCGCCCACCGGGAGGTCGCTTTGCATCAGCATGGCCGGCGCCGCGCTCATGTCGGAGCCGTTGCGCTCCATGATTCCGGCCATGCCCGCGAAACCGCCGGTGATCAGGTTGTCGATCGCCTGGCCCAGGTCGCGGCCGTCGCCGTGCACGGTGTACTCGCCCTGCCCGCCTTCTTCCGGCGTCCGCCCGCCGTACATGGTGCCGTCGGTGGCCGATCGCCCCAGGATGTGGGTTGGGTTGTCCTGGTAGTAGCGGTTGACCCGGATGTCCTGCCCGTCCACCGTGATCTTGCCGTTCACATCGAGCCAGGAGGCATCCCGATCGCGCGGCTCATCGGGGCGCAGCTTTTGCAGGAAGATCACATCGGTGACCACCTCGGTACCGGCGTTGGCCGCGAAGGCGTTGTTGGGCAGCCGGAAAGCGCCCAGGAACTTGAAGTCGGATGCCAGCACATCGCGCGCTTCGGGGTTGGCCGTGTCCAGGAACCGGTGCGTCACCACCAGCGACATCACGCCGCCCGGGCGCAGGTGCATGCCGGACTTGGCGATGATGTAGTTGTGGATCTTCATGCCCGACAGGTGTTTCCTGTTCGGGTTCTTGTCCTCGATCGGCTGCTGGCCGAAGGGCGGATTGCCAATCACCAGGTCGAAGGCGTCATCGGCGAAGGGTGCATCCTGGAACCCGGTGGCGGCCAGGACGTTGGCCTCGGGGTACAGAAGCGCCGCCATCTGGCCGGTAACGGTGTCGAGCTCCGAGGCGTGCCACTCGCTGGACGCGGCCATGTCCTTGGGTTGCAGGCCGATGAAGTTGCCGATGCCCACCGTGGGCTCGAGCACGCGCCCGCCCTTGAAACCCATGTGCCGGGCGACACGCCACATGCCTTCGACAATGCCCTGTGCGGTGTAGTGGGCGTTGCGGATGGAGCCGTTGGCGGCGCGGTACTCCTGCGGGTTCAGCAGTTCACGCAGTTCGCGCTGGGCCTTGCCGTACAGGTCGGTGGCATCCTTCTTCTTCGGGTCGAACACCGTCTTGAGCCCGCCCCAGCCGACGTAGCGCGCCATGACGCGCTGTTCTTCATTGGTGGGGAATCGGCGCTCCTTCTGCACCAGGCGCAGGGTGCGGATGGCGTCCAGGTTGGCCTTGATCTTCTGGCCGTCGGTGCCTTCGCCCAGGCGAAGGTCGAAGGTGATCTCGAAGTTTCCGGGGTTCTTCCCCGCCAGGGTGTCTGGTCGTTCTTCGGTGCGCCCTACTGGACCGTCTGCGAGAGGTCGAATTTCGGCGGGGGAGCCAGGCAATACAGGTTGCGCGTCTCCGTCCAGGCCGTCTCCTCGTCCAGACCGATCGTCAGCAGGTCGTCCATCTGCTGCCGGGTCAGGCGTGCGCAGGCCATCGACTGCCGCAGGATCTCCTCTTTGCCCATCATCTTGGCCTGGCCGCGGAACTGCGTCATCCAGAAGTTGACGGTCGTCTGCTGCATTTCTTCCAGTGTCATTGCTCGCTCCAAGCAGGGTTTCTGTCGGCTGATCCGGCGCAGTATCTGCCTTTTCGGCCGGGGGTTCAAGCGGCTCGGTCAGTTCGTCGACCGACTCCACGGCGATCACATCGGCCTTGGAAGTGATGTCTTTGCCCTTGTGCCGGCGTGCCGTGGCGATGTAGGCGCCCTGCAGGGTGTCGATCGGGATCGAGTCTGCCGCATCCTGGTCGATGGCCCCGGCAATGAACTCGCGCACGTATCGGGCGGCTTGCTTGAACTTGACGTAGCCCAGTTCCATGGCCCCCTCGAACAGTTCAATCACGATCGGGAGCATGGCCTGCTCCTGCTCGGGCGTGATGTTCATCCGGGTGTTCTTGCTCAACAGCTGGGCCAGCTTGCCGGCGGCAGAGAGCATCTTGGCCTTGGCAGCCTTGGCCTGGTCGCTCAGGGGGTCGGGGGCTGCGGCCGGTGCAGGCGCCGGTGCTGGTGCGGGCTCTGCCGCTGGCTCTGGCGGTTTCCTGCCCCAGTTCTTGTCCAGCGCCTTGCGCACTGACTCGGTCAGCCCATTCCACGGCGTCCCAGATAGCACGCGCGCCTGATCGGCATCGGTGTAGCCGGCGTCGGCGAGCTTGGTGCGGCGCCACTCTGGCGAGAGGCTGTCCCAGGTGCCGCCATTGCCCTTGGCCGTCCCGTTGCTGGCGAACGTCGGCAGGCCATAGGTCACGGCCGGGTCGTTCGGGATCTGGGGGGTGACTGGCTTCTTCGGTGGCGTGACCAGGGGCTTCAAGATCGACGGCACCACCTTTGGCTGCTCGCCGAACAGATATTCCTCGGCGCTGTCCTTGTCGGACTGCGTCGGGTTGAGGTTGTTGACTGCCTGAAATTGGCTCTCGTTGAACCTGTCGCCGCGCGACTGGGCCTCGGCCAGGGCGTTGCTGATCAGCCAGGCGTCCACCCGCTTGAGCGTGTTGTTCGTCTTCCCGCTGGTGGTCGTGTCGACCTTGGGGAATGGCGTTGTCTGGCGACCCGATGACGTCGTGACGATCTGGCCAGCCTCGAACTTCATGCCGATCTCGCCCTTCACGATCGCCGGGGCGGCAGGCGCATCCTTCTTCTCCTTCGCTTCGGCCATCTTGACCTGCAGCGGGTTGAGTGCTGGCGGCGTACCATCCGGGGATGTCGAAGCCCCATCTGCCCCGGCCGGTTCCGCCTGTTGATCAGCCGTCGTTTGTCCTGTTCCTGCACTCGGATCCGCGGGCTGACTGGGAGGCTGAGAATCGGCGGGCAGCTGAGTTTGTGGGCCCGCGCCTGCCGCTTTGCCCAATGGAGGTTGGCCAGTGGGATTGCGGGTTTCGCTTTGTGCAGGATCCGCCGAAGCCTTAGCCTCGGCAATCCGGCTTTGCAGCGGGTTGAGCGCGGGCGCCGTTGGAGCGCCAGGCGCCGACTGCGCGCTTGGAAACTCCTTGACTGCGTCCAGCAGCTGGTCGATGGGTGCGTTCAGGCGAATGGCGCGCACCGGCCGCCCAGACTCCATCTTGGCCAGCCACTGGTGATGCCCGTCCAGAACGTGGTTATCGCTGGAGATCAGGATGGCGCGGTCTTCGTCGACAAACCCCAGGGCCTGGGCCACTTTGGCCGGCGAATACTCGGCCTGGGTTGCCTTGAGGCTGGAGGCCTCGACCTCGACCTGCTCGTGCGTGATGCCACGCGCGTTCAGGAAGTTGGTCATGGCGCCACGGTGCACAGCCTTGATCTGCGGCATCTCGGCGCGGGGGACGCCCTTGGTGCCGGACTCAGGGGCGAATGACGTCCATTCCTTGTCGATGGGGGCGCCAATGATCGTTTCAGGCGTCTGCGCTACCGGTGCGGCTGGCTGGCCTGCTTCATCCGAGGCTGCCAGGGCTGTGCCTGCTGCGGGCTGATCAACTTGAGCGGCGGCACCCGTACTGCCTTCGGTGCCGGCGCCGGCTTCGGTGCTGGCCGGCGCGCTGGCTTCTTGGCTGGTGCCTTCGCCTTGATCGGTTTGGAACTGGGCTTGGACATTCACGCCACCTGCGCGGGCTGGGGTTGCGGGGGCTGCGCCATCAGCTGGTGCAGCAGTTTCGAGCGGTCCCGGCGCGACTTGAGCGCCGCGAACATCTTGATCTGGTCGGGCGTCAGCCGCGGGGACGGGTCCCGGCGGTGCTGGTTGCGGCTGGCTTTGGATGGCTTCGGGGGCTTTCGCATTGGGAGTAGCTCCGGTGGTTGAAGAATCCTTCGGTGTGCCAAACAGCGCGGCCGGGCCGTCCGTGGCTTGATCCATGTTCAGGGCCGGCGTGACGCCCAGGCGCTTTGCCGCGGTGGCGATCGGGCCTGCCGGTGCCGCAGTGGCGCCGGCAGCGTCGGGAGCCTTCGGGGCGGTCTGGGCCACGGGGGGCGGTGGCACCGGCTTGGGCAGGACTTCCTTCTTGCCCTTGCCTTTGCCCTTGCCTTTGCCCTTGGCCGCCTTGGCCTCCTCCTGGGACTTGGCCACGGCCACCGGGTCGGGCGCCGACACCACGCCGGAGCCATCGGCCAGCAGGGATGCAGCCTTGCTCAGGGGGCCGACCTCGGGGTCAATGACCGGCAGCGGCACCGACCGTGGATCGACGGCCGGCGCCAGCGCGGTTGCGGGGTCGAAGCCTGGCGTCGGGCTGGTAGCGTTGGCATTGGGGTCGATCGGATCCAGCGTCGGCAACGGATTGGTCGGCGCGGCGGCGGCGCCCGGTGCGACAGCTGCTTGTCCGGCAGCCGGCGGCACGGCGCCCGCCGATCCAGCGACCGTGGGGGGAACCAGCGGCGCGGGCGGCGGCGTCGGGCCGGTGTTCAGTGCGCCCAGCGCGGCGCCCGGACCAGCGGATGCCAGTGCTTCTAGGGTGGCATTGCTGACCACGCCCTCCATCGGATCCACGCCATACCCGGCGCGGTTGGCCGCCACGTTGGCCGCATACTGCTCCTGGCCACCCTGCACCGCCTCCAGCGGCATTTCCTCGGCCGCACCCAGACCGGTGCGGGCCAGCACACCACGCGGGACACCCTTTGCCGCGGCAGCCGCGACGGGCTTGCCGGCCGCATCGCGCAGCAGTTTGCCGCCGATACGGCTGACGCCGGTCAGGGCATCGGCCGCGCCCAGCGCGCCACCCAGCGCGATCTGGTCCTGGTTCGGGCCCGTGTACTCCTGCGCCTTGGTGGCTGCGGCGGTCGCCTGCGCCTCGGGCATGCCAGCGGCCATGCTTCGCTTCTTGATGTCCTCGAAGATGGAGCCCTTCACCGTGCCCACGCCGGCAGCTACGCCTACGCCGGCCGCGACTGGTGCTCCAGCCAGTGATGCCGCGATGAAGGGGATGGCGGAGCCGACGCCCTGCGCGGTCGTCTGCACCGGCGCCACGCCGAACGCGCTGGCACCGGCTTTGACCTGGTCCCAGACGCCCTTGCCCTTGGCCTCGTCCATGATGGCGGCCTGCTGCTGGCGATCGGCCTGTGCCTCCGGGCTCAATGCGCTGTCGATGCCCTTCACACCCTTGTCCAGGGTCTGCGACACCTGGTTGTCGGCGCCGGCCGCGTCGGCGACCGCCTTCGTCAGGCCCAGCGCGCCACTGGCAACGCCCAGCACCTTGTCGGTGACACCGCGGCGGAATGCGCCGGAGGGCTTGTAGTTGGGGTCGTCGTACTTGTCGAAGGGGTTGGGAGCGGCGGGAGCGCCGTCGTACTTGTCGAAGGGGTTGGTGGCCATTACTGTTTTCCGAGTGCACGGGCGGCAGCACCTGCCCCGTATTTGGCGTCGAAGGCGGCGGCAAGGGATGGGTTGGACTTGAGCTCGGCAACGGCCCCGGCGGGCGGGGTTCGTGGCTGCTGGGCCTGCGGCTGTTGGCGCACTTCGCCGGTGCGCTTGTTGAAGATCACGCCAGGCTGGGTCGTGACCACGCCGTTCTCGTCGGCGACCTGGCCGCCCGGCGCATAGGCGTACTCCTCGGGCGGTGCCGGCTTCTCGTACCTGCCCTGGAACGCGCGCAGCTTGTCCTCGGCCGCCACCTGCTCCTTGGGAGTCTTGGCGCTGAACACCGCATCCTGGAGCACGCCCAGGCGGGCCTTGGCCTTGTTGTCCATGGAAGCGCCCTCGGCCTCGACGCCGGCTTTCTTGGCCGCGGCCGACTGGGCGGTGCGCGCGCTCTCCGCGTTTGCGGCATTGGATTGCAGGGTTGCGATTGCCGCGGCCTTCTTGGTGGTCATGGGGCGGCCGTTGTTCAGCAGGGCCTGAATCGGGTCGACCTTGGGGCCGAAGTCGCCGCCGTAGCTGGCCTTGACCGCCTCGATGTCACCACGGGCCATGGCCGCGGAGCGGGCTTCGGACAGCGCCAGGTCCACCGACGGGTTCACGCCCAGCCGCGCGCCGGTGCCAGGCGTGCCACCGTTGGCAACGAATCCGCCGGCCGGGGCCTTGCCGTTGATGGTGATGTCGCCAGAGATCCCGGGCGCACCGCTGTAGGAGTTGCCGATGCGCGTGACCGCACCATTGGGGTTGGCCGGGTTGGCCACGGCCTGGGCCACGGCAGCCGGCGAGACTGGCGCCGCCATCTGGCGGTTGCCAGCCGTCTCCGGGTAGGGTTGTGCAGGCGCAGCAGCAGGTGCGGCAGCCACCGGCGCGGCCGCTGGGGCTGTTGGTTGAATGGTTGCCTTGGAGCCAACCCCAAATCCAGCGGCAGTCGAAAGCGCCTTCGCAGTCCTGGCGCCAACTGCAAGACCCGGCAGAGCGCCTGCCGCGCTGGCAATGTTGCTCAGGTTGCGGCCCGTCTCCGTGTCTGTGAATGCGTTGTAGGGCTGCGTTGCCGGCGTAGGCCCAGCGCCTGGCACGCCACCTGTTGGAATCTGCGCCATCGCAGGATTGATAGGCATGGCCCCATCGGGCTGGAGTGCAGGATTCCCAATATCCGCAGTTTGGTTTCCAAGCAGCGCGCCAAGCCCGGCAGTGACAACAGATGGCCCGAGCGTCCTGACGGTTGCACCAACGCCACGGGCGGCGTTGTAGAGGGGTGCAGGCGGTGGGGCCGCGGGTTTTGGCGCTGCAACTGGAGCGGGAGCCGCGGCAGCAGGAGCGGTGCCGGGGATCGTCGGGCCGCCGGTGATGGGCTTCGGGGGGGCCTCACGGGTGTTCGGCGCAACGCGTTGCGCGCTGGGGAACAGCGGATCCCCGCTGAACGGTGCAGCAGGACGTGGCGGCGCCGCGCCGGGCGACGTCGTGGCCTGGATCGGGTCGGGCGGCATGACAAATGGCACGCCGTTGGTGCGCGGTGCAGCGCCCGGGCTGGTCGTGAAGGCTGGCGCCTTGATCTCCGGAACCATGGGCACGGGCGACCGGCCGTTGGCCACCATGGCCGCGTTGGTCGGGTTGACCTGGCCGGCCAGCAAGTCCGGCGCGCGCGGTACCGGGCTCTGGAACATCGGGCCAGCAGCCGCCGCGGGGACTGCGATCGGCGCAGCGGGCGCCGGCATGGCGGGTGCGGGTGCCGCGCCCATGGCGGGCGGCGCGGCTGGTGCCGGCGACGGGCGCGCCAGGCGGTATTCGCTGAACAGTAGCGGGTCGTGCTCGGGGAGATTCACACCGCGCTTGGCGGTGCTCGTCTTGGTGGGTTTGTCCATGGCATGCCTCGGGAGTTCGGGGCATTCTGGGGACCGCCCCCCAGATGGGCAAACCCTAGCGGGGGTTACCGGACGATGATGTTGTGCCCTATGGCGTTGCGCTTGCGGCAGGCCGTGTAGGCCTCGGACTCCTCTTTGGTCGGCGAGGCGCCCTTCCACCTGATGTAGTCACACGGGCCCGGGTAGCCGCCCCGCGGCCGCACCGGCGCCGTGACCTTGGGGATCTTGTCGACCTGTTCGCGCTGGCCGGAGGCGTCCAGGGAGTTCTCGCGGATCTCGACGGCGCCGCCCGTGCCGGTGGGGCACGGTGCCTCGGTGTAGGCCGTCTTGCCGTCGATCTGGCACTTGTGCACCTGGGCGGCAACAGCCAGAGGGAATAGGAGGGCCCACAAAACCAGGAGTTTCATGGGCCGCAGTATCTGCGCACCAGGCTGGCGCGTCAATCACTCGGCCAGCGTGGATGCCACCAGGGTGTTCATGCCCGACAGCGCGGCGCCGGCCATTCCCTCGTAGACCCGGGCGCTTGCCACTCCCAGGTCGGCGATCGTCTTCGCGCGCTCCACCACCATCTGCGCGTTCTTGATGAGCGTCTCGACCTCCAACTGGGTGTTTTGCAAGATGATGCGCGCGTTCGACTCGTACACCGTGGCCTGCAGGCGCACCGTCTCCAGTGTGGTGCGGGCCTGCGCCTCGAAGGCGTTGAGCTCGGCGCGCTGGATGTCCAGTTCGACGTTGGCTTTCTTGCCGCGGGCGTCCACCACAGTCGAGTAGGCGTCCAGTTCGGCGCGGTACCGGGTCGCCAGCGCGTCGTTGGTCTGCGCCTGCGCCCGGATGGTGGCCGCCTGGGCATCGATCTTGGCCCGGAACCCGTCGAGTTCAGCCTTGTAGGCGTCCACCTGGGTGCCGTAGATGCGCACCAGGGCCTCCTGGCCGTTGATGGCCGCGTTGTAGCCGTCGTACTCGGCCCGCTTGCCCTGGACCGTGGCCACATAGGCCTCCACCCGGGTGCGGAATAGGTCGACCTTGAGCTTTTCCAGGCTGGCGCGCTCCACGATCGTCTGCACCTGGGTGCGGTAGATGTTGGCGCGCGTCTCCAGCGCCCCCAGCTGCGCCCGGTACACGTCCACCTTGGCCCGGTCGACGTCGGTCAGGGCCCGCAGGGCGTCGATCTGGGTGCGGTACACGTCCAGGGACGCCAGCGCGGCCTTGAGCCGGGTGTCGTACACCGCCGCCTCGGCGCGGTAGGCCTCCAGCTTGGCCGAGAACGCGCGCACGGTCAGGTTGTAGACCTCCACCACGTTGGCCACCACGTTGCGGGCGTACTCCAGCGCCTGGCCGTTGAGGCTGATGAGGTTGCCGTGGTAGCTCAGGGATGCCGAGAGCGCCGCCTGGCGCAGGCTGGCGGACGTCGTCACCGCGAACTGGAGGTTGGCCTGCTCCATTTCGGCCTGCTTGATCGCGATCTCGTTGGCCGATCGCGCCAGGTTGTCGGATGCCGCCTGCCGGGCCCGGGCATCCTGGCTGAACGCCGCGCCGTCCGGGATGGTGAACCCGCGCGCCGCGGCGTTGGCATAGGCTGCGCGGCTGGTGCGCCGGGCCTCGGCGATCTCCTTGTCCTTCGCGCGCTCGTAGATGGCGTCCTCGACGTCCGCCGACAGCCCGGTACCGCCGGCAAGGTAGGTGGCCAGCTGGTCCTCGATGCGCTGCAGCTGGGTGAAGAACTGCGGGTTGTGCTTGGTCAGCCATGCGTCGGTGTGGGCCTCCAGCGTTGCCACCATGGCCGGGCGCACGTCGTTGTAGGCCGCAACCATCTGGCCGGCGAGATCCGCGGGGGGCGTCAGGTCGCCGGTGGGCGCCACGCCGTCGAAGCTGGGCAGCGCGATCGCGGGCGCCGTCGGCTCGATGCGGTCCGGCAGGCTGGGCGCGGCGATCACCGGGTTGACCAGTTCGGCCGGCAGGTCTGGGAAGGTGAAGTCGGTCGTGATGGCCGGCGCCGTGACGTTGAACTCTGCCGCCTGACTGGGCAGGGTTGGCAGGGTCAGGGTCGGCTTGTCGGCCGTGAGCGTGGGTGCGGTACCGGGCTCGATCGGGCTGATCGGCAGGAAGGTCGGTGCCGTGCTGGGCTCCGCCGGGAGCTCGAGATTTACCGGCGAGAGCGTGGGCGCCGTCAGGACATCGGGGATGTCCGGGGCGTCAGGCAGGTTGGCTCCGCTGAACGACACCAGCGTGAAGCCGATGTTGTCGATGTCCTGGCGCATGTCGGCCAGCGCGGCATCGGCCTGTTCCTTGATGTTCGCGGCATAGTTCTGGGCCTGGGTGATTTGGGTTTCTACGTTTGCCATCACAGCTTCCTTGAGGTTTCACGCACGTCAAATTCGAGCGTGTCGATGTTCACGTCACTGCCGGCCGGGTCAGCGAACCCGAACGACCAATACCGGGCATTGAGCCCCTTGCCGTACTTCACCCGGTAGTTCTTGGCTCCGAAGCCGGCAACGATGGCCGCGCTGTAGGTCTGGTCCGCGGCCTCGCCGACCGATACCGATGCGGTCACGGACGGGCCAAGCCGGCCGCCGACGATCGTCTCGCGCGCGACCTTCACCTGCCTGGAGCCGAAGTCGGTGATGCCGGTGTGGAAGGACCAGGCCGGCTTTGCGGGTGCGCTGGCGTCGTAGTCGGTGTCGCCGCCCAGCAGGTACAGGCCATCCGCGGCCACGCCGTAGTAGTTGCCCTGGAAGCGCACGATTTGGTTGAACGGGAAGTTGGTGTACCGGGTGACCTGGTGCGGCATGCCCTCGCCTGGCAGCAGGTTCACGGCATAGGCATCGTAGGTGACCTCCACCACTGCCGAGGCAATCGCCGTCAGCCGCCCCATCGGTGCGACCAGCTGCGCGGCTGCGCGCGGCGCCGGCCGGATCATGGGTGCAACCAGTTCCGCGCGGACCACGATGCCAGCGGTCATCATGGCACTGAGCTCGCCCATCGGCACCGAGCCGGCGAAGCGGGCCAGCGCGCCGACGGTGGCCACGGCCTGCAGCACCCCAACCGGTGCGGCCATCCCGGTCTGGGCGCCGGTGGTGGCTACCAGGGTGCCGGCGCGCGACAGCCGGAGGTCTGCCTGCACCAGCACGCCGACGGTCGACGAGGACACCAGGCTACCAGCCGGCCCGGTCAGTTCCGCGCGCACGCTGATGGGCACGGTGATCGAGGACACGAGCGTGCCCATCGGCGCCTCCATCCTGGCCGTTGCGCCGGTGCGCGCCACCAGCTGGCCCATCGGCGCGATGCCTTTGAATGCCCGCTCACCGGTGGAGTCATGGGCCACCGAGCGCAGCACGCCCTTGGGTGCCGTCAACGTCGCGCGCGCGCCGGTGTAGGACTTGAGCGTGCCCATGGGGGCGGTCAAGTCGGCCGATACCGGGATGGCCTGGTCGTCCTCGACCAGGATGGACATCAGCTTGAAGCCGGCGCCCACCTTGATGCTGACCCGGTTCACACCCAGCGCCGGGTTGGCGAAGGCCACGGTCGAGTTGATCGTGTTGCCCATGAACGTGAGGGTCTGGGCGCCGTCCGCGATCTCGTAGATCCCGGTGTACTCGGTGTTGATGGCCGGCGTGGTCACCGCATCGTCGTCGCCAAACGCCTCCTCGTTGACCTGCCAGGGCAAGCCGCTGCCGGAGGTCGGGCCGAACAGCCCGCAGCCGAAGGTCGTCTCGCCCGCTTCCACGGTCAGCGCGAAGCCCTCATAGGCCGTGCTGCCCTGGGTGACGCTGGCGCCGGTCTTGACCACGAAGGTGATGGTGGTGGTGACGCCCGTGGGGAGCCCGTAGTCCGTGGTGCCGCCCAGGCCGACATCGGCGAAGCCGCGGGCATCGACAACCGACTGGTCCGCGCTCTGGGCCGCCCCGGTACCGTCCAGGTTGATGGGCTCGCCGGGGTCGGTCACCCAGTTGAGCGTGGCGAAGGTTGTGTCCGGGGTTCGCCCGTCCATGTCGCCGGCCGAGCCGACGAAGCTGTCTTGCAGGATGATGGCCATCAGATGTACCCCACGAATGAGTATTTGGTCGCGGACGGGTTTGTCTCAGTCGTCAGCATCGGCCCCGAAAGAACTGCGTTGAAGTCCGTCACCAGCACCGGGGCGGAGTACAACAGGTGCTTTGTCTCGCCGAAGGTGCTGACCCGCGCGTCACAGATTCCAACCGTCGTTGACCACATTACGTCCGCGGCGTCCGCGGCAGCCTGGTCAACATAGTCCTGCCGGATCGAACTGACCTCGGCCGAAGTCACGATGCGGATCTGGTCGAACCACGGCCCGGACTCGACGGTGCGCGTTTCCACGGGCGCGGTTGGCTGCGGCCATCCCCCCGCACTGTTGGTCACCTGCTGTAGTGCCGTGGCCGGGGTCCCGACCTCGTAGAAGCCAACGCCGACGTAGGGCGGCGATCCCGGAGCAACGTGTGCGTAGCAATCTGCCGTGACGGTGGTCCGCGACTCCGACTGCTCACGGAAGGCATAGCCGTCGCGCACCCCGCGCAGCATCATGCCGCTGGGCGGCTTGACGTGGCGCTCCACCTTGCGCCGTTCGGTGTAGGGGAACACCACCGGGGTGCCGGCGTAGGTGTCCGTGTCGTAATTGAACCCCTGCGTCTGATCCACCCGCCAGGCGCGAGTGAAAGACGCAGCGGTCGGGTAGCGCGTGGTACGGATGCAGGTAGCGCCGCTGCTCGTGATGGTTGCCTCTGCCCACTCGAAATTGAACGGGTCCTGGTCCCCCATGTAGACCGTGATCAACCCCGGGCGCAACGGGTCGTCGCGCGGCACGATGATGTGCGGCAACGTGAAGTAGGTACCGACCGGGAATTGAACAGGCAGGCACCCAGAGTTGATGCTGGACACCGTCGCGCCGGTTCCGGCCGAGTAGTGATTCACGACTTCCAGCACCCCGCCGATGTGGCACACGAACACCGGGGCGGTCTGCTCTGCGCCGCCCGGCCAGCTGGTGGTCGGGTAGAACGATGTCGTGTTCGCAACCGAATCGTAGAACTTGAACCGGGCCGTGCCATACAGTGGGCCGCTGGCGACCTCGGTGAGCGTGGCTCCTGGCGTCTCGCCCAGCGTGATGTTGATCCGGTAGTGAAAGCTGGTCTGCACGCCTGACACCGATGTGTAGCAGGTGTTGTGCGCCTCGCTGCCGGTATCGTTGAACGACCAGCCGAGGGTCGCGGAGAACTCATTCTTGCCGTAGGCGTCAGCCAGGCCGGCCGCGCTCAACAGGCGCAGCACGCGCCCCTCGGTGATCGCCGTGGTCAGCGCCGCGCCGACCGGGAACGTCTCGCCCGATGGGATGCCCTTGAACAGCTTGACCGTTTCACTCAGCACCTTCTGGGTGTTGCCGCCAAGCCCCACCGTCCCGGCGATCAGCGGCAGGCGCATGGCCATGACGCCCTCGGCTTCGCTGATCTCGATCAGCCAGCTTTTCCCATCGGGGCCAACTGCGATGCCATGGCACCGCGCCCACCGGTAGTCGTACTTCACCTGGACGCCATCATCGGTCGGCTTCTGTTTGCCAATTCCGAGGATGACCTGGACGGCCTTGGCCATCCGGCCCGAGTACATCGAGGAGCACAGCTTTTCGTACTGGGAGCCCGACAGGCCGGTGTTGGCGTGCGCGGCGATGGCGAGTTTGGGCTCGTCGTGGAACGCGGCCGGGCTGGTCCCCTCGCGCTTCTTCAGTGGGTATTGCCAGCACTGCTGCGTTGGCTTGAAGCTGCGCAGCACGTCCGGGGTGCCGGTGATGATCTGGCCGGCCTTGACCACCCCGCTCAGGATGTTGTAGCCGCCGCCGCTGATCTCGATGTAGGACTGCTGGCCGACGATCTGGACCCGGACCGTGGCATCAGGGAGCACGTACCGCTGGGAGGCGTACTTCGCACCCGTTGCCCGCATGGCCTTGATCCGGCTGCGGGCGAACGGGAGGTACTGCGCGCCCCCCTGGATCAGCTTGTGCTCCATCGTCCATCATCAGTTCGCAGGCTGGGTCCACTGGAACGTGTCCATGGTGACCGGCAGGCCGACCGTGATCGCGATGGTCGACATCAGGAAGTCCCCCGATCCGACACCGCAGGCGCCGTCCAGGCGCGGGTACCACGGTGCGCCGGAGATCAGCCCGCCCGTGTCGCCGCCGTCACTGCCGTAGAAGCGCGCCCAGCCGGCGGTGCCAGCGGCCACGCCATTGAACGACCAGACGTGGTCCGAGGGCTTGGCGATGACGCCGGAAGCCTCTGCGCCCAGGATCAGGCCGTTGACCGGAGCCACGCCGGCCACGCCGGAGCCCATGTTGACGTAGGTGGCCGTGGCGGTCGTCAGCGAGCCGGTCACGGCCGCCGTGGTCACGCCGGTGCCTGGCCGGCCCTTGATCGTGACTTCGGCGCCTGACACCGAGGCCTCCATGATGCCGTTGCGGTTGATCGCATCGCATAGCTTGGCCGCCAGCGTAGAGGTCGTGTCACCCGACACCGTGATGGAGCCGTCCGGGATGATGTTGAGGCCGCCGACCGTGATGTTGTTGATCGAGCCGCCAGATGCGCCGGTGATCGTGATCTTGCCGGTGGCGCGAGTCTCCTTGGTCAGGGAGCCGGAGCTCTTGGTGAAGGTCCCCAGCAGGGTGCCCGTCTCGGCCGCGTCGGCGTTCGCCGGCTGGGCGCCGCTGAACACCTTGATATAGCCGTGGTTGAACATGGCGGCAAAGCCCAGGCGGCCTGCGAGGCCGTTGCGTGCGCCGGTGGAAAGTCGAATCGTCATGGTGGATCTCCTGGTTACCGTTGGTTGAAGGCCGTCCCGCCCTGGTGCAGGACTGCGACGAACCGTTTTTGCCCGCCCTGCGCGATCACTGCCGCGCCGGCCTGAACTCCTGGTGCCACGCTGACGTGGCCTGATGTGAGGTTGGTGAACGGCATGGCCTTGCACAGGCCGCGCTGCGTCCAGATGTAGATGCCCAGCGACTCGCCGCGATCGTCGTCGTCCCGCGCCCAGCACCAGCCTGGCACCACCCCGTAGGTGGCCACCTGCTTGACTCCCTCGCCGTCGTAGGCGTGGATGCCGACATCGGTCCCGATCACCAGCGCCGTGTCCGTGGGCGCCATCATCAGCACCTCTCCGGGGATGGCCAGGAAGTCCGAGGACAGGTCGAACAGGTGGAAACCCAGCGGCTGCGATCGCCAGATGGCGGTCATGTCGCTGCTGGGGATGTACTGGGCGGCGTAGAGCCGGCCACGCCAGAACTGGATGACGGTCGCGCCCTCCGGGATCGGGTCGAAGTCGTCGGTTGCCAGGTCGATGCCCAGCGAGGTCGGCGAGTAGTCCCAGCGCCGGGCGGTCTGGTAGCCCTCGTAGGCCAGCTGGAACACCGTGGAGTTGGCCGGCGCGATGTAGGTTCGCGTGACCAGCCCGGGCGACTGGGGGATGTCGGCGATCTGCAGCGCCTGCCCGGCCGCGATGTCGATGCTGGCCGACAGCCCGGGGCCCGTCTCGCGCCCATCGGGCAGCAGGAACGTGCACATGACGTCGTACTTGCCCGGCGCCAGGCTGCCGGACACCGCGGACAGGGTCGGCGTGCCCGGTGCCGGCCAGGACAGCTGCATCACCTGGTTGTCGGGCTTGATGATGCCTCGGTCGGTGCCGTTGTTAAAGTAGACGTCGCCATTGATTTCGGCCCAGTACATGCGCGCCCTGCTGAAGATCCCATCCAGCACCGCGCCGTCGTAGGTCTTCAGGGCCGCATCGTCCACGTAGAACATGCGCTGCTGGTCGATCGTGGCGTAGGCGACCAGGATCTCGCCGGCAGTGTCCAGCGTGTAGCCGTCGCGGCGCTCGATGCCGCCGGTGTCGGTGATGTGCACGTTGTCGGCGGACGTCAACCACTCCGCGCCGAGGCGCAGGGGGTCGGTCTTGTTGTTGAGCCCGCGGAAACGGGTGATGGTCGTGCCCTTCATCACCATGCCTTGTTGTGGTGCTGGCGGTTGGCCTCGACGTTGCGCCGGTTGTTGGCGTCAGGCCGGATCCCGAAGTGCTCGGTGAAGCGCGCCTCCTCCAGTGCGGCCCGTTTGGGGTCGTACAGTTCCGAGTCCGGCCGGCTGTAGGCCCGGTGCAGCACCCAATGGATCAGGTAGCGGTGGTGGGTGCGGTGGATCTCAGGCGTGCTGGTTTCGCTGTCCTGGATCTTCACCAGCGGGGTGCGGTAGCACTCGATGCGGATGGTGCCGGCCACCGACGGCTTGCAGCCGAGCTCGAGCTTGGTGTCATCGTGGATGGCCTGGGCGGGGATGTCCACCCTGGCGCGCCATCCCGGGTGGCGCCGGTCCTGCTCCACGCGATCGGTCAGGTAGAGCTCGTACTCGGTCGTGGTGCCTTCGGGCACGAACACCGCCCGGGTGATCTGAAACACGGCCTCGTGCAGCGCGTAGACCCTGGTGCCGGCGGTCACTGCGGCCGCGTCGACCTCGATTTCACAGACTTCGGGGGTGCTGGAGTCGAACAGGAGGCGCGCGCGGATCGCGGCCTCCTCCTCTGCTTCGTTGATCCACCCAACCACCTGCGGAGTCGTCGACAGGTACGGCTGCGCTACCAGGTCATCGGCATCGACCCGGTATTGGGCGACCAACTCGCTCAGTTCCATGTCAGATCACGCCGAACTGGTCCACCAGCTGGATGGCCTGGGCGCGCATGGACGCGATGGGCTGGTTCTTGTCCATCTTGATGCGGTAGTTCGTCTGGGTGAACGACATCAGCCCCGCCTTGGTCATGGCCTGGATCGAATCGCGCACGTCCTGGAGGCGTTCCTCGGTGTCGTCGGCCTTTTTGACCGGGACTGGGGGCAGTTCGGTCGTGATGGGGTCGCCAAGCTGGTACTGGTCGGGGTGCTGCAGGAGCTTGGCCGCGATGTCGGCGGGTACGGGCTTGGTTTCACCGCGGTTCCAGGTGATGTGCGACTGGTAGGCGCCATCGGTGTACGTGTCGCGCTTGCCGATGTAGCGGATCGGGGTGTAGGCGCTGTCCAGCGTCACGGTCTTGACCACGGGCGCGGATGCCGCGGGAGCTTCGGGGGCTTCGGGCGGCTTCAGGCCGGCCAGGGTGTGCACGACGGCGCGGAACAGGTAGTCCTTGGACTTCTGCTCGGGCGGGAGGCCGTCGTAGGGCATGAGACAGGGGTGCTGCTTGAGCTCGGCGTTCTTGACGGGGCCGTAGGCCCAGCCGTCGGCGAGTTTCACGGCCAGCCAGGACTCGTGCGACTGCTCGGGGGTGGCGTCGGGGTTGGCCAGGTGCATTTCCACGCCGGCCAGGGCGCTTGCGCGCTGCCAGTCAGGGGCATCGGCCCATGCGGGTTGGGAGTCGTCGCCGATGGATGCGCAGTAGGCGCGGTTCACTTCATGGGCGACTTGGGCGATCTGGACGGGGGTCATGGTGCTGGTCCTGGTGGGTGGATGGAAGAAAGGGCCCGAAGGCCCTTCCCTGCTGCTTCAACTTGCTCAGGTCGCACCGGTCAGGATGCCCTCGATCACGAAGTCGGCCACACCCGCCGCGGCGATGGCCGCACCGCCAGTCGTCATGATCAGGTAGGCGTCCTTCGGGAGGCGAACCGGCGCCACCGCCAGATTGTTCGCACGGGTGCGGCCGATCGCCGACAGCGCCAGGGCAGCGAAAAAGTAGTCCGCGTCCTGGGGCACCGAAGTGCTGTCCACGCCGTCGACGTACTCGAAGCCCAGGGCAGCCGTGACGGATGCCGTGAACAGGTCGCTGACGATCGCCAGGCAGTCCACCAGCAGCAAGCCGCTGGGCAGGACCCCGAGGCGGGCTTTGTCGCCGGATGCGATCGCCGTGGCCTGGTCCGAGCCGGTCCACACGCCCGAAGCGTTGGTGTCGAACCGGTAGATCAGGCCCGTCTTGTTGCCGTAGGGCACGCCACCGAACTGCTGTTGGGTGAGCACTTGTTTCTTGGTTGCAGTAGCCATGTTGGGCTCCTTGTGAGATTTGGGGGTTGATGCTGGATCGGCAGGCCGGGGTTACCGGCCCGCCTGTTTCCGTTACGCGGACAGCTTGACCGCGGTGTCGATCGCGATGACGCCGTAGTCGGTGAACTGCTTGGTGTCACCGTGGTCGATCTCGAAGCGGATCTTCGAGCGGCCATTGATCATGCCCAGCAGGATTTCCAGCTTGTCGCCGTGGTCCAGTTCCTTCTCCGAGAAGAAGTAGGGCATGCCGGTCTTCACATGCTTGCCCCAGGCCTCGGCCAGCGCCTGGCCGCCCAGCAGCAGCGCGCGATCGACCGCGTGGGTCGTGGAGAACGCCGCCGGCACCAAGTCGGTCGACGTCTCCGTCTCGCTGGTGTAGCTCGCGCACCACCGCAGGCTGTCACCGGCGTAGAACCGGATCGGCTTGGGCATCTTGATGATCAGGATGCCGTTCCACAGGCCCACGTCACCGCGGAACAGGGGATGGTTGCCGGCCTGGCTGGCGCGCGCCATCGCGTTGGCCTGAAAGGTACGGAACGCCCCGCTGTTGGACTGCTGGATGGACGTGTACTGCTCGCTGGAGCAAAGCAGCACGCGCAGCGGGGCGTCAGCGGCAGCCAGGTCGCCCTCGAACACCACCGGGGGCGGCGGCACGGCCATCGAATCCAGCGTGGTGCGCAGGGCATCGACCAGGTCGGTGTTCATCACGTCCGTGGTGGCGATCGTGATTTCGTTGGAGCCGGCCTTGATCATCTCGATGCCGGAGCCCGTGGACATGAAGTGCCGGTTCTTCGTCGGCGCCTTGACCGGGTTGATCATGATCTCCGCGAAGTCCGCATCGCTGGCCTTGGGGACGGCCCACTCGATGTTGTCGTGGAAGCCACGCGCGCCGGCCAGGTGGACCAGGATCTGCTGGTCATTGAGGCGGTTCATGTAGTTCTCGCCCAGCGCGCGGCCCAGCTTGCGCAGCTGGTGCGGGGTGCGCTGTTGCGTCATCGTGTCGCCGGCCGAGATCGGGTAGCGCGCCTGGTTGATGCGCAGACGATCCTGGCTGAACGACATGGAGCGACCCAGGCCCTCGGCATTGCGCGAGCCCATGATGGGCTTGCCGCCCATCGGGTTGATCAGGTCGAACGTGATTTCGTCGCCGGCCATCTTCTGCAGGTCCATGCAGCGCACGATGGGCATTTCGTTGCTGGACTGCTTGCGGATGGTCTGCTCCGCGTCGGCCTGCTGGGGAAACTTGCCCGTCAGGCGGTTCATGGTCGTGTTGCGCTGCATGTTGGCAGCGAACAGACCAGCCGATTGGATCTTGACGGCCTGCGGCGAGCCGTAGGGGAGATTGGTAGGCATAGAGAAACTCCTTCAAAGGGACCGGCTCCGCCATCCCGGCGGTGCCACATACACAAAAACGGGCTTAAAGCACCCGATCCATGAGGTCGCGGATCTGCTGGTCCGACTTGTTGCCGCTACCAAACAGATTCATCAGCGCCTCGCTCGACATTTCATGCACCGCTTCGGCCTGGTCGTGGTGCAGAGCGCCGGCCGGAGGGATCTCCGACAGGCTGGACGGCACCCCGGTCTGGGCCTTGGCGATCGCGGCCGCGGCTTGCGCCCTGGCCGCCGCTACCGGGGCAGGCACTTGCGGCGCCGGCTCCGGGGTGTTCTTCCCTGTGGCCGCCTTGTAGGTGTCGAGCAACTCGTTGACCTCGTCGGCGGTGCCTTCCTTGAGCACGGCCTGGATGCCGGGCTGGGCAAACTTCGGTTGGGCATGGAACCAGGCGGCGAACTCATTGCTCGGCACGACCGACTCCATGTCCGGATGCTTCGCGTGGATGGCGGCAAGATGCTCCTCGGCCTCGGTCAGCGCCTGCTTCTGCTGGACGGGTGCCAGCGCAGCGTTGACCCTTGCCTCGACGACGGCTGCCACACGGGCATCCACCAGTTTCTCGACGCCCTTGGCGATCGCCTCCTCGGAGAAGTCACCGAAATCCGCCTTGATGGCCTCGGCCTGGGGGGCCGCGGCTGCCGGGGCGGGTGCGGCACCAGTTGCAGGCGCGCTTGTGAGCGCCTCCAGCTGCTGCTGCGCCTTCTCGGCGATCGTTTTCCAGTGCTTCTCACCCTCCCGCGCCTGCTCCAGCGTCTCGAACGGGATCGTGTGGACCCCATCCTTAGCCAGCACGACGGGCTTGGGAGCCTCGGGCGCTGGCGTTGCTGCTTGGGCAGGCGCGGGTTCAACCGGTTTGCCCGGATCCGCGTCGTCGGCTTCGTCCGTCGGCACTGCAGCGGCGGGCGGTTCGCTGCTTTTCGCGGATGGTTCCGCGATATCGCCCTCGGGCAGATTCATCATCTGCATCGTCTGTGCGTCGGTCAGTACGCCGTCAACTGCGTTGGCCAGGAAAAACTGTTCTTGCGTTTGCACATTCACCCCTGCCACATATCGGCGTGGCCCCGTTGAAGGGCTTGCTCTTATGGATGGGGGCTGTTTAGGCCCCCCTCCTCCGTCTTGCGGGACATGCGCCCTCTCCCGAGGGTGCGAAGCGGACTATGCGGAAATCGGCCTGTGCGGTCCAACCCCACCGGGGGTTAGCGCCAGGTCAGACAGGCATGTTGTCGGTTGTGCGCGCCGTCTCGATGCCTTGCATGGGCGACTGAGGCACCGGCGGAAGCTGCGGGCTGGTGTTGGGCGTGACCTGGGCGCCAGGCGGCAGGGGTGCGGCCGCGATCGGCGCCGCGGGTGCTGTTGGGACGGGAAAGTTCGGGTCAGCGCCGGCCGGGTTGGGCAACTGGTAGCCCGCGCCGGTCATGATCGCGTCGGCAACCGGGGCGATCTGGGGCATGGTGGCCAGCTGCGCGCCGGCCTGCATGGCGGCGTAGGACGACTCCACCCCGGTCTTGACCGTGTCGGCGATGATCTTCTTGATCTCGGCCATCAGCTTGTCCGGGCTGTACTTCAGGTCGAGCTCGCGCGCGCGCAGGCTGTGGTCGGACTGCTGGAGAGCCAGCTTCACCGCCTCGTCGATGCGCTGCTGCACCACTTCGGGCGTCAACTGGGTCTGCGCGGCCTTGATGTCCTCGATCAGTTCCTCGCGGTTGGGGACATCCATCAGGCTCAACAGGTGCGGCAGGGCCACCACTTGGAACTCCTGCGGCATGGCCTTGAAGGCCTCGGACATCGCGGCCAGTTGCATCGTGCGGAAGCTGGGCGTGCTGGGAACCTCGTTCATGGCCACCTTCAGCTGCACCCGCTCGACGTCGTTGTCCCGGTACTGCACCCCGGTGGCCTCGTCCACCTGGGGCACATTGAGCTCCACCACGCGATCGTCGCGGGTCGCGGAGCCCTTGACGACCACCGTCTCCTGCTTGCCGATCATGTCCTGGATGATCAGGGACATCAGCAGTTCGCCCACCTTGGCGCGTCCGAACTTGAAGTTGTCCATCAGGGTCGCCAGGCTCTGGGTGGCCTGCTCGATCTGGGTGGACTCCTGCACGCCGGACGTGGCGCTGCCCTGCTGGCCCTGGAAGCCGGCCGTGATCCCGCTGGCGCGCTGGATCCCCATGCGGGCATCGCCCAGCATCTTGTATTGCTGCTCGTTCAGCTGGTAGTCGCGCTTGACCTCGAACCGGGCGCCAGGCTTGGCCATGTGGGCGGCATCCAAGATGATGTCGGCATCCACCCGGCTGGACATCTGGCGGAACTGCTCGTCGCTCATGGCCACCGCGCCCTGGGTGCGCTCGGTGCGGACCGCGGACATGCTCCAGCGGATCTTGCTGATCGCTGAGTTGACGTTGTCCTGCAGGTAGACCATGCCCTTGACCACGCCATAGGGCGTGCCGGTGCGGTCCTCGCGCTTGCCGATGAACTGGACGTAGGGGAAATCGCTGTGGCGGTACGGGCTGGGGCCGTCGTGCAGCTTGTGCGGGCCCATCCAGTAGGACTGGTACATGCGCGCGATGACGGTCTTCATCGGCTTCACGTAGCCGCTGGCCACCGCCAGGACGTGGGTGGCGAGCTTGTCGTTGTACTCGACCACCCGGCCGTCTGGCATGCGGATGACGGTGGCCTGCTCCCAGCGCCGATACCAGACCTCGAACAGGCAGACGCGGCCGTTCGTGACGTCGCGCCATTCCTGCTCCTCGATGGACCAGCCGCGCTCGTCCTCCCAGGAACTGGCCAGGTCGGTCGTGGTGCTGCCGTCGGTCGTGGGCTGGTACTCGCCCAGCCAGTTCCCGACGGAGCGCGTGACCAGGTCGGCCTTGTTGGGCCAGCGCAGCTTCACGTAGCTCGAGTCGGACCAGCGCCGGCGCACCAGCCATCGGGCTTTCGGCAGCCCGGGCTCGCGGTCCAGCATGTCCCAGTAGATTTCATTGCGCGGCACCGCCAGGCAGCGGTAGGGGTACTTGAAGGGGTCGGACTCGCGGGCGACCTCGACCCAGCCGATGCCCACGCACAGCTGGGGCAGGAAGGCATCGGTGCAGGCTTTGTCCGCGCCGCTCTTGCGCTCGGCCTGGTTGACCTTGAAGTTCAGCGCATCGGCAACCTCGTGGCCGTCCTCGCCATCCGACGTCACGCGCCAGTCGGTGCGGGTCTTGGCCTCCAGGCCGGTGACCGCGTCGATGGCCGGGCCGATCAGCGGCTCGATGGCCGGCGGGATGCCCAGTTCCTTCTGGCGTGCCAGGATCTCGGCGTCCAGCTGGTTGCCGTCGACGTAGTCCATCCACTTGTCGGCCTTCGACCTCCAGGGCGGCTGGTTCTGGATCTCGGTGCAGATGTCGGTGAACTCCTTGAGCGTCATGCCCTTGGAGGGTGGCGTGTCGCTGTGGGCCATGGTGTCTGGACTGATGGAATGGATCATGGTGGTGGTCCTATGTGCGCCAGTCAGGCGCTGGTGGCATCTTGAAACTGGGTTTGGCGTTGCCGAGGGTGATCAGGCCGCCCTCTTTGGCCTGGGCCCACTGGCGGAAGGCATCGGCGCCTTCGGTGCAGCCGTTGGTCTTATCGGGCTCGTCGACGAACCGCTGATCGACCTGGCTCCACCGCTTTTTGTAGCCGTCCAGGGCCTTGATCAGGCCGGCGCACCGGGTTTTGTCCAGGTAGGCGCCCTTCATGTGCTTGCGGGTCTGCTCGACGCCGTTGATCAGCTGGGTGATGACCGGCACGATGACCGTGTCATCGACGCCCAGCGCGTTGAGCATTTCCTCGGTGGAGTTGTTGGTGTCGCTCAGGCGCTTGTGGGCGGCGTCGTGGGGCAGGAAGTGCTTGTTGAACACGATGCCGTGGGTGCTGGCGAAGGCCTTGAGCTCGCGCACGTAGGTGCCCAACGTCTCGTTGTGGCCCTCGTAGTAGCCAATGAACCGGTCCTGCCCGTTGCTCTCCTGGTGGAACACGATCGCGCACCCGTCCTTGCGCCCGATGTCCCAGAAGGTGTTGACCGGCACGTCCAAGATGGGGACCTCGCGGATCCCGCCGCGCTGGCGCAGGGCGAGCATGTCCTTGGCGTAGTAGTGGCCGGCGCCGGACACCTGGAAGGCCTCCTCCGGGGTGCTGGGGTACTCCTGCCACATCTTGGCCTCGGCGCCGTTGAATGTGGTGTCGCGGGTCTTGACGTACCAGGCGCGCTGGTCCGGGTCGATGCGGCAGCCGCAGGCCTCCTGGATGGTGTCGAAGTACAGGTGGTCGGCATCGCTGACCCGCACCAAGGTGCTATCCATCCGGTAGTCGTCGTGCTGCCACCAGGCGGTGAAGTGCAGCCGGTAGTCCTTGATGGTCAGCTTCAGCCGCTCGGCAACGGCCTTCTGGGCTGTATCGACCATGTCGAAGAACGGGCCTTCGCGGCCCTCGGCGGTGCTCTCCACCACCACGATCCCGTCGTCAGGCACCGAGGGGATGGACCCGCTGATGACCTCGGCCGCCTTGATGGGGTACATCGCGGAGATCTTCCCCATTTCGGAGACGTGCAACCGGTCCAGGGTGCCCGATCGCATGGACGTGGCCACGCGAACGCTGGAATTGTTGTGCTTGAACAGGAGCTCGTCGGCGGCGTCCTTCGACAGCGGGAACCGCCTCTTGACCTGGGGCGGCAGGTTGTCGTAGGCGAACTTGACCTTGTCCCGGAAGATGGCTTTCGCGGCGCCGTCGTCCTGGGCCACGATGCCGCACCGCTGATCGGGGACGAACAGGGCGTGGTCCAGCCACAGGATGCAGATCAGGGTGGTGATGCCGACCTGGCGGGCCTTGAGCACGACATTGCGGTTCCAGATCCTGGCCAGAAACCGGCGCTGCGCCTTGTTCATCTTGAACGGCATCTTCTTGTCAGGCACCGATGCCGGATCCTCACCCTCGGCCGGCGCCCGGGTCTTGACCATGATCGAGTACAAAGAGCTCAATCGCCATTCGGGATCGGCCAGGCATTGCGCCAACTCCTGCTCATTCGATGGGATTAGAGATTGGTTCACGATCCAAGCTCCCGGGCCAGCACATCGCGCGAAACGCCAGTTGCTCTCTCAATCGCGCGCAAACTGAATCCCTGCCCACGAAGCTCACGGCAGGCCGGGAGACGCTCTTGTAGTGCGCGCATCCGGGTTGCTTGCTGCTTTGCGACCGACTCCGGTGTTCGCTTCGTCCCACGCTTGGCAAGCGATATGGCTTGGCGGGTTGATTCGCTGACGGGCGGCATCCTTCGACCCCTCAACCGCTTGGAGTGCTCCGCCTTGCGTTCGTCGCTCCATGGCCGCGCTGCTGGATTGCGGCCTTCGGCATATGCCCTCTTGGCAGATTCTGACCGCCGGGCCCGCTCATCATCGGGTTGGCGCCGGCCTCTGGTCGCCTCGTTGGCGGCCAAGTGGCCCTCGGAAACCATCCTTGACCCGTTCAGCAGCCGGGCGCCATTGAGATCCACATGGAATTGCTCGCGCACGAGTAGCTGCGCACCGTCATCGACAGTCTCGACGACCGCGAAACTGAATGCCGCCTCGCCATATTTGTCCCAGGCGCGCTGCAACAGTGGCGAGTGATGGTCGCCTTTTCGGAGCCGGTGCAGGTGCTCCAGCCACCGCTGGCGGGGCGTGGCTTTCGTGGTCGAGCCCACGTACACCCGCTCGTTGGCGCTGCATGCAACGTGGTAGATGACGCCGGGTTTTGTCATGCCACCAGGTCCGGGTCTTCGGCCACCGGCTGGATGGTGCGGGCCTTGATGGTCTTGAGCAGGTTCCCGATCGGATCGTCATCCGGGGGATCGTCGGAATTGATGCCGTGGGCCTCGCGCTCGATGGCCACCAGCCGGCCAAAGGCGTCCACCAGGATCTTGACCGTGCTGGCGCGGTCCTTCAGGGATGCATGCTTCTTGGTCTGCCGCTCGAGCTCGGCGGTCAGTTTGGCCACCAGCGCCTGGTACCGCTTGGCGCTGGACTGGTGGGAGATCCGGACCGTCGCCTGGGTCGCGGCCTGCCCGTTGATGACCTTGGCCGTGGTTACAGTTGTCGCCGATGAAACCTTCCCTGTAACCATGGCTTGTGCAACCATGGCGTCGGCTTTGGCCTGGATCTTGGCCTTCAGGTCGCGGGGGACTCCGAGTTTCTCGAAGTGCTTGATGATGGCCACGCGGCTGACAGCGACACCGGTGGCCTTGGTGTACTCCTCGGCCAGCTGGGCGGGGCTCAGGATGCCGGCGCGCCAGCCGGGCTCGATGCGTTCGTAATCGACTTTGGGTAGTGCGGCCATGGTTTCACGGCGCCCGTCGGGCAAGGATAGGTTTCATGGGGGGCGATGATGCTGACCCGTGGCGGCTTTGGCGAACCCTACCGGGGGTTGTCGGGCGCTGTGGCGGCTGGAGTGTGTGCTGGTGCTGCTGGCTGGTGTTCCAGGCGCGTAGGAGGGGCGGAATTGCTCAATCCTTGGGCAGTGGACGTGAAAAAGCCCGCGCGAGGCGGGCTTCTGGGGGGCCGGGCTGCGCCCGTCTGTGGGTGCTCAGGTGGATGGGCACATGCGCCAGCTGGCCGTCACGACGGGGCGTTCGCGCTTGATCAGGCGCAGGACGAATGCCTTGGCCTGGAGCAGGAGGACTGCCGGCTGGCGCACGGCGGTCGTCTGGAGGGCGAGCTCGAAGCCATGCAGGACGACGTCACGGGCGGCGGTGGCCGCTCGCCGGGCGATGGTGACCACGGGCTCCAGGATGTGGACGGCGAAGGCGATGGCGGCGGCGGTGGCGACGGCCAGGACGGCGAGGAAGGTGCGGAACGATTTCATGGTGAGCTCCTGTGGGGTTGAAGGAAGGGATGCACGGGAGCCCGCAGTGTTGCCGCGGCGGCTGCGGGTATCAAACCCCACCGGGGGTTACATGCCGGCGCGGAACGCCAGCAGGAGGCCGGCCAGCTGCTTGGCCAGGCTGAATGCCTCGCGGGGGTTGAGCTCGAGGATGCTGTCGCCGATCTCGATCTTCATGCGGCCGCGGGGCATGTTGGTGGTGGACACCAGCCGGTCGGGCTCCTGGTCGATGGGGGCATACCAGCCGGGCTGAACCATGGTGATCAGGCCGTCCTCGCGCAGGGCCTTGACGTGGTCATTGACGACGGACGTGTTGATGCCGGTCATTTGCACGATCTGCTGCTTGCTGGCGGCCTCGCGGTGGTCGCTGATGACCTGGATTGCGGACAGGACCGCTTCCCGGTTGCTCTTGGGGAGTGCTGCGACATCGTTCATCGTGGTGTGCTCCAGATAGAATTGCGGTTCTCAGGCGCGATTCATCGGGGAGCCACCTTCGGGTGGCTTTCCCTTTTCAGGGGTCGAAGTCCACCAGGCTGGGCAGGGGCACGTCGTGGGGCCACATGCCCAGGCAGTACAGGTGCATGACGGTGCTGCAGTGCGCGGTCCACCACAGTTCGCGGCGCTCGCGCGCGCTCCAGCGGCTGCCCTGGTCCAGTTCCCGGTGGATCCAGGAGGCGATCGCGGCCACGCGGTTGTCGTCGGCCTTGATCGCCTTGCCCTTGCCGTGCTCGCCCCAGTTCGAGTGCGCCGGCTCGGTGTGCCCGTACACACCGGTGACCATGCACGGCAGCGTCCGCACCCGGGCCAGCAGGACGGCGCTGCGCACGTAGATGTGCTTGGGGCGAGCGACGATCATGCCCGGTCCAGGGGGTGGGGGGCCCGCTTCATCTGGTACAGGCGCTCCTTGAGCTCGTACCCCATCAGCGGCCAGATCTTGTTGACGGCATTCGCGCGGGCGATCTTGCGGCCCAGCTCGGCGTCGAAGTTCTCGGGGCTGGCGCATGCCGACTCGCCGGTGACGGTGAAGCCGTTGCGCAGCACCAGGACGCAAATTGTTAGCAGGTCCAGCCCAACGGGGATGTGGTGCGGCTGGATATGCCGCGCTTGGACCCTCGTCACCCCGTCGGATGCGAGGAAGCAGAACTCGCTGGCGATGTTGGCCTCGATGTCGGCCGGCGTGACGCGCGGGGCGGTCAGGCCCTTGGCCTGGATCTCGGCCTCGATGTGTGCGTCCGTGCTCATGATGCGCTCCCGGCGGCGGGGATCTGGGGCCGGGCCTGCCCGACCTGGTAGGGCATCCACTCGCAGTAGCAGCTGCCCGCGGCGGGCGCCTGGACGCCGGGCTGCAGGAGCATGATGTTGCGCGCCGCGTGGCTCACGCCGACATGGTCGACAACCAGCAGGTTGACGTTGTGCTCGTCGTTGACGCAGACCACAGTGGCATCCAGGGCCTGGGTGTCGTCGGACACCTGGAGCACCTTGTTGCCGATCACGTTGACCCCGTTGGGGCGGAACCAGACCTTGCGGCCGACGGTTGGCGGGATGATGTGTGCCATAGGGCGTTTCCTCGGGTTGTGCCGCGCTGGATCTGGCGCGCGGCGGGCCAGGTTCAGATGAACACCTTCACGTCTGGATGCGCGCTGCGGATCCGGTCGGCGGTCTTCTTGATCCACCGCTCGAACTCGTTGCGGGTGATGGACTGGATCTGCAGGTCGTGGAACTCTTGCAGTTCACGCAGCGCGACCAGCTGCGGGCCGGTCAATCCCAGCTTGCCGGTGCGCTCGTGGCGGTGGTAGCAGTCGGTCAGCGCCGCATCCACCGCCGCGCAGGCCGCCAGGACCTCCGGCCCGATGCCGCCCTTGGCCATCGTCTCGGCGACGTTGTGCATGTCGGCCACGGTTCGCCAGTCGTTGACGGTCGCGCGGCCATGGGCAAAGGCGTCGATCGCACTCAAGTTGCGCAGCCGGACGTCGTCCAGAACGGCTTTGCCGGTGAACGATGCGCCTCGGATGGCCATGGCGATCGGGTTGACCAGGGCGTAATGCCGGCGGCGAGTGTGCTTGCGGCTCATGGGATTTCCTTCATGGCATCGGCATCCCCCAGCAGCTGGCCGGTCTTCCACGGCCCGACGTTCAGGCCGAAGAACAGTTGCGGGTTGCCGTTGAATCCCTTGGTGGCCATGAGCGCGGACGTGATGAAGGCCAGCAGCTTGCCGTCCTGCCAGCACTCGCGCCGAAACGTGTCCGGGTTGTCAAAGACGCAGGTTCGGTGGCGCGGGAGCTCGTAGAAGTCCATGGCCAGCACCTGGGCGTAGAGCCGGGTCTTGGCGTGGTAGTTGCGCAGTCGGGACTTCACCGGCGCCTCGATCAGCACGCACGCGCGCACCGGCTCGGCTTGGGTGTTGGGGGTGTCGTCATCCATGGCGGTCCTCCAGCAGTTGCTTGATGGCGTCGGCATGCTGGTGCGGGTTCAGGTGCCGCCACAGTGTCTGCCGCGCCCGGTCGGAATAGAGGAACGTCTCGGCGCGCTGGAACAGTTCGGTGAACTCGGCGCCGTCCATGGCGTCCCAGGCCAGGGACTTGGCCACCCAGGCGCCGGACTCGTCCTGCACCATGTACCCGGCGCCCACCACGATCCAGGCGCGCAGCGCGTCGAAGTCGGTGAAGGCCTCGGTGCGCTCCAGCAGCCGGCGCACGGTAGCCATGAACCGGGCCGACTGCTTGGGGTCGCGCGGGATGGTGAACTCGTACTCGGCCTGCTCGCCGGGCGCCAGGCTGTCGATGAACTTGCGCCACCGCTTCTGGTTGCGCTCGTCCTCCGCGCTCACCCCGCGCAGGCGGCCGTCGTTGTCCTTGTAGACGTGGACCTTGGTCATGTCAGGCCCGCCCTTCTAAGCAGCTCTGCAAATGCAACGCCAGCCTGTGCCGCCACGACTCCATTGCCGACTTGGCGCAGCTGGTGAGCCCGGGATTCGTCCACCAGATGGGCCATCCCATCAGCCAGCATGCGAACGCCGGGTTCAACCGCCGGCGCAAGGTCCGGGCGGTTGGCGACAATTCCTGGCCATCGAGGGTCGGCGGGGCCGGGTGCGAAGATCCCAAGTGCGTCGCCGTGAAGGATAGGCTCTGCCCACGCGCTTGGCTCAGGCGGTTGGCCACAAACTCCGGGGTTCCCGACTCGCTGCGCCAGTCCTGGCTCTCCGGCGTCGGCCATTGGCTTGTCGCTGTGTGAAGCGTCTCGCCCCTGGTGCCCCGTGCTATCGCACCCTGTCCGCCCGCAGCCTCGGCATCCTGCACATTCGGGCTGGGCCATTGTGTTGCGGCGATCGTCAATGGCATCCCCGCCCCGTTGCCGTTGATCCCCCGCTCCTTGATCTTCTCGGCCCGGGCATGCCATGTCTCCGGGCTCTCCCCGTCGTTCGCAACCGATGCGCTCGGCGTCGGCCACTGCGATGCCTGCCCCGTAAGCGTCAGCCGCTCCTGGCCCTCCTGGCCCCGGTCCCGGGTGTACTCGTTGCCCTGGCTGTTCGATACGCTGGGCGTCATCCAGTGTTTTGTCTGCGACTCCAGCCCGACCGTCTTCTTGTCGCCATCCAGGGTTGTCCCCTTGCTGGCCACCAGTTCCGCCGACACGCTGCGGCCCCCGTTCGGCACGTTCGGTGTCAACCGCTCGCCATGCAAGGCAGAACCACCTGGCTCGGCCATGACTGGCGCCCACATCGGACGCTGAAAGAGTGATCCACTCCGCATCCCACCCGCGGTCGGCCAGTTCTCCCAGGACGCGGGCGGCCGCGCGTTCTTCGAGTTCGCCTTCGGCTTCGTCCACAACGGCGGCGGTGGCAGAAGCGATGCCGCTGACGTTCTCCAGAACGAGGCCTCGCGCACCGCAAGCGTCGGCAATGTCGAGGACATTGAAGAACAACCCGCTGCGCGCGCCGTCAAGGCCGGCCCGGCGGCCTGCGATTGATAGGTCCTGGCACGGGAAGCCAGCAATGACAAAATCCACGCATCCGCGCCAAGCTGCGCCATTGAAGGTGCGCAGGTCAGACCAGATAGGCGCCGGATCAAGGGCTCCCGCTTCCATGAGGCAGACAAGCTGCGCGGCTGCAGGGGCTTCCCGCTCCACGTACAGAACGGTTCGGTGCTCGATGCCGTGAAACTCGCATGCGGCGCGGAAGCCTTCGCCGAGCATGCCGACGCCGGCGCACAGTTCGATGGAATGAACAGCCATGTCAAGGCAACACCTTTGAGATCCGAAACACCCGATCCGCCAGGATGAACAGGTCGCCCACGCGGAACGCGAGCGGGATGGCGTGGCGGCCTTCGATGGCCACCGTGATGGGGGCCCAATTGCCGCGGCCTTGGGGGACAAGCACGAGCATCACGCCGGGACCCCTTTGAATAGGTCCAGCAGATGTTGCACCGGGCGGCTGGTAATGCGGTGCGTCCATGCGACCGCCTCGCGCCAGTTGTTTGGGTTGCGGCCCTCGCGGCGCGCTGCGAACGACCACGCCATGCTGTCGGCCGTTTCAAGTAGCGACCGCACCAAGGGGTCAGCCAGCGCCGTGGTCTTTAGGCCGAACCCGTGCAGGCGCAGATCGGGACGGGCGAGCTTTATTGCGTGCAGAACGGATGCCACGGCGCGCGGATCCCCGTTGCGCTTGCATACCGACCCAACGCCTACCCACATTCCGCGCGTCAGGCGCGGGCCGTAGTTGACCAAGTGGCGAACGTATTGCTCTGGCTCGAAACCCTGCAGGACGGGCATGATGTAGACGCCCGTGTTCTCGGCCAGCAGCGCGTCGTATCGTTCGATGGTGTTGGCCTGGTGCTGTTGGACGGTCAGGCCGGTCTTGGACAAGATGAACGGCTCGCACATCCAGTCTTGCGCCACAGCAGCCAGAAGGTTGCCGTTGGTTGACCAGTGCCGAATCTGCGCGGCGTACTCGGCAACGTCATGCCGGTACCGCCCGTGCTGGCTGATCTCGGTAAAAGCGCCGCTATCCATGATCCAGTCGCCGACCGTGAAAGGGCCTTTGCGGTTCCGTAGTCGGTTGACGCTCACAAATGCCGCATCGAAGTGCTTGGCATCGCTGGGCTGGTGAAGTCCTGTGAAAAATCTCACGGCGCAGCCTCAATCTGTGCCATCGACAGCCGCTCGGCGATGTGCTGCTCCAGGGTCGCGCCCCGGGACTGCTGCCAGCCCGGCAGGAGCACGATGGTGTCGCAGGTCACCAGGGCGGCGATGTCCCGACGCATGCACTCGGCCCACGGCATGCTGTGGTCCGGGTTGAGATCGGCCGGGTTGACCACGTCATGGCCCAGGTCGCGGTACTTCTTCGCCTCCGCGTGGAAGGCCGGGAAGTTAAGGCCTGGAAGGCCGGACATGGGCCCGGCGATGTAGCAGCGCATGCCCGTGCCCTCAGTGAACGACCGCGGCCATCGTCGGGTCGGCGGCCAGCACTTCGGCCTGGCGCGCGGCCTGGTCGGCGTCGGTTCCCAGGCCTTTGGGCTTGTCGGCAGCCTCCATGGCATCCGCGATACCCTGCTGCGCCTCGGCGGCCGTGGTCTTCTTGCGGCCGCGCTTGATCGGCGTGACGTTGGCCGGCTCCACGATCTCCGGTCCCTCCAGGGTGATGCTGATCTCGCTCTGCTGGAGCATGGAGAGCTTGCCGACGATGCGCTCGTCGATGCCGTCGGCGCACTGCACCGTGAACTTGACCTCGACGCTGCCACCCTCGATCGGGCGAATCCGGAAGGTCTTGATGTCGCAGGTTTTCAGGCGCAGGTTCTGCTCGCCGCCGCGGCCATAGTCCACCGTCAGGGTGTAGCCCGCCAGCATAGAGTTGTACTTGACCGGGTAGTCGAAATGAGGGAATCGAACATTCGGCAGGTCATCCACCGGCAGTTCGAGTTCGGCCTGGGTGGGCTCTTTGCCTTGCGCACCGTTCGCGCAGAACAGGATCGGCCTCAGCGCAGGATGGATCATGCCCAGCACGTGGTTGGTGGCGGTCAGGGTCATGGCCAGGTCCAGGGCGGGCACGTTTTCCTTGTTGTGCTTCTGCATGCGGCTGTTCGTGTGGTCCAACTTCACGCGGGTGAAGTCCAGCAGTTCAAAGCGTTTCGGGGTCATGGTTGAGGGTCCTTTGGGTCAGTGGAGGGTTCGCACCAGGTAGTGCGCGATCAAGATGCTTTCAGCCCGGTTGTGATCCTTCACGCGAGTGACCGGGGCACTCGCGTACAAACGCTGGCAGCAGGCGCGGGCCTGGGCTTTGTCGGCATGCAGGCCGAACATCTTTTTCCAGGCATGCGGGGAGACGATGTGCAGGCCGGCGGCGCCAACTTGGGCAGCCAGCGCGCCGCGTAGCGCGCCGAACGTGTCGAACTGGCTGGCGATGGTCTGCGCCGGCAGGCTGGGCATGGGGATCGGCCGCTCGATCCCGGCGATCACCGCCTCTGCCGCGAAGTTGTGCTTGGCCGACCAGTCCCACAGCAGCGCATCCAACGCCACGACATCCACCCAGGTTTTCATGCTGCCGGTGTCCTGCCCGTTGGAGCACACGGGGACGTCCACGCACTCCAGCAGCCCGCGGCCGGGGTCGATCAGGGAGATTGCGCCGGTCAGGCCCGGGTCGCAGCCGATGTAGAGAGTCACAGGCCTTTCCCCTTCACGACCTTGACCACCGGGATCGGGGTGTCCGCGGGCCAGTCCTTGAACCGGGCGTGCTTTCCGACGAACATCAGATCGAACTTGCCCGTCGCCCCGCCGCGCTGCTTGACCATCTGGCAGTTGGCCAGGTACCGCCAGTCGTCGCCCAGGTCCGGGTTCGCCACGATCGGCCGGTGGATGAAAAGGATGATGTCGGCGTCTTGCTCGATCGCGCCGCAGTCCTTTATGTCGGACATCTTGGGCATCGGGTTGACCTCCTTCTCCACCCCGCGCCCGACCTGCACCAGGGCAATGATCGGGATCCCAAGCTCCTTGGCCAGGGACTTGAGGCCGCGGCTGGCTTCCTCCAACTGGTACGTGCGCGGCGCGCGCGTGTCGGTGCCGGTCATCAGCTGGAGGTAGTCGACCACCAGCAGGCGCAGCCCGCGCTTGCGCTTGAGCACGCGCGCCTTGGTGCGGATCTGGTTGATGTTCAGCCCGCCGGTGTCGTTGGAATAGAACGGCACCTTGGCCAGCTTCTCGACGCCGGCCGTCAGGTTGCTCCAGTCGATGTCGGACATGCGCTCGGGCCGGCGCAGCGCATGCATGGGCACCTTGCCGACCGACGACAGGGCGCGCTGGGCGCCCTCCTCGTTCTCCATTTCCATGGAGAACTTGCCCACCGGCAGGCCCAGGTTGACCGCCGCATGCAGCGCGACAGCATCGGCCAGGGCGCTCTTGCCCATGGACGGCCGGCCGCCCACGATCACCAGTTGACCAGGCCGCAGGCCGCCATCGAGCAAGTCGTCCCACTCGGCCAGCCCGGTGGGGATGTACTCGGCGGCACGCTCGTCGTTGCCGGCTGCCTGCTCCTGGATCCGGTCGAGCTCGCGCACCACGAGGGTTTCCATCGACTCCCAACCGTCGCCGTCGTTGGACCTGGACTCGATGATCCCGAAGATCTTGCGCTCGGCCTCGTCGGCGATGTCGGCCACCGGCCGGCCCATGGGGTTGAAGGCGCTGGTGGCGATCTCGTCGCTGGCCGAAATCAGGTTGCGCAGGACAGCGCGCTCGCGCACCGTCTCGGCGTGCCGGCGGATGTTGGCGGCGCTGGGCACGTACTGGGCCAGCGAGTTCACGTAGGCCAGGCCACCGGCCTCCTCGCCTTTGCCCATGGACTGGAGCCGGGCCCAGACCGTGATGACGTCGGCCGGCCGGTTGGCGTTGACCAGTTGCGCGATCGCGGCGAACACCAGCCGGTGCTCGAATCGGTAGAAGTCGGCATCGGTGACCAGGTCGGCAACGTGGTCCCAGCCGCGGTTGTCCAGCATCAGGGCGCCCAGCACGGCCATTTCGCTCTCCGCTGAATGCGGGGGGATGCGCAGCTGGGCCGCGCCAGGGTCGCGCGCGAACACTTCGAGCTCGGTGGGGGATGTGCGTGCGTTCATGCGTGATCCTTGTTGGTGTAGTTGCCTTGCACGACCTTCATGAAGTTGTCGCGCTTCATCAGCCAGCCCAGGTCGCAGTGCTTCCATGACCCAGACCGGCCGCTCAAGAAGTCGGACTCGTGCGCAGCCTCGAAGAACCTGCCGAACCAGTCCAGGGCCTCGGCTGGCGTGGTGGCGTAGCGGCTGCCGTCTTCACGCACAGCCTCGGCGGATAGCAGCCACTTCCACCGCTGACGCATGGCGTCCGCGGCGGCGCTGTCCTTCCACATTTCGTACCGGGGTCTTGGCAGCGTCGGGCACTTCGAGACGAACACGCCGACGATCTGCTTGAGCGGGCATGCCGGGGTGACTGCGTGGTCCTCCGGCTTGTCGGATTCGGACCTTGGTGGCACGGTCGTCGTCAGCATCGCTGGCGACAAGGGTGCGTCAGCACCCGGTATTCCTGACTCCAAAGGTATTGGTGAAGGTAAAGAAACACGCGCGGGTGTACTCGTTTGCTTGGCTTCTGCTATAGCATTTGCTACCCCGTTTGCTACCTGTTTTGCTAGACCGCTGCTATCTTCTTCGCTACGGTTTTGCTGCTTCTTCGACCCTCCCTTGGAGCCGGCAACCGCCTTCTTCTCGCTAATCGCCTGTGCCTTGTGCCACTCCTCGGTGACCCGCTTGTGGGCGTAGTGAGTGCCGGTGTCCTTGAACAACTCCAGCAGAACATCCTTGGATGCCCTCCACTTCGCCATGCCCAATTTGGTGACCTCGGCCAACTGCTGGTCGTCCTTGGGCAGGGTTCCGCCGCGCTTCCAGGCGGCCATCAACATGAGGCAGTACGCCCCATGTCTCTCCGTGCTCAGGTGCGTGGTGTCGGCCAGATAGTCGGCCACGTACCACGGCATCCAGGTGTCGGCCTTTTTGGTCACAGCCCGCTGTCCTTCAAGTTCTTGGCGAAGGATTCCCAGCTGGCAATCGCCGCTGCCTGGGGACCAGTCAGGTGGTCCTTGTCGAATGCTTTCGACACTCGAAGCCACTGGTCAGGGTAGACGCCAGTCATCGAAGCCAGAACGCCGACATCGAACATCGGGCCACCCACGCGCTCGGCGTCCGCGCGGATGTCTTCGTCGAGTCCCACTTCACCATGCAGGTGGCCGGCTACCAACCCGATGGCGGCCGCCAGTGAGGCGTCCGGGTGCATCAACAGCAAGTCAAGCAGCGCGCGGTTGTCGTGGTGCTCTGCGTGACACTGTTCGCAAAGGCACTGGAGGTTGTGGTTTTTGTACTCCCAGACTTTGCGGCCCTTCACATAGCAGCGGTGGTGCACATTCAAGGTGACTTCGCTCTCGCCGCACGTCTCGCAGCGGAATTTGGCTGCCTGCATCACCTCCAGGCGCTTGCGCTGCCAGTTGGGGTGAAGGTACTGCTCCTTGTAGGTCATGGTGCTCATGTGCATTTCCGATATGCCCGGCGAGGAGGACATCGGCAGGGCGGGCCGGAAGACCGCCTTTTCGGGAGCTACCCTAGCCGCGCCTGAAATCATTGGGACGCCCCCGCCGCTGCCCGCGCCTGCTCGCCCATGACGGTGAACTGGCACGGCGCCAGGCCAAGCCGGGTTTCCAGCGCCGCTACCTGCTCCGGCGTGCGGGACTTGATCGCCGCGGTTCGGGCTTCCATCCAGGACCGGGCCATGGCGGTGTCGCCCTCGGCATAGGCCTTCTCCATCAGCCGGCCAAGGTCGGCGATGTGCAGTTCGAGCTCGGCGTGCGTCATGCTGCCTCCATGGCGAGTGCTGCTTGGCCACCAATGCGCTCCTGCTGGAGGGCCTTCTTGATGACCATGATTTCCGCCCGGTGCACGTTCAGGTGTTCTGCGCGCGTGAGCCGCTGCAGGTTGACCGGGGTGTCATTCAGCGAATCGTGGTCACGGTGGTGGATGACGTGGCCCTTCGGTATCGGGCCATGCGTGTGCCGGTAGAGCCACACGGCGTAGAACTCCCACACGTTGGGCTGGGCGATCTTGATGTGCCGGCGTGGCGTTCCGCCCTTTCCAATACGAGTAACGATCGACCCGACCGGCATTCCCTTGTCGCTGATTCGACCCGGCTTCCATTCCGACCCTGGACTCAGGTGAATGCCCTTCAAGTCCTTGTTCCAAGGCTTGATGCCTGGCGCGAAGGTGCTGGACTTGTTGTAGCCAGTGGCATCGCGGTATGCGTGGTAGCAGCCGACAGTGCAGAACCGGATGGGGCGTGCGCCAGACCTGTCGCGCTGAAATCCGGCACCACAGTGCTCGCAGGTGAATTTGCCCATTACGCGGCCTCAAAATCAAGCCCGGCCTGCGCCGGTTGGCGCGCGGTGTTGTGAAGCGGCACGAAGTAGCCGGGCAGCCGACTGTTGCGCAGCGCCTCGGCGTTGTCGCGCCCATAGGCAATCAGGACGGATGGCGCACCGGCCGGTCCAGCGACGCCACCGCCTGGCAGCCGGAAGCGGATGCGACCTGCCAGGAAAAGCATCCCGCTGGCGCGTTGCCAGCAGAATTCTTGGAACGCTTTCGTTTCGGTACGGGCAAAGATCAGGACGACGGCATTGCCATGCTCTGCCGCGCGTTTTAGGAACTTCTCAGCGTGCGGCCCGTAGGGTGGGTTGCACCAGACGCGCCCGACCCACTCGCGCGCAAGGCCGTCGTCCTCGATGGTGAATTGAGTAGTTGCTGTGCGCCATGGCTGGTGTTGACTGGCGCACGGGTCCATGTCGAAGGGTCCAAGCGCCTGCAGAATTTCGGGTGGCGTCAGCCAATCGTGCGTCGTGGCAGTGCCGCCGTCCCCTCCAGTCTCGAAGGTACTGTTCATATTCAGTTCACCCTCAAGCCGGCGGCGGCCATCTGGCGCAGCACATCGCGCACATCGCCGAAGTGGCAGCGGTTGAGCCAGTCGGTCACGACTTCACCGCCTTCCGGCGCATCGGCAGCAGATCCGGCGCGATGCTCTGCACACGGGCGCGGCAGGTGTTGACCGACACATCGAACCGGCTGGCGATCTCTCGCCACTCGTAGCCCTGGCGGCGCAGTGCGGCCATGGCTTCGGCGTCCAGGGTCATTCGTTTGCAGACCCGGGGCGTCTTGGGTTTCTGGTCTTCGTCGTCCGGCTGGACCTTGCGCGGCTCGTCGTCGCCGGGCTTGCGGGTCCAGAGGGAGGGGCCGCGCGCTGCCCACACGGCATCGGTGATTGCTTGGGGGTCGATCACAGCAAGTCTCCAGCCGGTCAGGGGTTGGGCTGACTCGCCGTTTCGGTGGCTTCGGCGCCAAGGAGTTCGGCAGGCAAATGCTTGCGCGCCTGAACTGCCAGCACACGATCTGCAATCCGGCTTGGCAAAATGTCAGGCCACTTATCGACCGCTTGGTAGGAGACGCCTATTGCATGGGCAGCAGCGGCTACAGTGCCGCCCAGCAGTTCGATGGCTTTGGATTTTTGCATGGCGCCATTTAACCACAGTTCAGCGGAGATCGGAAGAGCGTCGTGTAGGGAAAGAGTGT
>ERZ650303.12-NODE-12-length-53871-cov-10.681972_pt1 | contig 53871 bp, 85 predicted proteins | sample MGYA00376239_ERZ650303 | MGnify/ENA primary metagenome ERZ650303 (study PRJEB26733, sample SAMN07839262) | wastewater metagenome | biome: small river; feature: stream; material: water | place: USA: North Carolina | collected 2016-04-05 ... | reverse complement strand
GACTGGAGTTCAGACGTGTGCTCTTCCGATCTAGGCGGGTGTGTGTGTCACCCAGGGGTAGGGGGTCCGAGTGCCATTCGCTTCGACCACGATCCGCAATCGACGCCGCGCTGACGTCCGCCGGCGCGACGGGGACGCTCCGTGTGCCTTGCAGATCATGGCCGATTGCCGGGCGGTCGGCGGCGAGATTGACTACGACGTCGGCCCGCCGCATCCTCGTTCGTTCGAGGTGGACCACGTCGTCTCGTCCGTCGAGGCTGAAGCTCTCGGGTGGTCGCCGGAAGAGGCCGATGCCCTGGACAACTGCCAGCCCGCCTGTCGGCAGTGCAACCGCGAGAAGTCCTCTGGCAGAAAGCAGCTGGCGGCAGTCCGTCCGACATACGTGAATCCACGTTTCATGTGATCTTGCGCCTTTCCCTGGCGCACTACGCCGACGCTGGGCGGTCAACCGGCGGGTCCAAATGGGAGAACGCCTGATGGCAACGATCAGTGAGTACGAAACCGCCTCCGGTGTGAAGCGGTTCGCAGTTCGGTACGTGGCGCCTGGCCAGGAGACCGAGAAGCGTGGATTCAAGACCCAGGCGGAGGCGGAGAAGTTCGCCGGCACCACCGAGGTCAAGAAGTACGCGACGCTGAACGAGGCGATGGTCGGCAACGACGCGTTGGCGGAGGCGGAGATTCGGTACCGGCTTCTCGCTGAGGCCTTCGAGAGTCAGCCGCAGCTGCGGTCTCAGTTGAACACTCAGTTGGAGCGCGCGAAGGCTGAGATTGTGCAGCTGCGGGCGTTGGCGCCGAAACCGGCGGACTCCGGCAGGTCTGAGACTGAGGCGTCGGGCAAGGTAATCGCGTTCGATGCCAACCGGTTCCAAAAACCGAGCTAACCCTGCGCCACTTGTCACCATTGCTCGGCAGTGTGTCATCCCTGATGACATAGCTTTCACGCGCTACGAGGAGCTGATCGCTCCCGAGTTGCCCGGTATGGGCGTGGTGCTCGATCAGTGGCAGGAAGACATCTGGTACGCGGCCCTCGGGCTGCGCGAAGATGGTTCGCTCGCGTGCGATGTCATGGGCGTGACGCTCAGCATTGCGCGGCAGGCGGGCAAGACGTGGGGCATCATGGCCGGTCTCATCGCGATCTGCTTGTCGCGGCCTGGGACGCTGGTCATCTGGTCATCGCACCACGATCGGACATCGTCGGAGACGCTGACGAAGATCGCCGGCATCGTGGAGAAGCCTGCGATACGCCCGAAGATGCGCGCGACTCATCCGGTCGTGTTCACCGACGACAACCGCGGTGTCCACTTCGCCAACGGGTCTCGAATCTTGTTCGGCGCTCGCTCATCTGGCTTCGGCCGCGGCTTCTCAGAGGTCGACATCCAGGTCTACGACGAGTGCCAGAACCTTCGGGAGTCGGCGCTGACCGACATGCTCGCCGCGATGAACGTTTCAGACATCGGCTTGGCGTTCTTCATGGGAACACCGCCCCGGCCGCAGGAAGTCGCGCTCGGGGTCAACGAGGCATTCCAGCGCCGCCGGGACCGGGCACTGGAACCGGTGAAGCGACGGCCATTCAAGGGCATTTTCGTGGAGTTCTCCCCGGAGTCCCCTGACGAGGTCGTGGCTGATATCGATGCGCCTGGGTTCTGGGAGAAGTTGGCGGAGGCCAACCCCTCCTACAGTTTCCGGGTCGGCAAGTCCGCGATCGAGCGCCTCGTCGAGAACATGTCGTCCGAGGATGTCTTGCGCGAGGTCTTCGGGATCTGGGACAAGACAAACAAGACGCTCGCAGTCGTCCCCCGGGACCACTGGAACAGCCTCGCCATCGAGGCGGAAACACTTCCCGACGTTGCTGCGTACGGGATCAACGCCACACAGTCGGGGTGGTTCTGGATCACTGCTTGTTGGTGCGAGGGCGATTCCGCGCACGTCGAAATCGCACTCGGGACACAGTCGGAGGTGGAGGCAATGAATTTCATGTCACGCCATGCGACCAAGCGGACTCCGATCAAGCACGACTCGACGGGCGCGGCAAAGGCGTTGGGCGAGAAGCTGAAGCAGCTGAATTTCCGGGCGTCTCCGTACACCCAGAACGAGGCTGGTGCCGGTAACGCGTTGTGGCTGGGCATGGCCGAGCAGGGGCGCCTGTCCCACGACGGCAACGCGGATCTTGACACGGCGGTGCGGGGTTCGCGTCGCAAGGACCGCACCGGCGGCGGCTGGATGATGTTCCCGCGGTCGGATTCGTTCGACATCGGCCCGGCGATCTCGATGTCAGCCGCGGTCTACGCGGCGATCACGACGCGCCGGCCATCGGGCAATAGCCGATCGACGACCGGCCGGCGGAAGCGGCATTCGGCTACGAGTGGGGCGTCGGCGTGACCCCTTCTCTCGCTCAGACCGTTCGTCTCCCCGGGTTGACGAACGACGAGAACGCCCTCGTGAATGGGCTTCTCGGCGAAATTGAGCAGCGCCGCCGGAGCAACATGCTCCGCACGTCGTACTACGAGAACAAGCGCACGATCCGGTACGTCGGGACGTTGATTCCGCCGCAGTACTTCAACCTCGGCCTGGTCCTCGGTTGGACCGGCAAGGCGGTCGACGCGCTCGCCCGGCGGTGCAATCTCCAGGGATTCGTTTGGCCCGACGGTGATCTGGACGAAATCGGCGGCGACGAGATCGTCGACGACAACCACCTTCTGTCCGAGGTCGATGCCGCGATCGTCGCTGCGATGCAGCACGGGCCGGCGTTCCTGATCAACACAGCCGGGGAAGCTGACGAACCCGAGGCACTGATCCACGTCAAGGACGCCACCGAGGCCACAGGCGAGTGGAACCGTCGCCGCCGCAGCCTGGACAACCTGCTGTCGATCATCGACAGGGACAAAGACGGCCGAATCCTGACGCTGGCGCTGTACCAGAACAACGAGACCATCACGGCGCACCGCGACAAGGCGACGCTGAAATGGACAGTCGAGCGTTCCGATCACGTCTACGGCGTGCCCGCGGAAGTGCTGCCGTACAAGCCAGCTCCGAAGCGCCCGTTCGGTCAGTCTCGGATCACCCAGCCGATGATGGGCCTGCAGGACGCGGCAGTGCGTGAGCTCGTCCGCCGCGAAGGCCACATGGACGTGTTCTCGTACCCAGAGTTCTGGCTGCTCGGCGCAGACGAAACGGCATTGAAGAATGCCGACGGCACGCAGAAATCGATCTGGGAAGCCCGACTCGGCCGGATCAAGGGCCTGCCGGACGACGCGGACGCTGACCCGCAGAACGCCCGTGCGGACGTGAAGCAGTTCCCGGCGGCGAGCCCGGATGCACACTGGTCTGACATCAACGGACTGGCAAAGCTTTTCGCCCGCGAGGCCTCACTGCCCGACACAGCCGTCGCGATCTCTGAGATGGCGAATCCGACATCCGCAGAGTCCTACGATGCCTCGCAGTACGAGCTGATCGCCGAGGCTGAAGGTGCGGTCGACGACTTCACCCCGGCGCTACGGAAGTCGTTCGTGCGGGCGCTGGCGATGAAGAACAAGATCGCTATCGACGAGGTGCCGGCCGACTGGAAGTCGATCGACGCACAGTGGCGTGATCCGCGCTATCAGTCGCGTGCCGCGATGGCTGACGCCGGGACCAAGCTGCTCTCGGTGATGCCGTGGCTCGCCGAATCCGAGGTCGGCCTCGAGCTGTCAGGGCTGACTCCGCAGCAGGTTAAGCGGGCCATGGCCGACAAGCGCCGTGGTGGCGTGCTGTCGCTCGTGGACAAGCTCACCGGATCCAAGGTGACCGAAGTCCCCACCCCGCCAACGAATTCGGTGCCTGATGGCAACGGCGGTCGCTGAGTTTCAACTGCTGCTGGTCCAGCTCGCCGCGGACCTTGGCATCAAGATCGGCCGCCTGATTGGCCAGTTGGATCGACTGGACCAGCGGGAGGCGTTGGCGTTCATCACCGATGCGTATCCAGAGCTGGCGCGGGCCTATCTCGCGGCATCTGGCGAGCTCACCGTGCAGTGGTACAACGAGCAACCGACACCGTCGAAGTTTGTTGCCGAGTCGGTTGCCCTCGTACCGGATGACCGCTTGGCGGCCTCTGGCCGGTGGGCATTGCTGGAGCCGGATCCGGTGCAGGCACTCGTGGGTAGCGCGCAGCGTGCGGTGATGGATCAGTCGCGCGCAACGGTTTTGGAGAACATCGCCGCCGAGTACAACGTGCCGATGACGGAGGTCGCACAGCCCGGAACCCGGTGGGCCCGGCACGCGTCGGCCAATGCGTGCTCGTTCTGCCGAGTGATGGCCACCAAAGGCGCGGTGTACAGATCCGAGCAGTCAGCAAAACGGGTCGTGGGCCGAAGCATCGACCTGACGACTGCGGACAAGCGCCGGCTGAGTCAGGGTCAAGGGTTCCTGACCTCGGATCAGTACAACCAGGCTGCTGTGGATGAGGCGCTGGATCGCCGGTCCCGGTACGTCAGTCAGCGTGAGGCCGGTAAGGCCGGGATGTCGGTGGGGGACACCAAGATCCGAAGCCTCCGCGGAGCGCAGCAGTACGGCGCTCGGTATCACGATCACTGCCACTGCACAGCGGTTCCCGTCCGGCCCGGCGACAGGTACGAGCCGCCGGCGTACGTCGAGCAGTGGAGGCAGGACTACTCCGATGCCGTTGGCGCAGCGAGGAAAGCCAATCGCACCAAGGGCGAGTACGGCGCCATCAACTTCACCGCAGTGCTGACCGAAATGGATCGAGCAGCACGCACATAGCTTCCCGTCAATCCGATGACGGGGTTACGCCCACGTCCGGCGGTCAACGGACGGATCAGGAGGAACACCATGTCTGAGGCTGATACCGACAACACGTCAGAAGGCCAGGGCAGCAGCACCAGCGGAGAAGGATCCGCAGAAGGCGATGCCAAGACCTTCAGTCAAGAAGAGGTCAACAAGCTCATCGGCCAAACGCGAACCGAGGAACGCCGAAAGGCGCAAACCGAGGCCGCGACCAAGTACGCCGACTACGCCGACCTCAAGAAGGCCGCCGAGGGGAAGAAAACCTCCGACGACCGCCTGGCGGAACTGGAGCGCAAGTACCAGGAGTCCGAGGCAAACACGCTTCGGCTGCGGGTGGCTGGCGACTTCGGCATCAGCACCAAGCGGGGCGAGAACGGCGAACCCTCTGATGCTGACCTGTTCCTCACTGGAACCGACGAAGAGACCCTCACCGCCCAGGCGAAGAGGCTCTCAGACCGCGCGGCCGAGCAGGCGAACGCCGAGACGGAGCGCAAGAAGAAAGGCCCGATCGTGTCCAAGGAGGGCACGTCGACAAAGACCGGAACGACCACCGAAGAAGACGAGCTGGAGTTCGCTCGGAACTTCTTCGGCGGCGGTTCCTAACCCGAAAGGAATAGTCCGATGGCTGCACTCGCAACCGGCTCCTTCTCGCTGCCGAAGCACCTGGTGCCCGGCGTGTGGCAGAAGGCGCAGGGCCAGTCCGTACTGGCCCGTTTGTCCGCTTCTGAGCCCCAAGAGTTCGGGGAACAGCAGTACATGACCCTGACCGCCCCGCCTCGCGGTGAGGTCGTCGGTGAAGGTGCGGACAAGAGCGAATCGACCGCAACGTTCGCTCCCGTCACCGCGATCCCCCGCAAGGTGCAGGTCACCCAGCGGTTCAACCAGGAAGTCAAGTGGGCCGACGATTCCCGTCAGCTCGGCGTCCTGAAGACCATGGCGGACCTGTCCGGCGTCGCACTGGGTCGTGCTCTCGACCTGATCGGCATCCACGGCATCAACCCGCTGACCGGCGCTCTGCTGGCAGGTTCGCCGGCCAAGATCCTCGACACCACCAACGTGGTGGAGCTGGATACGGCGTCGCTGGCCAAGCCCGACCAGGCCATTGAGGCCGCCGTCGGCCTGGTGCTGGCCGATGGCCTGTCCCCGGACGGTATCGCGCTCGACAACACCTACTCGTTCGCGCTGGCGACCCAGCGCAACCCCTCGACCGGGCAGAAGTTGTACCCGGAGCTGGGGTTCGGCGCCAACGTGACGGCCTTCTCGGGCCTGAATGCCGCGGTGTCGGACACGGTGCGCGGTGGCCCCGAGGCCGTGACCGCGTCGACCGGCGCGTACCGGTCGACCAACCCGAACGTCAAGTCCATCGCCGGCGACTTCAGCGCCTTCCGATGGGGCGTTCAGGTCAACGTGCCGCTGGAGCTGATCGAGTTCGGCGATCCCGACGGTCTGGGCGACCTGAAGCGCAAGAACCAGATCGCCATCCGCGCTGAGGTCGTGTACGGCATCGGCATCATGTCCACCGATGCGTTCGCGGTCGTCAAGGACGCCGTCGCGAACTCCTAGCCAACGGAGGAACACCATGGCAGAGAAGAACATTGAGACCGTCACCCTGATCGCCCCGAACGGTCAGACGGTCTCGGTTGCCAGTTCAAAACGGGAGGAACGCCTGCGAAACGGGTACACCCTCCCGACGGCGGCGAAGCGCACTCCAGCCAAGGCCAAGGCCAAGGCTCCCGAGTCCCCGGCCCCCGAGGCTGAGGCCTCCGAGGATCAGGCCGCGGACGCGCAGACCGCCGACAACTAGAAGGGATGGCGTGACCCGTGGCCGAGATCATCACATCAGCTGACCTGCCCAGTGACGTCGCTGCGAACGCGATGGCCACTGTGTGGGTTGACGGTGCGAATGCTCGCGCGTCACGGGTCGCGCCATGCCTGGCCAACGAGGACGCAACGGACGATCAAATCGCCGAGGCGAAGCTCATCCTCATCGGCGCGGTGATCCGCTGGTCGCAGGCTGGCGCCGGCGCCCTGCAGTCGCAGGCGGCCGGTCCGTTCTCGATGACGGTCGATACCCGCCAACGAGGCGGATTCAACCTGTGGCCCAGCGAGATAACGCAACTGCAGGACATCTGCAAGAACGGCACCGAGAAGAAGGCGTTCGCCGTCGACACGGCCGGCTGCGGCGTCTATCACGCACAGATCTGCTCGGTCTACTTCGGCGGCGACTGCTCCTGCGGGGCAACGTCTCTCGGGGAAGCGATCTACGAGCAGTGACATTCCCGACACCGTTCACCCTGTCGCGTAAGCCGTACGTCGAAACGACCGATGGGCTGGGCAATACCAAACCTGATTTCGGTGACACAGTCGCCTTCCCGGCCATATCGGTTGCGGCGCACCAGCAAGAGCAGGGCTCGGCATCGATTACCGAGACCGCGGTCGCCGACCTCGATGTGTACGCACCGAAAGCGGCCGTCAGCCTCAAGGACCAGTTCACGATCGACGGCCTGGACTACGAAGTCGTTTCAGTCGCCGACTGGACCATGGGCTTTCACGGTTGGCAGCCGGGAATCGTGGTGCAGTTGCGGAGGGTGAAGTGAGAAACCCGCTGTGGGCATTGACTGGTATGTCGTTCAGCGACATTGACGCGCTGCCCGAAGTCAACGCCGGGGTCAACGAGTTCATGCTGAACGAGGTTGTTCCGGCATGGAAAGCCAATTCGCCTGTCGGAAAGAAGAAGTCGGCGAAGCAGCGGACCAACAGCAAGCTCAAAGACCGTGGCGCTGATGTCCCGTACAGGGACGGAATCAAGGTGACCGAAGTGTCCACCAACCGCGGCCGCGGCAGGGTGGAAGCGACTTCCCGAGACGCCCACATCGTCGAGTTCGGCGCGGACAAGACACCGGAGTATGCGCCGGCCGAGAAGACCGCGCAGCAGTTTGGCGGCCACGCATATGGCGGATAGCGCACCGTCGATCGAATACGTGCTGACGGCCTGGCTGGCGGTCCTCGGCAAGGTCGGCACTCGACGGAAGTCGGGTGACCCGCTGCCGCAGTGGATTGTCAGACGTGTTACCGGCGTTGATGTTCCAGAGCTTGCGCAGGATACGGCGGTCGTGTCGTTGCACACGTTCGCCGAGTCGGATGAGGCCGCCATTGCCGAGTCGGATAAAGCGCACAAACGGATGCTGGAGCTCGCTCTGAACCCGCTGGTCGTGATCACCACGACTACCGGCCAGAAAGTCACCATCGACTACTGCAAGCCGATCATGGGCCCCATCGACGCCGAGGACCCGGACGAAAACCTGGTCCACTACGTGGGTCGCTACGAGGTCGGCTTGCCCTACATCACCGACTAGCCAACTGTTTCCCAGCCCTCGCCCGCATTGGGGCGCCGGGCTATTCGTCGTACCCATCTGAGTTTCAGCCCGAAACCCTGTTCGCCGGAACCACTTCCGGTCCATTTCGCATGAAAAGGAGCCCACCGTGGCACAAGTAGCGACCGGCACAACCTGGAGCGCCGGCGGATTCACTGACATCCACAAGCCGTTCATCGAGCGCGGCGGCCTGCAGGCCGTCATGATGCGCGACAACCGCGGCGCCGATACGGACATGTCGCCGTTCGAGGCCGACTGCACGACCGTCGCGTGGTCGCCGCTCGCCGTCGACAGCGGTATCCGCCCGGACCTGTTCATTCGCCCCAAGGTCGGCGGCAAGTACACCTACAACACGGCGCCCAACGATGGCTGGTTCCATCTCGGCTGCAACACCGAAAAGGGTGGCGCCGAGCGCGATCCGAGCACCAAGTCCGATGACTTGCTGGTGCTGCAGTCGAAGTTCCCCGTGGACACCGAGATCACCGAGAAGGCCTACTCGGTGCGATTCGAGGCCGTCCACAACGCCGATCCGCTGATTCATCGGCTGGAATCCGAACTGCCACTGTGCGACGCGGCCGGCGTGCCGCTGTTCCCGCTGCCCGGCGCCGCGAACTACGGTGCGGGCCCGCTGCTGGACGCGGCATCGGCCGAGTACCAGCTGCTCCTGCTGTTCGCGCGCCAGACCTCGGGCGGATTCATCTACCGCATCGAGGGTTACCCGGCCGTCAAGCTGGATAACGAGGACAAGAAGCAGCGGTCCAAGACCGATGCCGATACGGCAAACCTGACCTACAAGGTGCTGCCGAACGAGTACTTCATGGTGCCCGATCCCTACTGGGACGGCACCGGTACTCGCAAGCTGGTGCCGGGCTACTTCTACGTCTGGATGGGTGGTCCCGGCTGGGACGCCATGAAGGACGACTCGGGTAGCTAGTTGATCCCCCTGCCGGGAGGGTGTTTGGGCGCCGCGCGCGTCCTGGGCTGCACCCTCTCGGCAGGTCAACAACGTCAACTAGCCCGAAGTTCTACCCAAGCCCAAGCCCGAACAGGAAGCCCGAAAAACCATGTCTGAAAACAACTCTGCAAGCGAAGCACGCGAGCAGGCCAACGCCTACAAGAGCATTTTCTCCGATCGAACCCTGCGGTTCGACGATGGCACGACGCTGACGATCCCGCCGCACCCGAACCTGCGGATGATGGACGACGACGTGCTCGAAGCGTATGAGGCCTACCTTGAAGAGGTCGAAACCTACGACCGTGGGCCCGACGGCGAAGTTCTCGGACCGCCGTATTTCAAAGAAAAGCAACGTGTTACGCCGCCGCGTGAGATCAAGATCGTTCAGGTCGTGATCGGCGAGGACGCCTACAAGACGCTTCGATCGAAGACCATCGGCGGGCGCAAGGCGGCCGCGCGCGATGTGTGGATGGCCTGGAGCGAGCAGGGTTCGGAGATTTCGGAGCGTGCCGACTCCGACTCCAAAAGTGATGGTGGCGCAGACGTTCTGGAGGATGTTTCCGCGTCAGATAGCTAGCGACCTGTGCCGGTTCTTTCCGGGCTACCGGATCGCTGACTGGCATCACGGTCGGATGTCGTCGTACGAGCTGCTGGAGTTGTTCGGGGTATGCGTCGAAGACGATCCCGATACCCGAACCCGTTCCATCAGTGTTGATTTCGCGCCTGAGGACGGTGCCGTCGCCAAGGCTATGCGCGGTGGCCGATGGAGCGAACGTGAACTCATCGTCGCAGAAACGTTCAATGAGCTTGCGCGACTGAGGGCTTCGTATCACTCAGTGAACGGTGGACGCAGTCATTCGTACGAACCGCACGAGTTCGAAGACCCGACAGTGCGTGAAGCCAAGGTCAACCTGGCTGCGGTGAACGCAAAACTGCAAGCCGATGTAGAGGCCGACATTTTCGGCTCGTGGAGCGGAGAGGAGTAGCGCCAAAGTGCCTATCTATGTTGACGTTATCTCGCGGCTCGACGAGAAGTCGGCGGCGTCTGCTGCCAGCCGGATCGACAAGCAGTTCACTGCCGTTGGGGCGCAGACGGGTAAGTCGACCGGAGAGGCGATCACCGCTGAGATCGACAAGGCAACGCGCACTGCGGGTTCGAACCTCACCACCGAATTCGGAAAGCAGGGTGCACCTGCTGGCAAGAACTTCGGAAAGTCGTTCGGCACCGGGGCGAAGTCGTCGATCGCCGATGTCGCCAAAGAGATCAACGCTGGTCTGGTCAGTGGCATGTCGAAGGGTGGCGCTGAGGGCGCGAAGTCTTTGGCGTCGGGACTCAAGGGTGGTGCTGGTCTTGCTGAGGGTGCGGGCGCAGCTGTCGGTGCCGCGGCCGGTGCCGGCCTTGTTCTCGCATTCGCGGCTGCACTCAAAGGCCTGTACAACGCCATCGACGAGGGCATGGCCCAGCTGCGTACCCGAGACCTGTTCCAGGCGAAGCTGGGTCTGGATACGCCGTCGATGGAGAAGATCGGCTCGGCCGCCGGCGAGGCCTACGCCCGTGGCGTCGGGGAGTCGATCGAGGCGAACATGAAGACGATCAGCGCGGGCATCTCGTCCGGGCTGATCAATTCGAAGGCGTCCCAAGGGGATATCGCCAATTTCACCGAGCGGATGACGACGACGTCGAATATCACCGGTGAGGATCCGACGGAGATCGCGACCAAGTCGCGCAACATCGTGCGGAGCGGCTTGGCCAAGGACTACACCGAAGTGCTGGACCTGCTGAACTCGGATTCGGGCAAGCAGCTCGACATCTCCGGTGACTTGTTGGACACCACCGAGGAGTATGCGACGGCGTGGCATGGCGTCGGGATTTCCGCCGCGGACGCGTTCGGCTTGATGAAGCAGATGTCTGACGCGGGTATCCGCAACACCGACGTGGCCGCCGATTCGCTCAAAGAGCTGTCGATCAACGTGGTCGACGACTCGAAGACGACCCGAGCTGCGTTGCAGGCGTTGGGTTTCGATGCCGATGACATGAATCGCCGGTTCGCTCAGGGCGGCCCGGTGGCGCGCGAAGCGTTCGGCGCGGTGCTGACGGCGATGCAGGACCTGCAGAATCCGGTCGACAAGAACAACGTCGGATTGGCGCTGTTCAAGACGAAGTGGGAAGACGCCAAGACCGCCATCGAGGCCGCGAATCTGAAGAACGCGGCGAACGATATGGGGCAGATCGACGGCGCGACGGACAAGGCCACGAAGCAGATCAACACCCACGCTGATGCGTGGGGCAATCTGGGCCGAACCATCGAGGAAACCTGGGACAAGGTCGAGAAGTACCTCGCGGATTCGTGGCTGGGTAAGTTCGTCGGCCATTCGGTGCCTGATTGGCTGAACCCGCTGGTCCACATCGTCAGCTCGGACAACCTGCCGAAAGACACTCCCCACTACCCGCCGGGGTACCACCCGCCGACTGCACGTGATCTGTTGGGCGCCAATGCTATTCCTGGCGGACCTCCGAACCCGACCGTTGACACCTTCCTTCCGGGCGCGCGGCCCGGCGGTCCCGTGGCCCCGGACTTGAAGAAGTTGCTCGGAGGCAGTGCACCGAACCCCGCGCTCGACTCGCTGTTCCCGACCGCGTTGCCGCCAGGGTTCAAGCCTCCTCCACCCGGCTTACAGCATGGCGCTCAGGGTCCGATGGTGACCGAGGGCGGAGCTCCGAAACTCCCCGACGCTCCAGTGCTTCCGTTCGATTCGTCTCTGCCGGCGTACATGGCCGGTGTTCCGCAGACGCAGTCGATCTACTCGGCCGAGACGTCGTTCTTGGACGCGCGACACGGGCTCGCGGAGAAGCGCGCTCGGGCGGATCAGCTGGATAAGGATGCCAACGCCACCGAGAGCGACAAGCTCAAGGCCCGCAACGAAGTCGTCACCGCCGAGCGGTCTTTGCAGTCCGCTGAGATGCAGATGATGGAAGCCCGCAAGTCGTTGTTCGACAAGGGCAACAAGCAGCTGAAGGGCCAACTGTCGGCGATGGAAGGCCTTGGCGCTCAGCTGGATTCCGATTTCGGTATCTCCAAGGGCCTCGGTGGGATCGTCGAGAACGCAGTGAAGGCGCTCGGCAACGCGCTCGCGGCCCCGTTCTTGCAGGCGTTGGGCATGATCTCGAAGGCGAACCCGAACGAGGGCTCAGGGATCGTGGGCATCGCAGCGGCCAATGGTGCGTTCGGCGCCCAGTACACACCGGGGGCGATCGCCGCGGCGCAGCGTGGCGGAGTGCTCGCCTATCCCGGCGTCGGCATGGCTGGCTACGGTGGCGCCGGTGCCTATCCGGGGGATGCGGCACTGTTGGCGAACATTCACCCGGGCAGCTACTCCCAGGACGCGGGTCGCGATCTGCTGAAGGGTCTGTCGGACTGCTCCAGCTCGGTCGGCGACCTGGTAACGATCCTCGACACCGGCCGCACGAGCGGGGACAAGCTCACCACTGGCAACGCTGCGTCATGGTTGCCGCAGCACGGGTTTGTGCCAGGTGTCGGTGGCCCCGGCGACTTCCGGGTCGGCTACAACGGCGGGCACATGCAGGCGACGTTGCCCGGTGGCACTCCGTGGAACTGGGGCAGCGACGCAGCGGCAGCCCGCGGCGGCGTCGGCGGTAGCGGCGCTGACGATCCATCGCTGACCTCGCACTACTACCGGCCCTCGTCGGGCTGGCCGTCGCAGCTGCCCACACCTCTGGCGCCTGCGCCGACGTCGTTCTCGAGCCCTGACCTCTACAGCCCGGCCAACACTGATCCCGGTCTGTCCGCACCGCTGCCTGTGAGCTTCGCGGGCGGGGGTGGCCGAGGCCCTGGCGGTATGCCGCAAGGACTTCCGATCGGGCCCGCCGGCGGCCAGCCTCCGGTCGGACTCGGCACTGCATACCCGTCTCAGGGGGGCAATAGCGGCAACATCCTCGGCGGCATGGCGATGGACGGCATCATGGCCGCCACGTCAGGAATCGACATGATGGCGCCGGGTGCCAGTGCCGCGGCGAAGATCGGTATCCAGGTCGCGAACCGCACCATCGGCTACGGCGCGCAGAACCTTGGCATCCTCGCCTCCGGCCTCATGGAAACGCTGTCCGTCGGCGACAACCCGAAGGGCAGTCTCGGCGCCGGGTGGATCGGCAAGCTCGCCGGTGGATTCGCCGGTGCCGCACCAGCGCTCCCGAACCTCGCCGGTGGGCAGAAGCAGCCACTACCGGCCGATGCGCAAGGCCAGGCGGCCGGAACCGTGGTCAACCAGAACGACCAGAGCGTGCACGTCACCAACAACGGCGCTACCGAAAACCAGAACGGCAAGACCATCGCCGAGCACCAGGCCGCCATGTACGCACCGGCGGGCAAGCAGTGACCGCTCCACTGAGGATCCCGTCGAATCCAGTGACGCCACACGGGGCCTGGTACTTCCTGAACGGCATCCATCCCCGGGTGCGCCTCACCGCGCCGGACGGGTCGGTGATCGTCGAACTGATGGGCGGCGGCGCGATCCCTGACCGCATCACAGCGCCCGAATCCGCGCGTCTGTCGAAAGACCCGAAAGGCCTTGTCGCTGATTGGAAGTTCATCGACCAGCAAGGCGCCAACGAAGAGGGCGTGACGTTCCTCGACGCTGTCAACGAGGCCGGCGAGATCGAACTCCCGGTGCGCGTCATCGCCCGCGATGGCCGTCACCTGCAACGCACCATTGACGCACTCCTGGGAAGCCTGGACCGCAAGAAGACCTCGGAACTGTCGTGGTTCACCCAGGAAATCGGGAAGTGGTGGGGCAATGTGCGTTGGCGTGGCCCGCAGTTGGAGGGCTACAAGATCGGCGGCGACGACCGCACCGCCGAGCTAACGTTGCGGCTCCGCCTCGACGGCGGGTTCTGGCGGACCATCGATCACGTCGACGAGTACCGGCTCGCCTACGACGCCATGCGCGACACGTTCGATGTCGACTACGTCGAGGAGAAGAACCTCGGCCCGAACTGGCCGCTGTACTTCACCGGCCCGGGCGGCGGTTACCCGTACACGCTACGCGGGGCGATGCGGTGGCGGGACGATCCGACGCGGACGTTCTTCACCGAACCGCGGCAGTTCGTCGCGGGCCCGTTCCGCGATTTCGAGACGGCCACGGACAACCAGGTTGTCAGCGTGGTGTTCGACTCGATGATGGAGTGGGGTGCGTCGAACGACATCTGGTGCCGAATGGGCCGCACGTCCACTGGTCAGTGGAATGGGTTTGGTACGCGGATCCGAGTCACGGGTGACTGGATTGAGGTCGCGGCGTTCAACAACTTCCGCAGGACGATTATCTCGCAGGGTTTCGCGGTTCCGTTCGGCCCGTTCCCTAGTCAGCGGTATCAGATAGAGGCCGGCGGGCTGGACAAGGACGGCAACTTCAACCCCCGGATCTTCCGTCTACGTCGCGGTGGCGCAACGATTTACACCGCCAAGGACAAAGCCGGAGTGTCAGCAATGGGTGCGGCGTTCCGTGGTGTCGGGTTCGGAGGCCAGGCAGCCGGCGCGGCCATCACACAAGGCACCCCGGCGTCGTTGCGTGAGGTGTCTGCCGGCGACATGACGACCGATGGCCAGTCGGGCTATCTGACACGGATGAACGTGGGCGATCAGGACATGTACGACCGATACACGCTCACTGGCCCTGGCACGTTTGAGATTGCTTCCGGTCCTGGTTCGTCGCAAATGGTGAAGATTGGCCCACTGTTGCCGAACCAGCGTGTGCAGATCCGCACCGACGGCACCAAGCGCCGCATCATCGACCTGACGTCAGTCCCACCGACCGCTGCCGAGCTGCTGGAGTACAAGAAAGCGCTCGACGAGCTGGATTCGTATGCGCCGATCAAGAACATCGGCCCGACGCGCAAATCGAACGCATCAGAGTTCGGTGTTGTTCCGCCGCAAGGGAACCTGCACCGCATCATCGACGGCTGGTTCACCCATCCCATCCCCGGGAAGTCTCCCGGCCGCAAGGCCCAGGAGTACCGGATAGCGGTCAAGATCACCGGCGGCAATGCCGACTCGAGGATCATCGCCGCCGGCACACCGTTACGGAAGCTGCCCATCTAGATGGCCATCATCGCAGCCGCCCAGGTTACTGGAGCGGCGAGTTCAGGCTGCCCACAGTGAAGCTCACCGACGCTGAGGTCGAACGGTGGAAGGCCGATCTCGACACGGGGGACCGGTTTCGTCAAGCCGAAGCCGCCGAGGTTCTGTCGCAGTCGTTCTCAACCGATGACACCGACTACGTCATCACGGCGTGCGACTACCTGTGGCGCGACGTCGACCGCATCGGCGACTTCATTGAGCTGTCGTTCTCGATTCCGAGAAACCTTGCGCCGCAAGCGACACTGACGGTCAAGGCGGATCACCATCTGGTGCCGTTCTTCCGTACGTGTGAGCAGACGATGGTGGGAATCATCATCGAGACGGCCGGTATCCGTGAGGCGTTTTACGTCAAGCGGCACCGGGAGAAGCTCGACGAAAATGGTGCGTGGACGCACGTCCTGGAGCTCGTGGGCATATACGACATCCTGAATTACCTGGTCATCTGGCCGGCGTGGTATCTGCCGATTCAAGCCCAGCCGTTCAGCCATGCGATCTACGCGGGGCCTCTGTGCACGGCGATCGAGTCGATGGCGGCCGAACAGTCATTCCGAATCCAAAGCGGCATTTGGGAATTCATCGATAACGCACTGTCCCTGAACCCGGATATCCGTTCGTACTTCGGGACCGTGCTGCAGGGGATCAAGCGCGGCGCCAAACCGACGGACGTTCTGAAAACCCCTCTCTACGTAGTCCGTACGGGGATTCTGCGGGACGGTTCGCCGCCGTACGTCAAGACCGTTCGCATGATGACGGTCGGGAAGGTGATCGAGGAAATCACCCCCGCCTATGGCGTGGATGTCCGGGTCTATCTGTGGCGCCCCGGCGACCCGCAGCCGGACAAGTGGGCGAACCTCGAAGTCGCCACCTACGTAATGACCGTCAAGGACCGCAGTCAGATCGAAGGCACCACCAAGACGATCCTGGACTCAGCGCTCCGTGGCGTAGTCGACCTGCAAGGCTCGATCCTGGGCAATACCCTTGCGCCGCTGCTGAATCCAGACGGCAAGTACGCCCCAGAGGGCCTGTACATTGCGCCCGCGGTGGGTATCGAGTTCGCGATGCCGTACGCGATGATCGTCACCCCGGACAACGTCATCACCGAGGATGGCGACGTCGTCCGCGAGCGGTCAGCGTTGATGACGTGCGAGATAGCACACAACACACCGCTTGGCTGGCAACACATTATCGGCGGTAAGTCGCCAAAGTGGTTGAACGACTTGATAAATGCGTTCTTCGCCTACATCATCGATGTGGCGATGATCGTCATCGGGTTCACCGGTGTGCCGTCAAATCTGTTGGACGGCTTCCTAAATGACTCGTTCTTGGCCTTCCAGCTCATCCAGCACTACGCGCGCCGCAACAGTGTCGGCCCGTACCACCCGGCCATTGAGGTGTTCACCGCTACCAACTCGTCTCCGTACAACATCGAGGCGCTGTTCCAGTTCATCCAAGCCCTTTGGAACAGTAGGGGTTACACGACGGCGATCGCGACGTTCCGCGGTCAGAACGGCCCCTACAAGCTGGGGCGGGACATCTTCCCCGGCGCGCTATTCATCCTGGTCTACGCATCGCGCACGAAGCTCTACACCGACTACATCGAGTTGGTGTCAGGTCGCGTCACTCGGCAGTCGCGCGAGCTCACGGTGCAGATGGGCGACGGCAAGCCACTGGAGCATTCGAGCGTCCAGCTGCGCAGAAACATCAGCGAGGCCATGGCGGCGTTCAACGTCGTCAGCCTGGCTCCGAATTCAGGTTAATCCGAGGAGGTTTCGTGGCAGAGATCCTGTGGCGCACAGAGTTTGAGAATGGTCGGCGAAAGCTCGTCTGTGACTTGGGTCAGCTGGGGTTCTACATCGATGACGATGGCCAAACATCGGGTCTATTCCTGGCTGTTGCGGCCCCGCTCGGTGGAGCAGCTTCGCTGGGAGCCATTCTCGCCAAGGGTGATCCAGGATTCGCGCCGTCGATCCAGATGTCCAGCTTCACCGAGCTCGACGCCGATGACCCGACTCAGGCGTCGATGGAGTTGAACCTGCTCGCTGAGGCCACTGACGTATCGGGCCCGGTGTACGGCCTGGATGTGGTGCTGCACCGCGGTCTTCGCGGCGAAGAAGGGGTCGTGATCATCCACCCGGCCGACTACGCGGCGGATCCCGATAATCCGCCACTCGGATGGGTACCCGCGGTGGCAGCGGGGCTGGAGACATTCGAGCTTGTGCCACAGCGTGTTCCGATGATGCACTGGCCCGCTTCGGTCGACGAAGTGCCCACGGGTACCACTGCCGGTTACACGATGACGGTTATTCCGATCGACCCTGCGCCATGGGATCGATACGTCTACCCATCGGGTGAAGTGCAGGTGGTTGCGTCGTCGGGCACGAACATGCGTGTGGATCTGGTCGCGCATCTGAACGATGAGACCGGCCCCAAGATCGTCGGCCGGTCGCGTGGCGTAGCCGGGGCGAAAGACAAACTGTCGATGATCGGCTATCCGCCGGCGGGCACCACCTCGGCCGCGATGAAGATCCTCGCGAATCAGCCCGCGAACGTGTACTTCAGGACTGAGAAGCAGGGCGGCTCAGGCACGTACTCGTCGGTGGCCGGTACAGGCCTGTTCGGAGCGTTGACGGTGCCCGCGTGAGCGATGGGCCTGACTGGGCCTCAACGTTAGCCGCAGTCAAGCGGCCGTTGGGGAAGTCGTCCAAGAATTCCCGCCTGGGGGCAGACCAGGTCGAGGAGTGGCAGAAGTTCCAGCAGCAGCGCACCGGCGCGGATGTTGCTGTGGCTCTTGGCGGCGTGGACACCGGCGACGACTTCGACGGCTGGGGGCACGTCACCGAGTGGAGCACCGGGGTCACCGATGGCATCCAGATCATCCAGGGCGACGTGCAGCAGGTTCAGTACGCGCAGATCACCCTGGCTGACCTGGCGAATACGCGGCGCCGGGTTCCGTTCTGGGTGTCGCCGAATCCGTTTGAGTACGTTTCGTTTCCGCGCTCCGAGCTGGGCCTCGAGGCTGGTGGCAAGCCGCTGTACACCATCCCGGCGGGCACGATGGCGTTCACCACAGTGTCGATCGACGAGGACACTACGAACAATCAGGTGCGGTTCATCACCGATGGCAGCGCACCGCCGGCGCACGTGTACTGCGGCCTGTACAGCGTCGATCAGACCACGGGCGATAAGACGCTGGTGTACGACTTCGGCGACGTCCGCGGGAGTATCGACACCGGTTCGCTGATGTACGAAGTCGCGTTGGAGATGACCGCCGACATGCTCCTCGACGGCGGCACCATCATGTCGGTGGGAATTCTGCCGACTGGCGGTTCCCTCAAGGTTGCTGGTATTCCTCGGACACAGATCGTTCCGACGCCCGGGATCTATCCGCAGGGCGCCACCGAGTTGTTGGCGTCACAGACTGTGTTGCCGTCGACAGTGTCGGATTCGTCGTTGGATTTCACTGCGTCGAAGAGGATTTGGTGCTCGGTGGGCCAGACGTTGCCCGAGTTCATCAATCCCATCACGATCATCATCGACTTCTCTGCCTATCCCGACACCACAAAGTGGTCGTCGCCGTCGGTGCAGAACTTCCGCAGCACAGCCGATACGTGGTGGACGATCAGAAACGGGATTCTGGTCACCGCCGGCAACTTCTACTTTGGCCCGCTGACTTACCGGGACGCGTTCCTGTGCATGACGAAGTTCGCCACGGACAACAACTTTGCCGAGTTCGACATCAAATCGGCTTGGGCGACAACGGAAACGCACCAGTCGCACGTGTTCCTGCGATCCAGTAACACCGGCTCGGAGTCGGTGGCTCTCGTTGTGGATCAAAAGGGAACCGGTAACGCGACGATCACGATTCAGACCATGACATCGCTGACGTCGTTCAGCGGTGCCACGGTGCGCGCGACCGGTACGAGCTCCATCTCGACGGGTATCGACGACACGCTCCGGCTGGAGGCCGTCAAGGACGAGACAACCGGGGTCTCTACCTACACCGGCTACTACAACGGCAGTCCAATTCCCGGCTGTTCATGGCCGGACACCGGCGGAGCGGCGTCGTCTGGGATCGCTTGGCGCCGTGGCGGTTACGGCTCCAGTGAAGCCATGTACGGGAACATCCATCACCGCGCGGCAGGCGCCGGTGTGTTTCGTTGCGGCGATCTATCTATCGCCTAGTGAGAGAGGTAAATCATGGCAACTCTGGGAGCATCCAACTGGCTCGTGAACTCGATGTGGGATGCGGCGCTGTGCGGCATTCCGTTCGTCGTCAATCAGCCGTACGTGCAGTTCCATGACGGCGACCCCGCTAGTGGCGCGGCGGCGCACGTCATTGCCCTGGATATGTTCCCGGCGCTGTTTGAGCGTGACATTGACGGGCACTGGCGAACCAGCGGTGCCCCGCCGGAAGTCCCGATCATCGGCGTCGCCGACGTCACCATCACTCACATCAGCCTCCACACTGCGCCAACATCCGGCAACTGGATGGCGAACATGATTGCGAACCAGCCGATTCAGGTCGTCGAGGGTGACCTCGCGATTCTGTCCGATCAGATTCAGTGGACCGTCACGGACTGGATTTCCTGATGCCGGTTACACGGATCGCGGCGGCTCAGAAGGCCGCACTCCTCGCCGGTACCGCGACCTCGCACACCGTCGAGACCGTCGCTGCGGTGAACCCGCAGGCGGGGCCTTACGTCTACGGGTTGGCGTTCTACGGCTGGGCCGGCGGCGTCAGCGTTGTCGGCGATCCCATCGGCTGCACCTGGGCTAGCGATACGGTCGTGCCGCTGCTCGCGTCGCCGCTGCTGTTCGGGTCGGACAAGAACTTGCTAATGGGCTGGATCGTCAAGAACCCGCACTCGGGCCAGGTGCAGGCGTCTCATTCGGGGATCGGCGTCAACGCGCTCGATACCCGTGGCCGGTTCCTGACGGCCGGTGTGTGGGCGCAGGCTCAGGAACTGGACCTGGACAACATCGCCTCGCTCGTGGTGTCGGCTGTCGGCTCGGCATCGGTTGCGGCGCAGTCGATCACGGTGCCGTCGATCCTGCCTGCATCTCGTGTTCTCGCAGCGCATTTCGTCGCCGGCGGCAAGCGCATCACGGACTACAACGGCATGAAGGTGGCGACGGCCGGTTCAGGCGACAAGGGTCAGATGATCCTCGGCGAGTGCCGCGGCGCTGACTCGGTGGTGTCGACGGCGAAGCACAGCGCGTCAACGGGCTTGTGGGCGGCGATCGGTCTGAACTTGAATCCGGCGCCCGTGATCCTCGGGGCGAAGGGCACGCACAAGGCAGGCAAGGGAGCGTTCGGCGGCTCGGTGTACCGGTTCGCCGAGCCCCACCCGGATCGCTTCTACGAGGTTCCGAAGATCGGTTCCGCGGACCCCGCAGTGCTCGCCGGGAACTTCGAGCGCTCCGCCGACGGCGTCCTGATGCCTGTCTACGTCAAAGACCCGGACGACACAAACGATTACACGCTGGACTGGAAGAACCATCTCGCTGACGACGACCACATCACGCACGTCGAACACACCGTCACCGGTTCGCTGCGCCGGTTCTCGCAGTCCCTCGATGACGCCGGGCGCCGGACGCAGGTGTGGATCAACGGCGGAACCGTGAACGTCACGCGAGGGGTACAGGTGCGGTGCACGACGGCGAAGGGTCGCCGTTTTGATCGCACGTTCTGGATCGTCGGGTCTCAGGGATAAGGGGTTTGGTATGGCGACGGTGACCGTTACCGGCCTGATCAAAGATGAGACAGGCCTTAAGGATTCGCGAGACTGGGCGGTGTTGTCTCCCGCGTATCGCGAGGGTTCCGAAGGCTCCGTGGTCACCATGCGCAAGCAGGTGGTGCGGGTGGTGGCGGGCGTGTTCAGCGCCGAGCTGGAACCTGGTCCTGCGGTGGTGATCAACCCAGACGGCAGGAGTTACGCGGTCACCGTCCCGGACGAGGACTCGAACCTGTGGGATCTGATCGAGATCGCGGCGGCGCTGCCGCCTGACACTCCAGCGGATGCGTTGGCCGCGGCCATCACCGCATACCTCGACTCTCATGGCGGCGGGCTGGTTGATATTCAGCAGGGCACCGACATCACGGTCACGAGCACGAATCCGCTGAAACCCGTTGTCAGCCTGGGCCCGTCGGTGCGCCCGGCCATAGCGGCTGCCGCTGACGCGGCAAGTGCTGCGCAGACCACTGCTGCCGCGAAGTACACGAAGCCGGGCACTGGTATCCCGGCCGCGGACCTAGCGGCGGCGGTTCAGGCGTTGCTCACTGCGGCGGGAACTGCTGTGCAGCCGGCTGCATTGGCTACAGCCATGGCGAACTTGGTCGATGGCGCGCCGGCGACGCTGGACACACTCAAGGAAATCGCGGCGGCCGTCAACAACGACCCGGCGTTTTACAGCACGCTGACGACCACGATCGCCGCGAAGTACACCAAGCCGGGTACCGGCATCCCGGTGTCTGATCTCGCGGCCGCGATTCAGACCGTGATCAACGCCCCACTCGCCGAGAACCATTACAAGGTCTGGACAGGCTCCGGGTGGCCGGCCCGCCCGAGCGACGCGCTGCCGGTGATCTGGATCGGTGGCGCCGCGCCGACGAACGCGCCACCTGACCATCACTCCGGTGACACGTGGATCCCGGCGTCGGGCGACGGTATCAACCTCGGCACCGTGCTGACTGCGCTGCAGTTGATCACCGCGGCGGCCAACACGATCCCGTACTTCTCGGCCGCTGGCGTCGCGGGCAGCCTGGCACTGAGCACCAGCAGCGGAATGGGTGGCGGCACCCCGTCGGATACGACGTTGTCGACCCAGAAGGCTGTCAAGGCGTACATCGATGCGGTGATCGCCGCGGTGGTCACCAACGGCACACTGATCAACCCGACGATCACCAACTACACCGAGATGCAGTACGCGATCGGGAACACTGGCACGGCAGTGACTTTGGCGCTGACCAACGGCACTGTGCAGTCGGCCACGCTGACCGGCAACTGCACGTTCACGATGCCCACGGCGGCCGCAGGTAAGTCGCTCCTGCTGTACCTGAGCACCGGTGCCGGTTCGTTCACGGGGACGTTCACTGGCGTCAAGTGGCCGGGTGGCGCTGCGCCGACGATCACCGCTACCGCGTCCAAGCTGGACATCCTGACGTTCAGCTCGGACGGCACCAACTGGTACGGCTCGTTCGCACAGAACTACACGCCGTAATGTTCGCCGCCCTGAAAGCCCTTCTGACGCGGCCAAGTTCGGCACCGAGCGGCGCGACGTCCATCAGTTATCCGTCGTTCCCCTCGGTCCCGGTCGGCACGCTTAACGTGCCCATGACCGTGGGCGCGGGCAACGTCCTGGTGTCCGGGACCACGTTGCAGGAAGGCGCTAGGGCGTCCGGCAGCAGCACACAGCTTGATTCGGCTGCGGTGCTGCCCGACGTCATGGCGACCAACAAGTTCTCGGTCACGGTCACCGTGGGCGCGCTGTCGTCGGCGGCAACCAACCGTGCTGTTGGTGCGGGCTGTTTCAGCGCCGACGGAACCAAGGGCGTGTACATCACCTGCGCCGCGCAATCGGCGTCTGTGCAGATCCGGTCCTACGTCGGCGGCACCATCACGGCGCAGGGAACCGCCGCGGCTATCACGGCCAACTCCGCAGCGACCATCACCTTGCAGCCCTCGGTATCCGGCGGGGTCGTCACCTGGACGGTCCTGATCAACGGCGTAGCGACCGCGTGCACCTGGACCGACAGCAGCCACGTCGTCGACCTGCCCGGCACCCATCCCGCCGCGTGCTTCCGGCACAACTACTCCGGCGGCAACTTCCCGAGTCGCGGCATTTCGGCGCTGTCCGCAGCGGTAATTCCCTAGAGAGGACTCGACAATGCCGTACGTATCCAATGGCACGACCTGGGGTAGCTCTGCCACCGCCTGGGCCACCGCCGCAGCGCTGTGGGAAGCACTCACGCACGACGGCGCCCCGCCGGTCACCGTGCACGCCAACGCAGGCAGTGGCGCAACAGCTACCTATGTCGGCAACCGCTTACAGGGCAAGCTCACCGTAACAACCGGCAACACAACAGGTTTGACGTCCGGCGGCATCCTGGCGACGATCGCTCCGGTCGGCTACACCTACGCCCCGACCGTCGGGATCAGCCCGTGCGACGAGGAATCAGCCGCGGTGCAGGCCATCGTGAAAAACCCGACCAACACCTCGGTGCCGATCTCCGTGGCCGGCGAGCTGGAGCCCGGCACGACGTACACCTTCATGCTGTCGTTCATGGGGGTCTGACGTGGGGGTCTCCTTGGGCTCCACCACGAAGGCCGCCCGCCTGTTCCAGCCGATCGCCGGGGTCATCCCGTCTGGGATCGTCACTGTCGGCGCGTACAACGCCAGCGCGCAGTCCTACACGAACGTCACGACCGTTTTGTGGAACAGCGGCCAGTTCACCGCGCAGGGCCAGCAGTGGGAAGCGGTCAACAGTGGGGACGCGACGCAGGGTGTCCGCAACGCCGCGTCGCCGCGCACCTCGGGCGGCGTGCGCATCGCACACGTCACCGAGGTCGAGTTCCTTTGCACCGGCGGCAAGTTGGACATCGCGTTCATCGGCACCAGCTACTACGACGCGCAGGTGTACGTCGAGTACGGCGGCCGGATGTACAAGACCGCGGCTCTGCCGGTCGCGGGGACGACCAGCGGTCTGATGCATATTCCGCTCACGTTCGCTGCGTCGTACCACGGGCGGATCCGCCTGCACCTCGGCGGCGGCGCGTTCGTCGGCGTCAAGTGCGAGCAGTCCACGATCATCAAGCCCGCGCCGGCCCGGCCGTTCGCGATCGCAGACGGCGGCGGCGGAACCGATGGCGTCGGCGTGCATCAGGAGTCGGGCGTCTCGTACCTGACCGCCGGTCTCTGCGACTACCTGTTCGAGCGCACCGGCATCGTCTGGGCCCGCCGCGGCCAGCCGGACACCGGGTTCTTCTACAACAGCTCGGCTGCCGTCACATCGGACATCGCCGCGACGGACGGCTCCACCCGCTGGTTCTCACAGTCGCGCAAGGACTGGATCACCAACGGCGGCTCAGGAAACCCGGCAGGCGCCAGCGATTTCGCGGGCAAGCCCCTGTTCTATCTGCTCGACGGCACGCTGAAGGACGGCGGCAACAGCGGCGCGACCGGGGCGGCTAACGGCCCGATGGCTACGCGTGAGCTGGCCTGCCTGCAGTGGATCCGCAGCCAGGATTCGCTGTGCACCATCGCGCACGTCTCGCCGTCACCGTTCACCGGTGCCGGGGCAGCGGGAACGCTGACCGGCCCGCCGACCGCCGGCAACGGCCACGACCTGAACCGGCAAGAGCATCAGTACGCGATCGCCAATGTGCCGCGGGCCTTCTACATCAACAGCTTCGGCCCGACGGCACCGTGGTTCTCGGGCACCGGCAGCAACGGCAGCCCGGCCACGTCACAGCAGGCCGCGCTCATCGGCGTCGACGGGTCACGCATGACCTCGCCCGGATGCGAATTCTTGGCAACCCGCTTCGCCGCGGAGCTCGGCCAACTGCCGGTGAACATCGCCAGGGCGCGAGGGCAGCGATGATCGCCGGCCGCGACGCCTGGGTGCGGTGCGGTGACCTATTCGACCCTGTGGCTGGCACGATCCCGTCTGGCGTCGTCAGCGCGGACGCGATCAGCGACACCGCCACCGCGTACACGAACCCGGTCACCTACTCGTGGACGCAAGGCGCGGCCCGATTCAACATCCAGGGCCAGAAGTGGGAACAGAACCGGCGCCTGCAACTGCTCAACGGCTACGCCGGCACGGCGCTGTATCCGACCAACTACGGCGGCGCCCGGCAGGTTTCGACGCCCCGGTTCTACACCGCGCCGACCTCGCACGTCCTGAACGAGCACGGCGCGCACATCACCGAGTTTGAGATCATCTTCAAGGGCGACGGCCTGACGTTGTCGCACTACAACCTCGGCGGCAACGGCAGCTACAACTCGGGCACGCAGACGTACGCCTACGGCGGCGATTCGCAGGTGTGGATCGAGTATGGCGGCCGGATGTGGCGCATCAACGACGTTCCCAAGACGATCCTGAAGACCTCCGACGGGCCGGGCGCGCGGAACATCACGTTCGGCAGCACCTATGTTGGGCGGATCCGGTTCGCGCTGGGCAACGCCAACTTTGACTCGATCATCACCGATGCGACGTCGATCGTCGCCCCGGCGCCGCCGCGCCCGTTCTACCTGCTCGACGGCGACAGCTACACCGAGTCCTCGCAGGCCTTGGACTCCGATTCGACCACCGGCTGGTTCTGCCTCGGTATCGGCAGTTTCATCTTCGAGCGCACCGGTTTCGTTGGCGGATACCGCGGCCAGGGCGCCACCGGGCTCGTGACCAACGGAGCGGGCCTGATCTACGACGACACGTTGGGCTCACAGACGGCGACTGTCCCGATCTTCGGCGACGTCACCATCGGCGGCAGCTCCCGGTTCGGGTCGGCCAGTCGACTCGGATGGATGACCAACGCCGCAGCGCTCACTGTGCTCGACGACGTCCGCATCTACACGGGCACGATCAAGCGCCCGGGGTTCGTCGCCGACGGCGGCGAAGACTTCGGTCAACCCCTTGGCCGGCGCCCACTGTTCTACGCGCTCAATGGAACCTGGAACGACCAGTCGGCGGGCGGTGTCGACGATGCCACGATGTACGCACGGGCCAAGCAGGTCTACAAGGACATTCACACCATCGACCCGCTGTGCCGGTTCGTGCACATCAGCCCCGAGCCGTTCGATGACACCCTGTTCAACGGCGGCCTGTGCGGTCCACCGCGGACGGGCGACAAGAGCGACATTCACCGCATCGCCCAGATGCGGGCGGCAGCGGAATCCCCGAATGTCACCTACATCAACGCATTCGGGCCCGACAGTGCGACGCGGTGGTGGACCGGCTCCGGCCCGTCGCCGGCCAACTCAGCCAGCAGCCCACTGCCCGGGACGCCGATGACAAGCCAGCAGGCGCAACTGGTTTCAGTGCACGACGGCATCCACGGCCGCAAAGAGATGTACCAGTACGAGGGCAACAAGATCTGCGATGCGATCGCCGAGATGCGGATCCCCGCGGTGCGCGCGAACGGCGTCGCCTGATGCGCGCCGCGCTGGGCGTGGCCACGGCGATCGCCACCGGAACACTCTGCGGCGCAGTCGTATCCATGGGCGTCGGTTACCTGTGGCTGCTATTCGGCGCCGACCCAGAAAAGGACCCATTGCTCTCATGGTGACGCTCTACGTCCTCGTGCATCGCGGCACACCGATCTATGCGTCTGAACGTCGAGAGTGCTTGTCAGCCAAGCAAACCGAATACAGCGCGTGGGAACAGGCCAACATGACCGTCTCGAAAGTGCAGGTATTGAAATGAGTGGGCGCAACGTCTACGGCTACACGTTCTCGTCGAACGGGTGGCCGATGGTCGATGAGGGTTCCTGCACCTGGGTCACAGTTCCCGGCACCAACGTGTCGTTGGAGATTCAGAACGGGCAACCGCTGGCGATTCTGCGGGCGTTCGCGGCCGACTTCAATGCCTACGTTGAGCCATTGCGTGATGCTGATTCGGCGTGCTGGACAGCGACGAACTCGGTGGCTTCATCGAACCATTTGTCCGGTACGGCAATGGATTTGAACTGGGAGAGCCATCCCTTCCAGGTCGCCGACGCCGGGTTCGACCAGGGCAAGTGCGACACGATCGACGCTCTGCTGGATTTCTATGAGGGCACCGTCTTCTGGGGCAATGACTGGACGGACCCCAAGGACGCCATGCACTTCCAGCTCGGGAGCCTGGCGAACGGTGGCGACATCGACACCTACGGCAACCCGCACACTGCCGACTTCATTGCCCGCAAGATCCGCGCGGATGGGTACTCGACGTTCCGGCGCGGCAACTCTCCGGAAATTCCGGACAGTTCGGCCGTCGACCTGTTGGCGCAGGCAATGTCGCCAACCGTCGTCGACCGTGCCCGACTCGCCGCACTACTTCCCGGAGTTGTCCGGTCCTGGCAGTTGTGCAACGCCAATACCGTTGAGCGACGGGCAATGTGGTGCGCGCAGGTTGGTACAGAGTCCGGGGGTCTGCGTTGGCAGACCGAACTCGCAGACGGCTCCGAATACAACGGCCGGGCCGACCTCGGCAACACCCAGCCTGGCGACGGACCGCGGTACAAGGGCCGAGACTTCATCCAGATCACCGGCCGCTCGAACTACGCCAACCTCTCGGCCTGGGCGTTCAGCATCGGCCAGGTGCCATCGCGGACGTTCTTCGTCGACAACCCCGAAGCGCTCGCCACCGACCAGTACGCCTTCCTCGGCGTCACCTGGTACTGGACCGTGGCCCGCAGCATGAACACCTACGCCGACAACCGCGACATTGTCGGCGGCACAAGGGCTGTCAATGGCGGAACTCACGGCCTCGGCGACCGCACCGCGCGCTGGAACAACTGCCTGGCCATGGGTGACCGACTCATGGCCATCACCACCGAACCGACTGACCCCATGGAGGAGCTCCTGATGATGGAACTGGAATCAACGTCCCCGTTCGCCACCCCGGGCGAACCGAAGATCCCCGCCGACGTGATGCTGCGCAACGCTGACGCCGCCGGCCACCGGGCCCTCGTCCTCGATGACGCCGCAGACGGCAACACCGACGCGATCTTCCGGTTTGTCCGCGCGGCCCGCGGCCAGGACAGCAAGTACACCGACGCCGACTCGGTGAATCGGTGGCGCCGGGAACTCAACCGATTCATCCGCCGCACAGCCGTGGATGCCGCGACCGGCGAGCCGACCGCGACCGGAATCCTGCAGCACTTGCAGGACAAGTACCCAGATGTATTGCAGGACTTCATCAACACTCGGAAAGGCGCATGACCATGGCTACCTACACACCAGCAACCATCGCGAAGAGTTTGGCGGCGTTCGCCACCGCGACCATCGGCGCCGCGACGGCCGCAGCGCACGGCGTCGACCTCTCGGTACTGGATGCCGGGCAGTGGCTCACCGCAATCGGCGCCGGGCTGACCGCCGGCGGCGCGGTATTCGCCACCCCGAACAAGTCGCATCAGTCGTCGGCTGAGCAGGTGGTCACTGGTCTACAGGCGGTGATTGACGCCAAGTCGCAGGCCGACGCGGACATCGACAAAGTCAAGGCCGCCGCGCAGGACGCGCTCGGCCAGGTGCCTGTTGTCGGCCCGCTGGCTCAGCGGGTCATCAACTCCATCCATCTCCCGTGACGGGACTGTGGAACCCTGAGGTCCTCAACGGCATCGGCGTCGTCGGCATCAGCGTGCTCTGCACCGCGGGCCTGGCTGTCTCCCTGGTGCGCGGCTGGTTGGTTCCCGGCCGTATTCACCGGGAAGTGGTCGCCGGTAAAGACTCGGCGATCGAGAACTACCGGGAGCGCGCGGTGGTCGACGCCGAGACGATTCGGATACAGGTCGAGCAGTCCGCGAAGCGGGATGCCGTGGAGGTCACGACAACCCGCCTGCTGACTGCGTTCCGTGATGCGGCGACCACGGCGACCCCGGCGGGTGATCCGTCGTGAAGCTCAGGGGACCGTGGTTGCGGTGGCGCCGTGCCACCGAGGCCGCCCAGCAGGATGCAGAGTCGGCGCGCGCCGAGCTGCAGGCTGCACACGGGCGGCGAGAGCAAGCCAATTCGCAGGCCTTCACCTCGTATGCGGTGACACAACGGCTGCGCCGCGAGATCGAACGGAACGGGTGGACCGAGTTGCTGCAACATGCGTGGGGTGGACGATGAAGTGGGCGTACCTGTTCGGGCTGATCGCGGTGGTCGGCACGTACGTGTCCGACATCTGGCTCGAAATCGATTACCAGCTGGCGGCGGATGTCTCTCTGATCGGCGTTGCAACGCTGTCGACGGTATTCGCGATCCAGTACGCGGTGCGGTCGAAGTGGTGGACCAACCGGATCGGCAAGGTGTACCTGGTCAAGTCGCTCTTGCTGGCGTTGGTTCTCCTGCAGGGCGCGGTGGCGACGTGGTGGACCGATGACTTTCCTGGCCGGCAAGTGATTCGGTTCATGATCTACGCAGGGGGCGGCACGGCGTACATTCCGATGCTGATCAGCTTGGTTCGTGAGGAACGTCGGGATCGACGACGAATGACCTGACTTGTCGTACGTCGGCGGTATGCTGACGGGTCTACGTGTCCATGTAGATGCAGGCTTCGGGCAACCGGGTACTTGCTGAGAATCGCCCCTTTCGACTTCGGTCGGGAGGGGCGATTTTGTCGTTACCCGACCAGACTGGCCACGAGGTGAAGCACGACCAACCGGGCATGGGGGAGACGGTAGGTCGCAGCTCCGACACGCCGTGCTGCAACTTGCAGCACCTAGCCAGGTTTATGCAGGTCGGCCATTGAGTTACATGGGTGTATTTCCGCAGGTGGATATGCAAAACCGCAGGTCAGCATGGGGTTCGATTCCCCTTAGCTCCACCCTTTGAGCAGGCACAATTCAAAATTGCAGCACCGCTTGCAGCACATTCGGGTATAGCATCCCGCTATGGCCACCATCAGGAAACCGCGAATCCGTGAAGACAACACCGTTGGATATGACGTCTCATATCGATTCGGCGGCCGCGGCACAGCGCAGGGCGCCACCACGTTCGATGACCTACCGAGCGCTGAGGCCTTCGTCGCGGCCGTCAAAGCCCACGGAGCACAACGCGCCCTGGAAATGAGCGGCATCGATCCCCAGCCGCGGAAGCGCGCGAAGGACGCGCTCACCGTCGCTGAATGGGTACGCCACCACATCGACCACCTGACCGGCGTCGAGCAGTACACCATCGACAAATACAACGAGTACCTGCGCAACGACATCACACCCCGGTTCGGCGCCGTGGCACTGACAGCGCTCACAGAAGAAGACGTCGCCAACTGGGTCAAGCACATGGAGACCACTGGAGGCCGGAGCGGCAAAGGTCACGCGCCGAAGACTATTGCCAACAAGCACGGCTTCCTGTCCGCTGCGCTCAACGCTGCTGTTCCGAAGCACATCGCCATCAACCCGGCTGCGGGGCGTCGGCTGCCACGTGGCGATGCCGAAGACTCCAACGACGACATGCGGATGCTCGATCGCGATGAATTTCGCAGACTCCACACCGCAACGGATGACTACTGGAAGCTACTCGTCGAGTTCCTCGTTGCCTCGGGAACCAGGTGGGGCGAGGCGGCAGCATTGCAACCGCAGCACGTCGACGCGAAAGCCGGAACAGTGGTGATACGCCAGGCGTGGAAGTACGCGCCGAGTAAGGGCTATTACCTCGGACCACCGAAGACTAAGCGTTCCCGGCGCACCGTCGATGTCCCCAAACGGCTGCTGCAAAAACTGGACTTGTCCGGTGAGTACGTGTTCGCGCGCCCAGATGGTGGACCAGTTCGTTATCAGCAGTTTTGGCGCGACGTGTGGAATCCAGCCGTCGCGGCGACCAAACTCGAACCGCGCCCAACGCCGCACGACTTGCGTCACACCTATGCCTCGTGGCAGCTACTCGGCGGAACACCAATATTCGTGGTCTCGCGGCAGATGGGCCACGAGTCAATCAAAGTCACCGCCGATATCTACGGCGACGTCGACCGCCGGTCAGCCAAAGCCGCCGCAGACCTCATGGACGGAATGCTCGACTAGCTCACGAGAACATACAGATCACCGTCGACACCTACACCGACGTCGATCGGACGGCATTCGCTGCGGCGGCTTCGGCAATGGCCGCGATCCTCAAACCTGAGGATTAGGGACAGTTGGAATAGGTGCGCATCGCCGTGGTGACGAATCCGTTGGCTAGGTTGATGTCGTCGTTGGACCAGGGCGGCGGTGAAACGTCGGTCAGCAGGTGTTGAACCACGGCAGCGGGCGTTGCGCCTTGTTGTAGCGCTCCGCAGACCTGGTGGGCACGCAGGGCCATCAGGGCCGTGTTTTTCACTTCCCATCCCTGCGCTTGCATGCGGGCGATGAATGTTGGGTCTGCGGTGTCCGGTGTTCCGACGGGCACTTGTGATGGTACGGGTGATCGGGTGATGGCAGTCGGGGCTGGCATGACGACCGTGGTGATCGTCGCGGGTGGAAGAGGCAACGGCGGCGCGATGATCGTCGACACCACGGGCGCGGCTACAGGTGGCGCTTCACGGTGTTGTCGATCAACGAACCAGACCGCGACAACAATCAGCGTGGCGACCGCGAGGATGCTGACCGCGATCAATCCGACACGAACATTCGACGCCGGCTGATAGTCGACAGTCGCTATCTCAGAGCTGTACGCCAACTCGCCCGACTCATGCGGCGCCAACTGCGTCGGACCGGCCTGGGTCCAGGCATCGTGGTCGACCGGCTCGGTCATCGCCGTGATTTGAGCGTGTGGTTGATGGCGAACGCAATCCAGATGACTGTCCACATGCCACCCCACAATCCCCACAAGACTCCGAACGTGGCACCAAAGTTGGGCTGACCATCTGGGGTGTTCACGCCGTCCGATAGCCACACGATGCATGGGAACGCGGTGCCGATGAGCGCAAAGATGGCGAGTAGGGCGAATCCGTAGTGAATGGTGATCCGGCCACCGCCTTGACTAGGTGCAGGTGCTGCGGTCCATTGAATGCCGTCCCACCATCGCGGCTGCCCGGTGTTGTCGGGATACCAGCCAGGAGGAGGCGGTGCAGGCGGGGTTGGATTGGGCTGCATGGTCGTGATCCTAGGAGTCGTCGTGGCCCCCCGCTGTGAATCCGCTGAGTTAGGACAGTGGTGGCGTAATGGTGATGTCACTAGCGATGACGTTGAGGTTTGGTGCTTTTGTTAGCTCGATCCCAGCTGCGGCACGCCCAATGGCGTCGAGCACGACAGCCATGACCAATGGCAACTGATCTTCGGGGATCTTTGCGAGGATCGGCTGAATGACCACGCTGAACGCAGCCAGCGGTTCAGTGGTGAGTCGTTCTTGATAGATCAGTTGGAGGGCTTCAAGGACGGGTTCGGGACTAGCCTCGCCGTTTTCGATGGCGTTGATTTGTTCAACGGTGATGCCGGATTCTTCCGCGAGTTGTTCGCGAGTCCACTTACTCGCGTAGCGGGCTAGCCGCACGTCATGGCCATATTCGTTCATCTGATCCACGGTAAGCGTGTTGCTGACTCTGCGTGGTATTACGAAAACCGCCATCTACCACCTCGAGGTTATTTACCCTGTCGTCACTTACTGTCGGGTTGCTGTGAAATTGAGGTGAAGAGCGATGCGCGACCGGGACCACGTAGCGGACTTCCTTGCCGAAATGCAGGAAGGAATCAACGAATTACCGCTAGATGATCTGACGCCGGCAGACGCCGCATACATACTCACCGCCCTACGCACTGTCGCCCACCGACGGATTGCTTCTACCGCCGCTTCCGGCCTGCGGAAATCGCCGAACCTTCGGCTTGTCCGGTGATGGCAAGCCATCCTCCTTGCCTTTCTGCGCTTTGCCCGATGTTCGCGCCGACGCGGTTTGATCAGAGGAAAGTATGGCTTCATAGCGATTTATCACCTGTCGTTGTGCCACGAGTGCGCGGAGCATTTCGAGTGCGACGCGCCTCTCTGTTGGTGACAGGTCATTGACGCCCTGGGGGAGTTCGGTGGCGAATGGTGGTCCTTGGGGTTTATGACCTGCCGCTGTGAACGCAACCTCATCGGGCACCTCGGCTAGCCATCCAATGGCCAGGATGGTGCCGTCCTCGGGAACCTTTTTGTAGGTGCCCTTGAGGATTTGGGAGATGGTTGTCCGGTTGAGCGAGAGGCCGCGTGGCGTGGCCAGCTCCTCGTCTCTAACGGCTTGTTCCACTGCGCGGTAGTCGACAGCTAGACCCTTTTCGGCCCGTTTGTCGAGCGCCTGCTGTAGCAGGTCGCGCAGGGTTGTTGTGTTCACGTGTTCAACCTTCCGCGGGTCATCTTGGGTGTACCAGCGACGCGCCAGTAGTCATGAAAACCAGAAATTAGATAGTCGCACGTCAAGCGCTAGGGCAGACGGTTGACACTTTGAAAACCACGGTGCTACCGTCTGCGCAGACCGTTGACACACTGAAAACTGGGAGGCAACATGGTTCGGGCAAGGCGACGAGCGCCGTTGATTAGGAGGGACTGCTGGATGGAAGTCCGCGACCCGGCCGCAATGAGAAGGGCACGCAAGGAGAAGCGCTATTCGCAGCGCGACTTGGGTCATCTCGTCCGGCGCACGCAAACAACGATTCACAAGATCGAAACTGGGCAGCTGAAGAACATCTCCGAGGATCTGGCACTGGCGTTGGCCGGTCGACTGGATTGCCACTGGGAGGACTTGTTCGTCGCTCACGACGACATATCAATGCCGTCCGCGTCAGCAGTCTGCGCAAACGGTCGACAACGCACCGCATAGCAAAAAGCGCCCACCGCGTGCAGGCGATGGGCGCACCGACAACCGAAAGGAACCTTCGAATGTCAGACCTAGATCCTATCAACGCCGAGTTGGTCTTCGCGGGATCAGACGGTGAGCCGTTCACTACATCTCTGGTGATCGCCACAGAGACCGGCAACCAGCACGCCAATGTGGTCGAGCTGATCCGGGACAACCTCGGCGATCTGAACGAGGTTGGAATTGTCCGGTTCGAAACCGAGAAATTGACAGAAGGCCGCGGCCGCCCAACGACGTACGCCGCGCTGGATGAACCGGCCGCCGCGCTTCTGATGACCTACCTCCGCAACAGCCCGGTAGTGAAGGACTTCAAGAAGCGGTTGGTTCGCGAGTTCTACCTGATGCGCGCCAAGCTAACAGCCGCGGCACACCCTCTAGTCGGTACAGAGTTGGTCGCCGCCGGACTAGTCGAGGCCGTCAAGCAAATCGAGCAGCGCGATGCGCGTATCCATCAGCTCGAAACGAAGGTCACTGCCGACGCTCCGAAGGTGACCTACGTGGACACGTACGTCACCGACGCCGATCTCCTGTCCTTCTCGACCGTCGCGTCGAGCAACAACATCACCGAGAAGGCGTTGCGGGAGTTGTTGATTCGCAAGGACTGGATCTACTCGCAGTCCGACTCGCGTTGGTCGGAGCGCAAGCAGCAGAAGGTCACCCGCAACCGGTACTCGGAGAAGGCCGACAAGAAGCGGTACTTCCGGCGCGTCGAAAACCATGAGGCACCACGATTCCGTGGCTCTGAGGTGATGCATACCCTCAAGGTCACCCCGCAGGGCGCCGAGGCCATCGCACGTCTGGTCGCCAAGGAGTTGGCGGCATGAGCGATTGGTACGCACTCGGCCCGCTGTCGCTGATTCGTATCTGGGAACCAGGCGACGGAATGCGTTGCACCCTACAAGGGAACAGCCGCTGCAACTGCGGCGAACCAGTTGCCGTGATCAAAGACGCCAACTCCGGATCGGGTTGCCGAAGCGTAAAAACCATCGATCCAGTGATGGCCGGCTACATCCCAAACATGGTGGCCGACAAACTCATCACCTACACGCGCGTCGTGTGCCTTAGACATCTTGCCGCCCGATTCGACTCCGATCTTGGATCGGCCGCCGAGCGCAACGCAGACCAGTTGGCGCTCGAAGAACTCGCGAAACGCTACTGGGACCAGTACGAGTCCATCCGCAATCGGATGCACGCGGAGATTATCGAGGCGCGGTTCTCGTCACTGCCAAACGAGCTGCGCGACAAAGTGATCGCGATAGCTCGTGAAAGCGAGAAGGCGTCGTGACTCAGCACTTCTCGCCGCGTCCGCGTGTCCAGCATTGGCCGCAGCCGAAACAGATTGTGGCCCAGTCAAAGCCGAAGGAGAAGCGGTGATTGACACCTACGCCTTAGAGGAAGTGAACGAGAGGATTCTTGTTCCGCTTGGCTGGACAGATGGTGTGCGGTGGCTAAAGCGGGGAATTGTTGCCGGCACCGTCCCGGGTAAGCGCTTGTCTCGCAACGTGTTTGTGATGACCGACAAGCACATTGACAAGTGGTTGAACAGTGACGATGCCCCAGTGACTAAGCCGCAGACTCCAGCAGAGTCGTCGTCGGATTCGGTTGTCGGTTTCGTGCACGGTTTGTCCGCACGGTCGAGTCGTCGGGTGAAGATGCCGGTCCAGGAGTCCGCATGATCGTTGCCCTTTTCTTGACGTTCTATGTGGGTTGCTTGTCTATAGACATTCGTTGGGGTCGTGGTGAGGCTCAGACGCGCAAGAGTTTTGGGAGGTTTTCGTGAGTGTGTTTGGTGTGGGTGTCTTGTTGTTGATCACGTTGGGTGTGTTGCGTTTCCAGATGTATGTGTGGCGGACGTTGAACATGATTCGGATCGACGTTCTGAAAGGCGGCGTGTGATGGGTCTCGTGAATGTTGTTCTCGGCCTTGCGATTGTGTTGTTCGTGGGTTGGTGTGGTTGGCGTCTCGTTCAGTCTCCTGGTGATCGTGGTGGTGATGATGGTGAGTGATGTGCGGGGCAAGTTGATTCGTGCGGGTGTGGTACCTGATGCGCGACCGTCGTTGCAGCGCGCCGATGAGGTTGTCGACGAGTTGGCTGAATTGGATCGTCTGCGTGATGAGAATGCCGAGTTGCGTTGCCGTGTAGATGAACTCACGGCGTCGACTGAGTTCGCGTATAACGAGGCGCGCAAGTGGAAGTCGATCGCGGACAGTGAGAAGTGCCGGGCTGACATGTGCGCGTGCACTGATGCGGCGGTGAAGTCGTGCTCGGTTTGATTATCGGCCTTGTCATTGCGTATGTCGTTTTGTCCGCGTGCCTACTCGTGTGGAACCGGGGTAGTCGCGACGTGGATTACATGCAGCAGCGTGCTTGTGTAACACCAGAGGCAATGTCACCCGATGTCATTGCGTCACATGACGATCTTGATGTTGATGTGTGGTGGGACCGGTGAGACTGCTTTTGGCGGTCATCGGCCGTGTTTGCGAAATCGTGTGGCCGCAGAAGATGAAGCCGTATCGGATCGATGACGAAGCTGACGCGCTGGCCGACATTGAAGCGGAGACTGAGGTTTTCGAGCCGATCAGGTTTGGTCCTGCTTTCGAGGGTGAGGCAGGAAGCAGCCCGGTCGCTGCGAGCATCGACCAGCCGGCGACCGGGCAACCTGATTACGACCTCTACATGCAGGCCGTGCACATCGCTGGGTTACTGCGGTACCACCAACTGATCGACCCGTCGGGGCACCGTTGCCGGTGTCTGCATACAGCTCACAGTGTGAAGGGTCACCGTCGTCATCAGGCGGATTTGATCGTGAACATGTACGACGCGGATCACCGTGTCACACAAACGTTTCAAAGCTAAAACCAACCATCGAAAGGAACTAGTTATGTCTTTTGATCTTGACCGCATCACTCATCCGCTCCGACTGGCGAAGGGCTCTCATGAGCCTGGTTCGGGTAAGGGCTGTGCGATGAATGTTATTTCGTACATCAACGGTGATACCAGGATCACTGACTATCCGGAATGCTCGGCGCGGCCATTGGCGCGGATCGTTCAGAGCGTCAACGACATGCTGGCGGGGATGGATGGGTACTTGTCGCCGGATGACAGTGTGTTGGTGCTCGACTTGGGTTGGTCGACTGTGGGTACGGCGGCTGTGCCGGATTCAGTGCAGTGGCAGTGGCTTTCGGATCTGTTGGTTCATCCTGAGCGTGGCGTGGTCAAGTATGCGCGGCCCGACGGTGTGGCTCCGATCCGGCGCGTAGCTGAGCTGCTGGCATTGAGGGCGTCGGGCACGGAGGTCTCGTTGGGAGATTGGCGCGCTGCGCGCGACTCGGCCCGTAACGCACGTCAAGCCGCAGCCGCAGCCGCAGACGCATACACAGCCGCATACGCAGCCGCATACGCAGATGCAGACGCAGCCGCATACGCAGCCGCAGACGCAGCCGCATACGCATACGCAGCCGCAGACGCAGCCGCAGACGCAGCCGCATACGCAGCCGCAGCCACAGACGCATACGCAGCCGCAGACGCAGCCGCAGACGCAGCCGCATACGCAGCCGCATACGCAGCCGCAGATGCAGACGCAGCCGCATACGCAGCCGCATACGCAGATGCAAATGCAGCCGCAGACGCAGCCGCAAATGCCCGAATCGACTTCGCCCGCTGGGCAATCCAACACTGGCGCGACCTCGCCGGACTCGACCGAGCACCCGACATCGACCCCACGGCAGTCGACTCCGCACTGGAACGCATCCACGCCTAACAAAAAGACGGCTGGCGTCGGGGGCATCCGGCGCCAGCCACAACACAACAACCAAATCGAAAGGGATCACTGTGTCAACAACCAATTTACCCGACGGGTTCTCTGTGGTGAATGTGTCCACTGGGAGTCGTATGTGGGTTGGCCCCGAGGGAGTGGCTGTCCATGCCTATCCGTTGCCGGATCGGTGGGAGGTCAGCTTCGTTACGGGGGACACCACGCTTGTGCGGTCGTTGGGTTATGAGGAGTTGGAGGCCGCCGCTGTGGAGCATTGCCGTCGCTTGGTTGATCCGGGTCAGGTCATCCCAGCCGAGTTTGACCGTGTGAAGGCGATTGTGGAGGGGGCGTCGGCGTGATTCATCGAAAGTGGCATAAGAGGACGGTTCGGCGTTTGTTGGCTGGAGTTGGTGCGGGCGGTGTGTTGGCCTCCACTGGGATGCATGCCTGTGCACCAGCTCACGCCGATGCGGGGTTGTCGGCGGTTCAGGTGGCGTACGTGAAAATGTATGGGGCGACGGCGATCTGCCCGACGATCGACCAGTATCACAGCATTCCCGGCGTCATCGGTGTCGTTAAAGGTGTTGCGCGGGACGGGTTTACGGCTGAGCAAGCGGTTGAGATCGTGAATGCCGCAGTTGCAACGTATTGTGCCGAAAATTATCCGTTGCTGACGGAGACGGGTAATTATTTTCGGGCTCAGGACGAGGCGAAGGTGCTCGCATGATTGAGTCAAAGGTGTTCATGCAGAAGCTAGACACATCGGTTCTGATCGACATCTTCATGGATGGTGTTACGACGGGTATCGGCAGTTTCGCCATGACCATGACAGACGGCGATGAGCAGGCTGCGGACAAGATTGCTGATGCTTTCGTAGCCGCCATGTTCGGTGATCCGGCGGTCATGGAGACGGTTCGTCGTAATGTCGCGGAACGGTTGCAGGGGATTGAGGGGTCGCCACATTCGCTGCGGATACATCAGGTCGGTGATGGCAAATGATGCGCGCTATTCATGCTTACTTGTGGTTGTTCGCCGCGATGTTCCTGATGGTCGAAGCCATGTACACATCGGGGGCACCATGGTGAGAGCGCCACGGAATAAAAAAGCGACCTGCCCATACTGTGGGCGTGAGATGCGTATTCCTGGGGGAATGTTCAACGCGCACAACGTGACCATGTTCGGCAACGAGGAATGCCCGATGAGTCGCCAACCTGTGCCGACTCGATCTGGTGATGATCATGAGGCGCGGGTTCGGATTGCGTTGCATTTGGCGGCGTTGCTGCGTGATGAAGACCCGACACTGGTGCAGACGTATTTGACGTGCATGGATGATGCTGAGTTGCAGCGGTTTTCGATGTTGCTGTTGGCTGGTATCAACCCCGGTGTCGGGCGGTCGTTGTGGTCGTGGGTGGAGACGTTGCCGTGCGCCAGGTTTGAGGATGTGGCGTCGTGAATCATCCGAAGGTTAGCGAGTGTCTTGCGGCGTTGGATGATGCTCGTACGGCGCTTGTGGATGCGCTTAAGTCGCCGTTTCCGTTCACGGAGCAGCAGCGGGCCGACCTCAGGAGTCGGGTTGATGGCATCAATGACGTGATCCTTGAGATGCCGCATGTGCAGGTGCCGAATGTTTGACGAGCACTGGGAGGCAACTGAATCGCGGCTTGCGTGGGATGCCGGCACTGAACATATTCGGGCGTTGCGGGCTGACGAAGCACGTGACAACGCCAACGCAGAAGAACGAGAAAGGAGGCCATGGCAGTGACACTTACCGTATTTCCGAACGTTGATCAGCGTTCCGAAGAGTGGTTCGAGCAGCGTCGTGGCATCGTCACGGCATCAGTTGTCGGCAGCCTTATCTCGGTCGGTCGCGAAAAGGCAGCTGACTTCGACTGCCCCGAATGCGCTGCGGCACCAGCATTCCCGTGCATCGGTAAGCGTGGCGGTGAACTCAAAGCCATGCACACCGAGCGCGCCGACCATGCGCGAAAGAACGGGAAACTGGTCATCGAGCCAGCGAGCAACACCGACTCGCTCGCCACTACGGAGCGCCTGGTGGCGGAACGCATCACCGGGCACACCGAGCAGACGCCAGTCTCCGATGCCATGTGGCGCGGGATAACTGACGAACCACTCGCCAGAGCCTTCTACTCGGAGCATCACGCACCAGTCAATGAAATTGGCTTCATGGTCGAAGATCGGTGGGGATTCCGCATCGGTTTCTCCCCGGACGGTTTGGTGGGTTCCGACGGCCTCATTGAAGTGAAGTCCCGAAATCAGCGGCTTCAACTGCGCACCGTGTTGGATTCCGCAGTGCCGGCTGAACATATGGCTCAACTTCAGACCGGCCTGTTGGTTTCCGGGCGTCAGTGGATCGATTACATCAGCTGGTCGGGTGGCATGAAGTTCTGGGTCAAACGGGTTTATCCGCAGCAAGTTTGGTTCGACGCCATCGTGGCAGCTGTCGCCAAGTTCGAGCAGGCCGCACCAGAGTTGATGCGCCAGTACGACGAGGCTACCGAGGGTCTGCCGATGACCGAACGAGTTGTTGAACAAGGATTGGTGATCTAGGTGGACGTCAGCGAAGCACGCCAGGCAATCAACTCCATCCTGGATGACATCACCTCAGCGGCACAACCAAGGTCGGACCAGATCAATGCAGACGACCTCATCTCAGGGCCTCGCGTCGTCAGGATCGTGGAGGTCCGCAAGGGGAGTGCTGAACAACCCGTCGAAATCGTCACGGAGGAGTTCGGTCCCGGCAGGCCATATAAACCAGCGAAGAGCATGCTCCGGGTCCTGATCGCTGCATGGGGTAGCAAGGCATCGGCCTACGCAGGACGTCGATTGGTGTTGTACCGCGATCCTGAAATCTCCTTCGGCCCAGCCAAAGTCGGTGGTATCAGAATCAGCGCCATGTCGGATATCCCGCAACGTCTTACCATCGCCTTGACCGTAACCCGCGGCCGCAGAACGCCTTTCACGGTCGAACCGCTGCCTGACACACCACCCGCACCCGCCCCGATCACTGATGACGATGCTGTCGATTTTGCGCGTGCGATTGCTGAGGCCGCATCGATGCAGGCGCTGAACAAGGTTGGTGCTGATTTGAAGGCCGTCAATTTGGGTTCGCATGCGGACAAGTTGCGGGCGGCGTGGAGTGAACGCAAAGCCGAGATCGAAGGCGGGGCGGAATGAACGCCCGCACACTGGCTGGCTTCATCTTCCTGGCCATGGTTGCCATCGGAGCATTTTCCACGTACTGCGCGTGGCGTTCTGGTGAGGTGAAGGGATATTGCCACGGTAAGTATGGCCCCGCGGTTGAAGTTGTTTGGACTGGCGCGCTTGGTATTACGGGCGAGTGTGAGATCACGCCAGCCATTCCCGCCAAGCGCGAGGTTGCCCCATGACCGCCGACCTGTCCAACCCGACCGATCCTGCCGTCCTGGATGCCCTGACCAGAACCTGCTGCATCTGCCAGGTAGAACCGGACAACTGGTGTGCGCGGCCTGATGGTGGCCCGTTCATCGAATCAGCGCGCGGGCAACTCGTACACGACGGAAGAACGGCACTGACATGAGCGACATTGTTTTCCTGGACACCGAAACCCTTGGCGTGCACATTGATGCGCCGATCTGGGAACTCGCGGCGATCAGAAGAAACTTCTCCGAGGATGGCAGCTTCAAAGAACACGAACTGCACATCTTTATTCATCACTACGCGCCACCGTGGCTCACCGGCCCAGAATCACTGCCCGAACAATTCGCCACCGACTACCACGCGCGATTCAAAGCTGGCTCGGCATACGGCAAGTCAGGTGCGGCCGAAGTTCTCGCCAGCTTCCTAGTGGGACGCCCGCACATCGTCGGTGCCGTCCCCAACTTCGACACCGAACGAATCAGCCACCAACTACTACGGCCAGCGCACATCCCCGACCCGTGGCACTACCATCTGATCGACATTGAGAACCTAGTCGTCGGATTCATCGCAGGCCGCGCATCGCAAGGTGACGTTGACGCCGGACTAGCCATGCCAGACCTGCCGTGGAACTCGAACGACCTATCCAGGGCCATCGGTGTCGATCCCGACGACTACGAGCGCCACACAGCGATGGGCGACGTTCTGTGGACCAGAGCTCAATACGACGCAGTCATGGGCCAGCGCTGATGACCACCACCACCCGTCTCGACTGGAAACCCGCATCCCCACACCTGTGGCACGCGACTGGTGTTCGTGGCCGCTACAAGATCGTGCGCGTCGACCCCAACGCCTGGACGTTGTACGGCACCGAACCCGGCGGGCTCACGATGATGTCGCTACCCGGCACCGGAATCGCCTGCGACAGTTTGCACGCCGCGCAGTTACGCGCCGAACGGGTAGATCGCGAACCGCCGGCTGGCGAAATGTCGGGGAGTTGATCGTGAATGCGACTGATGACGGATCAGAACCGTTAGGTGAGTGCCCGGAGGTTCCGTCGTGCGTGTCGTTGGGTCATCCGGGTGTGGTTTTTGACGGATGGTTGAACATCCGCCATTGCCGGTGCGGCACAAAGATTTACGACGAAGATACAGTGAAGGGGACGGTTCGGTGAAAACGCCTTACTACCAGGATGATTCGGTCACGCCGGCTCGATCAGATGGCGCTCGACTTCGGGGCGCTGTCATGAGCGATGTCGAGCCGTGCGGTGTCCCGGCTGGTGCTACGCGGATCGATCCAGGTGCCCGTGTCGATTGCGCCGGGCTTGGTCACCCAGGTGTCACCTACAACAACTGGCTTGACCGCACCTGGTGCCTATGCGGTCAGGTTTCGTATCCCGGTCAATCGTCCACTGTGGCTGCGCATTTGGCGTGCTGTGGTGGGCCACTCGACAAGTTTAAGGAGAAGCGATGAGCGACAACAGATTAACCCACGAGAATGTCAGGGCCGCAGCAGAAGTGGTTGCGAGCTATGTGCTTGCCACAGACCCTATAGAACACAAGAACACCCACCGAGTACTCGTCAGTGCCAACATGCTGCTCGACTACGCCGACCGTCTTGAGCGTGAGCAGGCGTCAAAGGTCAAGCGGGCCAAACGCATTGAAGAACTCGCGCAGATGGCTTACGCGGCATTCTCCCCCGAATGGGAATGCATGTGGGAGAGCTCTGCCACGAGGCAGAACTGGCGCAATGTGGCGCGTGCCTTTCTCGACGCCTTCCCGTCTCTGCTTGACGAACCGAAGGGGCAGAAGTGATCACAGAGATACGCCGATTCCGGCTCGACTGCGACAGATGCACGGTTGCTCGCGTTATCGAAGCTGCTGATCTGCATGAGGCGATAGAAGAGGCGGAAAACCTGGGCTGGCGGCATGTCACCGGTTACGGGTCACCCGAGCCCCAATGGGAGTGCGGTCAGCATGACTACATGAGGGGCGCTTCCAGATGACCGGGCGTGATCCAGCCGTGGAGGCTGTCCGACGAGCGGTGGTGTCTACACGCGGCCACGGGAATCCGACCGTCTGCGAAATTGCTGCTGCCCGTGAGATGGCCAAGCCGATACGGGAACTGGTCGAGAAGTGGGACAAGGCTTACAGGTCCGCCAGCCCGGCACCAGGGCACACGCCGCTATGGCGCTTCCTCGATGAACTTGCCCCGTTGATCTACTCCGATGACGAACTGAAAGACAACCAATGAGGAATGCAGCCCAGGTTGAAAAAGAGTGGGAGAGGGCAACTCTGCGTGAGCATCCCGACGCTATGACCACTAAACACGGAGACCTGCTGTGTCCACCCGCCGAACTGAAAGACAACCAATGAGAGTCGGATTCGAGCTACCGAAAGATGCGGTGCCGGAAGAAAACCCTTACCGCACTGCCGAATTGCCGCACGTACCGCGTGTGGGTGACTTGATTGAATATTCGGACCTCAGCCACTGTTTGGTCGTAACTAAGGTGGCCTGGAATGTTCAACGCATTGAGGACGGCCCGTTTGATGTCGGCAGGGGAATCTACGCAACGCTCGAATGGCATTACGTCGATGATCCTGTCGGTGGTGCGGTCTGATGGCTGACAAGACAGGCATCGAGTGGACCGACGCCACCTGGAACCCGGTCACCGGCTGCACCGAGGTCTCGCCCGGGTGTGATCACTGCTACGCCAAGACTTTTGCTGAACGGTTCTCTGGCAAGCCGGGCCACTATTTCGAGCGCGGGTTCGACGTGCAGCTGCGCCCGGAGAAGTTGGATCAGCCGTTGCGGTGGCGCCGGCCACGCCGGATCTTCGTCAACAGCATGTCGGACCTGTTCCACGACCAAGTGCCCGACGACTACATCGCTCGCGTCTTCGGCGTCATGAACGACGCTAAGCGGCACACATTTCAACTGCTCACAAAGCGGCACGCCCGGATGCGCTCGTTGCTCGCCAGCGCTGAGTTTCGCTATCGGGTGCACCATCACTCGTGCGAACCGTGCGATCGGGATGGCTACGCATGGTGGCCACTCCCGAACGTCTGGCTTGGTGTCTCCACCGAGAATCAGCTGTGGGCCGATATCCGCATCCCGGCGTTGTTGGATACCCCGGCGGCGGTCCGATTCATCAGCGCCGAACCGCTTCTCGGCCCGATCGACCTACGGGAATACACTTCCGAGTCGCTTGCCCGTCGTAACTATCGTGGGCACAACGCGACATGCGATGGCCGGAACGGCTCCTGCTTTGTTCCCTGGTGTAAGTGCGACTGCCACCGCAAGACGTTTTCGACGCTCGGCTGGGTGATCGTCGGTGGTGAATCCGGCCGCGGCGCAAGGCCAATGCATCCCGATTGGGCGCGGTCACTGCGCGACCAATGCACGGCTGCTGGTGTGCCGTTCCTGTTCAAACAGTGGGGTGAGTGGACGCCGAACCCTGGTCACCCTCATCGGGATTGGGCCAATCTCGATGATCCCCACGCCTTCGTCATGCGCGTCGGCAAGAAAGCCGCCGGCCGCGAACTGGACGGACAGACCTGGGAACAGTACCCGGTGGTGTCGAGTGTCTGACGAGGTTCGACCACCGATTCCGGCGTCCTGCGAGCACCGGCCCACTGTGGCCGGTGTTGTCATCCCATGGGGAAACGTCCAATTGGCCGACGGCGGTTGCGATTTCCGTGTGCAGCACGAGTCGCGGATCCAGCGCTGCTGGCGCGAAGGCCTCTGCCAGATCTGCGGCAACCACCTGCGGCGGCCCATGGTGTTGTTCGGCGGGCCGAACCAGGTCCGGACGCTGCAGTTCGACGAGCCACCCATGCACCCGGAATGCGCCGTGTACGCCTCCCAGGCCTGCCCCATGGTCGCCGGCAGACTCGACGCCTACGCAACCCGCGACGCCGTCTCCAGCGGCACCAGGGGCGCCACCTGCTCGACGCCCGGGTGTGATTGCGGCGGATGGGTTCCCACCCCCGGGCTGACGCAACCTGAGGGCGGCGACCCGGCGCACAAGTGGTTCGCGCTGTACGTCTCAGACCTCACCATCGCCTACAACGAAGACCAGCCTGACCGGATCCACTCCTGCATCGTCGACGTCGCCCAGGTCCGCGCGATCCGCCTCGTGTCGCGCCCGGGCATCGGCCGGGTCTGGCAGCGCACCACCCTCGAAGCGGCGGCAGTCGATGCCTGAACGAATCCAACGCAAGCGCGCCGCCGGCTGGCGGATGCCCGAGGGCGCGGTCTACGTCGGGCGACCAACGGTCTACGGCAATCCCTTCGAGGTCATCCAATTGCCTTGCGGGTGCTGGGAGAACCGCGACGACAACGACGTGACCTACATGCACAGCTACCCGATACACGAGCTTGGACATCCGCCGATCACCAAGCGTGAGGCCATAGAGAATTCCGTGCGACTGTTCGCGGCTGACCTAACCGAATGGCTCGGCGGACGCATCGAAAGCCAATCTGGACTTGCGGACGCCATCGCGAAACTGCGCGGCCATGACCTCGCCTGCTGGTGCCCGCTCGACCAGCCGTGCCATGCCGATGTGCTACTGGAGATCGCCAATGGCTGAGCGGCGCGCAGCCGGTTTCAATATCCCGCTGAGCTTCTACGACGGCGCGGAAGTTCAGTCCATCCCGAAGCGCATCCGGGCCGGCGCGGTCGGCGTGTGGTCGCTCGCCGGCAACTACGCAGCCACCCAACTCACCGATGGATATGTCGGCGCTGAGCAACTGAAGCTGTTCGGATGCACCCCGGCAATCCGGATCGCACTGGCGTCCACGATCAACAAGAAAGGCGATCCATCCCCATTGTGGGTGGACGCATGGAATGGCGGTGTGCAGCTCACGAATTGGCCGAAGCATCAGCGGACGAACGAGGAAGTCTCGACCTACAGAGCCGCCGAGGCTGAGCGGAAGCGCCTCGCGAGAGCGTCGAAGGTACGCGCTGGTACCAGCGTAACAACGCCGAAGGTACGCGATAGTACCAACGAAGTTGGGCAAAACGTTGCGTTTGACAATGAGTCGACAGTTTACCCTGACGACGCGTCTACCTCGGACGACACAGAAACGTCCGGGCGGACACAGGTCGGACGTCCGCACAACGTCCGCTCTACTAAGACAGAGACTAAGACAGAGACAGAGTTAAGTACTTACGTAGCAACGGAAGCTACGGATCCGTACGCGCCCGGAATCTCGGCAACCCCAGGCGCCGATCTCGTCAGAGCTGTCGTCCCCAAAGGCCACCCGTCAGCCACGCTGACATCCCTGCGCATCCAGGCAAGCGAACTGATCCACCAAGGCGCCGAGACCGACGTCGTCCGTGCAGCCCTCCAGCTTTGGTGCGACAAACCGGGCGTCGGCATCGGACGAACGATCCTCTCGTCGCTGTACTCCGAAGCCATCAAAGCCAGAGCAGCGCCGAGACCCAACGGACATAACGGCAGCGGCCTCACCGCGGGCGAATCGAAAGTCGCCGGCTGGGCCGCACTCGGACAACCCCAACCCCCACACCTGAAAGCGATCAACGAATGACCAACGCCATCGAGACCGCGGCTCAAGCTCTCGCGAAGTGCGCCGCCTACGACCCGTGGTTCCCACAGCCGAACCGCGCGACCGTCGCGGCGTGGGCTGAGCAGATCGACCACTGGAAGCTTGAGCTGCCCGACGTGCTCGCTGGCGTCGCGAAGATGTACGCCGACAACGGGTCTGGCTTCCGGCCACTGCCGAAAGACCTGGCCGACGCAGCCCGTGCGATTCGTGCCGATCGGACGCAGCGTGAGTCGGCCGCCGAACGTGAAGCGCGCGAGGACCGCCGTGACGCCCAGCTTGCGCAGCGCAACATGGCCGCGCTCACACGTCGTTTCGGGAAGGCGATTACCGATGCCTGACCGATACGGCGACGACGACCGACGCGGATACAGGCCACCCGGCGCGAAGCTCGACATCGGTGGTCTGCCGGTCTGCGATTCCACGCATCCGCAGTGTTGCGCCGACCTCGAGTCCTATCGCAAGGCACACGACGATCGCGAAGCATGCAAAACGACCGCCCAGAGCCGCCGCTGAGCCACGAAACCACCTGCCCGCGATAGATGCAGCCCCCAGGAGACGCTATGAGCCACCCACAACCCACACCCCAGGACGACGACGCAACCGGAGTTATCGCCGATGCAGCCGAAGCGTATTTCGAGCACCTAGAGCGCGACGGGTACCGCCTTGAAGGATGTTCGAGCACGGAGGCTGCCGCATTCATCCGCGAGGCCCTAAAATCCGCCGGCTACGAGCTCGGTGCCCGGCAACCCGTCGGCAACATCTCCCTGCACCACCTGCTGCCCGCGTTGGTCATCTACACACCGGTACCGGCGTCGTGAAGCAAGACTGGCGGCTGCGGGCCGAATGCCGTGACGCGCCAATCGAATTGTTCTTCACGGACGACGAGGAAGACGCTAGGAATCGGAGTGTTCAGCGTCAGCGGCGCCGTGACGAAGTGGCCGCGAAAGCCCTCTGCCGCGAATGCCCCGTGCGTGTGCAGTGCGAGTTGCACGCGGCCCGCGAACCCGAGCAGTACGGCATCTGGGGCGGACTCACCGCGCAGGAACGTCACGACCAGAAGCGCCGCGCATGACCGACTTCCCCGAACTGTACCGAGAGCTCACTGTCGACATGGGCCTGTCGTTGTGGGACGTGTGCCGCCGACTTCGGCTGAAACCCGCATCACTGGCCTCGAAAATGTACCGCGCCGGCATCCCCGTCCCGTCGGCTCTGCATTCGATGTCGACTGATGTGTATGAGAACGATCACCTGCGGGTGCATGCGAAATGAGCGGGCGGCCAAGGATTTTCACTGATGAGCAGGCCCGCGCGTGGGGTCGCTGCCCGATCTGCCATATGCACCCAACGAAACAGGGTCATACCGATGACTGCCCACGAAACAAACGAAAGGCAAAACCATGACCGGACAGGCCAACGGCGTGAACCAGGCGCGCACCGAAGTCATCTGGTCAAACCGGCCCATCGCCCAGCAGGCGACGCTGTTCGACGCTGCACCCGAGCCGTTGACCCTCACCACCCGATAAGACCTCTGCACCCCCGGTGCGTACACAACACGGCATCACCAACCACTAGGAGTCACCGCCATGGCTGAGCGTCGATGGGCCACCCGAGAACAGGCCGCCGAATACGTCGGAGTCCACGTCAACACCTTCGACCGATGGCGCAACGAAGGCCGCATCCGCTCGTACCGTGCCGGCGAACGCCTCGTCCGATTTGACCTCAACGAGGTCGACGCGATGCTCGGCGCCAACACCCAGGAGTTGGCCAATGACTAGCGCCGTCGAACTCGACCACCACCGCGCCGTCACCCGCTGGTTCAAAGAGCTTTGGTATCGCACCGCCTACGACGCCGGCCCTACCGCACCCATGGCCTGCGCACCCGACGGCGAACTTGTCGAGATGACCATGGCGGCTGCTGCTGCGCCGAGATCCGCGAACTACGTCGCATCGCCGACTCCATCACGAACACGGAGGGCACCCGCTGATGGGACTGCCATGGGTCCGACTGGACACCCAATTCGCGTCGAATCCGAAGGTTTTGGAGCTCGCCGCACGCAAAAAATGGCGCGCCTCGTTCGTATATGTGGCGTCATTGGCCTACTCCGGACAGCATGGGACCGACGGATTCATCCCAACAAACGCCCTGCTGTTCATCCACGCAACACGCGCCGACGCCAAAGAATTGGTTGATGTCGGCCTATGGATCATCACCCCAGGCGGCTGGGAGATCAACGGATGGGCCGAGTTTCAACAGTCCACCGAAGAGACCCGAGAACGCAGGTCAAAGGCCGAACAAGCCTCCAAGAAAGCCAACTGCGTCCGCTGGCACGGACCAGACTGCGGATGCTGGCAGACAACGTGACCACCCCATCCGAAACGGAGTCCGAAACGGATCTCCGGTCAAGGACTCCTACGTACGTACGTACGGACGGACTAACGGAGAACTACTCACCCTGCGAGAGATCCCACAAGTTGGTAAACGCGCGCAGGGGGGCAGCACGATCCAAGCCAAACCAACGAGCAAAACCACAAACGCCGCCACCCAATCCGCGTTATCCACAGGCCCACTCATCTCCAAACCCACACCCACCACGCTCAAGATCCGCGCCCATGAGAGATCCCAGCGACCCATGGATGGACGAACGCGCCGCCGCCACACCCGTACCCCACATCGACCACCGAGCCGCAGCAACCCGAGGAATGGCCGCCATACGCGCCGAAATGGGCTGGCCCGACCCGAAGCCAGCCAGCGGCCCTGAGAGCTGCTGAAACCGCCCCAAACGTCCAACCACCCACCAACAGCCCCGAAAACCCCCAGGAGACGAAATGCACCCGCAAGAACCAACACCCGAACACGACGACCTGACCAAGATCGTCGCCGACGTCGTCGCGCGTTATATGCCCGAAGGCGACGTCGGCCAAGACGGCAGCCCGTGCGCGGTCCAAAGCTGGAAATGGTCAGCCACCACAACAGGAGACACCACCGAATGAGCAGCACCCCCAAATGCCAACGCTGCGAACGCGAAAGCCGCAACGGCTTCCTGTGTCCACACTGCACCAACGGCCTACGCGAGACGCTGCGCGAGCTGCCGTGGTGGCTCGACCGGCTGATGGAAAGCGCTGTCGGACAGGTGCGCCTGGGTGACGGCGGCAAGCGCGCCCACGATCCCGGCCTGGTGAAATACACCGGCCAGCACGGCGACGACCGACTGGCTGACGACCTCGCCAAGGGCGACATCACCGCGGCCAAGCTCGCCGCTACCGGCCGGGCCAACGCTGCCAGCTCGACGCTCTACCGGCAGGCGCAGAACACGCTGACGACGTGGATCAGGGACATCTGCGAGACCCGCGGCGCGACCTACGTGGCGCCGTGCGAGATGGCGTGGAACTTCATCGGCCCGCTCCTGCCGAACCAGTACCGCCAGAAGCGGCCGAAGGACGCCACCCTGATGCCGACCACCGGGACGCACACCCCGATGGCCCTGTGGCTCGCCAACCACGCCCCGGCAATCGCCCAGCACGAGGCCGCCGGCGAGCTGGCCCGCGACATCGACGAGCTACGCCTGGCTGTGGAACGCGCGGTGAACCGACGCGAGTCACCGCGGTTCTGCGGCCCATGCCCGACGGAGCTGACCGACGATCACGCCAAGGACTGCGACCGCGAGCACCCGCACGCCTGCGAAACGCGGCTGATGGCACGCAAGAGCGCCGCATCGGTCACCTGCCCTACATGCAAGGGCACGCACGACATCGGCGAGCTGACGACGTCGATATTCGACGCGAACGGGCATCTGGGCTACACCGTGAACGAGATCCACCTAGTCATGGAGCAATTCGGAATGTCATTGCCCGAGAGGACATTTCGACGCTGGCGGGCCGACCGAACGATCGTGCCGATGATGTGGCGATCGGGCGAACCGCTGTACCGGCTCGATGATGTGCGCGAGTTGCGAAAAGGTAAGGGAGACAACGGGAAATGAGCGACGCGGCGCAACGATTCACGGTTGGTAAAGACATTTTCCCGGGCGCGCATGACAAGGGCTGCGACGCCTGCGAGCAACCCCTCACGGCCGGTCAGCATGTCTACATGCTGTGTCACAACGCAACGCCGTGGAAAGCCGAAGACGACGAGCCAGAGTGGGGCGGATACACCTGGCACGTCGACTGTGACGAGGGATCAATCGCCGCCGGCCTGGCGTAGAGACTATCCGCGAGCTTTCGCTCGCTTCTTACCGCGAGCTCCACGAGCGGCCGCGGCAACATGCTTGGTGGTCACGGTGCCATCGTCGGCTCGCGACTGTCGCGAGTATGCGCCCGCCGAAGGGCGTGAGTCCTCGGCACTGTCTTCAGCCAGGTAATCAGCCAGACTGATGTGCTCGCCGTCGTCTTCGGCCATGGCGCGGTCGAAATCAGCTACATCCTCGGCCATTTCGAGCGCCTCAAGGCGTGCGAGGTCTTCGGCGGAGATGAGTGCCGCGGCGGGCTTACCGTGGCGAGTGATTATGGTGCGCTCGCCGGTGTAGGCAACGCGCGCAACCGCGTCTCCGAGAGTGGAGCGCAGTTCGGCAACGGGGATGGCGTGCGTAGTGGACATAGCCCAATAGTATGCAAACCTGTCAAAGTCTGTCAACGGTACTTATTGTACAAAACGTACTGAACTGCTAGAGTCTAACCGTGCACAACGTCGAGATCAGCAAGAGCGCCGCCAAGGAACTCGCCGCGATCAAGCGCGGCGACCCGAAGCTGCACCGCCAGATTGTCGACGCCATCAAGGCGCTGGAGACCGACCCGCGTCCGGATGGCTGCACCGATCTGAAGGGTCGCGCCGGTTACCGCATCCGCGTGCGCGAATTCCGCGTGATCTACACCGTCAACGACGGCGAACTGCTGGTGCTGGTCATCAAGGTCGGCAAGCGCGGCCAGGTCTACGACTAGACATGCTCGTTGATGCTCGTTGATACGCAGTGATGTGCGTTGATACGCAGTGATGCGCGCTGGTCGTGCTAAGTTGGCCGCAACGGTGCCAGTAGCACAACTGTGTCCACATCCGAAAGCCCTGACCACGCCGGTCGGGGCTTTCGTCGTATTCCGGCCCAGCAGGGGCCACACTCCACAGCCCAGGAGCCCGCACGTGCCTGCCACAATGAACATCAAATGCCCCGCCTGCGACACCGAAGTGCCGATTCCCGTCAAGCTCAACATCGGCGGGCACCGCGCGGAAGACCGCGGGGCCCTCGTCTTGGACATCAGTGTCGAATCCGTCGACTACGAACCGATGATTGCGCACTACGCCCAACACCACGCCGAGCCCCGCGGCTGGTTCCAGCGCATCATCGCCTGCATCGCAGGACTCCGACCGTGAACATCGAGGACCTCGCCGAACGGGCAGCGCCGATGCTGTCGACCCTGACGCTCCCCAGCGAAGGCGACAATCCACCGGTGCCCATCTCGGTCGGTGGACTCTTTGGGCCGTACGAACTCCCCGAGGGCCTCTCGGAAGCCGATCGCGAAGAGATGGGCATACCGGCGCCGGACTTCCCGAAGCTGTTTGCGTACGCCCTTCTCCACAAGATGGCCACCGAGCTTGACATCTCGTTCATCGACGCCGCAGAGCTGGCTGACTTACGCGCTGCGGCAGCCGCCAACGAGGGTAAGCGCAACGCGGTCAAGTACTTCAAAGATCCATCAGGCAAACGCCTGTTTCGCGCCATGGTCAGGAACTTCGACACCGACGAACCGATCATCGCGCAGGAATCCCTCGACGCAATCAGGAATAGTGCATGAGCCACATCAAGGTTGAGGTCGACGGCAAGCTCATATTCGACGGTGAAGTCACCGACTGGACACCGCTACCCACACCGCCGGAGATGCCACGCGGCCCAATGAAAGCCGCCGACATGCCGCCCACGATCCGCACCATCATGGCCAAGACCCTCACCACACTGCTCGAACAAGCCACCGGATTCCGCATCACCGTCCACAATTGATGGACATCATCTGCCCGGTCCGACCCGGCGACCGCAACGAAGAACTCCGGTACGCCATCCGCTCGTGGCAGACCAACCTGATCCACAACACCATCTGGATCGTCGGCCACAAACCCCCATGGCTCACCGGCGTCGAGCACATCCCCGGCAACCAGCGCGACAACAGCCACGCCAACGTCTACTGGAACATCCTCACCGCCTGCGAACACCCGGGCCCCAGCGCAGACGTGCTGATCCTCAACGACGACATGTTCATCACCGAACCCGTCGCCAACGTCGACGTGCTCTACCGCTCCACACTCGCCGAACACCTCGCACTACCGCGAGTACACCGAGCGCGAAACGGCTGGTGGGCCAACAGTTTGCGGACCACACAACTCGCCCTGCACGCCCACGGCATCGCCGACCCGATCAGCTACGAACTCCACACGCCACTGCCCGCCGGCAAGCAGGCAATGGCGCACACACTGCGCATGATGCAGCACGTCACACCAGACAACCCACCCCAATGGCGCAGCCTCTACGGCAACCTCCACGCCATCGGCGGACATCAGTACGACGACTGCAAGATGTACGGCCCCGGCGAACTCAAGCGGCCCTACCACTCCACCGAAGACAGCAGCTTCGGTCACTACAGCCACCAGCTCGCGGCCCTGTTCCCGCAGCCCAGCCGATACGAGGACACCCCGTGCCTATCGAAGCCCTGATCGAAGACGTCGCCATGCAGCACCTCGCGCAACTCGCCGCCCAGGTGCCCGCAGATCAGGCCATCGTCGAGGTCGGCACACACCACGCCGCCAACCTCTGCAACATGGCCCACGCAGCCAAGCAAAGCAACGGCGCCAAAGCATTCGGCGTCGACGCGTACGGCACCGGTGACATCTACCGCGGCCGGCCGCACATGCTGCAGCGCTACACCAGCGCAGACCACGACACCGCGACCGCCAACATCAAGGCGCAACACCTCGTCCGCCAAGCCAAGATCATCGTCAGCACCAGCACCCAAGCTGCCCAGCAATGGGACGGCCCCGCCATCGGGCTCCTGGTCATCGACGGCGAACACCGCCACGAATCCGTCCTCGCCGACTATCGTGCATGGCAACCACACCTCGCCGCCGGCGCCACCATCGCGTTCGACGACTACGGCGGCAGCGTCGGCAAGCAGGTCATCACCGCGGTCGAGGAGCTCGTCAACGGCGGCGAGATCGATCCGGTCACCGTCATCGGCACCCGCCTCGCGACCACGCGGACGACGCCAGCAAGTTAGCTGGGCGCCCAGAAAGCGCCCCTGACCTGCACAAACGCATCCACGCGGACAACCTCAAAAACATGCTCTGACCTGCGGTTATAGGGTGGGGCACTGCCCCGGCAACCCCCTCGCCGCGGCCCAGATCGGAAGAG
>ERZ650303.11-NODE-11-length-54515-cov-7.710779_pt1 | contig 54515 bp, 66 predicted proteins | sample MGYA00376239_ERZ650303 | MGnify/ENA primary metagenome ERZ650303 (study PRJEB26733, sample SAMN07839262) | wastewater metagenome | biome: small river; feature: stream; material: water | place: USA: North Carolina | collected 2016-04-05 ... | reverse complement strand
GGCGCCGGCGGCTCCGAACCAGCCAGCCGCAGCGATTCCGGCGACTACGAGCGTTGCCAAGCCTTCAACCTCCAGACGCTGTGCAAGTGACGCTGCCACTCGAGACCGAGCGCGTGTTCCGCCACACAGCCGGCGCTCTCGTACGTGTGGATGAAGCTGCTTCCCGTGCTGATCCCGACGTGCTGCGGCAGGTCGCGACCGACGAAGGAGAACACAAGAACGTCACCCGGAACGATCGACGAGAGCGAGACGACGTCGTGCTCGAGCTTATCCGGGAACTCCGGGTCACTCACGCGCACGAAGTACTCGGACAGGTGACCCAGAAAACGACGCGGGTTCGGATTGCGCCCGTAGTCGATCACGTCGTCGATCTGAGCTCCGGCTTCGCAGAACGCTCCGACCAGAAGGCCGATACAGTCGACCGCGACTCCCTTACAACGGGCTTGATGCTTCCACGGAGTCCGCAGGAAGGTGCGCGCCTTCTGAATGACGAGTTGAGGTGTCACGGGGTTTGGTAGATTCGCTGAGCGCCGGGAATGAAGGGCTGTCCGCCGAAGTTGTCTTGGTTGCCGAAGCGAGTTGCACACGTGTCGATCGTGTGGTCGTCTCCGTGCGTGAGGTTGAACCTATCGCCGGCGACAATCGGAAAGGGAGTCTCAGTCACGAGCGTGATCTCGCGCGAGGCGTTGGTGAAGAGCGCCACGTCGAAGGACAAGTTCGTGTTAGCTCCTGAGGTGAAGGTCAGCCTCCCCTGTTCGAAGTAACCGTCGCTCGTGGAAGGCAGCTCGTTGGGGGCGGTGATGCGGGCTTGGAAGACGCGGTACTCCTCGGAGACCGTGTCCACCTCGACATCAAACTCGGTGAAGAGCGACGCGTCAAGTCCGCAGCCAGCCTCTCCGTCGGCGTTCGGGTTCGGAGAGCCGAACTCGTGACGACAGATCGGACTGTAAACGCCTCCGATCGTCTTCTTCAGGACACTAGCCAGACCCTCCGCCTCGGCTCTCCAGACCTCGCCATCGAAGCGGATTCGACGCAGGAAGAAGACAGTCCTGTGGAACGGGGTCAACCACGGGTAGCGCCAATCGACGAGATAAACGTCGACGCGTGCGTTCTCGTATAGACCGGAGTCCAAGTCCTCGAAGGTTACGCGGTCGTCGCTCAGGAAGCCGAACGCTTCGGTCTGGTGATCACGCAGACCACCTTCAGCCCGGAAGGCCGACGAGTCGAGCCCGTTCTGCGCGGAGTACGTCTCGCCGTTGAAGGTGAGGTTCGTATCATGACCAGAGAACAGCAAGACGTCCCCGCGCTGCGTGCGCACCTTCCAGAGCGGAACGTAACGGTGAGTGACCTTCGTTTCGTTGGACGGGTAGAGCGGCGGAAGGACAACCGTCGTGTACGGACCAATCGACCACGGGCGGAGCCGCGAAGTCCCAGCGAAGTCGTCGGTGAACTGCAGGTCGAGCGCCACGCCGGCGCCGATCAGCGGCGAGTCGACGATCAGGCGGAAATCGTCGGAGGAAGCAGCGTAGAAGCAGCTAGCCAGCGTAATCGAGGCAAGAGACCCCACCCCAGCAGCCGTTGCGTCGACACTAGCGTTGTACCTCTGAGATCCCACGGGGACGTCGAACCCGACGTCGGACGTGCCGGCCACGCAGTTCTCGAAGGTGACACCGTTTACCGTGCAGTAGTAGCCAGTGCCGGCTGTCCCGCGTCGCACTCGGGTAGCCAGGCAGTTCTGAACCTTCGACCCGGAGCCGCTGACGTGAAAGCCGAGGGTCGCGCCAGTGGTGGCGCTCGAGCCGCCAAGAGCTACGCAGTTCCGGAACGTAGCGCGTTCGGGACCAGCGGACAGTACCTCATAACACGCAGTGGCAACGGAGCCTGTCGTGCTCGCCTGAGCCGCCACGCAGCGCTCGAGCAACACGTCGTTCGCCGTGATGCGCACTACGTCGGGTCCGCTGGAAGCAGCAGCGCCGGAGTAGGTGCTGTTGAAGCGGATCTTAGCGACTTCCGCGAAGTCTTCAGCGATAGACAGCACGCATCCGGCGCTGACCGCGTGGAAGACCACGGAGCCGACAGCGTTTATCGGATCGTACTCGTTGTTCGTGTACGCTTCCAGCCGGCGGTAGCGACGAGCGTCTGTCGTGGCCCCGCTGATCACCACCTGCTCATTGTAAGAGCTGTCGAGCAGGTAGCCTGTGTGCCGCTCGTCCAGACCCACAAGGTGCAAGCTCGTAGCCGTCACCCATTCGGCGATCGTTGTATAGTCGCCGCCCGCACCGATCGTGCTTTCCACGTGAGTGATGGCCCGCGTGGCTTGCGGTTCCGTCGTCGTGTTGTGACAGCCAACCAGCACGCCATCCGTCGCTCCGCTGGGGAGTACGTTACCTTCGATGTCAGTGGAGAAGACAGCGACTCCCTGCAAGCCGCCAAGTTGCGTACCGAGTTGGGAGCCGGCAATCGGTCGCAGGTCCTTGAACTCGGGGTAGCAGAGGTTGGAATTGACGGCGAGTCCCGTCTCGCAACCGGTAGACAGACCAGAGGCGTCTTCACTTCCGAGCGCACAGTTGAACGCGAGACCGGTGGGCACGACGAGGTCGAACTCGCCGGCGTTGTCTGACGTGCGGAAGATGGCGCAGTTGGTGACTTGGATCGTGTTGTGCGTCGAGTACAGGCCGGTCGCACCGGCGGTGTTCTGCCACCCGTAGACCGTGAGGTTCGTCAGGAGTCCGGTCGTCGCCGTGGAGTTCTGCAGGTAAACACCCAGCACGGCGGACTTGCTGTCGTCCGCAGGTCCGATCACGGCACAGAACCCAGCGTACGAGCCACCCTTCAGCTCGAGACCGACGAGCCCGACCGTGTCGGCGGTGCGGGTCCACCCACTGCCGTCCACCGTGCAACCGAGCAGGTACGCGTACTCGGTCGTGCAACGAATCACGTGGTGGTTGAAGGACGGCACGCCGGAGTTGCTGTCCACCAGCTCGACGCAGAGACCTTCGAGCCTGAAGTAGTTCTCCGCCACGCGCAGAGCTTCCGTCACGCCGGCGGCTTCGTTGATCGCCCTCCGGATCTTCACCCCTGAGTTGAGTCGCGGGACGAAGCTGTGACCACTCCACGCTCGGAGCTTGCGATACGCCGTCGACGAGTTCAGCGTGCCGGTGGCCCCGCTTAGCACGAGCGCCGTCGGTGTCAGCTGTTCGAACACGCTATCTGCGTACAGCTCCCCGATCTTGACGTTGCCGCCAATCGCGCCAGACGTCGCAGTGTTCCACGCTTCGACGGTCGCGTACTTGCGCGTGATCGTTCCACCAGAGACGGTCCCGTTGCCAGTGCCGGCGAACGTGATTGAGGTGCTGGTCACAGCTGTGACCGTCTTATCGCCGTTGGCGTTCGTGTTGCCTGTCACGCCGGCGACGGTGATCAGCTGCCCCACTTCGACGGAAGACGGGACGGCTGAGACGTTGAGCGTGATCGGGGATACGCCGTTACCGCTGCCGCCGGTGACAGACAACGAGAGCGAGCCAATGCCTGTTACGAGAGTTGCCACGGGTCAGCTCCTCTTCAGCCTCTTGCGGACGTCCCAGTACCAAGCCGAGCGGTCCGTGGTGGGGTGCGTGCCAGTGCAGCACAACCCGAGCTCGTAAACCTCTCCTGCGGCGACGGTCTGCACGAGCACGGCGTTATGGTCCACGAGGTCGAAGGCGTGCGTGCCCCCGTCGTTGTAGACTACGAGGACCGTGGGACCCAGACCGTAAGTCCAAAGCGGGTCCTCGAAGTCGGGTAGTACAACGCTAGCACCCGGAGCGCCGTACCGCAGACGCCAGAAACGAGCACGACGCGTGTTGAGCGTCAGCAGAGCCGGCAGTGCCGGAAGCGACTGGGAGTGAGCACCCCCGAAGAAGCCCTCGATAGAAATCACGAGAGACCCACCCACTCGTTCGTTGAGGTACCCAACGTCAGCCAGATCTCGAACACGTCGCGCCTCTGAGAGTCTCCCGCGACTTCCGCCGTGAAAAGGACGTTGCCGGCACTGTCCGTCACGTCGAAGGTGTCCGTCGCCGACAGGTTGCGCACCTTCCAGTGCGGACCTCCACGCGGGTAGCCGGCGACCGGCGGGAGCTTGAGCTTGAGCCCTGAGGTTTGCGGGTCGAGGTTGACCAAGGCGCCGTGGAGCGAGGTCAGCTCAAGGTCCGCTCCGAAGGTAGGCGTAGAAGACCCACGGAACGCGAAATCGTCGTTGATTACGCTGTAGGGAAGAACGCTGATCACACGCAAGCCGCCGACGACTTCTCCGCGTTTGAAGCTGTCGACCTTGACCGCCAGCTCGTCCGACTCGAACCTGACCTCCTCGTTGTACTGGAAGCCGGCGGTGACGTCCTCGAGAGCGGAAGGAGCAGTTCCCGTGATCGTGATTACGCCGGTCTCATAGTTCACGGTGAAGTCCGTGTCGAGCACGAGGTCGACGCCAGCGACGGCCACCTTGACCGTACCCTCGATGGGCTTGGTCACCGTCTTGACGTTCGTCTCGAAGCCGCTCGTGTAGCGCTTGACGAGCTGGAAGGCGACGGTCGTTCCGTCACCGGTCGCAAGCAAGACGTCCGAAGACGAGACCTCGCTCGTGCTCGTGTTCGACGGGCTGTTGCCGGCTCCGGTGCTGAAGTCGAACGGGTTCCAGAAGCGGAACGTATGCGCACGGTGACCACGCGCACGCTTGAAGACGAGCAGCTCCTGAAGTTCGGCGTAGTCGCGCAAACCGAACCCGAGGTTCGCGAGGATGCGGGTGCCGTTCCAGCGTTCAATGCGCTGTTCCTGTCCGCCAGACAGCTGCAGGACAGCCGTATTTCCGATCTCGCTCACCGAGCTGCCGAAGGAATACTTGCGCGGAAGTTCGATGTCGTGGAAGGTCACGGCTAACGGTTCCTCTGGTAATCGTCGCGCGCCTGTCTCTGCGAGCGGAACGGAAGGGTGGAGCGCGTCGTGGTGTTGTTACCGATGGACAGCTTGTTGGCTTCGCCGCCGGTAGAAGCACCAGCGGTAGCAGGAGTTGCACCGCCGGCGCCGAACGCGTTGCGTAGAGCGCTGAGGATCGTCTGAGCGATCGCAGCAGCCGCCTCTTGGAACGGCGTAGCGATCAACGCGTCAAGCAACGACGAGCCGATCAGCTGCACCACGGACTCGCCGAATTGCGAGAAGTCCCTGTTCAGCAGGCTGTATTTCAGGGAGTTATACAGGTTCCCGGAGAACTCTTCAGCGAGAGCGTTCGTACTGTAGCGCTCGTTCAGCGCACTAGAGTACTCGTCGCGCCACCCGAGCGAGTCGTCCTTCGCATCCTTGCCACGCCGGTAAGACATGGCGCCGAAGTCACGCTGGCTCTCCAAGCTCTGCCTCTGCAGCTCTCCCAAGCCGGCGTCAGCTGCGCTCCCGTAGAAGCTGCTGATAAAGCCTCGCGCCCTCTTAGCGCGTTCAGCTTCGCGTGCCGCCTCGTCCTGCGCCATCGAGGCGAGGTTGATTCGCCAGTAGGCTTCATTCGGGTCAGTGTCGGCAGACCCAGCAAAGGCGGGATTCAGCCGGTAATCATTCGGGTTCGGCGTCGTGTCGCGGGAGCCGTCAAATGGCACACGCATCACGGTGGTCAGGTCGCCATTCAAGGCAGACACGGCGGCTCGCGTCTTGGTGAACTCTTCAACGAGACCTTTGTAAACCGTCTCGAACTCGTTGATAATACCAATAACGCTCTCAGGCTTCGTCGCTGCGTTGAAGTCAGAGGCTATCCGGTTGATCGACCCAGGCACTGCGAGACTACGAGCGAGAGAGTCGTCTCCGCTCTTGCGTGCTAGCTCCGCGTTCTGCGCGGTGAGGATTCGCTCGCGTACCTTCTCAGCCTCGCGACTCAGCCGGTCGAGAAACTCCAAGTCTCCATTGAACGGACGAATCGAGAAGCTCTGCGACACCTGACCGAGGTTCGCGTCCTTACCGCCAACCGTGATCGACCCTTCGGATGCAGCGTCGCGCAGTCGCTCCACTTCCGTACGCAGCTGCGCGATCGTGCTCACCATCCGAGTAGCGTCGCTCTCGGGAACCTTGAAGAGGTTCTTGATCGCTTCAGCGGCGGCTTGTGCGCCTTGCTGCACGGCGTCCATCAGGCCGTTGAAGCCGAAGACGCGAGCGGCGACGTCCACGCCGAACATACCGATAGCGGCCTTGCCAACCGTCAGCAGTCGGTTCTCAAGGATCTCACCGACGCCCTTCAAGCTGAAGAGCTTGTCTTGCAGCTTGCCACTACTGTCCGCAGCTTCTGTGAAGGAGCGCTTCGTCTCTGCGCCGGCGTTCGTCGTCTTCTTCGTGAAGTCGGCAACTGCTTCGCCCGTCGTCTTGGTTTCCTTGCCGAGGACTACCAGTTCCTCCTTCGTCTCCTCGGTAGCCGCCGTGATGTCGTCGACCGCTTGCGCTGCTTCTTCCGCCCCTTTGGTAAGCACGTTGAGAGCCTGAGCGGCATCCTGTGCTCCCTGCTTGATGCCCTGAGGGTCAAGACCCAGAGCGAGGACGGTTCTCTGTTCCACTAGTGCTTTCCGTTATTCGTGTCTGTGCGTACCAAGTGAGGTAGGTCGCGTCTAGCGCTTGCAGCAGGACGACTCCCGCGTGCCGGCGGTGGGGTTCTCGTATCTGAAGGAGTTCGAGTAGTGCGAGGATGTCGGAGAACAGGATCGGAAGAGGAGAACCTGTCGTCGATACCGAGCGTGAGCTGGACAGACGCTTGAATCCGACCAGCACCCACTCGACGTCCCGGTAAGGACGCGGTCTGTTCTTCCAGAACGGCGGAAGGTTCTTGCTGCCGTGCTTCTCCGCCTGAGCCCAGCGCTCGGCGTCGCCGCCGTACTGTAGCTCCCACGCAAGGCAGCTTGTCAGTTTCCCTTTGCTGCCTCCGTGAGCTTGTTGCGGTAGTTCGCCAGACCGTAGGCCGAGCTTCTCACGAACTTGAGGAGCCGGAATCCGCCCTTGTGCGTCAGCATTCGGGCGAGTTCTTCAGGGCTGTACGGGACCGGCTGACCGTTGCTGGTCAGCCCGCGCCAGTCCTTGACGCAGTTCTGCGAGAGGACGCGAGCCTCGATCTCGAGTTCCTTCTCCTTGTCGAGCTTGCCCTCGCGGATCAGCTGCAGGTAGGGCTCGAGTTCGGCGTTCTGTTGCGCCTCGAACTCCGGGGTGGAGGCGCTTGCGATCAGCAGCTCGAAGTCGCCCTCGTAGCGGCACCAGACACCGCTCATTGAGTCGGTGTTGAGGAGAAGTTGGTTCAGTTCCACGTCGGGTGTCTCCTGTTACGCGTCCCAGCGCGCGATCTTGAGCGTGTAGTCGTAGGTGGCGTGGGCCTTGGCTTCGTAGCTCGTGCCCACGCGCACGTCGGTATCCTTGCCGCCACCGTTACGAGCACAAGCCGTGACGACGGCGGACGGCATGTAGACCGCGTAGGTGTTGCCGTACGAGTCGGTGAAGCTGAAGAGGATCTGGACCTCGGTGTTGGCCTTGTAGGCGCTCAGCTCGCTGTTGCTCGAGAAGTAACAGTTGAAGTCGCCACGCAGCGAGATCGAACCGTTGCGCAAGCTCTCGTAGCCTTCGACACCGCAGACCTCGCGGGCGACGATCCCGTTGGAGAGCGAGAGCCGCGAGTCGACGAAGTAACGCTGCGTCAGGGTCGTACCGAACCAGAAGCCATCGAGGTGTCCGACCGAGTCGAACACACGGTTCGTCGACATCACGTTTGCACCGACGGGGTCACCCATCGAAGCCGTGTCGTCGTCCTCGATCTTCGCCATCAGGCCGAAGGAGCCGCTGACCGGACCGTTCGTCGAAACGGCGAGGTCGAACGTGTTCACCTCGGCACCGGGGTAGAGCGACTTCTCGCCGACGTCTCGGAAGTTGCGCTCGAGGCACACACTCTTGACGGTCGTTCCGTCGACGATGCAGGTCTCGTGCTCGACCGTGGTATTGGCGTCGACGATGATGCCGTCCGGGGAGACGGTCAACGCGTCGTTGCTCTTGGCCGTGATCACGTGCACCGACTTCGCGCCCGTGGACAGCGTGAGTCGGACGAGGTTGCCGACAGCCCAATTGGCGCTGTTGAAGGCTCCCGTCTTCGTCACCGTGTCGTCGTTTGTGGCGGCTCCGGTGACGTCGTTCTCAGGCGTGCTCCACGCGCTGTCCTGCAACGCGTACTTGAAGAAATCGTCGAGCCCGTTCTTCGTGCCACGGTAGAGTAGCTCGAACGGAAGCGTCAGCGCGGCGCCGAACGTGCCGCGCGAGATATCCTGCGTCCTGCGGTCAGCGCGGACGATTCGACTGGTGAAGAAGGAAGAGCCCTGCTGACCGGTAATGCCGGTGTGCGGGAACTCCTTCAGTGTGCCAGTGCCGTAGTCGCCCCAGACGGATTCTTCCTTGTACGTGACTCGTTCTTGACTTCCGCTCGACATCTGAACACCTCAGGGTGTGGGAGTTGGGTTTGTGAGTGCAGGAACCGGCAGTCTCTCGTCCACGTAGAACGGTAGCGACACCGTAAGGGAAGCTTGCGCCCCGCCAACCCCCAGACCGGTAACCACCGGAGATTGGAACACAGCGGCACCCCGACTGCAACGGGAGAACCTCTCTACTAGTTCGTCGACCGTCCGCCACAGGAGCGACGCTCCAGCCGTGGACAGGCCGGAGAGTTCGACGCTGACCACACCGGAGCGCCGGCGGAGCTGTCGCGTGCCGGTCTGGATCTGCGCGCCGGCGGAATCACTCGACTGGCTGATGCGGACCAGAGCTCCGACCTCAGTAACGCTCGGATCCGTCGGCACGGCGTTACCCCAATGCGCCACCACGCCGAGTGCAGAGAAGACCTCGTCTTCGAGGTAAGTCTGCAGATCGATTGTCACCAGCTTGAACGTGCTACGTGTTGCGTCCCCGACGGGCGCACGGCGTGGGGTGCGGTAGTCGAACGTGAGTGACACCACGAACTCGTGGACCCAGCGGAAGCCACGCTCCCCACTGTCGCCACTGACGGAGTTCCTGCGTCCGCTGTAACGCAAGCGCGGTGATTGCGTCCGCAGCTCAATAACACTACCGAGAAAGTTCGTGATCGCGTCGCAGAGCGTGATAGCTTCTCCTTCGCCCTGCTCGAGCTGACTCTCGAGCGTCAGCACGAGGTCTCCACTGATTCGAACCCGCATTTCGGAGCTGTTGCGCTCTAGCAACGTATTGGCGGTCGGAACGAAGGACGTACGAAGAGTGAGCGTGTCGGTCAGCTCGGCGTCTGCCGCTTCCCACACGAGGTTCACCGCTTCCTCGTCGACGGACCTTCCAACAGCCGACTGGAGCAGCGACACGAGGCGCTCGTACCCGGAACCTACTCCGCTTTCGTCAAACTCAAGCGTACCAAGCTGAACGCCGGCGGAGTTGTGGTAAGGAAGCTCTCCGTCAGGCGGATCGTCAGTCGGACTGTTCGCGAGGTCGAATAGCCAGGCCCCGTTCTCGTCGTAGACAGGCAAGGCCACGTACCCCAACGAGGCGCCGTCAGACAGGAGCAGCTCGATGAAGCTGACCCCTGACGCGTCGTAAGCTCGGAGTACGTAGGTGACCGCCACGCTTACTTCCTTGCCGTAGCCTTCTTGCGACGGACGGACCGGCGCTTCTGTCCCTCTTCTTCGATCTTGTTCAGCTGCTGAAGGTCGTTGTCAATCGCAGTCAGACGCGTGAGGACTGCGGTTTGGTTTGCGGTGAGGGCCACCACGTGCGCGTCTAGGCGCTTCAGCTGTTCGTCCTGCTTGTTGCTCACCGACGCGAGGACTTCAGCCACTCGCTCCCTGTGCTCGTTGGCGTTCTCCACGTAAGTTTGCAGGGTCTTGAGCAAGTTCGTGAGAGAGTCGTGCTCCTTCGCGAGCTGCGCGGACAGTAGTTCGCGGTCCTTCTCGCTTCGCTCGATCGTCCGCTTGACCACCCAGACTCCGCCCACCACGATCGGTGTGACGATCGCGACGACAGAAGCCCACGGCACTTGCACGAACGCTTCAGTGGTGGCGTCCAGCACGAGCGGAGCCGAGGTCAGTAGCGAGGCGTACACCCCCTCAAGCACGTTAGCCGCGAAGGGATCCGCCTTGTACAGGACGTTGAACATCAGAAGGTAACTCCCCGCTCTTCGAACATTGCAAGTTCGACCGTGACGTTGTCGATGTCGGTGTGACCGAAGGCGGCTCCGTCGTAACCTGCCAGCAGCGAGTACTGGTACTGGTCGCCAAGGTACCAGCGGTCGTAGCTCGTCGCCGTCGGGTTCGCCGTGAAGTGCGCCTCGCGCTCACGTTTGAACGCTGGCACGTAGTTGACCGTGTGCGGGCTCGTCGTGGCGAGCGGTTCGTTGTCGACGTCGTAGATCGCAAGGAACTCGTCCTCGTCGAGGACCTCGCGGTAGTTGTCGTTGCCGTAGATCGTGGTGACCCCAGCAGCAGCCAAGTCGAGAGAGCCTCCGCCCCACGTCAGCGTGCCCGTCCAGTTCGCCAAGACGTCGGTTCCTGCACTGCCGGCGTCGATCACGATAGCGACAAGGTCCGAGCTGTCTTGGTCGTAGCACGCGCGCACGGTGCCAGTGGCTCCGCCGGCAGCGGTGATCGACTGACCGGCGCTCGGTCGGGACCCGACGAGGAAGGACTCGTCGAACTCGAACGCCACGCCGGCTTGCATGAAACGCGACTCGTAGAGTGACAGCCCGTTACTCACCAAGATCGAGACGTTCAGGTTGTCGCGCAGTCGCGCCTCCGCCAGAGAGGTGGGAGTCGATGCGTACTTCGTGCGCTCGGGTACTTGGTTGAACTTTCCGAACGTGGACAGCAGCGGTTCTGCACTATCGGAAACGGCGGGACCGTGGAACTTCGAACTGGGACCGAAGTAGGGCAACGCTGCGACCGACGCCTCGTAACGTCGCAAGTCGATCGGCGTTCCGTAAGCGAAGATGCAACCCACACGGTGCGAACGCGTGAAGTCGAAACGACCGACTCCTTGCTTCCTGCCGTCGGGGTCGTAGTCGAGCCAGCCGTCCGGTTGGAGTCCCGCGTACAACGCCATGAAGGCACCAGCGCTGTCTCCCTTGAGTGCGTACGCGAAGTCCTCGTCGGGAAGCACGATAGAGGTCGAACCAGTGGCGAGCCCGTCTGCACGATGCGTCTTCAAGTACTGAATGCAGCGACCGACGGAACGCGGGATGGTGGGGTAGCGGTTCGACGGGAAGTAACGGGCTTCGCAGTCAGCGTGCCAGCCGTACGGGTACTCGATCCAGAAGTAGGCGACGCCGGCGTTCATGTAAGCGTCGAGCGCCGAAGTGCCCTCAAGCTCGTACGACGGGTCGTGCCTCCACGTCTCCGTGTTCGTCTGCGCGATCCAACCTCCGCCGTGACAGTTGACGACAACAGCCTTGATCTCACCCGCCGGCAAGAAGCCAACTGCGATGCAACGCGGGTCTTTGTCGTACTGAAACACGACATCCGCCGTCCGCATCGTGTAAGAAGCTCGAGTTCCGGTCACGTCTAGTTCCCCTTAGTTCTGGTCAGCTTGGCGACACCGCCCCGGATGTCGAGCACGTTTCCGCCGTTCTGGCTCCCGTCCATGGCAGCACGGATCGCGAGCTTCGTGGTTTGCGGACCCAGTCGCACGCCGGCGGCAACGAACGTGTCGGTCTCGCCAGTGACGGCACTCCAGACGTTCGACACCTTGCGGAAGATCTGGAACGTGACCACGTCTCCGTTCTTGATTCGGGTGTCCTCGGAGAGCGGGCGGTAGCGCACCAGTCGACGAGCGTTGCGCACCTCGTAAACCTCACCGACAACCTGACCGCCGACGTACAACAGGGTAGCCGTAGCGTCTACGTTGTTGACGCTGTTCGTGATCGAGCGGAACGGCAAGGTAGCCACGAGGTCTTCGGTCGTGTAGATCTCGTCCCACTGTCCGCCGAAGTCGTGCGCGGTCGTGATGAAAGCGTCCGTGCCGGCGCCGTCGTAGTCGTTCGACGCGAGAAGCATCGGAGCGGCGGTAGGCCAGAGTGCTCCCGGAGTGACGTAGCCCTTGCCGGGACTGGTCCGCGCAGCGGCGGCTCGCCAGACCTTCGAGGCTGTCGCCCCTTCCGACACCGCGACGGTCGTAGTCGAAGTACCGATCCGGTCGCTGACCTCGAAGGTTTCCATCACGGCGTACCAGAGCACGCCGTCCTCCGTGTCCCCGTTGCCACGACCATCCGCGCACGCCTGAATCCGGATCCGAACCGGGACGAAGTCGCTGTTGCTCGTGACGGTCGCGAGATCGAAAGCGAACTTGATCTGCTTCCACGAGCCCGAGCTGGTCAGCTTGGTGACGACAACCAGCAAGCTCTCTGCGTCAAGACCACCCGAACGGTTGTAGTCGACAAGCGTAGCCGGACCGGGGGAGCTGGGGTGTGTGGTGCTCGGCTTGAAGGTGTGCGTCGTGACGTTCGACGCGTAGTAGTAGCCGCCGTCGACGAGGTCGGGCAGCATTCCTTCTGCCTTGTACCCCGTCGTCAGCCAGAAACGGTCACCGTTCGACAGCCCGTGATCGTTGAGCGTGACGACCACCTTACCGGAGCCGTCGTCAGCGCAGGTGCCGAGCTCAGCAATCTGAACAGCAGGGTCAGCTCCGAATACCTTCTGCGTCTCTGCAGCGAGCGTGGAGTTGTCGCCGGTCTCTGCCACGCGCACGTCACCGTCCGGATCCAACACGAGGTAGAGCTTGCCGGTCCTGTTGACCTTCAGCTGACCGAACAGTTCGACGTCGAGAACCGAGCCGCCGACGAAGGCGTTGGGCGGGATCGGAATCCCCTCGTCCCAGTAGATCGAGGCTTGAAGCTCAGCCTCCGTGTTCGACGGAGCGTTGTGGTTCGGAGAGCCAGAGTTCGGGACGCCGATCGGGCTGTAGAGTGCGAGGTTGCTCGTCGAAGAGAAGACGTTCGGGCTCGTGTACGACAGGGAGCCGGGAACCTCGGCGTAGAAGTACGCACTCGCGTAATCTGCCGTGCTCGTGCCAGCTCGCCAGCGGTTCTGTCCGAAGACCTGCAAGACTTCGACGTAAGGGAACTCTTCCGTGATCGGACTGCCATTGGCCCGACCCCAGGCACGCACGCGCTCGAGGTCTTCTATGTCCTGCTTGTCCTGCGCGCTCGCGAAGCCTGAGGTAGCCTCAGTGACGTTCGGGTGCTCTGCCCCGCCGGCGCCCACGTGCGCGTCGAGCGCGTTCTCAAGCGCAGTGTCTGCAGCAGTGCGCGCGTTCGTCTCGGCTGTGTCGGCGTTGCTGCGCGTCAGCGCCTCCGCTGCGTCCGCTGCGATTCGTGCGGACTGTTCCGCCGTGTCTGCGGCGGCTCGGGCGGCAGCCTCTGCAGAAACGGCGGCGATTCGTGCCGTCTCTTCAGCGTTGACGTCAGCGATTCGGTTCGTCGTTTCCGTAGCGACAGCCGCCGCGATGTCGGTCGCGATAGCGTCGATCTTGACCTTATCAGCGGGAGCGAGCGCACCCTTTACGGAAGTAGTGGCGTCAGGGAGGTACGAAGGGCTGACGACTTCTCCGGACGCGAAGCGACGAAGCTTCTGCGTAACAGTGTCGATCAGCCAAGGGATCACGTTCGTTGCCATCAGACTAGCCGACTCCGGAGGAAGTCGATTCCCTTCTTGAAGAAGCCGCTACCACGCTTCGACCACGGAATGATCCGACCGGTCTTCTTCTCTTCCTTGTACCCACGGTCGAGAACTTCGATGTAGGGCACGTTGTTCGAAACCCAGACGACAGCGAGAGCTTCCGTTGCCCTCTCAGGCGGCAGAGCTTTCGCTCGCTCCTCGACTGCGTTTCCGTACTCAGCTAGCTTCGCAGCTGCAGCGTCGAGCGTGGCCTGTCCGTTCTTGTCGAGCGGGGTCGGCCCGCCCACGGGGTACGGTCCGATCTCGACTTGCCAGCCGCCTTTAGCTCGGCCCGTGTCCACCGGCGTATTCGGTACGACGGCGGCGACGAAGTCGAAGGCTAGGGTGCGCTGCAGCGTGTGAATCTGCGTAACGGTCAGGTCTGCGATCTTCGCTTGGACGTCGTACGAGAAGCGCCGCGCGAGGTCTTCGTTCGACAGTCCGCCCGCGATGTTCGCCTGAATCAGGCGCCCACCCTGCGGCAACGGACGCTTACGGCGTCGCGACTTGCGCTTAGTGCCCTTGGCTCTGGTCTTCGCCTTCGCCATGTTACACCCCCACCGTCACTTCGTAGAGGACGCCGACGCCGGCGAACTTGAAGTCCTTCAGCGAAACCACTACGTACTCGATTCCCCGTACCGTGACGCGATCGCCCACGAGCGGCGTAAACACCAGCCCAGAAGGGGAGAAGTGCAGAAGGTACGACGCGGTGAGTTGCGTGCTGTCGCCCTTGTAGGTCTTGGCGAGATCCTGTACTGCAGCCTTGAAGGTATACGTCGAGAGCACCTCGTTCGTCGAAAGCGTCTCGTGGTCGTAAGCAGCAACACGCGAAAGCCACGTCACGTTCTCGCCGTAGTTGGTGAGAGCGTTCTGTACCTTCGTCAGGATCGAAGCTGCGGTTGCCATCAGCCGGGGTAGACGTAAGAGCCGCTACCGAAGAGGCGCGACAGGAGCCGGTCGATCACGGGGTAACGCTTGACGACGTTCTTTCCGGACTGGTACTGCTCGGAGACCGTGATCGGACCGACCGTCACGCTTTCGCTCATGACGGTTGAACTCTCGGTGACGTCGGCCAGCGGATCGTCACCCTGTCCAACACGAAAGGCCATTTCGCAGTTGGCTTGCAGCCAGCAAGTCGGCACGTCGTCGTCTTCGATCGCGTACCCTTCCCAGTCCTGCGCTTGCAGACGCGGGAAGAGTCGCGCCATCGTTGCGTTGATGCGGCAACCGGGGAGGCGGGATCCGTAAGTCGAGTCCGTCCAGCGAGCTGCGTAACGGCAGCAGCGCTCTTGTTCGGCGGTAGTGAGAGCCGTCCACGTCGTGACGTCAGCTGCCGGGTGGTACTGCGTCAGGTAGGACGTGACGTCTGCAACAGCCACGTAGCTGTCCGCGTCAGCGAGTCCGGTACCATCTTCGACTACGAGCGCCATCTGACTTTCTCTCGAAAGGGGACATCAGGGGCGCCACCCCTTGCGGAGTGGCGCCGAACCTCACAGGAGACAGCGTCGGGGCGAGTGACCGCCCCGACGCCGTTCGTCACTTCACCGGTTCGGGAGCGGGTCCCGTCTCGGTGCTCGCGACCGTGGTGCCGATCCCACGGGCGAGGTACTCGCGCACGTCGATCGGGTAGCGCCAGATCCACTTCTTTTCTTCGAAGATGTAGATCGGGATCCGACCCTTGTAGTCGGACTTCGCCTTCACCAGCTGCGGAAGCTTGATCGCTTCCACGATCGCGCCACTGCGCGGACCCGTCGGAGCCGGATCGACCGGAGCCGCGCTCACGGGTGCCGGCGGAGGCGTCACTTCCTCCGTCGGCGCCGGCGGGGCGGGGTCCACGACTTCGGCCACGCTCACGTTCATGCGAGCCGCCTCTTCGGTCTTCGCGGCGAACTCCGCGAGAGATTCACGCTTTGCCATCGAACTGTCTCTTCCTCTGGCTTCTGCCAGCTTGTCGGTTGTAGAGTCCTGTGCTGCTCTTCAGCCGGCGCTAGCGCGTGGGCGTGAAGTACGCGGTGAAGTTGATGCCGGTCGCGACCGTGCCACCGACGACGACGTAGATCCGCATGTAGCGGTACGCCGTGCCGTTGAGCTCGTTCGTGACGGGCAGGATGTAGCGACCGGTCGTGCGGTCCGCGCTCGCGTTGACGAGGAGCGTCGCGGCGGCGTTGTTGCCAAAGCCGATGAACGGGCCGGGGTGCTTGCCCGAGGCGAAGCTCGGCGACGAGCTGAACTCGACGCCGACGTGGTAGAACTCGTCGTTCGACGCCACCTCGACGGCGGTCAGGTCGATCACGACGTCACCGCGCACGGCACCGTCGCCGCCGAGGTCGATCACGCCTTCCGAGCCGGCAGCGGAGGCACCGAGCAGACCGGTGTGGAGCAGCAGCTCGGTGTCCACGAGAAACTGGTTGAAACGTCCCATCGAAAGGAATCCTTGCCCCAGTCGGGGCGGTTGTGTTGTCTGGTCTGAAGTTGTTGTGCTGGTGAAGGTCTGGTCCGCTCGAGGACTAGGCCGTGATCGCCGCGTTCGTGATGCCGTAGAGACGCGACGCGCAACGCGGGTGGAAGAGCGCCATCGCAGCGTACCACTCGACACGCGTGCGGAAGACCGGCTTGCTCTCCAGCTCGCCGAGGTCGCGCACGTCGGGCAGACCGTTCTGGATGCCGGTGAGCTTGTCCTCACCGAGCGCCAGCACGTAGATCGAGGTCGAGGCGGTGCCGCCACCTTCCGCCGCTTCATCGAAGGCGAGCGTGTCGTAGACGTCGCCGTTGCCGTCCGCCACGAGGATCTCGAGACCGTCGTAGCGCATCACGCGACGACCGAAGTCCTCCTTGTCGTACGTGATGTAGCCGCCGACGCTCGTGTTGCGCGCAGCAGCGGAGAAGCGACGCTTCAGCGCTTGCGGCATCACGAGGCAGGTCGCACCGTCGACCGCGTCGATCGCCGCGTCGAGCGTGGCGAGCGAGAGGGCCGCACCTGTGCTGGCGCTGTTGCTGATCAGCTGCGTGCCGGTGAGACGACGCTGCAGGCCGTCGAACTCCTTCGGGCTCGAGGTGCTGTCGCCCTTGATCAGCTTGTGCGAGAAGTTGTGGGCCAGGGACTTGAGCTTCATCGCCTCTTGGATCGCGCGCTGCTGCTCACCCATCGTGTCGAGGATGAACTTGTCCACGTCGAGGTCACCGCCGGCGATGCACAGCGACTCGACCTGCGGGTTGATCACGCCGGTCGACTCGGTGTAGCCTTCGTTGACGCCGCGGAACGCGACTCCGGGGAGCGTGTTCTCGAGGTTGTACTTCAGCGCGTTGCCCTCGATGTCGACGAAGGGGAACACGCGCAGGAGGTCGGTCTGGGAAGCGAAGATCTCGATCACCGACGAACGGAGTTCATCCGTTTCGGACATGAGCTTCGCGGCTTCGATCAGGGTCAGCATGAGAAGAAACCTCTTGGGTTTGCGGGTCTACGGGTGAAGGAGGTAGCCAGCCGGCCCTACTGCCGGGAAGCGCGGAAGCGCTTCAGGCGTTCGGTGGCGGACAGACCGGCGTTGTTCGCCGGCGGGTTGTTGACAGGGGTGGAACCGGGAGCACCACTGCCCGTGGAGCCGGTGCCGGCGAAGGCCAGCTTGTAGTCAGGGTTGTTGCGCAGCGAGAGGACGAACTCCTCGAGTCCCATCGGGCCGTTGTTCCCCTGCTTCTGAGACAGGAGCGGCGTCTGGGTCTCGGGGTTCACGATCTTGAGGGCAAACCCGCCCTTGTCGTCGACCTCGATCTTGGCCCACTGCTTGATCACCCCGATCAGCAGCGGGAACGAGCCCTTCACTGCGGAGTCAGCGAGAACCCTCGCCGCCTCACCTTCGATCAGAGCACGCGAGAGACTCTGTGTCAATCCCCCCAGCTTGGCGTCCTTCGCCGCCAGCTCGTTGCGGTACTTGTCCTCGGCTTGCTTCGTGATCGACTTGATCCGCTCGTCGAGCTTCTTCACGTCGCCGGCGTCACCGAGGGCGGCGAGCTTCTCGATCGCCTCCCTCGCCGCCTCGGGGGTCAGGTCACCGAAGGCGGCGAGCTTCTCCGCCGCTGCCTTCTGGCGCTCGGTCCTCTCGGACAGGACGTGCTTCAGGCCGGCCACGTCCTCGAGCGCCCAGCCGCCGTTCGCCTTGACGTCGAGGAAGAGCCGCTTCTGCGGGTCCTTGTCGTTGAGCTTGTACTCACCCTTCAGGTGGTCGGGGAGCTTCGCGTGATCTTCTGCCGTGATGAAAGGTTCCAGTGCCATCGAATCAGTTTCCTGTGTTGAGGTTCGTCAGTCAGCTGTCTTCTTCCGAGTCGTCCTGACTCGAAAGAGTGTTGAACTCGCCGTCTTGCAGCGCTTGCGTGTAGCCCTTCAGCCACTCCTCGCGGAACGCTTCCTGCGGCGGGACGTCTGCCTTCTCGCCGGCGCGACAAGCTGCGTAGCCTCGGCTGAAAGCAAGCACGTACTCAGGGTGGACGGTCGTCATAGTGTCACTTCCAGTTGAAGTCAGGGAAGGCTTCGCGCACGTCAGCCGGCACGTTCGTAAACGAATGCAAGCGCTCGCGCAGGAACGAGTAGTCGAGCCCACGCTGCTTGAGCGCGCGAGCCGTGTAAGCAGTAAACTTCAGGTCCACCTTTGTCCAGTACTTCGGAGGCGTCACCATCACGCGAGCCCACGACTCAGCAAACGCTTCCTTACGGTTCGTCTTTGCGTACGTACTGGGGGTGTTACCGGGAGTCTTCAACAACTCGTGCACCGGACCCAACAGGTGGTCAGACAGCGGCTCGTCAGCTGTCGTGCGGTCGTTGCCCCACTCGAGCTTGTAGTGGTACGTGTGTCCGATCTCGTGGTGGAGCGTACCGCGCGCTCCGGGGGTAGCTAGGAAGTTCTGCTGGTAAGAAAAGGCACTAGCAGCTTCGCAACCTTTCATGCCGAGCTTCCGAACGTTCGCTTGACTGAAAGTCACTGTACCGCGTGCGTCTCCCGTGCTGCGCCCAAACGGAGTGAAATCGTTGTTATTAGAGTAGACGGCTTCGAAGCTACTTGTAGCGTGCGCTACTGCGTCTGAGGCACCCAGTCGGACGTTCGGCGTTACTTTCGTAATGTCTGGCGGGTACGAGTCGTAAACCTCAGCCGCGGTGTGGATGAAGGCGGCTCGGTCCTTTAGCGGAATCGTCTGTGCCGAGTTCAGGATAACAATGCGGTCAGCTGTCGATTCGCGCGTCCCGAGCTTTGCACAGACCGCCTTGGCGAGTTCCCTGTTCTCGATGTCGGCCTTGGCATTCTTGTACGAAGTTGATCCTAGGTTGACCTGCAGCTTGTACTTCTCGTCTGCACGCTGAAGCTCTTCGGCCACCTTAGCCTTCAGAGTCTTCTGGTCTTCCTTGGTAAAGACCTCCTCGGTCGGCTTCGACAGCTTCACTGCCTCGCTGACGGCATTGTATTCTGCCGCAGTCGGCGTGTAGACGGCCACGCCTTGCGGTCTCCGTTCGACCAACTCTTCCTTCCCGCCGTACTTAACCGTGTAGGTCTCAGGCTTGTAGAGCTGCTCTCTGAGAGCGGACGCGTCTACTGGCTTTTCCTTGTACTCTGCGAACTGCTGAGACAGCTTCTCCCCGTAGCGCTTCACCTCCTGAGCTTCAGGTGTGCTAGCCGCCTCTTGTGCACGCTTCTGCTCCTCCGCCTCACGTAGCTTCGCTTCGAGTTCCCTTTGCGCCTCGAGCGCCTGTGCACGCAGCAACGCCTCGCGCTCCGCTGCTTCGCGCAGCCGGCGTTCTTCCTCAGCCCTGCGCAGCCGTTCTTCCTCTTCGCGCCGGCGAGCCTCGGCTTCAGCTTCGCGTAGCCGGCGCTCGTTCTGTTCCGGCGTGTCGGCTTCCGGGACGGGCGGCTCCGGAACCTCGGGCACTTCAGGCGGCGTGCCCGTGCGAGCGTCCAGCTCGGCAAGGCTGATCACCTGTTGTCGGTCGTTGACCAAGTCCTTGAGTCCGACCTTGCCAGCCTTCCACAGCTCCTGTCGCGCGGGACCGAGCACGGTCCGCTGCACGTCCTCAGGCTGGTCAGCAAGCCACTCCTCGTACGTGACGTCAGCCGGCACTTCGCCGTTCATCGACTCACGCGCGAGCTTCGACGTGTCGCCTTCCTTGAGCACGCCTTCGAGCCCGAGTTCTTTCGCGGACTTCGTGATAGGAACGACCATCGTCCGACAGTTCGGGTGGAACGGGGGTCTGGGTCCCTCATTGATCGGGTAAACCTCACCGTCGCGCGCTGCGCACACGAGCGTCGTTCGGTCGTCGAGCGTCGCGACGAGCTTTACTTTCCCGACCACGTCGGAGTTCTGCCGCATCGTCTCTTCGCGCGCCTGATTCACGACGTAGTTCGTCGACGTACGAACCGTAGCCGCCACTCCACGCCTGACCTTCTGCGACACGCCATCCTCGAAGCCGGCGCCGGGAGTGCCCGTCACACGGGACACGAGCGTGTCCGTGCTCTCTCCCATCGCAACACCGATCTTGAGCTGACGCGAGATCTCTTGCGTCGCGGACTCGCTCAGGTGGCTCAGGTGCTCCTTGATCGTCGCACCAATCGGCGCTCGGTCTGACACGATCTCCTTCAGCACGGCACCAGACGGGAGCTTGAAATCGAAACCGAACGACTCGGTAGCCTTCTTCAGTGCGCTGACCTGCCAGCGAGCTTCGCTCTTCGTGAGGTCGAGCATCTTGCTCTCGAGCAGGTCTTTTACCTTGACGTTCAGGCCGTCGCCGACCGTGTCACGCACGGCTACGAGTACGTCCTTCAGGCGCTCGACTTCTAGAGGCGTCCCCTGCTGGTACTTACCTAGCTTGCGTTGGATCTGGTCCGTCAGGTCGGGTAGGACTTGGTCGTTCAGGAAGCCGACCACGTCACGGACCGCCCCGTTCTTCCACTGCTCGACGTACACGCTGCGCAGGATCGTCGCACGCAGGAGGTCGAAGTTGACCCCACGCTTCTTCGCGTCCGACTTCAGCCTGTTCTCGAGAGTAGCCACGAGTCAGCTTACGCTTGCGGTCCTTGCGGTCTGGTGCTACGGATGCCGGCGGGGTCGTTGGCCGGCACGGTGACGTCGGAGGTTGCGTCCGGGTTCTCTGAACTGTTAGTGTTCGAAGGCAAGTCGTTCGGGTTCTGCGAGAAGGTCGACAGATCGTCGCCCTGCTGCTTGACTAGTTCGACTTCCGCTTCAATGTCGACTTCCTTCGAGATCAGAGCACGCTTCTGGATCTCCTGCAGGAAGGTCTTGTGCGTCAGTCCCTTGGCGATCCAAACCTCGCGCAGAGCTTGGATGTCGGTCGCACGCTGCGGCGCCACGCCGAAGTCGTCGAAGACGTCGATCGCGAAGTCGTCGGGCAGCTCGACCCCGAGCCACTCAGCCGCCAGACGGTACGCGTGTTCGAGCGTCTGCTCGAGGTTACGTACCGAGTGCTGAACCATCGACTCACCCTTCGAGTCGTTGACTGCGTCACCCGTCGCCGTCGCTGCGGTCTCGAGCACTTGACCCCCGAGCTTCGCCATTTGAGTCTCGAGACGGTCGAGGTCGCGCTCGCCGGCGGTGAGCGCAGCGCCGGTGTGCTCGCAGTAGAAGACCTTCGCATTCACGTCGTTGTTTTCCATCGAGACGTTGCTCGACACGACGGTATCACCTGCGACAGGCTGTCCGTTCTCGTCCGTTGCCGTACGGAACCCGAGGCGCACGAGGATCGGAACTCGCGCGATGTCGAGGCTGTTACGCTGCAGCGACGAGCTCTGCCAATGGCATTCGTTCAGGTGCGCCAGACCCTTGAGGGGCGGCTCGGCGGCGAGGTCTGCGTCCTTGCCGACGTAGAACGTGACGAAGGGGAGCTTGTCCTTCATCGACATCAGGCCGCTGGTCTTGTCCCACGCTCCCGACTTCGCGCCTGAGCTCTGCGAGTACAGGTCCCAGCTACCGAGCTTGAGCACGCGCACGCGCAGCTCTTCCTTCTCGGTGAAGTCGTCGACGTTGACCTGCACCTTCTCCGAGTAGCGCACGAGCGACAGCGTGGGCTTGCCCTTGATCGTCGTGTACTGGTGACCCAAAAGAGCCTGAGGCGGGACGTGCACGAAGTACGGTCGCGCTCCGCCTTCTTCCTCGACTGCGAGGTTGTTTTCAGGTGTGACGTCCGGGACCGGGGCGCCGGCGGCTCGAGCGATTTCCTGCTGCTCGACCTCGGGTCGGTGCGTGAAGTCGACGAAGAGGTGCGACTGCCCGTACTTCCAGCCGGAACGGAAGAAGCTCTTCGCGAACTGCGACAGCGTCGTACCGTAACCATCCACGTCCTTCGCGAAGTTCTCCAGACGGGGCGGTAGCTTGCCGCTGACGGTCACCTCTTGAGAGAACGGCTTCGCCACGATCAGCTCGACCGTGTCCTTCAGAGCCTCATAGAGGAAGGACGAGTTGAGCCGCGCCTTGTAGAAGGTGAGCGGCTCCTTCATGCGGCGGGGCAACCGACGAGTCGCTGCCTTCCGCATTCCGTCCGTACCCGAACACAGGTCGTCTATCAGCTGCCAATTGGACTCGAGCTGCCGGTAGTTCTGTGACTTCTGGTCGGGTCTTGCCTTGTCAGCCATCGAAAGAGTCCTCGTCTTCGTCCCCGTGGTCGTAGCCGTTCGTCTCGACGCCGGCTAGCTGCATGATCAGGTGCGTCTTCTCAGCCTCGAGGGCGCCCAGCAGCGTGTTCCACGACAGGCCAGGGTACTCGTTCACGTAGCGTGTGATCAGCGAGAGAAGCTCGTTGCGGAAGGTGTCCGTGACGAGCTTCAGCTCTTGCTGCCGTTCTTCGTCCAGCAGAGGAACAAGGCGGTCAAGCAGTAGCGCTCGCTGCTGCTTGAGCTGTCGCGCACGCTTCGCGACTTCCGCCTTGTCCTTCCGCCGTGCCACGCGTCAAAGCTCGTCTTGGAAGCGGACACCCCAGAGCTTCGCCTCACCGGGACGGAAGGCGAATTTCGCCTCGACCGGGAGCGGTTCGCCCCACTTGCCCTTCCACTCGAAGCCGGTCGACTTCACGCGCACGACGGCGGCTCCGTCGCTGAACTCGCGGGGCGGGTAGACGTAGGCGCCGGTGTCGCGCAGGAAGACGCCGACCGAGCCGCCGAACCAGCCGCCGGCGAGCAGCGTGTCACCGTCCCACGCCACGACGCCGTCGAGGTGCGGTTCCGGGGCGTCGGGCGGACTGCCGACGGTCGCACGCGAGACGAGGCCGAAGTCGGAGGCGTTGCCGCTCGACGCGCAGGACGGCAGGCACAGGAGGGCGGCGATCGCCAGCAGAGACAGCAGACGGAAGAGGTAGTTCAAGAGAGAGAGAGTCCTTCGGAAAGAGTTGTGCACCTGCCGAACGCCGGCTGGTGCGGTAGCGCTAGTAGGCGAGACCCTGCGTGATCGGCACGGACGTCATGCGGTAGACGCCGTCGGCGCCCATCCTGAAGACCTTCAGCAGCCCGTTACCCTTGCACCGCCGGATGTCGATCTTCTGCGTGTCGCGTTCGATGCGGACAGCGCAGTGCAGACCGTTGGCGAACTCGTAGTCGTGCACGGTCAGGTCGAGCGGCGCGCAACCGGTCGGGTTCGTGAGACCGCTCAGGTCGTTGAAGAACTGCACCCCGTGGCGGTTCGGGTTCTTCATTTCGATGTAGCCGCGCTGCAGGTTGACCCGCTTCGCGAACTCGACGCAGAGCCCTCCGAAGGAGTCGTACCAGACCACCTGCTTGTTGATCGTCTTGTACGAGACCTGTCGCTGCTTGACGGTCCGGATGAAGAGGTCGTAGGCGTCGATCTCCCCGTTCGGCCCGTAGTCCTTCAGGCTGATCGAGAAGCCGGCGCGACCGGCGCCGCGCTTCTGTCCGCATTCCTGAGCGTTGTACCGGTTGATGATCAGGTGACGCGGACGAGCCCAGCGGTAGTCTGCAGCGTTGTACTTCAGGCGAATCTGAAGGGCCTGAGCCGCCATGTTGAGCGAGGAGCAGTCCTCGAGGAGCAGCTCACCTTCGGCGTGCTCGAGGTACTTGTCGTGCTCCTTGTTGTAGGATAGGGTCGGGTCGTCCGGAGGCGTGAGGTCGACACCGCGCACGCGCACGAACTTCGAGTCCTTGAGTCCGTGGATGCGATCCACCCAGAGCGAGCTGTACTTCCAGTTCAGCGGCTGGTCGCTCGGTCCCATCCGGGTAAGACAGTCGACCTTCTCGAAACGGTCGTAGAGAGCCGGCGGCTCGTCCGTGATCGTGCCGGCGCGACCTCCCTGCATGAAGAGTTCTTCGCCGGCTAGCCGGATGTCGTTCGTCCCGCCGGCCACTTGGAAATAGTGACCATCCTTGCGGTACGGGGCCTTGACCTTGTACGTCGTGTTCGGCAGGACGGGTCGCTGTGCCACCACTAGGAGCCGCCCTTCTTGAGCAGACGCACGATCTCGACGAGCGTCCGCACGATTGCGAGCGCGGTCAGTGGGTCGAGCGCCGTGTCGCTGTCCGCCTTCTCCGTGAGGCGTTCGGCGTAGTCGAACAGCTCCTCCCGCGTCAGGCTGGTGAGGTCGGTACCCTCGGTCAGGTGGTAGGCTTGCACTCGCACGGCGTCTCTTCCTTCTAGGGAGGTTCTCCCTGACCTCAGGAGAGCAGAGAGAAGGTCTCGTGTCAAGCTCAGTGCGCGTAGGCGCTCGTGCTGTGCGCAACCCCGAGTACCGGGAAGTTGTTCTCGACGTAGTAACCAAAGGCGTCCGAGGCGTGGGTCCTTCGTTTGTCTCGCTTATCCAGCTCGCCGGCTGTCCCTTCGAGCGTTATCGTCTCGTCCAAGTCCTCGAGCAGGTTCGGTGCACGACGCGGGCAGACCAGCGCTCCCACCTTACCGTCTGCGCTGTACAGGCGAGCGTTTACGGAGTTGATCCTCGCGCGCTCGGGTGGGTTGCTCGAGCCGTACCCACGACGCAACCGGTGTCCGAAGTGTGCCTCCAGCGTGCCAGTGATCAGGTCCCAGTCGGACCCGACCACGCTGCTCGTGTGCTTGGCTCCGCCTGTCGCGTCACCCCACAGTACAACGCTACCTTTGAAGGCGCCGAAGACTTCGATGGCCTTCTCTGCCACAAGGAGTGAATTCGAGTTTCGCGGGATATAAACCTCACCGACGGCACTCGTGACCACGTCGCGCAAGCGGTCACCCAGCACCTTCTTCGCCTTCGCCGGCGGAGGAAGCTCTTGCACGCCGGCACAGACGCCGGGACTGTTGTTGAAGTCGAAGCAGAGGTTCAGCGTACGCTTGAGATCGGGCTCGAGCTCGAAGGACCCATGCACGCGTCGGTCGAGCTGGTGATACGCTCTGCCCGAGAAGTTGACGCGCTTCGCCTCGTACTCTTGCGCGAAGATCAGCGGGTCCATCGAGGACCGTGCGCTTGCCAGCTCCTGCGGCGAGAGCAGCTCCTTCGACTCCCACGTGAAGTAAGCCCACTCAGGCTGGTTCTCTGGCCGTTGTGCGAACTTCGCGAGGTCCGCGAACTGCCGGCTGAAGCGCGGCACGCCGAAGATCCACGCCTTGCCGGGGCGCCCGTCAGTCGACAACGCGGGTCGCAAGTTGCGGTCCCACGTGTCCTGCTTCATGTCTGCGACTTCGTCCACCCAGAGCTTGTCAATCACGCGTCCTTCGACGCGTTGCGGCTTGTCAAGGCCGACCACCTGCAGCCGGTTACCGTTGACAAAGCGAATGACAAGCTCGGACTCCGAGATTGACTCAATACAGCCGCGCGGGATCTGAGCCTTGAGCTGCTCCCAGAAGATCGCCTTCGCTTGGTCACGGGTCGGAGCCGCCAGCACACCAAAGAATCCGTCCTCGCGCTCCTCTTGTAGCGCGCAGAGGATCGCGTCGAGGATGGCGAGCGCGGTCTTACCTGAGCGCCGGCCAGCCTCTAGGACGATGAAGCGAGACGCACACTGCCAGACGAGACTCTGCGGACCGTGATACCTTAGCTGCTTGATCACGGCTTCAGCGGGACAGCGGCTTGGATCGCACGCAACGCAGCGTGCACGGCGTGCGCGTCCTGCTGGACCTTGTCTTGCGCGACTTCCTCGAAGCGGTACTTCTCACCGCCCAGCACCTTCAGGAGAAAGATCGTGAGCGCCGTCTCGTACTTGCGTTCCTTCAGGAGCTTTCCGTTGATCCGGACTGGCTGTCCCTGCCAGAGCACGACCGAGTCGTGTCCTTCGATCGCACGGGTGAGGGCTGACGCCTTCAGCTCCCCGATGAAGCTACGCTTGACTGCCTTCCAGTCTGCAGCGAACTCGCGGTCCTCAGCCCGCGTGTTGCTCAGGTACGAGTCGTGCACGCCGAAGGCGACAGCGACTGCATGCGGAGAGCGTGTCTTCTGAAGGAGGTCGAGAGCCTTACCCTTCCACGCGTCCTGACCTGTGTACTTCTCGGCCCACGGTGACTTTCCCTTGCCCTTGCCCTGTAGCTTGGGCGGGTTCTTCGACGCCTGTGAGCGCTTCGCCATACGAGACACGGGAACACGGAGAGAGGCTCTCTGTCAAGGTAGGGTGAGAGCCGGCGGGAGTGCTCGCGACTCTCCCGACCGGCTCTTCACCGACTGAGGACACTACTCACTCAGCCCGCTAACTGGCTCCGCCCTGCGAAGACCGGAGGCGTCAGCGCTTACACGCTCGGCGTGGCGTCCCTTCCGTGCCGAGCTGTTCCGCTCAGCCGAGCACCGCGTCGTCGTTCGACGTGTCACGGGCGACGGCGACTTCGACCGGCGTAGCTTCGTGGCTGACGCCGGCGTTGCGACGGGCGCGACGCGGCTTGCCCTCGGGCTGAGCCGCCTTCGGGCGCCGGCCCTTGGTCGCCTTCTCGCCGCGCTTGATCGACGCCTTGACGTCCTTCAGGCGCGAGGACACCGGCTTCTCGTTGCGGTCGCGACGGGCGATCGCACCACGGACGAAGTTGCCGAGACGCATGCGGAGCAGACCGTTGCTCAGGCCGGCCTTCATGGCCGCCTCGAAGTTCTCGAGCTTCTTCGGCTTGCCGAGGTCGGCGCCGTACTCCTTCTTCGCCCACGCGTACATCGACTGGACCGTGTCGAACTCGGCCAGCTTCTCGGCGATCGCGTCGCGCGCCGGCGAGCGGCGAGCGAGGAAGCCCTGCGGACGTTCCTTCTTCGTGGTCTTGGTCTTGGTGGGCTTGGTGTCGGTCTTGGACTTGCGCTTGCCGGTGTTCATGAGAGAAGCTCCTGTGAGGAGAAGGGGTTGAGGTTGTGGCCGTCAGTGGCCGGTCTTGGACCCGAAGGAAAACACCTCCGGGGTCCTCTGTCAAGTGGTTTCAGCTGCCCAGCACGCAGACCGTGGCCTTCAAGAGGTCACGGCACCAGCCGAGCAGGTAAGAGGCGAAGTTCTTCAAGGGTTCGGTCTCCTTCGACCGTCGTGGAGAGTAACGGTTGGGACGTCTTGCGACTCTAGACGGACAGCGCCGGCAGTTCGGACGCCTTGCGTTCGGCCAGCTTTTGAGCCGCCTTCAAGCCTTCGATCGGAGCGACAGCCTTACCGTCCACGGTCACCCAGTACGACTTGCGCTTGCAGTTGCGCGGGCAGGTGGGAGTATGCGTGCAGAACGAACCACGCACGAGCAGCTTGTGGCCGTTCCACTCGCGGCGCCAACTCGGACCCTCCAGCGTGTCCCAGCTGCCGCTCTTGATCCACGCGTTCTTCGTCACGCAGAAGCGCTGTCCCTGCTTGACCACGACTCCTTCGGCAATCAGGCCGGCGAGCGTGCGCTCGACGTAGGACGAGGTCCACCCCGTGTTGCGCGTGAGCCACCCCAGGCTCCGAGGACCAAGGGTGTTGAGCACACGGAAGAGGAAGTCGCGAGCCGGTTCCTCTTGTTTGGTCGACGGCGCCGGCTTACCGACACCGAGCGTCTCGACAGCGTAGCGCCAGCCCTCGGTGGTCAGGCGGAAGCAGCGCAGGTCAGCAATCAGGCGGACCTCGATCAGACCGGCTTCGATCAGGGAGCTTGCAGCGACCAGCTCGACCGCGCGGTAGCAGATCAGCGGACGGAAGTCGTACTGGTCAGGCGTGAGGCTGCAGCGGACGAGAGAGGCGAGCAGGTCGTTCGTTTCGCGAGAGAGGTTCACGGTTCAGGTCTCCAGTTGAGGTCGTAGTGTCAGTGGGCGGACGTCGCCCACAGAGAAAGTAAAACACAGGGAGGACTCTTTCGCAAGTCCTCCCTTCGAGTCGGTCACTTCTTCGCCGGCGGCAGTCCTGCGACCGCGTTACCTGCGACGCGTGCGATGCTGACCGTCTGACGGACTGCGGCGAAGATCGTCCACGGGCGGGACAGAGCGTCGAGCCCGAGCTCACGAGCCACCTCGCGGCGGAAGGCTTGCGCCTGTTCGAGTTCGGCCTTCAGGTCCTGAATGACAGTCAGCGCGTCCTTCAGGTCGTGGACGGCGAGCGCCTCGTAGACAGCGTCCAGCTCGCTCATCTTGACTTCCCTCTTCGAAGGGAACTCAGGCTCCGCGGGCGGCGTGACCGGAGCCTCGAGCCCAACCGCGCGGAAGTAACGACCAACGCGGATCACCTTACCCTCGTTCTCGAGGATCTCTAGGACCTTTTCCATCATAGCACGCGAGGTGAAGCGAATCTTCGCGAGCTGGATCAGCGTGCAGTCGCCGTGGAGCTTGAGATTGACGTAGGTGTGGGACGCTTCGTTGCGGAAGTACTTGTCGACGTTGTTCATGGTCAGGGGCTCGGTTGGAGGCAGTGTGAGTTAGAGTTGGACGCCGTTTTCGCGGGCGAGCTGGACGCCGGCTTCAGTCAGCGTGTAGTAGAAACACCCGAGGTCGAGAGTGATCTTGATCAGGCCGAGTCGAGCGCACCGAACTGAAAGGTTGGCTTGATCCAAGGAGGTGTCGTTCAGCGGGTGCTCGTCGGCGTCCGAGTGGCGAGCGGCGTGTTGAGCGTTGTCCACGAGACGGAGGAAGTGCTGCAGGGTCTTAGGCGAGAGAGGGGAGGTGTTCACGGTCAGGGGCTCGGTTGGAGGTAGTGTCAGGGTGGACGGTCAGCGCCCACAGAGAAAGTAAAACACACCCTACGCTCTTTTGCAAGTCCCATTCGCACCTCTCTTGTACAGCCTCTGTAAAATGGAGGGTGAGTCCGGGGAGGTGCACAGTGCTAGCCATCCTCTCGTTTCGCTCCGGAAACTAGCCGGCGCTGTCCGGGGAGGGTGTCCGTGTGTTCTCCTCCCTTTCGCTTTCGCGCAGCTCTCGCGCCGACAGCCCTTTCAGTACGCTTTGTCTTTTGCAAGAGACACCCTCCCTCTCTCTTTTGCAGGAGAGCCTCTCTCGGGTGCTCCGTCGCGTCACGCTCGAGTGCGGCGCTCAGGACGTAGGCGGCTCCTCGAGCGCAAGGCGTCAACGGGGAGAGGCGCCGTCGACCAGCTGCTTCTTCGCGGGACAGGCTTCGCTACTCAGCTAGCTCTTTCGCGTGCGCCAGAGGGCTCCCCGGAGAGCGTGCTGTTCTGTTGGGTTCCCTCCCCCAACACCCCTTCCCTCCCCCCGATCGCTTCTTCGAAGCACCTTCGAGCCTCCAAGCCTCGCAGCTCCGGCGCGTCGCGCCTCCGCTCACCCTTCCCTGTCGGTTCCCCACTACAGCCGCTGCGGTTTCGTGTGTCAAGTACCCCGTCTTTCGTCCGATATCAAATCTTACACGAGGCTTACAGGAGACGGTCGGGAGAGGTCGTACGGGCTGGGTGCACAGCGCTGGCGCCGGGACAGGAGGACGCGCAGACGAAAGCGCCCGAGGTGTCAGTCCCTCGGGCGCGCACACCACCACTCACTCAGCGCGCGAGAGCGAGGGCCACCTTCTGCGCGCGAACCTTCGCCTGAGCCGCCGGCCCGAGGACCTTCGACCACGTGCGATCGGACGTGCTGACGCGCTGGTGGTCAGCCCAGTAGGTCACGGCGTTGAGAGCCGCCCACGCCGTGCCTTCGGTCGACTTCACAACGTTGTCGCCGCGCTCAAGGTTCTCGATCCATTGTTCGAGCTGCTTCGCCGCCCGAGCCTCGACGCGCTCCTTCTCCTCGCGCGTCGCGCGGGTTCCCTCGATCGCGAGGAATGCGTCAGTGAAGAACGCCTTGAGCTCGTCGCGGCTCAGCTTGCGCTTCGCCAGAGCGCGGACCGCATCGGCGTAGTCCTCGTGCGACTTGACGACGCGGAGCAGGTGCTTGGCCGCGTTCTCGAGCTGCTGCTCGAGGTTCTCGACGTGACGGACCGTCCCGGTGACCTCGCGACCGTCGCTGAGAGCCGCCTGTAGCGTGTTGTTGCAGACGACGCGCACGGTCGTCGGCAGGACCTGCAGGAGACCTTGCCCGTCGTGGCTGTTGACGAACAGCACGAAGCGCTGGACTTCGTCGGTCTTGCGCGGACCGGCGTAGAAGGTCTCGAGCTGAGCGAGGAAGAACACGTCGCGACCACCGCGCAGCGAACCCGCCGTCTCGAAGCGCGGGCAGGTGCCGTCCTCGCTGAGTCGGTCGATCAGGCACGCGAGCTCGTCGTTCTGGCAGACGCGGTAGTGGTCGCTGACGAGACCCAGGACTTCCTTCGTGTCCGAGCGCACGGTGGCGAAGCGGTTCGGGACCACGAGGGTCTCGTCGCGGAACTGGGTGGTGAGCGGCGTCTTCTCGACGCGCCAACCGAGCTTCGCGATGTCGAGCACGCCGAACGCGTTGGGTGCGTTCTGGACCACGGTACCGAGACCGTGCCACGCCGGCTTGCCAGTGAGAACGAGACCGTCAGTGCTGGTGATGAGAGAAGCCATGAGAGTAGCCTTTCGAGTGTGTGTGTGGGTGGTGAGAGGAAGGGACTAGAGCGTGACGCCGTGTTCGCGGGCGAGTTCCACACCCGTCGTGGTCAGCGTGTAAGCGAGGTAGCCGCCAGCGTTCACGACCTCGATCAGGCCGAGCGCGCGGCACCGGTTCGAGCGGCTCATTTCGAGGCTCGTGCGGTTGACCAGCGGGGTGTTACCGTCGCTGTTCGGGTTACGAGTGTTGCGGGCGAGGCGCAGGAAGTGGTCGAGGGTTTCGGGGTTCAGCTGCACGGTCAAGGTCTCCAGTTGAGGCGGTAGTGTCAGCGGGCGGTCAGCGCCCACAAGGAAAGTAAAACACGTCCTACGCTCTTCTGCAAGTCCTATTTAGTGTCTCTTGTGTAAAGCGTTTGTCAAAGAGAAGGGAACGACCGGCTCGAGAGGTAGTTCCGGAGGATGCGGAACCCCTGCGACTCGTGGCCCTTCTTCCTCAGGCGGTCAGCCTCAGCGAGGACCTCGTGCACTTCGCGAGTGCGCTCCTTCAGGACGTCCGCCGGCAGGAGCCCTATCAGGACGGGAGCCTCGACAGCCTCGCGCTGCTCAGCCTCGCGAAGGCGCACGGTCTCCTCGAAGCCGTCGTAGTCGTTCGCAGGACAGCCGCAGGTCGGGCCGTCCCAGACGACGAAGGAGTGGTCAGTCGAGAGGCGCTCGACACGGTCGTAAGGTCCGCACAGCTGAGCCGCCTGAAGCAAGTCAGCCACGTAGCCGAGCAGCTGTCCGTCTTGCGAGCGCACGCCGTAGCGCAGGAGTTCAAGGTTAGGTGTGGTCACGGTAGAAGTTCTCCAGAGGAAGTAACGGCGGAGAGGTTCTCTCGCTCTCCGCCTGTAGGTCAGTCGTTCAGGACCAGCAAGGTGAGGGCGCCGAGTTCCTGCCGGTAGAGGCAAGCCTCACCCTCGTAACGAAAGCCGTCGCGCACGAAGCGCTGGCCGTTGCCGAGGTTCGTGTCGAGAGCCGCCGGCCACTCACCGGGACGGAGACCGAGCGTGCTTGCGTCGACGTGGAAGGCGTGAGCGCGGATCTCGATCGCAACGCTCGAGTCGACGAAGGGTCGCTTGACAGTGTTCACTAGAGCACCTGCCCTTCGACCGCGTGCATCGAGGCGACGAGATAGTGCTCGCCAGAGGACAGCTGCACGGACTTCGTGATCTCGGGTCCCGTGAGCCAAGCGACTTCGAGCGCGTAGGCCAGAGACTTCGAGCCGAAGCTCGAACGGTAGGCGGTGTCGATCCACTTCGGATAGATCGTGACCCAAGAGTTCGCGGCGTTCTGCGACTCCTCGGGTTCGTAGTCGCAGACCGTGACGGTCGGCTCCTTCGACTTCGACACGCGACCGCAGGTCAGGCACTTCGCGACGAGCTGAACCTCAATCTTCTTCTCGAGCCGCCGGCAGCGAGTCCAGAGGTCGTAGATCTCGGTGAGGTCCTGCGTGAAAGTGAGCGTCAGCGTGGCGTCGTGCCACGTACGCTTGCCGCAGCGGAAACAGGTGCCGTGGGTCTGGGCGGTCTTGACGAGTTCGATGCGTTCCATTCGTAGTGTCCTCAGGTTTGGTGTAGTGGTGGGGTGTCGGTCAGCTCTGGTAGTAGAAGCTCAGGTCGACGCCGTGCTGCGCAGCGAGCGCGACGCCGGCAGGGGTGAAGTAGGCGAAGCGGCAGCGACCGTCGCGCTCCGTCGTCAGCAGACCTTCGATCTTCGCGTGGGTCAGGTAGGCTTCCTGCTGCTTATTGCAGTCGACCAGCGGTGAGCCGCTCCAGTTGCCGGCGTCTTCCGCAAGGTCAAGGAAGAAGGCGAGCGCTTCAGGCGAGAGGGTCGAGGTGGTGGTCACAGTCAAAAGCTCCAGTTGAGGCGGTAGTGTCAGCGGGCGGACGTCGCCCACGAGGAAATCAAAACACACCCTACGCTCTTCTGTAAGTCTTATTCACTCTCTTTCGTGTAAGGCTCTTGTCAAACAGAACGGGGAGGACCCCTTGCGGGACCCTCCCCTGAGATCAGCCTCCCCGGCTGTCAGCGCCGGCGGAACTTAGCCAGCCAGCGGTCTTCACTCATCAGCTCGCCGTTGACGATCAAGGTGCGCTTGAAGGTCGGGCGAGCCTTGGAGCGGTCGACCGTCAGGTGAAGGACGACCGTACGGGTGTCGGAGCGGCAGCGCAGCACGAACGCGAACCCGTGGACCAGCGTCACCACGCAGTCGTCGACCGTACCAAGGAGCGCCGAACAAGCCAAGTAGAGGTCGAGCAGGGCGGCGATAGCCTCGTGGGTCGACTGGTTCTCGAGGCTCTGCTCGTCGAGACGCCAGCGCGGGCGAGAGCTGAGGGTGTCGCTGAGGTTCAGCGGCTGACAGACGCGAGTCAGGTCTTCGAACGCCTGACGGTCAGCCTTGCCGCACACCTTCGGAACCTGCACGAAGAGCGGACCCTTGGTGTCCGCGTCGCCGCAGTAGAGGACGTGCAGACGCACGAAGGACGCGCGGTAGCCTTCAGCGATCAGACCCTTGACGGCAGGAAGCCGGTTCAAGAGCGCGCGGGCGATCGGGTTGTCTTTCGCGTGGGACTCGAGCAGTTCAAGGTTAGTCACGGTCAAGGTCTCCAGTCAGTCGGTTGTAGTGTCAGTGGGCGGACGTCGCCCACAGAGAAAGTAAAACACACCCTACGCTCTTTCGCAAGTCCCCTTCACAGTCGTCTTGTACAACCTGTGTAAAACGCTAGTAGGGCTGGCTACGTCTTTCGCGGGTGAAAGCTCCTTTCGTGAGGCAACGAAACGCGATACGTCAGGAGGGTACAAGCGTGCAACGAAACGAAAGAGAAGGGCCACGAGAGGCAAGCTGAACCGAAGACTAAACCGTTTCGGGCACCTCTCCCTGTACTCCTGCTGGTGTGGTAGCGTTGTACTACCTGTCTGCCGGTACCACTAGAGCCGCCGCCGGCGCCGACCGTTATAGGTCTCGTGGCGCTCCCTCTCCGCTTCGACGGTCCCTCCTACGTGCTGGCCTACTACAGCCGTCTCACCAACGCTCGCCGCGCAGCTGCTGGCCTGAGGCGGCTCGAGACTGCCGGCCTTCAGGCGAAGCGCTTCAAGGGACTGGTGCCGGCTGTGCGGGTCCTAGTCGCTGCTCGCGAGGTTGGTACCGACTACCGCTCCTTCCTGCGCGCTCAGTTCGACGAGCTGCCGGCGGACTGGTGCACGCGTACTTTCCGCGTGCCGTACCCTCCGCTGTCCTTGCTTGGCTCGGAAGGCGCGAAGTGGAGGTGGCGTCGCAAGGCTCAGTGGAAGGAAGTCACTGCCGCGCTGCAGCCTAAACCGACGTCCAGTGAGACGCTCGTGCAGCAGCTCGCCAATAGCCCGTACGAGCTGTGGCTTGCAGCGTACGAAGGACGACTGACCGAGGAAGAACTGCTGCGCTGCCGTGAGCGCCGGCTCTTCCCCTATGAACTCCCAGACCCCGTACAACACCGACAGGAAGGAAGCTCTCGTGGCAGTAGTGAGACGACCGAAGGCTGAGGTCAAGGCGGCGAAGGCCGGCGACAAGGGGAAGAGTGACAGACCGGACTTCGGCCTGACTCGTTTTCCACCGGACCCCAGGCTTCCGAAGGGGTACCTCTCGGTCTCCTCGGCTCGGATGTTCCTCAAGTGCCCGCGTCAGTTCGAGTTCCGCTACGTCAAGGGACTGATCGTCCCGCCGGGACTCGCTCTTGTCGAGGGTGTGGCCCACCACGCCGCACTCGAGCACGACAACAAGCACAGGATCGAACGCGGCAAGCAGGTGTCGTCGAAGGTCCTGACGCAGCTCTTCTCCGAGACCTTCGTCAAGAAGTCGAAGGACATCGACGACTGGGAAGGCGACAACGAGAAGAGCGTGCTGCTGCGCGGTGCGCTGCTGCTCAAGCGCTGGGAGCAGGTCTCCGGCTGGCTCCAGCCGACGAGCGCAGAGTCGAAGTTCGAAGAGCTGATTGGAGGCGCTCCCTTCCTTGGCTTCATCGACGTACTGACTGCAAAGGAAGTCTGGGACTTCAAGGTGGTGGGACGCGCGAAGAGCGAAGCGGACGCGAAGAACGACCTACAGCTGCAAGCCTACTCGCTCGTCACCGGTAAGAGGAAGGCCGGCTTCGTGTCGCTCGTGAAGAACGCCACCAAGCCCGAGTCGATGGTTCAGAAGGTGCAAGTCACGGTCAGCGACGAAGACCGTGCGAACGCCGCTACCGTCTTCGGCTCTGTCGCAGACGCGATCCGCAAGGGAAGCTTCCCGCACACGGACCCTGCGAACTGGTGGTGTTCCCCTCGGTTCTGTGGCTACTACCGGCTGTGCAAGGGCGGCAAGTGAAGAGGCAGAGCTGTCAGGTCCTCTTCCTCTGGCCGAACTACACAGACAAGCCGGGGAAGCTCTACGGGTCGGACGAGTCGCGGGACCTCTGGCTCGGTGCACTGCAACGGTCAGGCTTGGACTCCGCGCGTTGCCGGCACGAGACGATCCTCGAGAAGCCGCTGCCGCACGGCGTCAAGCCGTCGAAGTCGGTGCTGACGGCTTCAATGTCGCGCGTGTGGGCTCTTATCGTAAAGCTACGACCTGACGTCGTGGTGCCTGTGGGCTCGGTCGCGTTTCAGGCTGTGTGTCCCAGTGAGAGCCTGATGGAGTGGGGTGGGCGCAACGTCAGCAAGACGCTGCTTTCAGCTCGTGACAGCCTGTTCGCCGCTGACCTGCCGCCCATCGTGCCCGTGTACCACCCAGACCACGCTGCAGCTTACCCGATGCGGAAGCGCGAGGTAGACAGCCAGCTGGTGGAGGTACACAACAACCTCGCACGCAAGCCGGTCTTCAAGGACGGCGTCGCAGTCGTCGTGCGCAAGAAACAGCCGAACTGGGAGTGGATCAAGACAGTAGACGCTCTCAGGCGGAAGCTGACCGAGATCGAGTCCAGCGACTGGCCTGTGGCCTTTGACTTCGAGACGACGGGACTCGACCCGTTCGCCGCCGGCGCCCGCATCCGGTGCGTCGGCTTCTGCGCGAAGCCGGGAGAAGCGTTTGTAGCCGACCTCGAGGCTGAGCCTAAGCTGTTGTCGGTCGTGCAGCAGTGGCTGCTGGGTCCGCAGCTCAAGGTCTGTCACAACGCGAAATTCGAAATCCGATGGTGTCGTCGTGCGATGCGACTCCACCCACGTAACGTGACAGAGGACACGCTGCTGCTTCACTCGCTCCTGTACGAAGAGAGCTCGCACAGGCTCGAGCTTCTCGCGCAACAGCACACGCCTATCGGCGGCTACGACGACGAGCTGAAGTTCGCGCTCGCTCAGGGTGCGGACTATGCCACGGTCGCGATGGAAAAGCTCTGGTACTACTGCTGCGGTGACGTCGACGCTACTCAGCGTCTGTTGCGCACCCTGACTGCTGAGCTTCGCGCGGACCCCGACTTCGTCAAGCTAGACTGGCTGTACCGCAAGGTCGTGATCCAGACCGCGCACACGCTCGCCGTGATGGAAGACAACGGGCTGTACGTCAACGAGCAGAAGGCGAAGGAAGTCGAAGCGCGACTGACTGCTCAACTCGAAGAGAACCGTCTGCTCCTGCACGGGTTGCCTGAGGTCCAGCGCGCGAAGGTACTGCTCGGGATGTCGGAGAATGAGTGGTTCAACACGAACAGCCCGCCGCAGGTCGCGTGTCTGCTGTTCGACGTGCTGGGACTTCCGGGGATTCGCAGCACGAACAAGGAGCGACTCGCAGAGCTGCTCGACTCCATCGACGAAGACGATACGAGTCACGTCGTGCTGAAGAAGGTTCGTGAGACGCGTACGATCGAAAGCGACCTGAAGGAACTTCGCGAGGTCCTCGCGCACAGGCGCTCGGATGGCCGGATCAACACGAACTTCCGACAAGACGTCGCTGTGACGGGGCGGCTCTCGAGCAGCAACCCGAACTTGCAGAACCTCCGCGTTGGCGGCTCAGTGCGCAGCATCTTCACTTCGCGCTTCGCCGGCGGCTCGATCGTTCAGTCTGACTTCTCGCAGCTTGAAGTGCGACTGTTCGGTGGTGAGAGTGGAGACGCGTCGTTTGCCGAGGCTTACCGCAAGGGCTTCGACATTCACGCCGTCACGGCGTCGAAGCTCTTCCGCAAGCCGATGAACGAGCTGAGCAAGGTCGACCGAAACCGTGGTAAGCGCGTGAACTTCGGGATGATCTTCGGCATCGGAGCGAAGAAGCTCGCCGGGGAAGTGAAGGTTCAGCAGCACGAGGCACAGGGGTGGCTCAACCTATTCTACGCGAGCTACCCAGCCGTCGATCACTGGAAGCAGGACGTCGTCTCTTACGCTCGCCGCCACAAGCGCATCGTTACCTCTCTCGGTCGCGTGCGTCACCTACCCGAGATTCACTCGACTGACCTCCTCGTGCGACTGCGCGCGGAACGTCAGGCAGTGAACACGCGAATCCAAGGACTCGGTGCCGACCTGACGCTCTGGTGCATGAACAACGTCGCGGTCTTGCTGAAGGAGAACAACTGCAAGAGCGTGCTGGTGGGTCAGGTGCACGATAGCCTGATCGTCGACGCGCACCCCGACGAGGTCAAGTTTGTGGCCTACGTACTCAAGACCGTAATGGAAGTGTGGACGGCGAAGAGCTTCCCCTTCCTCAAGATCCCGCTGAAGGCTGACGTATCCGGCGGACCGAGTCTGCTCGACGAGAAGCCGATCAAGGTCACACGTCGTCTAGAGCGGAAGTCCACCCCGAGCGTTATCTCCTGATATGAAACTCGTGTCCCACGCGGTCGTCACCTTCGGACAGACGATCACGCTGAACCTCGGCAACTTCGAGTCGACGCGGCTCGAGGTCTCCGTCTCCCTCCCGGTGAAGGAAGACGAGACGATCGATCAGGCTTTCGTTCGCGCGTCAGCCTTCGTTGAAACACACCTTCAGGAGCAGGTGAACCAAGCGCTCCAAGTCAACACGGAACCGAAGAAGTCGGACAAGCCGACCAGAAGGAAGAATCTCTGATGGCTCTCAACATGCAGCGTGTCGCCGAGGTGAAGACCAAAGTCGGGTCTTCGATGTTCGGTGACATTTCGAAGCTCGTCGACGGCAGGAACGTCCTGCGCCTGTTCTCGTTCGAGCACGTGATCCGCAAGGCCGAGATCGAGGCCGGCGTGTTCCCCAAGACCGCAACGCTCGGCGCCTACACCGAGGAGCTGTTCGTCGACCAGCGCGAGCACCTCGGAGAGGGCGAAGCTCCGGTCGTGTGCACCGGTCCCGCCACCTGTCCGCGCTGCAAGCAGGTCGCCGAACTCGCCGCCAGCGGTCAGGTCGATGACAAGACGCTGCGCAAGATGGGCTCGAAGAGCCGCTTCTACGTGAACGCGGTCGACGTGTCCGAGCAGTCGAAGGACAAGTCGATCAAGACCTTCGTCATGCCGGCGTCCGTCGCCGCCGCGATCAGCGCAATCTTCGAGAACCCCGACTACACGCCGGCGAAGCTGCTCGGCTGCAAGGGTCGCGACTTCGTGATCTCGTGTGACAAGAAGGCGAAGAACCCGAACCTGATGTACTCCGTGTCGCTGCGTGACGCGGACAAGAGCGAACCCCTCAACCAGAAGGACGTCGGCAAGTCGCGCGACCTCTTCGAGATCACGTCGGGTGCGACCACCGGCACGGCTCCGGCGGCTCCGGCGTCTCCCGACGAGGATGCGATCGCTGATGCCGGCGACGCGAAGGAACCGACCGGCAAGGTCGACACCTCGTTCGACCCGAGCAAGCTCGAAGACAAGGGCGAAGCCGGCGACGTCAAGGTTGGTACGACCGTCTACTTCGAGAACGAAGGCGAGCAGCTGACCGGCAAGGTCACCGAAGTCAACGACGGCGTCTACCAAGTCGAGACCGACACCGACTTCTGGGACCTCGAGCGCGGCGACTTCACGACCGAGAAGCCGAAGCCGGCTGGCAAGACCCGCAAGACGAAGAAGTAGCACGTGCTCTCCCATCCTCTCAGCAAGGGACGCGTCAACGTCCTGATCGATGGTCAGTGGGGGTCGACCGGAAAGGGCAAGCTCTCGGGCTTCCTCGCTCTCCGGTCGGACCTCGCTCTTGTCACGTGTGACTTCGCGCCCAACGCGGGTCACACGTGGCGCGGCTCCCACGCGGGAGTCGATCGCGTCCTTCTCACGCGTCAGATCCCGACTTCGGCGTTGAATGTCGACGCTGCGGTTGCGATCAGCGCGGGTTCGGCGATCAGCGTGCCGCTCCTCCTGCGCGAGCTGGAAGAGCTGGAGTTCCTCGGAGTCCGCCGGCGGCTTGTGATCGACTACCGCGCGCTCGTGGTCGAAGACGGACACGAACGCGAGGAGCGTTCGCTTCTCAGCATCGGCTCGACTGCGAAGGGCAGCGGAGCCGCCCTTGCGGACAAGACGTTGCGGAGGGCTCGTCTCGCACGTGATGTCGAGGAGCTGAAGCCCTACCTCGGTGACGTCTCGCAGCTCGTGAGCAACACGCTCAGGACCGGCGGGACGATCCTCGCGGAGAGTGCCCAGGGTTTCGACCTGTCGTTGAACCACGGGCACGACTACCCCTTCGTGACTTCGCGTGACGTCACGCCGGCTACGGTGCTGAACAACATCGGGGCGCCGGTGCAGTCCGTCGGTGAGGTGATCGGCTGCTTGCGCACGTACCCGATTCGCGTCGGTCACGTGTTCGACGAAGTCGGCACCAAGGTCGGGGATTCCGGACCGTGCTACGGAGACCAGCGCGAAGTCTCGTGGGACGAGGTGCGCGTGTCGTCTGGCTCGCCGCTCGACCTGACCGAGCTCACGACGGTGACCAAGCGCGTGCGACGTGTGTTCACGTTCTCGAGGAAGCAGTACCTGAAGTTCCTGCGGATCTGCGCTCCGTCGCAGCTCTTCGTGAACTTCGCGAATCACCTCGACCACGCGAATTGCGGAGTCCGCGACGTGCACCTTCTGTCGGAGAAGACGCGCAATTGGCTGCAGAAGCTCGAGGACGTCTCGGAACTCGGCCTGTGGCCGTACCCGAGGCTGTCCTACGTGGGAACCGGCCCGCGTGACGAAGACGTGGTCTGCCTGTAGAGCGGCAGTCCGTGTCGTGTGTGGTGTGTGAAGGTCGACCGCACTGCCCTCGGGTGCGGTCGACCGCTTTCAGTCTCTAACAGAACAAGGAACTCTCTCCGTGGCTACCGTTGTTTGGCTGACTGGTCGGACGTGCGTCGGCAAGAGCACGTGGTCCCGCGCGAAGCTTTCGCGCAATACGCAGATGCTCTCCACCGGGGACGTCGCACGCGTGTCCATGACGAACGACTCGATCGCTGCCTCGCACAAGCCGGTTTCGCCGCCGGAAGTCGAAGGCGTCGTACGATCCGCTATCGTCGAGGCGCAGAAGAACTTGCTGCCCGACGACGTGTTGATCATCGACTCGTTCCCCCGGAGCGTCGAACAGGTCGAGTGGCTGAAGAGCACGGTCGCGAACTTCGGCCAGCACCTGCACCACGTCCTCTACGCCGTCTGTCCCGAGCAGGAGCGCAGCGCGCGGATCATCGAGCGTTCACGCGACCCGCAGAAGCTCGAACTGCTGCGTAGCCGGCTTGCCGTCGAAGACACGGTCTTCATCGGGGTCTTCGAGGCGCTGATCTCAGCCAACCTCGACGTCCGCGTGCTGAACCTGCAGAGCGGAGTCTCAGCCTCTCCGGTCCTGATCGGCTCGCAGAAGACGGACCTCGTCTCGATGTTCGCGAGTCACGCCGAGCTGAACGACGAAGCTCTGGTTCGCTTCGACTTGTCGTCCAAGAAACTGCTCGAGTCCGTGCAGCACTGCGACCGCGTCGACCCGTTCAGCCCGAATGCAGTCTGGCTGCGTCGCTTCCTCGAGCGCGCGAAGGACGAGATCGACGAGGCGCTCGAGTGTCTGCCTGAAAAGTGGTGGACCGTCGATCAGGCTGACCTCCGCAGTCTGCGCGTCGAGCTGATCGACGTTTGGCACTTCCTGATGTCGGCGGCGATCGCTTCCGGCCTGAGCGCGGAGGACTTCTCACAGCTCTACTTCGAGAAGCGAGCTCTGAATCTCGCGCGCTGGAGGTCCGGCAAGTACAGCGCGAAGAAGAACGGCGTCAAGGACGACGGGCACCTCGGAAAGTCACTGTGACCTTCCTTGTCTTCACTTGGTGCGCTGCTACGCTCGGCGTCGTCGGGATCGTGCTCAACATCCGACGGCGCCGGGAGTGCTTTCTCGTCTGGATGGTGACGAACGTCGCGTGGGCCGGCGTCGACTTCCACCGCGCAATCCACGCGCAAGCTCTACTGCACGTGGTCTACTTCGGACTCTCAGTCTGGGGTTGGTTCACCTGGGCGAAGCACCACAACACTACACACGAAACGAAGCCCTCTCAACATGACAGCTCTACTGTCGCGAAACTTTCAGACGCTGCTACTGGCGTCGATGCTGACGGACTCGAAGCTGCTGGCGGAGAGTCGCGAGTGTCTGACTGAGGAAGCGTTCACGGACGACCTAGAGCAGAAGCTCGCGACGTCCGTACTCGCTCACTTCGACCGCTACGGCGTCACGCTGTCCGAGTCTGTCGCCCGCGAGTACTTGCGTAGCAGCGGAGTAGAAGTCGAGGAGGTGGACTCGCTCTTTCAGAAGCTGGCTGACTCGAAGCCTGATACGAACTGGGTGCGTGACAGGACGCTCGAGCACTACCAAGCCCTGAAGCTTCAGGAAGGAATCGAACAGGCGGCTCTTTCACTTGGTGAGGGCACGCCTATCGCAGAGGTGAAAACTGAACTCCTCAAGGCTCTGACCTTTGCAGTGCGCGAGGACTCCCCAGGCCAGTATTGGGAGGACGACGTGACCGAACGACTGCGCACGTACCGCGACTTGGAGCAGGACCCGCTGAAGGCTGGTCGCGTGCCCACGGGCTTCGCCTTCCTCGACGCGGCGTTGAACGGCGGACTTGGTCCCGGTGAGGAAGGTGTGCTCGTCGCGCGTCCGAACGGCGGTAAGTCGACGGTGCTGGTGAACTTCGGGAAGGCTGCAGTCCGTAACGGCTTCAAGGTCGCGCACCTGACGTTCGAAATGTCGGGTAGGGCGACGATGCGACGCTACGACCAAGTCTTCACGAGCCTGACGCGAAAGGACTTGGCTCGCCTGTCGAAGACTGCGTACGACCGGCTGTCTGCCGAGATCAAGAAGGCGAACCACAAGCGGCTCGTCGTCAAGGAGTTTCCCACGGGAGGCGCCTCTGTCGTCACGGTCGACGCGTGGCTGAACACCGTAGCCTCGCGTGATGGATTCCGCCCAGACTTGATCCTGATCGACTACGCGCAGCTGATGGCGAGCCCAGCCAAGTACAACGACGTACGCCACGAGCTGGCGGCGACGCATCGAGGTCTCGTGCGGATGGCGAAGGATCGAAACGTTCCGGTCTGGACTGCGCACCAGTCGAACAGGTCGGGAATCGAGACGGAACTCCTTTCGATGCTCGACCTAGCCGAGTGCTTCGAGATCAACGCGATCGCCGACGTGATCGTGGGGCAGAACCAGAAGCCCGAGGAGCTGGACCGCAAGCGCTCGCGCCTGAACCTAATCAAGAACCGAGACGGGATCGCCGGCGTGTGGTGCGAGGTGCTGTGCGATTACTCGACTTCTACACTGGCGGACCTGTGAGAGCACAAGAGAAGATCGCGAAGCGCCTGTCGTTCACGCGCGAGAACTCGAACGGTTGGTACGGCTACAAGCTCTGCCCGTACTGCAAGACGGATAAGGAGAAGTTCGGGATCCAGTGGACGGTACAACGCTACCACTGCTTCCGGTGCGGACAGTCGGGAAGCTTGAATCAGCTCCTGAGGTACCTCGGGATACCGCTGCTGGTCAAGCGGGTAACCCAGCCCGAGAGAACCCGTACGAGGGTCTCTACGGCGCTGGACCTCGAGAAGCTCGGGTGGGTCCGCCTGACTGGTCGAGAGCAAGGCTCGCCGGGACGCGAAGTCTCCGCCTACCTCCGGTCGCGAGGCGTGGACTTGGAGCTGTGGGAGGTCGGGCTCTGCCCTCGGGAGCTGTACGGTAGGGCTGTCTGGCTCTTCCGGACCGCCGGCGTGCCTGTCTACTACCAAGCTCGCAGGGTGGTGCTCGACGTCGGGCCTAAGACCCTGAACCCACCTCCGGGGGTAGGCTGTCACCCCGACCACGCACTGCTCGGATTCGACCTGTGGCGCCCCGGCTTCGAGCTGGTGTTGGTGGAGGGTCCCTTCGATGCTGCGGCAGCTACGGACCTGTCCCGCAACCGGCTGGCTGTTCCGCTGCTCGGAAAGCAGCTCAGCCGGGAGAAGCTGCTGGCGCTGAAGAACCTAGGGGTCGACCGCGTGACTTGTTTCCTAGACTCCGACGCTCAGGACTTTCAGGCGCTTCTCGCGCTGCAGCTCAGCAAGGCCGGCCTTACTACAAGCTACGTGCGTTGGATCGGACACGAAGGTGACCCTTCGTCGCTCGGGGCGGAGAAGTGCCAACACCTACTCGACCTCAGCGTTGGGGTCACGCCGGCGAGCAGACTTCGACTGCTAGCTTTCGCAGCTCCGCTTGTACGGCGAAAACGGTAGATGTTCCCATGCGAAGCCGGCGACCGATCTCGACAGCGTTACGTCCCGACGGCAGGAAGGTCTCGCCGTCGTCGTACGCGAGCAGCGAGAGGACCGCGCGCTGCTTCTCGTTCAGCGCGGCGTACAACGCTGCGTACTGGTCCCGCGCGAGCGCAACGGCCACCGGAGACGGCTTGCGGTCGACGAGCGGCTCCCGTTCGTCGGACTCGAGTTCGAGCTCGGTACCCCGGTGCGACAGCTTGCGCACGGCGTCCGTCATGGCATTGACGGCGGCTCTGCCGGCGAGGCGCACGAGGTCCTCGGGCGGAACGTTCTCGTACCGCCGGAAGACGCGCAAGCATGCGAGCAACGCCTCCTGCTTGAGATCGTCGGCGAGAGAGTCGTCGCCCCGCGCGAGGTGGCGTGCCTTCTTGCCGATTCCGGAAACAAGCTGGCTCACGAAGAGTTCGAAGTTGTCCACGGTCGTAGTGTCTCCTGTGGTGGCGGACGTGGGAAGTCTAGCACAACGAAAGAGGTCTGTCAAGTGTACTGCGTAGAGCTGTCTCTCAGGAAGCGTAAGGACGGCAAGGTGGGGAGCCTCGAGTCTCGAGTCCTAGGTGACGCTCCGCAGGAGACGTTCGACTTGTACCTGCGACACGTGCACGACTTCGGTGCGCGTTGGGACGACAAGAGGCGTTGTCACCTGACGCCGGCGCTGTACGCTGTTGACTTCCTGAACACGCTAGCGCGTGCGCGGCTTCGCCTGTCTTACACTATGGAGGCGGACAGGTGGGTAAGTCTGCAGAAGGTCTCTCGGTCGCTCAGGCTGAGTGCAGCTCGCGAACGCGTGGTAGACGCAAACGCTAGGCTCGCCGGCTCCGGTGTGCAGCTGACGAAGGAACAGGCAGAAGGCGTCGAGTGGTTGTCGTGCAGACGGTCCGCCTTGCTCAGCGATACAGTCGGCTTCGGAAAGACGGCACAGCTCCTGCTCGCGTGCCCTGAGGGCGCTCGCGTGCTCGTGGTCACGACGGCTTCCTCAATCGGAGCGTGGGGCGAGGAGGTGAAGAAGTGGCGCCCAGAATTCGAGTTTACGAGCAAGGTCGGTCTCGACTGCTTCATTCCCGGTACGGTCTGCGCTGTCTCGTGGTCCTCGGCTCTAGCTCACTTCGGCGGACTCGACGAGCGCTGCGTGGTGATCGGCGACGAGGCGCACAAGCTGAAGAACCGCAAGTCACAGAGGCACCAGCGCTTCCGCGAACTCGCGCACGACGTGTTGCACGCCGGCGGGACGGTCTGGACTGCAACTGGTACGCCACTGCTGAACAAGCCGACTGAGCTGTGGAACCTGCTATCTGCCGTCCAGCTCGAGCGCTTCGCCTTCGGCAACTGGGAGACCTTCGTCAACGCGTTTGGGGGAGAGCAAGGCGACTTCGGCCTTGAGTGGGGGAAGCCTTCGCCGTTTGCCTCTGCGAAGTTCGAACGTGTCGCCCTGCGGAGGGTGGCGAACTTCGCAGAACCCAGGCGCCGCACGCTGCTCGTGCGCGAGTACACAAGGGAAGTAAAGCTAGCGCTGGACGAGTGCAGTCGCGCGCTCGACAGGCTCGGGCTCAGGAACTCGGACGACGTGCTCGAACGGCTGGACAGCCCGTCCTTCCACGAAGTCACACACACCCGCGTGTTGCTGTCGCACTTCAAGTGCGCGGCGGTGCGAGAGCTACTCGATTCCTACGAGGAACAGGAGGAACCCGTCGTCGTGTTCGCTTCCTTCCTCGGTCCCGTGCGCGAGCTTGCCCAGCGCGAAGGCTGGTCGTCTATCGACGGCAGCGTTCCCGCGCACAAGCGCACAGAGCGGATCGCGGCCTTCCAAGCCGGCAAGCTTCGCGGCTTGGTCGTTCTCAGCGAAGCCGGCGGTGAAGCGATCACACTCACGAGGGCGGCTCACTGCGTGTTCGTGGACCTGCCGTGGACTTACGGCTTGCTCGAACAGTGCGAAGGTCGTCTAATTCGTAAGGGTCAGACGCGGACTGTCACGGTGACGTACGTTCAAGTCGACCACCCGTTCGAGAGGCACGTGTCGGACGTGATCGAGCGCAAGAAACAGCTAGCAGGAGCTACTCAATGAGGAGAACATCGAAGGGTACGTCCTTTCTAGGCATCGACCCCGGAGTGCACGGTGCGCTCGTGCTACTCTCAGCAGACGGAGAGATCGAGCGCGTCGAAGCTCAGCCTCTGATCGGTAAGAGCGAGGACCTCGGCGCCATGCGAAAGCTGGCCGCTGAATTCGCTCCGCACTGCCGGCTCGTCGTGGTGGAGAAGCTCTTCACTGGCCCTATGAACCGGCACTCTGCCGCTGTGTTGAATCGCCTGTGTGGTCTGTGGATCGGGCTCTTTCTCGCGCACCAGTGCTCGATGATCGAGGTCAGGCCGCAAGACTGGCAGGGTCGCTTCATTAGTGGCAAGAAGAAGGGAACCAAGCCGGCGCAGGAGTACAGGCGGTACGCGAACAACCTATGGCTCGACGCGGACCTCGACGAGGACGAGTCTGCAGCTGCACTGCTCGCAGAGTTCGGACGGCTCCGGTACGTTAGAGGGTAGGAGCAGCACGTGGAAACACAGACTTCACCCGACAGGTTGTTCTGGGTCTTCGTCGTGCTGCTCCTTTTCGTCGTCACGTTCGCGAGCATTCAGATAGCGCACTACATGATGAAGGATGGGGAACCCGTGGCAATCCGTAACGAGGACAACCCCGCACCGCAATGGCCGGAGGGGTCCATGCAGTGGGCTGAAAACCAAGCCAAGCTGCACGGTCTCCCCTACGCTCGTCGCCGTGTGTGGAATCAGCGGCAACGCACAAGGCCGCAGTTCGACTTCTACGGTCTGACTTACGAAGACCGGCACGCCTTGGACTGGGAGCCGTGCAGGTGAAGACGCCCAAGCCGGAAGACCTCGAACTGGCGGCTGAGTGGCTAGGCTACTATGAGGGTGACGGGGAGGACTTGCAGCTCAAGGTATCCGCGTGGCTGAAGTTCAAGGCGCAGCAGCTTCGCCTTCGCCGGACGGCTAAGAGGCTCAGTCTTCCGCCGAACGTCCTGCAGGAAGCCGTGAAGCGCGGGAGCGTTCAACACGGCGTGACCGAAGAACACCTGCTCGAGTCGATCGAGCTACACACACGGGAGGAGAAAACGTGAACACAAGATTAGAAGCCACCCGCGCGTTCGTGCGCGAGACAGAGCGCAAGCTCGCAGAAGTACGCGAAGAACTAGCACAGCTCGAGCGCGAGGAGTGGATCGCGAAGAACCCCCAAGCGGACGCGTTCCACCCCGGCACCCTGTTGGGTCAGCTTGCCGTGACGAACCTCGACAGGGGAAGCGTGGTCTTCCGCCGGCTGGAACACGACAGCGCCGGCGTTCGCGCGCTCGTCTACAGCGACGGTGGTGCGCTGTACAACGCAAGTGGACGAGAACTCGGCCTGAGTGTCGAGAGCCTTCTGGCTCGTGACTGGCACCGCGCACGTTCGGTTCCGATTCTGAACACACAAACCGGCGTAGTCGAGAATCGCGAGTGGCCGCTACGCGGGAAGGACGGTGCGAAGTGAATGTATTGTGTTGGTTTGGTCTTCACGACTGGCGCTCGCGCAGCTACCATTCCACTAAGGTCGAGTTCTACCGCCGAGCGGAGCACACTCAATGGATCGTGTGCGTCCGGTGCTGGAGGGGAGCGTGACTATTATCGACGCAGCGGCGCTCGCACAAGCGCGCGAGAGGCTGGAGAAGCAGGTCGCTACGGACCTAGGTGCGGCGCGCGCACTGCGACGCATCGGAACGGCGGAGGCGTATATCGGAGCTTCGTCTTGTGAGCACTCTGCCGCCGACCTCCGCCTCGTGCTCGATGCCTTGCGTGATGCGCGCAGGCAGGCGTTCGAGGAGGCGAAGCAGAAAGTCAAGGAACTGATCTCGTCAGGCTGGAGCGCAGCCGAGCCCAGTGCCAGAAACGAGGCTCTGGACTTTGCAGCGTTCCATATCGGCGAACTTGCCGCCAAGGAGCAATCGTGACGAACGAACTCGCTATCTGGTGGCTTGACGAGAAAGCGATCGACTTGGTCATCGCACTCGAACCCGTGCTTCCGGAGTACGTGTGGGGCGAGCTTCACTCAATGCACGGAAGGCCGAAGCGCGGTCGACTGTGGGTAGCCGAACAGTTCGGAGACGTGAACATCGACTGGCCCGACAGTGAACTTCTCCGCTTGCTAGAGGAGAAATCCGGCGGGATCGTCGTTGCACGCGAGGACGTCGCCGCGCTCGCGTTCCTACCCGGATTCGTCACGGACGCAAAGATGGCACGTGTCACGCCCAGCCTCCCAGCCTACTCCGCCGTCGTAAGGCTTGTGAAGGCGTGCCGTCCGCTCTTCAAAGACGACGGAATCGCAGACTTTCTGGAGCTGAGTGACGCCCTCGCGGCGGTCGAGAAGGAGATGCAGTGAGCGAGCAACCGGAAGTTGAGCCTCACCTGACCGACGATGCCGAATCCATCCGGCGATTTGGTCGGCTGCTGCTGGCCAAGAAGAACGTTCAAGACACTGCAGATGCCGTGCTTGCTGCGTCTCACGCGTGGGAGATTGCACGGGAAGATCGAGGCTGGCACCCGACGGAATACAACGTGGCGTGCGGCGAACTTGAGGACGCTGTCCGCGCGCACCGCAAGGCGCTGGCGGAGCAGGAGAAGGAGTCGAAGTCGTGAGCGACGCGCATAAAACCCAGCTGGACAGGGACGCACGCGAGCTCGCGCGTAGCCTTCTCCTCCGAATGAACCGTGGCGGTCGTCTCGTCTGGGACGACGACGGCGTGAGGCAGCTCCTATACGCCGCGCTGCTGTCGACTCACAAACAGGCCAGGGAGTCCGCGCTGCGACAGGCGGCGATCAATTGCACGACGGTCTCTCACGAGTTCTTGTCGACGAGACACGTCGAAGCCGCGAACGCCCTGCGTGGGCTGTCGGAACACTTCCACGCGGAAGCCGACAAGGAGGTGAAGCCGTGATCATCGAAAGCTTCGTGCTGCACGTGTACTGCCGTAACGACGGTAAGTACACAGGTAAGCCGTCTACGTGTTGCGCCCCGTACCGGTGCTCACAGGCCGAGTTTTCAGGTGATAATAAGAGAGCCGCGCGGGCTGACGCTCGCCGGTACGGGTGGGTCTTTGAAGGAAGAGACGTCACCTGCCCCAGTTGCGTGAGACGACGCAAAGAGTCGAAATCATGAAGAGAAGACCCAAACTCGTTCCGATGGACCTGCGTACAGCTCTGCGACTCGAGCGCGAAGGCGTTCGAACCCGCACAGTAGAAACCGAGGCTGAAAGACGCCGAGAACAAGCCGACTGGGACAGTTTGAACCGTGCTCGTGCGATCCTCGACGCGATGGTGGAAACGAGAGAGGCGCACCTGCGCGCGGAGGAAAGTGGCGGTGACGGAGCGGACGTCTGGGAAGCGCAGCAGCTCGAGAAGAGACTGCGCGCCCTAGAACTCGGACTGGAGAGCTGACGTGAGTGCGTACGTCCCTTTCAAGTGCCCCGAGTGCAAGCGGTCCTTAGGCCACTACCTCAAGCGCGAAGTGCTACGAAACGTCGATGGCGAGTGGAAGGTCGTCACGGTCTGTCACTACTGTGAGCTGCGCGGAACGGTAAGTGCCCCGCCACTGGACCCGCGCGGCGAGCTGACCAGCCGGCAGAGGACCAAGAAACACTAGCGCAGACCCTAGTCCGTGTGCTGTACTACGTGCAGCACCGAGTCCCCAACCCCACCCACAGGTGAACCTTGAGCAAGAACAAGAAGAACGAGAAGAAGGCGCCGTCTTTCACGTGCGAAGAGTGCGGCGTCGAAGAGACGCGCGTCGAGACGGTGACGGACGGTCTGTACTGGCCGGCGGCTCAGTGTGTCGTGTGCGAGAAGCAGCTGTGCGAGAAGTGCTTGCCGCTCGGTCGTGACACCACGTGCTCGAAGTGCGAGAACGAGTTCAACGACGAGCAGGACGACGGAGAAGGTAACCTCTTCGGTGAAGACCACGAGGACTGAGACGTGACCATCGAAGAGTTCCGCCGGCGGCTCACCAAGGCTCGCGCTTGCTTGCGGTCAGGTTACCCGGTGACAGGTGGAAAGGCTTTCTGCACTGCAGAGTCAGACACTGCCTTCTACGAAGCGTACCACAAGGCAGTGCGCGACTTCAACCAAGCCGACGCAGTAGCCGTCCTCGTCGACAAGGTCGTGGTCAAGCTGTACTCCGGTAAGAGCGCCAGCGATTGCGCTCCGGAACTCGCCAAGCTCACCACCCTGCTCGGAGGAACGCCACGTGCGTAACGACGAAGAGATCCTCGAGGCGTTGCTGGTCCTGCAGAAGTTCCAGCGCGGCGAGACCGTCGGAACTTACCACGACATAGGGCAGCTGCTGATCTGTTGCCTTGCTGCTTCCCTGCGCGGGTGGCTCAGCGAGCTGCGCATCACGTACAACGACGCGGAAGCGAAAACGTGGCCGGGGTCGTCTGGCGGACCGAACCTCCGCTTCCGTATCAAGCTGTCGCGGCTGGGGAAGAAGGAACTCGAAGTATTCACGGGAAGGACGGGATCCCTTGAGTAACCACGACTTCGTTACGCTCACCGGACTGGACGACGCCTTGATCGGGAAGGCGATCGTCGGCGGACGTTACGTCGCTGTTTACAGTTACGACCTGCTCGTGAAGACAGTACACAAGCAGAACAAGTGCTCACTACAGGACGCCTTCGAACACGTCGACGTGAACGTGCTCGGCGTCTGTCAAGGCGACCTCGCTCCGATCGTCGTTTACGACGTCTAGGTGCGCTCGGTCGTGAACTCGACGCGCAAGCCGAGGAAGTCGACGTTGAGAGTGCGCGAGTTGGTGCCGGCGCTCTTCAAGATCGAGACCTGAACTCCGGTCTCCCTGCCGGCGGACGTCGGAACGTTCGTCGTGTTGGCGGCGACTTCCTCCCCGTTGATAAGGAAGGTGACGGTAGCCGCCGTCTCGTCGATCACGAGGTCGAGCGTGTACCAAGTGTCGGCGGCAACAGTCAGTCCGCTGTCCGTAGCGGTCTCGGTTCCGTTGCTCCGCGTGACGCACTGGAACTTGCCGCTATTCGTGCCGTGAGTGTAGCGCAGGTAGCAACCGTCCGTCGGCTCGCCGGCCACAGCTGAGTCTCCGAGTCCCGCGCGCAGCGTGTAGGTGTCCGTACCGTCGGAGAGGTCCTCCACGCGGAACCGAGTGCGCAGCCTGAGCTCACCGCCCCCTAGCCGGATCAGAGCCGCCGACGCCGAGTGAACCTGCGCGTAGCCGCTCGTCGTGGTCCCGGTTGCAAGCGAGAGCACTCCTACGGCGTTCGCCTCACCCGTGTAGCTTGAGTTCAAGGAAGAGGCTCCGGAGCCGCTCGACGTGGTCGACCAGCGGAGCGCCCCCACGAAGTCGTCGTCGATGGTCAGGACCCTCGTGAGGTCGAGCTGCGCGTCGAGCGCCTGAAGTGCAGCGTTGACGTAAACCTGAGCGCTGCCCTGCTGACCGGACAGAAGACGCAGTTCGAGGTAGTTGGTGGAAACCACTAGGAGGACCTTCTACGGAAGAGGAGGTGAACAGAGCCGCCGGTTGTGAAGGTGTGGCCTGTCGCAACACGCAAGCCTACCACGGCGCCAGAAGAGAAGTTGACGTTGATTCCGGTCTCCTGTGTCGAGTAACCGGAGCCCATCGAGTGCGTGTGTGAAGTCGAGCCGCCGGCGGTGACCTCGAGGTTACAGGCGAGCGTGTTGTCGTTCTTCGAGGAGCTGATTTCGACGAGTGTCGCGTCCCACGGCAGACGGAATCCGTAGTTAGCGGAAGAGAAAGGACCCTGAAAGAGGCGCAGGTATCCGCCGGCTAGGACGCTGGCTTGGTTAGTGAAAGCTGCCATCACGGTACGCAGTGACAGCCACTTGGAGCGCCCTGCGTCCCACACGAACGGTTCGTAGTTGAGGTCCGTACGTGTGAACACCTGTCCCGCTTGTGGTGAGCTGGGGAAGGCGCTACCAGCGATCGAAGTAACGACAGGCTCCCACGTCAGGCCGTTGAAGCGCACGCTCTCCGCAGCGTCTTCGTCCCACACGACGAGACCGGCGTACGGCTGTAGGAAAGCCCACGCGTCACCAACCCAGACGGCTACTTGGTCCTCGTGATCAGTGAAAGCTCCCGTAGCCGGCGACGCCACGAGGTACCGGTGCCCCACTCCGGGGCGGCGGGGTGGTCCAGTTTGCACACGGTCGAGGACGCTCAGTCCGCCGGCGAGAGCGAAGAGTATCTCTAGCCGCGACAGGTGAAGCTGCGCTTCGCCCTCGTACGTGACTGAAGCTCCCGCTACTTGAAAGGTCTTGAGTGTCACGCGAAGAAGGTGGCACTGAAGCCACGGTAGACGACGTCGCCCACTTGGTAAACACAAACCGGGACGCTATCTCCCGGAGTGAACCCGTCCTCCGTCTGCTGCGCTGCCGTGTAGTTGGCGAAGGGGGCGGAGACGGATAGGGTTCGCAAGACCTCGAACGTCGTGGGGTCGAGAATCTCGACCTCGTAACGCTCGAAAGGCTCGCACAGCGAGAAGGCTTGAGCAGTCAGGAGTTGGACGTTGGCGCGGCTGACCGGCACCCAAGAGAGCGTGAGGTTGTTGCTCGCGTCCCTTGTAGCCTCGAGTCCGATCGGCGCCGGAGGCGTGACCGTCTGTCCCTCACAGGCTACGAGTTGCACGGGCTCCTGCGCGAGAACCGAGCCGGGAGACAGAGCCTTGAAGCTCTTCAGGAGACCGATAGACGCTCGCTCCATCGGCAGGAACTCGACTCCGGGAGCGCTGAGCAGAACAAACAGCTCACCCTCGGCGTGCGAGTCGGTCGCGTAACCGGTCGTGCGAAGGCCGCGAAGGAATCCGCTCAGCTCGTACGTGTCGGTGCCGGTGAGGGTGGCCCTCTTGAAGCCGACGAGCTCGTTGCCGATCAAGGCTCGGTTGCGCCCGTTCAGGCAAGCTAGCTCGGACACGCTCTCCAGCTCACCGGACTTCATTACGACGGTGAGCGTGCTCGTCTCGTCCCACAGGTCGGGCTGGTGGTCGGGCAGTGCCGTAGCACAGACGCCTATCGTCGCAGCAGTGGCCGTTCGCTTGACGACGGACCACTCCTCCTGAGACTCGTCGACGGACTGGAAGAGCTGCACGCCACGGAAGCGGACACCGCGAGACTCGGAACAGGCGGCGAAGTAAACGCCGGGAGTGTTCACGTGATCGTCCTGCAGCGGCGGCAGGTTGAGGAAGGCCGAGAAGACCGGACTGTTCCCGCCGTTCGCACGGACGCCTCCGGTCTGCAGCGCCGCGAAGTCGGTGTAGCTGTTCTGGTTCGGCGGCTCGACGGAGAACAGGCTCGACTGTTCGACGACGCCGATCACGTCCAGCACGCCATTCGCCGCTCGCGTGACGGAGAGCACCAAGACCTCACGCTCGCGACCACGATAAGGGAAGGTCACGCGCACGCCTTCGCGCACGCGGTTTGTGTACGTGATCGGAAGCGAGAACTCCACCTGCCGGCGGTTGACCTTCGCGAGGTGGACCGTACGGAAGGCCAGGCGGTTCGCCTGAGTCGCGAGGAGCTGAATCGAAGAAAGGTCGAGCCTCTGGATACTCTTCGGAGACTCAGCCCTGCGGGAGTGCTGCGCCAGTCCGATCGTGAAGTCCTTGTCTTGGTTGCGGTAAATCACAACGACGCTATCCGCCGGCGTGTCGGGTCCGTCGTTGAAGGTGACGGGAAGCGCACTCTGGATTCCGTCTTCCTTCGCGCCGAGGTCCTCTTCCTCGACTTCCACCTCTTCTACGGAGTCGCGCTTGCTGACGCGCAGCACCCCGTCGTCCTCCGTCGTAACGATCTCGTACGCGTAGAAGATCGGGGCGAGACGCTGACGCACGTCCTGAGGTCCGCGAACTGCGTAACCCAGCAGGTCGTCCGTCAGGTTGCTGACGTCGAACTCGTTCTCAGCCAGACCAGCGGCCTTCAGCTGCGAAGCCACGAAGTTACGGACCTGAGCGGTAGACGACTGCACGATGTCCGCTTCGAAGTTCGGCGTCGTGTTGCCGAAGTCCGCTAGTTGCAAGCCTTCGAGCGTGACGGCAATCAGACCACGGTAACACGGCACAGGACGCGGAGAACGCAACGACTCGAAGAGCGTGTCGCGCGGAGCGTCGTACGCTCCGAGAAGACCACTCACAGGACCGCGATGGAACTCGGGCGCCTTTGACAGGATCGAAGAGTTGAAGGCGGGGTTGTTTTGCACCAGCTCGACAGGCGTGCCGCTGGCGAAGCCGGTAAAGTAACCGGACGAGCGCTTCACCTTCACGTAGCTATCGCCATTCAGGTCGTAACCAGTGTCGGTCACGGTGAACGAACCGGCGTTGGCGGTCGGCAGGACGATCTGAAGTTTCGCGCCCCCGATCTCGATATCGGTCAGATCCACGTTGGGGTCCGTAGAAGTGAGCGTCAGGTACTCGGTTGCGCTTTGGATGTAAGGAGAACCGTTGACGGGGTCCTCGTAGTAGCGCCCGATCAAACAGCTACCAAGGGTACCGGTTGTGCCTCCCGTAAAAGGCGATCCGGTAGACAGCGGGGCGAGAGTCGTGGAGTACGTGACTGACCCGTTGGGGTTGACGGTTTTAGTGCCGATCGCAAACGCGAAGTAGTTGTCGATCGGGATACCGGTGGAACCGGGGTCGAAGACTCGAATGAAGTAAGCCGCGATGTCGACGCCGCCCGCCATCGGGTGATTCGAAGGGAAGGTGTACGTCAGTCGGTTCGTGCTTGAGTTCCAAGTCGCCCCGTTGAACGGGTACGTCGGCAGGCTGTAGTCGTAGACTACTGTGACGTCACCCGAGATCAGCGAGCTTGTAATAGAGACGTCGGGTTCCTGCGACCACACGTAACGACCGTTAGCACGCAAGCGCTTGATGTCTTCGACGGGTCCCTTGCCGAAGCTGACCAGCACGTGCTGCGAGTACGTGTACTCGATGAAGGTCCCGCCGGCGCCGGTGCCCTTACCGTTCGCTACGGTCGTGTTCTTCCTTTCGATATGCTCCGACTTGTCAAGCACGTGACCGGGAACACGGCAGACCTGACCGTACGGCTCTTGGATCGGATCTCCGTCTTCGTACGTGCCGGCCTTGATCGAGCCGAGACGCGGACCCTCGACGGGCGCCGGCGGGAAGACCTCGCTGATCCACAGTGAATCGAGGTACGCAGCACCGACGTACGCGGCGGCTGTGACCACGGCGGTCGAGACGGCGCCGGCGGCTCCGAACCAGCCAGCCGCAGCGATTCCGGCGACTACGAGCGTT